>Ga0079037_100002395_pt1 | contig 10300 bp, 8 predicted proteins | sample Mud3Dept4metaG_FD_71479 | JGI IMG/M metagenome (GOLD analysis project Ga0079037, IMG submission 71479) | Freshwater wetland microbial communities from Ohio, USA, analyzing the effect of biotic and abiotic controls - Mud 3 Core 4 Depth 4 metaG | ecosystem: Environmental > Aquatic > Freshwater >... | reverse complement strand
CCCCGACGACGCCGAGGATCACCATCCCCACCGCGACGATCACGCCGAGCAAGCCAAGCTTGCGATGAACATCCGTGCGGCCGGCGCCGACCAGCACCGCCTGCGTCACGAGCAGCACGCACCACGCCGAGAAGAACGCGCCGTGTACGTAGAAGATCGGCTCGGACGGCGACGGCCACTCGGGAAACAACGGCCGCAGGAAGAAGGAGCGCGCGAAACCGACGTAGGCAGCGATCAGCATCGCGAGCGCCATGCCAGTGTAGAAACGTCGCTCGGCGGTCCAGCGCGAGCGCGTGCCGATGGCAGCAGAGTTTTCCATGCGTCGTCACCCCCCCGGATGCAGGAAGGCGCAGCCTAGCATGACCGCAGGACGCGTCAGGCCGCGGGCAGCGCCGACTCCGCCGTTTGCGGTGCAGTCCGCCGGCTGCCGGCATAGAGGTCGAACAACAGCAGCCGGCAGGGAATGCTGCCGTTCATCAGGTTGATCGTCCGCGACGGCTTGAGCCCGATTGCCTTGTACGGCGAAGCATCGGCCGCGAGCACCGCGGCGCGCCAACCAGCGAATCGCTGCTTCAGCGTGTCGCCGAACTCCTGGTACAACTGCCGCACCTCGGCCTCGCCCCCGCCGATGCGATCGCCGTACGGCAGGTTCGTCGCCAGCAGGCCGGTCGGCGCCGGCGGCATGACATCCTGCACTCGCACGACGTTGAAGTGTATGTACTTCTCGACCCGCGCCTTGAGCGCGCTCTTGCGCGCCATGTCGATGTATTCGGCGCGGATGTCGGACGCGGCCACGATGCATGGCGGTGCATCCAGCTTTTCGGCACGGATGCTGTCCTGCGTTTCGCGCCAGAGCGCGCGGTCGAAGTCCGCGAGCCACTCGAAGTGAAATTCGCCTTTCCTGCGATGGATCTGCGGCGCCTTGCGCACCGCGATCATCGCCGCCTCGATGGCCAGCGTGCCGCTGCCGCACATCGGATCGAGGAACGCGACGCCGCCGTCGTAACCGGCAAACACCAGGATCGCAGCCGCCAGCGTTTCCTTCAACGGCGCGGGATGCCCCTGCTCGCGGTAACCCCGTTTGTGCAGCGACTTGCCCGACGTATCGAAGCTCAGCATGCAGCGGCCGCGCGCAACATGCGCCACGATCACCACCTTGGGCTCCTCCGTGTCGACCGGGGGAACCTGCTCACCCAGCCGCGCGAAGGATTCGCGCACGCCCTCGCGCACCTGAGTGATGACCTGCTTCGGCGTCAGTCCGCCGCCCTCGTCACCCGTGCTTTCGACCATGAAGCCGTGGCGCGCGTCGAACCATTCGGGCCAGTGCAGGCGACGTACCTGCGAGTGCAGCATCGCCGGCGTGTGCGCCGGCACCTCGCGCAGGACGCGCAGAATGCGGCTCGCGGTGCGCAGGCGCAGGTGCAGCTCGTAGAACTGGCGGGGCGTCGCGGTGAACAGCACGGCACGAAACGTCGGCGCCAGTTCGGTGGCGCCCAGCGCTTCCAGTTCAGCGACGAGGGCCGGCCTGGCCTCGTCGGGACAGGTCGCGATCAGCCGCATGATTGGCTGCGCACTCCGTGCTGCCGTCGGGGCATTCTCACTTGCTGTCATTCACGCGACGGAAACTCGCCGCGAGGGCGCCATCCGCAGCGCGCAGTTCGAGGCGATCGCCCTCCATGCGGAAGGTCGCGACCTTGCCCAGCGCATCGAGGAACGCCTGTTCCTGCTCCATCACGCCTGCCGTCATGCACATCATGCGCGTCGCGGCGGCCGTGCCGAACTTGAGCGTGTCGCGCGCGGGTTCGTAGCGCGCCGTGTAGCGATTGCAGCCCGCGGAGCCACTGGCACGTCCGTCGGCGCCAAACGCCAGGGTGACCGTGCTGCCTGCGACGAGGCTGGCGACGCCGCCCTTGCCGTTGTTGATTCCAGTCGCGGTCCATTCGGTGCCAGTCAACTGCATGGACTGGGCCTTGTAGACCGCCAGGATCTTGCCGTCGGCTCCGAGCAGTTCGAGCGAATCGGCGCTGCTGCGGTGCGAACGAGTGGAGGACAGCGCCGTGGTGACCGCCCGCGCCTGCGCCATGACTTCGGCCGTGCAGGCCATTTGCGTGGAGACGAGCTGGCCGAACGACAGGGCCGACTTGTCCTGCGTGTAGGTGCCGGCGAAGCGATTGCAGCTGTCAGATCCACTGGCGCGACCCGCGGTGAATTGCAGCGTCGAGGATGACTCGGGAACGAGCGCCTTGCCGGGCAGGTCGCTCAGCACCCACGCACTGCCGTCGAGAACAGGACTCGCATTGGATCCAGCGGACACGGCGCTACAGCCTGCCGCGATCAACGCCAGCAACGCCGCTCCAGCCGCGCGGACCACAAGGTTCTTCATGCATGCACTCCCGGTGGCACACGTTGGTCCCCCCCGCCGCACAGTCTATTGCACGAGGCCTGCCGGGCCCCAGCCCCGTGTCTAGTCGCAGCGGCTCAGCCGCGTCGTCGCGATCCGCGCATGGCCAGCACACCATCACCATCGATCCGGGTCGTGAAACCGGCGAGGCGCAAGCGCCGCTCGACTTCCTGCGGTACGTCGCGGCCGCTGGTGACGCGATTGGGCGTTCCAGTGTAGTGGAACAGGCGGCCACCGGGCTTCAGCACGCGGGCAAGCTCGTCGTAAAACGCCTGTGAATACAACTCGCCGGCGAGGCCGAACCGCGGCGGGTCGTGCAGGATGGCACCGAACGAAGCATCTGCGAGTCCGCCTATCGTCTGGCTTATGTCACCGGCGACCACTGTCAGGCCGCCCACCCCTTGTGGTGACCACGGGTTGAGGGCGCGCAGCCAGAGGACGTCCGGATTGATTTCATACGAAGTGACTGCGCTCGCACCGCCCTCCAGGCACCAGGCCGCGAAATAGCCGAGGCCCGCGCAAGTATCGAGGACCCGCTTGCCGCCCGGTTCGATCAAGGCGACCTTGCGGCGCGCGTCTTCGTAGGGCGAGACCAGCTTGGTCGGCAGCATTTTCACCCCGTCGATCTCGAACGTCGGCGGACCCCAGTCGGTCGGCACGAGTTTCAGCAGCGAGGTGCCAAAGCGCGCGACGGGCTCGAATCCTGCGCTGGACCAGTGGTAGATCGTCCGCTCCCTGCAACGCTCGAGGTATGGGTACCAACGACCGCACCAGTGCCATTCGTCCATTCCGAGTTCGACCTGCGTCTCCGAGCGGTCGAGATCGAGCGAACACGCGAGCACGCTTTCGCCACGACGACGCGCGGCGAGCATGCGATCGTGCACGCGGGCGGTTAGCAGTGGACCCCGCGAAGGCGCGGATTCGGCCTGAGACGTCATGCTGGTACGGTACCCGACTCCGCGCAACGATGCGCCAGGCCCGGTCGTGCTTACTTCGACGGCGCGAGCCGGCGAGTCACGCCAATCACGCGGGATGCCAGTCCGCCGAGCGCCTGCACGCTGGACGGCGGGTCGATCTGCGTCATCGTCACCTGGTACACGGCTTCCTTGCCCGCGGCGAGCGCGGGATTCGCGACGACCGAGCGACCTGCGACGAGGAACGTGTCGAGATCACCGAACGCCACCAGCATCGGCGTGCGCGAGGGTCGATACCGACGCAAGGCACGGCCCGCAGCGGCGCGCCGGACGTTTGTGGCCGCGCACTCCCCCATCTCGAGCGCATGGAAAGCCTGCTTCGGAATCGGCGCGGCCAATGCTGCCGCATCGCCGATGACGAACACGTTGTGGTGGTGGCGACTGCGCAGCGCCGCATTCACAGGTGCCCATTGCCGCGCCTTCGGCGCGAGCTTCGCCGCGTGGAGCAGCGGAGGTGCAACGCCACCGCCCGTCCAGATCGTGAGATCGGAACGAATCCGCTCGCCGCTTTGCAGGCGCACCCCGGCCGGCGTGATTGCCGCGACCGGCACGCCCGTGTGGATTCGCACGGCGTAGGGTCGGACATGCTTGCGCACGGCCGCGTCAATCTTCGGCGATACCCCCGCCATCAGTCGCGGTCCCGCCTCGACGACGTGCAGCGTCAGGTTCGCGCGTGAGCGGTAACGCCGCAGGACTTCCCCGAGTGCCTCGACGCCCGCGAAGCCGCCGCCGACGATGACAATCGATCGCGGCGCGCGCCCCTTCATCAGTGTCGCCAGTCGGCGACCAATCGCAGCGCATTGCTCGACGCTCTTGAAAGACAGCGCGTGGCGCTCGACGCCCCGCACTCCGTACGTCTCCTCGATACCCCCCACGGCGACGATGCAATAGTCGAACTCGTGGGTCGCGCCTGCTGCCGTCGCCAGGGTTCCGCGCTTTGCATCGATCGCCGTGACGGCATCGCGCACGAAGCGATGGCCTGCCGCAGCCACCAGCCGCTTGCGCGGCAGCCTCAGATCGGCTGGCCGCTTGGCCCCGGAGACGAGTTCGTGAATGTTGGGAAGCCATTCGAACCACGGCGACGGATCGAAGACGGTCACGTCGAACTCGGAACCGAGACCCTGCGCCGCCCGCAAGCCCGCGAAATTTGCGCCGACGATGGCGACGCGAGGCCGCGTCGGGAGAGGGTTACGGCGACGACGTGCATTCATGGGTGGGCTTCGTGAGGCTCGGCGGGGAGCCTCAGTGTAGACTGGAACATCACCACCAGCGGAGCTCCCGTGCACTCGATCAAGTCATTCCTGAAGGCGACGATCGTCGGCGGCCTGATGTTCCTAGTGCCCGTCGCGCTCTTGTTGCTCGTGCTAGGCAAGGCAGTGCAGTTCGCCGGGAAGCTTTCGCAGCCGCTCGCTGCCGTGCTGCCATTCAGCCACGTGGGTGGCGTTGGTGTCGGCACGATCGTCGCGGTCGCGATCCTGGTCCTCATCGCGTTCCTGGCGGGGCTGGTATCCCGCACGCGTCTCGGGCAGCGCATCACACACTGGTTCGAGGAATCGATTCTCGGCGCCTTGCCGCAATACCGCATGGTGAAATCGCTGGCCGAGGGCCTCACGCAGATCGAGAGCGGCGCCGGCATGCGACCGGTGCTGATGCGCGGCGACGAGGGCTGGATGCTCGGCTACCAGATGGAAGAACTGCCGAATGGCTGGCGCGTAATCTTCCTGCCGGCGTCGCCGACGCCGATGTCGGGCAACGTCATCTACGCCGAGGCAGCGCGCGTGCAGACACTCGACCTATCGATGAGCGAGGCAATGCAGCTGGTCAAGCGACTCGGCATCGGTTCGGCCGAGAAGCTGCGCGGCGCAAACCTTGACGCCAGCATCCAGGATTGATCAGGGCGACTGCTCGCCGAGCGCCTGTGCGGCCAGCACGCGCACCTGCGGGTCTGCCGGGTAGGCGGCCACGAGCTTGCGCGCCGTCGCCTGTGCATCCCGACGATTCCCAGACTCGAGCTGGAACGACGTCAGCGCCATCAGCAGGTCGCGGTCGTAGGGCCAGCGCCGGACGGCTTCCTGCAGGAGGCGGATCGATTCGCCCGCCTGCCCCGTCGAATGCAGCGCGACCGCGAAGACGTAGGTGTAACGGGCAGTAGCGGGATCCAGTTCCACGGCGCGCCGGAGCGAAGTCATCGCGAGCTCTGGTTGCCCCAGCCGGATGCGCGCCAGGCCCAGCGCGTGATGCAGCGTGGCGCTCGTCGGCACGCGCTGCAGGCCCTGCTGCAGCATGTCGGCCGATTCCTGGTCGCGGCCTTGTGCGCGGAGCACATCCGCTGCATTGACGTAAGCCGGAACGAACTCTGGATCGAGCCGGATTGCAGCGGAGAACTGGGCCTGGGCTGCGTCAGCCTGTCCGAGCGCCGCATCGAAGCCGCCGAGCGCAACGCGGGATTCGGGTCGATCCGCGTTGTACTGCAGGGTGGCAACGTATTCCTGCGACGCCGCCTCCCAGCGCGGCAGCAATTCCTGCGGCAGACGAGCCTGGCCCCCGGCGAGCGACCGCGCAGCCTCGATGCGCACGGCACGCGTGGCATCACCGAGCAGCGGCCCGAGGACCGCCGCGCGCATTTCGGCGGGCATCACGTCAGCCAGCTGCACTGTCGCCAGCCGTACCAGCGGGCTTGCGTCCTGCGACATGCGCTGCACGAAATCGCGCGTGAACTGGCCGCTCCCAGCCAACCGTGCGAGCGCCGAGGCACGCACGATGGCGGGTTGCGCCGTATCGCCGGCGATACCGGCGAGCCGATCCAGCGCGGACGGTTCGCCACCTTCGGCGGCATGAAAAATGGCGGCGAAGGCCTGGTAGCCCGCGGCATCGCGACCGAGCCAGTCGCGCATCGCCCTGGCCGCCCACTTCGCATCGCGGTCGGTGTGGCACGAGTTGCATGCGTTCGGCACGCCGAACGCCACGCTCTCATCGGGCCGCGGCACACGCATGCTGTGATCGCGCCGCGGGTCGACGACCATGTACGTGGTCTGCGGCATGTGGCAACTGACGCACTGCGCGCCGGCGGTGCCCCGTTCGTGACGGTGGTGCGTGGTCACGTCGTACTTCGACGGCTCGTGGCACTGCGCGCAGACCGCGTTGCCTGGAGCCCGCATCTTCTGCGTGTGCGGATCATGGCAGTCGCTGCAGGTGACGCCGGCGGCATGCATGCGGCTCTGCAGCCACGAGCCCCAGATGAACACCTCATCCCGCTGCTGCCCATCCACGTGGTACAGCGCGGGTGCCAGCAGTGAAGGCAGGTAGTGATCGAGGAACGCCCGACCAGGCTGATAGCCCTCCGCGACCTGCGCACGACGCGCATGGCACTGGGCGCAGACCTCGATCTCGCGATCGGTCTGGCGCAGTTTGCTGCGCACGGGCTTGCCCGCCTCGTTGCGGGCCCAGGCCACGCCACGCCGCTCGTCGAACTGCACGGTAAGGCCTTTGCCCGCCTCGTTGCCTTTGCGCTCGGCCCACTGCAGGTGCGCGGAGCCGGGCCCGTGGCACGCCTCGCAACCCACCGAGATTTCGGCGTACGTCGTCTTGAATGAATCGTCCGCCGCGTCGTAACCCTTGCTCACCTGGGTCGAGTGGCAGTCGGCGCACATGAAGTTCCAGTTCTGCGCCCGCCGCGTCCAGTGCAGTTCGTCCGTGTGGTCGACCTTCTCGTTCGGATACTGGCGGAACCACCGCTGGCCACCCTGTTCGCGCGGCCGCGCATCCCAGGTCACGGAGGCGGCCTGCAGCCGGCCGCCGGGCAGCTCGACGAGGTACTGCTGCAGCGGTGCGATGCCGAACGTGTACTTGACCTCGAAGTCCGCGAGCTGGCCAGCGGGCCCGTCGGTCCGGATGAAGAACTTGCCGTCACGGCGGAAGAACCTGGAATTCACGCCCTGGAAGCTGTAACTCGCGTCGTTGAAGTCGCCCAGCACGGTACGTTCGGTGGCGCGCTGCATGGCGGCAGCATGCTGCGAGGCCTGCCAGGCTTGCGATTCGGCCGCATGACATTCAGCGCAGGACTGCGAGCCGACGTATGTCGCTGCAACCGCGGCCGTCTCGCCTGCGGACGCCGGCGCGGACTCGCCTGGCTGGCGCGCAGCGAAGAAATACCAGGCTGCCAGCGCCAGCACGGCGATGCCCGCAAGCGCGCCGACCCCCAACGCAGTCGAGCGGTTCGACGCGTTTGCGGGCACTTCAGGCCCGGGAGCAGGAATGGTTTTAGCGGCCTGTTGCGGCGCGCGGGCTTGCTGGCGGGACACGGCTCACGACTATGGGCTGAAGAGCCGCGACGCGGCTCAGGGTGACGACGGGGCCGCGACGACCGCCTTGGTCCCCGGCATGTTCTCGAAATACTGATCGAAATCACCGGGGCGCGCCAGCAGTTGCTGCAGCACCTGCGGATTTCCCTGCAGGCTCGCCCGGCCCGCCGCCATCTGCGTGGAAAATGTCGCTTTTCGCATCATGATCGGCTCGAGGTCGGCACGGTTGATCGTGATGGTGAGGTCCGCGTCCTTCGCCTGGTACCCCTGGATGTTCGTCGGCGTCGCATGGCTGAGTTCGAGCACATGCTGCTCGCCGTTGTCTGGCGTCATGAGGTTGATCTTGAACGCCAGCCCACCTGCCTCGTGGCTGTCGAGCAGGATGCCGAGGTAGTCGAGCCACAGCTCCGTCGTCATGGCGCGCACGGGGTCCGGCGAAACGGACTGCGGCATCAGGCCGTTCGGGATGCGCGACCGCAATTCAAGCGCGGCTGCCAGGAAGCTGTTGCGCAGGCTCGAGCTTTCCTTCTGGTAGCCCATCTGTTCGAAGGCGTCGGCGAGCAGGTTCCTGGCGGCCTGGTTGGCCGGCTGCGCGTACACCAGCTTGTTCAGCAGCTCGGTTGCCAGCCGATATTCGCCGGCTGCGTACAATTCGCGGGACCTCGCGACGATCTTGTCGGCTCCCCCCATCATCTCGACGTACAGCGGCGCGGAATCCCGCGGGGAGGCCGGCACCAGCGTGGCCGGGTTGCCGTCCCAGTAGCCGAGATAGCGATTGATGACCGCGCTATGTGCTGCAACGCCACCGTCGCCGGCGAGGCAGGTTGTTCCTGCGGGTGAACATGTGCGATGGGTGCAGGATTGCTCGCCGGCCCGGTGTCACGGGCTCCGGCATTCAGCGGAGCGCACGCGCCACAGACCGTGATCACCAGCAGGTTCTTCAAGAACCCGGCTCGAGCCATGCCACACTCCACCGCATCGATCTACGCGGGTGAATCACCGCGCGCGGTATCCGGTCACTGCGTCAATAGATCCACTGCAGGCGCGTCAGCAAGGTCTTGGTGTTGCCGTTGACTCCGAAGCGGTCGAGGTCGATGTTGCCGTAACCGATGCTCGCCTTCCAACGGTTGTTGGCCCACCAGTTCACGCCGGTCCACCAGCCATCCATGGTGCCGCCGCGCACCACGCCGTCGTCGAGGTCGACGCGACCGTAGCGCCCGATGAGTTCGACGGCGCCCCAGCGTCTTTGCGGCAGGATGCGCCGCGCGTATCCCGCCTTGCGGTCGTACGGTCGATGTTCGCCGGTGATCACCCAGCTGCCGGTGACGTACCAGCCGTCGAGCGTGGGATCGCGGTCGTCGCGCGTGCTGAGGTCCGCGCGCACGTATTCAGCCAGCACGGAATAGCCACCGTGGTTCCAGAGCGCCTCGACACCCGTGTGCCAGGCATGATCGCCTGGGACTTTGCCGGTATCGACGTAGTCGTCCGCGACGTTGGAAGCAGGCTTGCCCTTGTAACGCAACTGGTCGTCCGCTGCGCCGTAGTACCGGGTACTGGCGGCCAGGTGCAGGTAACTGGCGCCGTCCCCGGACCAGACCGGCAGGACAGTGACCCTTCCGGCGAAATCGTTGCCGGAATCGGACCAGGACGTGCCCTGCGTCCACCAGTCGCTGTACCAGCCGACGACCCAGGTCGCACGCTGGTCGAACACGGCGTTGCCGAGCGTCATGCCGTCGTTGCGCGAGCGGAAGAAAGGACTCAGCAGCCGCTCGTTGTGCGGCAGGTTGGCGGCGTCGCCCACCATTTCATACACGAACGGTTCCTTGATCTTGCCGAGCGTGAGCGTGCCGAGCTTCGGCCCGACCACAGTCGAAATCCGCAAGTCCGTGACGTTCCAGTCGTCGGTCGAAGTCTGATCGAACCCCTTGTACTCGTAGCTGGCCATGTAGTTCCAGGTACGGAACAGTTCGAAGTGCCCGCGCGCGGAGAGCCGGAGCGAGCGCGCCTCGAGTTCGTCCTGCTGGTTGCCAACCTGCGCCTTGCTGCGCGCGTCCTGGTCAAAGCTCGTGTAGTCCATCGGCATCACGACGAAGCCGAACTTGACTGAGAAGCGGTCGTGCTCATCCTCGATCTTCGCGGCTTCGAGCGTCTCGTCGGGCACGATGCTCGACATCGCGAAGTCGTGGTCGCTCTTGACGAGATGCGCGGACTCCGGCGTGACGTCGGACTCGACCGACTGTGCTGACGCCGTGCCGACGCCGCCGACCAGGAGCGCCGCCACGACCAGTGTCTGCCTCATTGACGTGTCCCTGAAAACGAGGACACGGTGCTCCGCCCGGGAAACCGCCTGCGGGGGGTGGGAATGCAGGCGGCTCCCGAACGGGCACCGTGGATTTTGGCTTCGGGCGCGCGGCTTACTGCTTCGAGCCCGACATCACGGATTCCATGACGCGGTCGAGGTTGAAGCTGCCCGGCTTCTGCCGCGGCGGGAACTCCTTGAAGCTCTGCAGCCAGCTGGCAACATGCGCCCCGGCCGGCGCGATCAGGAACGCGCGGTCGATCCGCCACTGCGGGTAGCCCATGCCTTCGTGATCAGCGCGCTCGAAAGGGTCGGTGCGCAGGTT
>Ga0079037_100002394_pt1 | contig 10303 bp, 1 predicted proteins | sample Mud3Dept4metaG_FD_71479 | JGI IMG/M metagenome (GOLD analysis project Ga0079037, IMG submission 71479) | Freshwater wetland microbial communities from Ohio, USA, analyzing the effect of biotic and abiotic controls - Mud 3 Core 4 Depth 4 metaG | ecosystem: Environmental > Aquatic > Freshwater >... | reverse complement strand
AGCAGCTTGGTGACCAGCGAGGAGCGGGTCTTCACGTTGCCGTGGAACTCGACGATGGGGAAGCCCAGCTCGGCCATCCGGCGGGCCTCCGCCATCACCCGCCGGTCCACCCGCTCCCCCAGGTCGGCCTCGCGGATGGGGATGCGGTGGAGCAGCTCGCGCGCCTCGAGGTGGTGGACCACCTGCATGCACTTCAGCACCACGCAGGCGATGCGCCGGTAGCGCCGGGGCTCGGCGATGCCGCTGGCGAGCAGGAACAGGTCGCGCACGTCGGCCGGGTTGGCCACCGGATCGGCCACCCGGTAGCCGAAGGCCGAGCGCAGGTAGTCCACCCCCTGGGCCAGGATCGACCGCAGGCGGGCCTCGTCGCGCGGGTCGCGGAGGTCGAGCTGGTTGAGGCGCAGGAAGTGGTCGACCTCGGCGCCGTCGCGGAAGTGGAGCCGCCGCCAGTCCACCACCGAGCCGCCGCGCAGGATGAGCCGCAGCGCCTCGAGCTCCCCCACCCCCATCTCGGCGATGGGCAGGTAGGGAGAGGGCAGGCCCGTCCCGCTCTTCGCCTCGACCGCCACCGGGCCTCCTCCGCTCCCCCGAGGCGGCCCCGCGCCGCGCTCAGAACTTGAAGGGGAAGACGACCTCCTGCCCGGACGTCCTCGACCGGGGGAAGCGGATCGTCTTTACCACACCGGCCAGGCACTGCGCGATGGGTTGTCCGGCGAACTCGGGGCTCACCACCTTGACGCCGTTGACGCCGCCGTCGGCGCCGATGACCCAGCGCAGGCGCAGGGTGCCGTGGGCGTTGGGGTCGGCGGCCTGCTGCTTGCCGAGGCACTCGCGCAGGCCGTCCATGCGGCTCGCCACCCCCTCCTGGATCTGGGCCTGGGAGACCTCCGACTGCAGCTCGCTGCCGGGGGCGGGCGGGACGTAGACGCTGCGCTTCTTGGAGCCGGAGCCGGAGAGCTCCCGCTCGAAGTCGGCCTCGGCGTCGCCGAAGTCGAGCAGGGGGTCGGCGGACCGCGCCCGCTTGGGCTCGGCCTCGGCCGCGGTCTGGGCCGAGGCGACGCGGGTCGTGCGGCGCGAGGTCCGGTCGGCGGCCTTCTTCTTGTTGGCCGTGGTGGCGCCCGCCGTCCGGGTGGCGGCCGTCCGCTTGGCCTGGGCCGGTGCGGGCTCCGCCGCAGCAGCGGCCGGAGCCGCGGGCGCGGCCGGAGCCGCCGCCGGGGCGGGCTCCGGAGCCGGCGCCTGCGCCACCGCGGCCGGAGCCGGTGCGGCGGCGGCCGTGGCGGGAGCTGGCGCCGGGGCGGGCGCCGCCACCGGCGCCGTTACCTGAGCCTGAGCCTGAGCCTGGGCCTGGGCCTGGGCGGGGGTGGCCACCGGAGCGGCCGGCGCCGCGCGGCGCGGCCCCTCGAGCTTGCGGTCGAAGTACCAGAAGGCGGCGACCCCTGCCCCGCCGAGCACCAGCAGCACGGCCACGCTCGCCAGGGCGATGACGCGGGTGGTGCTGCGGCGCATCCGCGCCTCGGCGGCGCTGCGGGCCACCGAGGACTTGCGCCGGATGTCGGCCTCGCCGGTGCGCTCCATGCCCTTGATGGGCAGCGGGAGGGCGCCGGTGGGATCGACCCCGCCGCTGTCCGGGAGGTTCATGGTGTCGACGAGCGAGCCGGCGGCGGCGGCCCCGTTCTTGGGGACGCCGTTGGCGGGCGCCGGCTGCTGCTGCGGAACGAGGCCGGCCAGCTCGTCGCTGGCCAGCGCCGCCAGGGCGCTGGCGGCGCTCGGCTTCCAGTCCGGCGAGCCCGCGGCCGGGGCCGGGCTCGGGGCGGCGGCCGCCGCCGGGACCGGCTGCTGCGCCGCCGCAGCGGCGCGGGCCGCCCTCGGGAAGGGCGCCAGGAACTGCGCCAGGGCACTCACCGACGAGAGCGGCTGCCAGTCGGCCATCCCGGCGCACCAGACCAGCGTGTCCGGCCCGACCTCGGCCGACTCCCACCGGCCCTTCACCTCGGGGGGCGCGAGCGGCCCGACCTGGGCGTTGTCGATGGCGACGTACCACTCGCCGGCGAGCGCCGGCGCGGCCGGCGCCTCGGGGGGAGGAGCCGCCGGCGGCTCGGCCTCGGCCGCCGCCGCGGGGGCCTGGCAGGGCTCGGGCGCCTGCGGGGGCTCGGCCGGCGCCTCGGAGCGGCCGCCGAAGGCCTGGTCGAAGGCCTGACCGATCTCCTGGTCCAGCCCGCCCTCGCCGTTCGAGGGGGCCGACGGCGCCGGGGCGACCGGGGCGGGCGCCTCGGCCGGGGCCCGCTTCACCACGATGATGTGGCCGCACTTCTTGCAGCGGACCTTGACCCCGTTGGGCCCGACCTTCTCGTCCGAGATCATGTACTGCGCGCTGCAGCTGTCGCAGGTGAATCGCATGGCCTACCCTTTCACCACAACCGAGAGTCCGAGCTGCTCGCGCAGCTCCGCAAAGTCGTCCGAGACGCAGAACTGGACGAGGTCCTTCACCTTGGTCTCGTCGCGCAGCTTCGAGACCTGCGCCTTCTCCGAGAGCACCATCCGCTTGACGACCTCCAGGTCGCCGGCCAGCAGCGCGCCGGCGCGGTTGGAGGTCAGCTCCGCTCCGTCCATGTAGGCGCGGACGTCCCCGGGGTGCTGCACCGCGCAGTACTCCCGGGCCAGCTTCTTCAGGGTCTGGGTCCGCGTCCGCTCCGGCAGCACCTTCTCCAGCTGGTGCTTGAGCTTCTCCACCTGGTGCGGATCGGCCGAGACCACGAAGCGCGAGGTCCCCAGGCTGCAGGCCGCCTGGAAGACCACGTCGAGCTGGTCGTGCGGCATGAGCCGGGCCAGCCGCAGCTCGGGACGGGCGAAGGCCATCACCTTGGCGATGGAGAACCACAGCTCCTTCTTGGGGCGCTCCTTGAACATCTCCTCGCCGACGACCACGCCCGGCGGGTCGGTGTTCGCGAACACCAGCCGGCCCGGGCTCTGGGACGGCTTGAAGAGCCGCAGGCCCTCCAGGCCCAGGGTGCGGGCCACGTACTTGAACATGTTGACGAAGAACAGCATCGACGCCTCGACGTCGATCTCGTCCTTGCGCGCGTTGAGCTTCAGCTCCTTGGGGCTCTGCGCGAAGAGCGAGCCGGCCTCGCGGACCAGCAGCTTCATGATCTCCACCAGCGGGCCGGACACCTTCTGGTGCAGAAGGTGCTTCACCCACAGCTGGTCGTCGAGGCTGCGGCTCGCCTGGTCGCGGGCGAAGCGCCGCAGCTTGGAGACCACCTGCAGCTCCTCCTCCTTGGCCGCGCCGAGGAGGTGCGCCAGCGCCTGGGCCGCGCCGTAGGCGCGGTCGTACTCCTTGCGGCTGGCGTGGAGCTTGACCAGCGCCGACACCGCCTTCTGCGGGCTCGACCCCACCGCCAGGAGCTGGCGGTAGGCGGCGATGGCCTGGGCCTCGTGGCCCGGGCTCCCGCCGCACAGGTCGGCCAGGATCTCCACCGCCGCGGCGTCCTCCGGGTCGGCCTTCACCACCACCTCGTAGGCCATGCGGGCGCCCTCGGGATTCTCCAGGACGCGCCGGTACAGCTCGCCGAGGGTCTTCCACAGCGCCAGCCGCGCCTGGGCCAGGTCCGGCCCCTTGGGCAGGCGCTGGATCATGCGCACGTAGGCCTGCTCCAGGGCGGGCCACTTCTTCGAGGCGGTGAGCATCGCCTCGACCGCGCTGAAGGCCTGGACGAGGCGCGGGTTCTTGTCGAGGGCCTTCTCGAACTCCGCCACCGCGGCGTCCTCGTCGCGGATCTCGTCGCGCAGGATCTCGGCCAGCGCGAAGTGGAGCTTGGCGGCCCGGGCCACGTCGGCCTGGACCTCGGGACGGCCGAGCAGGCTCGCCAGCACGTCGGCGGCCTTCTGGCCCTGGCGGGTCTCGCGGTAGAGGCCGAGCAGCGCCTCGGTCACCGCCACGTCGGTCGGGTCGATCCGGGAGGCGGACAGGTAGGCGTCGACCGCCTGATAGGGGTCCTTGAGACGGTCGCGGCAGATCTCGCCGATGGCCACGTGCTGCTCGAAGCGGGCCCGCCCCTCGAGCAGCGGCGCCAGCTTCTGGCGGTGCTCCACCGCCCCCTCGTAGTCGCCCAGGCCCTCGAGCACCCGCACCAGGCTGCGGCGCGAGGGCTCGTGGTTGGCGTCCATCTCCAGGGCCTTCTCGAAGCTCTTGGCCGCCCGCTCGGGCTGGCCGAGCTGGACCTGGATCTCTCCGATCTGCCAGTAGGTCTCGACCACCTCCAGGTCGGTCAGGCCGTCGCGGTGGTGGATGAGGATCGCCTGGAAGATCCGCAGCGCCTCCTCCCAGCTCTTCTCGTGGACCAGGAGGTGCCCGAGGCCCTCCAGCGCCGGCAGGTAGGTGGCGTCGAGCTCGTAGGCGCGGCGGTAGCTCTGCAGCGCCTTCTCTCCCTTGCCCAGCTTCTCGGCCACGTAGCCGAGCCGGTAGCACTGCCGGCACAGCTCCTTGGCCTCTCCCTCCTGCTCCAGCCGCTGGACGATGACGTCGAGCACGCGCTCGGAGCGCTCCCAGTCGGCCCGGGCCTGGTAGATGTCCGAGAGCGGGAAGGCGGCCGGGAGGTAGTCGGGGCTGCGCTTCAGCGCCTCCTCGTAGTGGCGAGCGGCGCCGTCGCGGTCGCCGCGCTCCTCCTCGTGGATGCGGCCGGCCTCGGCGTGGAGCCGGGCCCGCTCGGCGTCGTCCTCGGTGTACTTGGCCTCGGCGACCAGGGCCTCGAGGTACGCGGCCCGGTCCTGCTCGCGCTCGTAGATGCCCTTCACCGCCCGGATGGCCGGCAGGTAGCCCGGGTCCATGTCCAGGGCCCGGAGGTACGCCTCCTTGGCCGCCGGCACGTCGAGCAGCATCTCCTCGTGGATCCGCCCGATGCGGGCGTGGAGGTCGACCGCGTCCTTCGAGCCGCCGGCCAGCCGCGCCTCGCGGCGCAGCATCTCCAGCGCCAGGTTCCAGTTGCCGCTGCGCTCGTAGAGCTTGCCGAGCGCGCTCACCGCGTCGCGGGACTCCGGGTCGGCGTCGAGCGCCGCCCGGTAGGCCTCCTCGGCCTGGTCCACCCGGCCGAGCTCCTTCCACCACGCGTCGCCCAGCGCGATGTGCAATCCCACCACCTCGCGGCGGTCCTGGGTCAGGGTGAGGTGGTGCCGGAGGACGGTGATGAGCTTGTCCCAGAGGCCCTCCTGCCGGTAGAGGCGCTCCAGCCCCTTGACGGCGGCGAGGCTCGCGCCGTCGAGCTGCAGGATGCGCTCGTGGCGCTCGATGGCCTTGTGGGGGTTGTGGAGCTTCTCCTCCCAGATGGAGGCGCTCTTGCCCAGGATGCGGACCTGGTCGCGGGCGCTGCCGGCCATCTCGGCCTGCTTCTCGTAGACGCGGTTCAGCTCGGCGAAGCGGTCGAGCTTGGTGTAGAGCCTCTCCAGGCCCGCGAGCGCCTCGGCGTTGCGGTCGTCGAGGCCGAGCACGGCCCGGTAGCCCTCGATGGCCGCCTCGTCGTCGGCGATCTCGCTCTCGTAGAGGCCGGAGATCTGGAGCTGGTAGGCGATGCGTGCGGCGTCGTCGCCGGCGAGGTCGCGGGCGCGAGCCAGCACCGCGGCCAGGTCCTGCCACCGCTGCTCGCGGCGGAACAGGGTGGAGAGCGCCTCGATGGCGGCCGGGTCGCCGCCGTCGAGCTCGAGCACCCGGCGCAGGGCGCCCACCGCCTCCTCCAGGTCGTGGAGCTGGCCGTCGTAGATGCGGGCCATCTCCAGCAGGGTGGCCTTCTTCTCCTCGAGGCCGGCCACGGCCTCGAGCTTCTGCTCCAGGGCGATGACCAGGTCGCGCACCCGCCCGCGGCGGCCGAACAGCTCCGCCAGCGCGTCGAGCGCCTCGGCGTTGGCCGGGTCGGTCTCCAGCGCGCGCCGCAGCGCGGCCTCGGCGCCGGCGGCGTCGTCGAGCCGCTGGTCGCGCAGGCGCCCCATCCGGAGCAGCAGCCTGGCCCGGGTGGCGCCCCGGGACTCCTCGGCCACCTGCTCGTAGACGTCGCACAGCTCCTCGAAGGCCTCGGTCTCGGCGGCCAGGCGCTCCACCGCCGCGCCCGCCTGGGCGTCGGCGGGCTGGAGCTGGAAGGCGCGGCACCAGGCCAGGAAGGCCATCTCCTTCTGCCCCAGGCGCTTCTCGTGCACCTCGGCCAGCTCCTTCAGGATCTCCAGGCGCTCGGCCTCGTCGACGAGGCTTCCGAGCAGCTGATCGGAGACCCGGGCGTAGGCCCTCCAGTTGCCGGCCTGGGCGTAGAGGGAGCGGAGGCGGTCGGCCGTCTCCCGGCTCCCCGGCTCGAGCTCGCGGGCCTTCTCCAGGGCGGCGGCCGCCGCCTCGGGCTTCTTGGCCCCGAGCCACAGCTCGGCCACCGCGTGCAGGGCGGCCACCGCGTCGTGCGTCTTCCCCTCCGCGGCCAGCAGGGTCGCCCGGGCCTCGGCGGCCCGGGTGCCCTCGGCGGCCGCGCCGGCGGCCCGGAAGACCTCCTCGATGCGCGCCAGGTCGGCGGCGCCGTGGGGCTCGAGGTCGAAGGCGCGCTTGCACTGCTCGATGGCCTCCTGCCGCTGGCCCTCGGCCAGCAGCACCTCGGCGAGGCGCAGTCGCACGTCCTTGACGCCCGCCGCGTCCTCCTGGAGCGGGACGAGCCGGCGGTAGACGCCGGCCAGCCCGGCCCGGTCGCCCTGGGCGGCGTAGATGTCGCGCAGCGCCTCGAGGGCCCGGCGGTTGCGCGGGTCGGAGTCCAGCACCGCCTTGAAGGACTGGACGGCCTCGGCGGCGTTGCCGAGCTTGGTGCCGAGCAGCCACCCCAGCTTGTCGTTGAGGCGGGCCGCCTCGCGGCGGTCCACCGCCGCCTGCAGCCGCGTCCGGCACAGCTCCGCCAGCTCGGGCCAGCGCTCCAGCCGCTCGAGGAGCTGCTCCAGCGCCGCCAGGGCCTGCTCCTGGCGGGGCTTCTCGCGGAGGACCTCCTGCCACAGCGTCACCGACTCGGCGTCGCGGCCGAGCGATCCGGCCACCTGCGCCATCTTGGCGGTGATGCGCTCGCGGGCGGAGGCGTCCGCCACCTCGCGCTGCGCGGCCAGGCTGCGCAGAAGGGCGTCGGCCCGCCCGCCGCTCTCGTGGATCCGCTCCAGCCCCCGCAGCGCCGGCAGGTGCCGCGGGTCGGCCGCCAGGATGGCCTCGTAGGCGGCCACCGCCTTCTCCGGCGCGGCCAGCCGCTCCTCGCAGAGCTGGCCCAGCCGGAAGAGCAACGCCACCCGCTCCGCCGGCCGCGTCTCGCGGCCGGCCTGCGCCGACAGCACCTCGGCGAGCTGCGGCCAGCGCTCCAGCCCCCGGTACAGCCGGTCGAGGGCGGCCAGCGCCACCGGGGTGGCGGCCGGGTCGAGGCGGCGCGCCCGCTCGTAGAGCTCGGCGGCCCGCTCCGGCCCGTTCAGCTTCTCCTCGTGGAGGGAGGCCAGCTTCAGCACCACCGGCGCCGCGCCGGCGCCGAGGTGCTCCAGCTCGTCCTCGTACAGGCCGGCCAGCTCCTCGTGGTGGCCGGTGGCGTCGGCCAGGCGCTCCAGCTCCTCGCGCAGGGCCGGGTCGGCCGGGTCCTCGCGGAAGGCGCGGCACAGCGCCAGGAAGGCGAGCTCGGCGTTCCCGAGCCGCTTCTCCCGCACCTCGGCCAGGGCGGCGAAGAGCGCCTTGCGCTCCTGCGGGTCGGGCCGCTCGGAGGCGCGCACCTCCAGCACCGCGGCGTACTTCGGCCAGGCGCCGGCCGCCTCGTAGGCCCGCTCCAGGGCCGACGCAGCGCGGACGCTGGACGGGTCCTTCTGCAGCAGCGCCTCGAGCCTCCCCACCGTCTCGGCGTGGTCGGGCCGGACCGCCAGGATCTCCTCGTAGAGGGTGAGCGCCCCCTCGCGGTCCAGCAGCCGCGTCTCCTTCAGCTCGCCCAGGCGGAAGCGGCACACCAGCGCCGCCGCCGCGTCCCCGGCGGCGTCCGAGGCGGCGATCTCGCGGGCGAGCACGTCGGCGAGCTCGACCCACTTCTCGGCCCTGACGCAGAGCCGGTCGAGCCGCCCCAGCGCCTCGCGGTGGCGCGGGTCGGCGTCGAGCAGGCGGCGCAGGCTGGCCATGGCGCCGCTCGGGTCCTTGAGCCGCTCCTCCTGCACCTGAGCCAGCTCCGAGAGCAGCGCCACGCGCCGGGCCGCATCCTCCTCGACGCCCAGCCGGCGCCGCAGCACCTGGGCCAGCGGCTCGCCGGCCCGAGTCGACCGGTGGATGGCGGTGAGGCCCTCGAGGGCCTCCGGGTCGTCGGGCACGATCTCCAGCACCCGCTGCCACTCCTCGGCGGCCTTGCCGGGATCGCCGCCGGCGCGCCCCTGCAGGCGCGCCTGGCAGCGCCGGTACTCGGCCCGGGCTGCCGGCTCGCGCGCCCGATCGGCGTTCTCGGCGAGCAGCCCGCCGAGCTCCTCCTCCAGGCCGGCGACGCCGGCCAGGCGCAGGGCCAGCTCCAGCGACTCGAGCCCGTCGGGGTCCTCGCGCACCGCCCGACCGGCGGCCACCAGGCCCATCTCCGGGTTGCGCAGCGGCCCGGCGTAGACCTGGGCCACGCGGCGCAGCAGCTCCGCCCGGGCGGCCGGGTCGCCGAGGTTGGCGAGGCGGGCCTCGAGGGTCTCGACCAGCTTCTGGTGCTCGTTCTCGTGCTGGTAGATGGGCTCGAGGATCTCGGCGGCGGCGGCCGACGCCGAGCCGGCGCCGTGGGCCATCTCCTCCAGGGCGGAGAGGGCTCCGGGGTGGCGCGGCACCTGGGCCAGCACGCCGCGGAAGCAGTCGAGCGCCCCGGGCAGGTCGGAGAGCCGCTGCTGCCGGATGCGGCCCAGCCGGAAGCGCAGCTCGGCGGCCTCGGCGGCGAAGTTGGGGCGGCGGTCGGCGATGCGGACCTCGCGGTCGAGCACGTCGACGAGCTCGTCCCACCGCTCGGCGGACCCCAGGAGGCGGCCGAGGAGCCGGAGGGCGTTGGGGTCCTCCGGGTCCACGTTCAGGATCTGTCGGTACGCTTCCATGGCGCCCTCGCGGTCGGAGAGGTTGTCTTCCATGATGGTCGCCACCTCGAAGAGGAGGTCCTTCCGCTTGGCGGCGTCGGCCGCCAGGGCGGCCTGGCGGCGGTGGACGTCCGCCAGCTCGCGGAAGGCGTTCTGGCGGCGGTAGAGCCTGGCCAGCGCGCCGAAGGTCTCGGCGCTGGGGGCGTGCTCGGCGGCGCGCTCGAGCCAGCGCGCGGCGCGGGCCGGATCCTGGAGCCGCTCGGCGTAGAGCGCGCCCAGGCGCCTCTCCAGCTCGACGGCGGTCGCGCCGTCCAGGCCCCGCTCCAGCACGTCCTCGAAGGCGGCCGCCAGCTCCTCGAAGGAGCCGGTCTCGCCGGCCAGGCGCTCCAGCTCCGCCCGCACCCCGGCGTCGTCGCCGTCGGGGCGCAGCGCCTCCCGGTACTGCCGGAGCTTGGCCAGGAAGGCCTGGGGCTTCTGCCCGAGCCGCTGGTGCAGGGCGGAGATCTCGGCCAGCAGAGGAGCGCGGTCGGCCCCGGCCGCCTCCTCGAGCCGCTGCTCGAGCAACGACACCAGGCGGCGTCCGTCGCCGGTGGCCCGGTGCAGGTCCTCGAGCAGCCGCGACGCCGCCGGGCGGGTCTCCGGCCGCCCCAGCAGCCTCTCCAGCCCGGCCGCGGCGGCGGGGTGGTGTGGATGCTCGGACAGGATCTCGGCGTAGGCCGCCACCGCGCCGCTCGACCCCTCGAGCAGCGCCGCCCGCTCCAGCAGGGCCTCGACCCGCCGCGCCGGGTCGGCGCGCCAGGCCTCCGCCAGGGCCTCGAGCACGGGGACCAGCTCCGCCTCGCGGCGCTCCCGGGAGAGGAGCGCCCGGAGCGCCTCCAGCGCCGGCAGGTGGCCGGGGACCGCCGCCAGCAGCTCGCGGTAGGTGGCCACCGCTCCGGCCGGGTCCGCCAGCGGGCCGGCCTGGAGCTCGGCCGCCGCCATCAGGTGCCGGATCCGCTGCTCGCCCTCGGCGAGGCGCGCCCGGCGCCGGGTGACCTCGAGAAGCTCGCCGGCGGACGCTTGCGCCACGTAGAGCCGCTGCAGCGCCTCGAGCGCCTCGGGGTCGTCGGGCGAGACCTCCGCCAGCCGCTTCCAGGCAGCCACCGCCGCATCGCGGTCCGCCAGCGACTGCTCGCGCACCCGCGCGGCCCGGCGCAGCATCTCCAGGCGCTCCTCGCCCTCCGTCGCCTCCGCCAGCTCCTGGTAGGCC
>Ga0079037_100002393_pt1 | contig 10303 bp, 7 predicted proteins | sample Mud3Dept4metaG_FD_71479 | JGI IMG/M metagenome (GOLD analysis project Ga0079037, IMG submission 71479) | Freshwater wetland microbial communities from Ohio, USA, analyzing the effect of biotic and abiotic controls - Mud 3 Core 4 Depth 4 metaG | ecosystem: Environmental > Aquatic > Freshwater >... | reverse complement strand
GCTAGCTTGAGGGGCTAGTTCCTGGTACACGGGAGTAGGGGTTCGAGTCCCCTCTTCGGCATTTCCCCTATCTTACCCGGCCATGCCCAGGGTTCCGGCCTGCGGCCGCTCAGGACCGGCTGGCCACCCAGAGCGAGAAATCGGTTTCCCCCATGGCGCCGCTGATGCGTCCCCTCTCCGTCCCTTTTGAGAGGACGATAAACGTGGGAACGGCTTGTATGCCGAAGCGGGAAGCCAGGCCCGGACTGCTATCCGTGTTGACCTTGATGACCATGAGCTCCCCCGCTCTCCTCTTGGCCAGACGCTCGACCAGGGGATGCATCATGTGGCAGGGTCCGCAGGTCGGCGAATAGAAATCGACCAGGACGGGAAGCCCGGACCTCTGGAGAAGCGCGGCGGCCGCCTGTTCCGGCGGTTCGAGGACCGTCCCCGGCACGGGCAGGGGGTTCCGGCAGCGGCCGCAGACAACGGCCTTTCCCGCGGCATCCAAGGGAAAATTGTTGACCGCGCCGCAGTTGAGGCAGCTGACCTTGACTTTGTCGGCCATGAATGGGGCTCCTATTTCACCTTGATCGGGAACGGAGGAACCAGCGGAATCGTCATTTCCTTCGTCTTGAGCTCTTCGAGGATGACCTCGATGGCCTTGTTGAGCTGCTCGTCGATCCCCGCGTACTCCTTGGCCGGGTCGTTATCCACATAGATATCCGGCTCGACGCCGATCCCCTCTATGATCCAGGTCTTTCCGTCCAAGCCGAACGGCGCGAACTCCGGCTTCATCAGCTGGCCGCCGTCGAGAAGCGGAAGCGACCCGCGGATGCCGACAACCCCGCCCCAGGTCCTTTTGCCGATGAGCTTGCCGAGGCCGTATTTCTTAAAGCGGTAGGGAAAGATATCTCCATCCGAGGCGGAGAACTCGTTCATCAAACAGACCTTGGGTCCCAGGAGCAGGCCGTCGGGGTCGGGACGGGCGATAGTGTCGCGGGACATCTCGAACATGGCGATCTCCCGCCGCAGCCGCTCGATGATCATCGGCGAGACGCTGCCGCCGCCGTTACCGCGGACATCGATGATAAGGGCCTTTTTGCGGAGCTGGGGATAATAGTGCTTGACGAACTCATTCAGGCCCGAAACCCCCATGTCGGGGATGTGGATGTAGCCCACCCGGCCGCCCGTCGCTTTATCCACCTTCGCGATATTCTCCTCGACCATCGAATAGTAGCAGAGCTGCTGCTCATTCTCGATGGGGATGACGACGACGTCCCGGCTTCCCTTTTCCTCGGGGCGGGAGTTGACCCGGAGCGTCACCTGCCTTCCCACCGTGTTGACAAGCGCCTCGTAGACGTCGCTGAGCGTGTTCGTGGGGGCGCCGTTCACGGCGATGAGATACTCCCCTTCCCGCACATTGACGCCGATCTCGGTCAAGGGCGAGCGGAGCGTCCGGCTCCAGTTCTGGCCGCGAAGGATGCGGACGATCTTATAGAATCCGGTCTGAGGGTCGCGCTGGAGTTCCGCTCCCAGCATTCCGACATTGACCTTCGGAGGCCTCGGCATCTCGCCGCCGCCGACATAGGTATGCCCGGAGTTGAGCTCGCCGATGAGCTCGCCGATGACATAGGTCAGGTCGGCGCGGTGGTTGACGGCCTGGGCGAGCGGCCGGTAGCGGAGCCTCATCGCTTCCCAATCGACGCCGTGCATGTTCGGGGCGTAAAAGAAATGTTTCATCTGGCGCCAGCTCTCCTCGAAGATCTGGTTCCACTCGGCCCGGAGGTCCAGGGTGACCTCCATCTGGGAGAGGTCGAGCTTCTCCTCGATCTTGACGGGCGACTTGGGCAGGTCGATGATGGCATAGGCTCCGTCCTTGGCGACAAGCATCTTTTTCTGGTCGGCGGATATCTCATAGCCGTCAACCGCCCCGAGGTCAGTCTCCTTGTTTTCTTTGAGGTCGAACATTTTGAGGGAGACCTGCCTGTCCCGGTCTCCCCTTTTCTGGTAGTAGATGGAGTCGCCGACAGAGACTATCTGGCCGTAGTCGGCCACCTCGACCGGAAGGCCGACGAGACGGGACTTGAGGCCCTCGGGGTCGACCTTGAGGAGCACGTCTTTTTTGGGTTCATCCGGCCCGGCGGCCTCGGGCTTCGATTCCCCTTCCTTGGGTTTCTCAGGCGCTTTAGCCGGGAGAGTTTCTTCTTTCTTTATCTCCACCTCATCGCTCTTCGGCTCGAAGGGCGATTTGGTGTCGTCGGCCAGGGTGACGAGATAGATCCGGGACATGGCGCCGTAGACGTGGTTGTACTCGGTCCGGCCGAAGATGGGGTTGAAGTCACGGTCCGAGACGAAAAACAGGTATTTCCCGTCCGCGCTGAAGCAGGGGTCGTGGGAGGAATACCAGCCGTCGGTTGCCTCGATCGTCTTTTTGCTTTCCAGGGAATAGAGATAGACCTTCGGCATCCCCACGGCTTCGGGCTTGGCGTAGGCGATCCAGCGGCTGTCCGGAGACCAGACGAAGGTCATGATCTCGCCGATCTCGGCCTTGGCGACGGTGACGACTTCCTTGGTGGCGACATCCACATAATTGAGCCGGAGGAGCTTGTCGTCCCACATGATCTTCTTGCTGTCCGGAGACCAGAAGAGCTGGTATTTGTAGGTGTCGGCGTTTTTGGTGAGCTGTTGAGCATCGCCTCGCCCGTCCTGGGGCAGGAGGTAGATCTCGTCCTCGCCGCTCCTGTCGGAGACGTAGGCGATGGAGCGGCCGTCCGGCGACCATTTGGAGTTTCGCTCATGGACGCCGGGTGTCCGGGTCAGGTTCCGGGTGTTGCCGTTTTTGGCGGGGACCGTGAAGATATCCCCGCGCGCCCCGAAAAGGGCCCTCTTCCCGTCCGGGGAGATCTCGAAGTTGGTCACTTTGTCGCCCACCTTAGCCAGCCGGGTGCGTCCGGATAGGAGGTCGTCGGCGATCGTCACCGGGACCTTGGCTGTCTGGCTCGAGGCGAGATCGAAGCGGTAGATATAGCCTCCGTTCTCGAAGACGATGGCCGTCGGCCCCAAGGACGGGTACTTGATGTCGTAATCCATGAAATCAGTCAGTTTCTTGGTTTCCTTGGACTCGAGGTCGTAGGAATAGAGATTCATCCGGCGGCTTTCGTCCCGGTCGGAGAGGAAGTAGATCATCCGGCCGCTCCACATCGGGATGATGTCCAGGGAAGGGTTGGCCGTGATGTTCTCGGTTTTCTGAGTTTCGAAGTCATAGACCCAGATGTCGTCGGCCATGCCGCCGCGGTAGCGTTTCCAGGTGCGGAATTCGCGGAAGATGCGGTTGAAGGCCAGCCGCTTGTTATCGGGAGAGAAGGAACAGAAGCCGCCGCGCGGGAGCGGGAGCTGCGTTGGGGTGCCGCCGCCGGCCGGGACGGTGTAGAGCTGGCCGTTGAAGTCGTTCCATTCGCGCATCCGCGAGCGGAAGACGACGGACTTGCCGTCGGACGTCCAGCCCATGACCAGGTTGTTGGGGCCCATGCGGTCGGATATGTCGTCGCGGCCCAGGGACGCGGTGAAAGTCAGCCGCATGGGGATCCCGCCCTCGGCCGGGATGAGATAGACTTCGCGGTTGCCGTCGTACTCGCCGGTGAAGGCGATCAACTTTCCGTCGGGGGAAAAGCGGGCGAACGCCTCGTAGCCGTCGTGGGTGGTAAGCTTGCGGGCAACCCCGCCGGTCAGGCCGACGGAATAGAGGTCCCCTGCGCAGCTGAAGACGATCTGATCTTTTGATATGGCTGGAAACCTGAGCACTCGGGCTTCCTCTGAGCCGAGGGCACCCCGGGTGAAGAAGGAAACGACCATCAAAAAGGGAATAATCACTCTGACGGCGGATTTCATCGGTGATCCCTCCTGGAGTTTTTTAGTGACGGTTCATGGCGCAGCTTGAGATGAAAATATACCATAAAAATTCCGGGGACACTAACCCCAATGGCCGGGAGTTATGGTTGCTGTCCCCGGAATTAAGGGGATCAGGGTTTTCTGGTGGAAAGAAGGAGAGCCTTTCTCTTTTCTTCCGGAAAACGCTCGATCGCGTAGCGCAGCGTTGTCCGTGGGATGGCCGGTCCGTGCCGGAGCAGGAATTTTTCGAGCCGGTCCATGTCGGCCTTTCCCGCCTCTCTGAGAAGCCAGCCCGAGGCCTTCTGGATGAGGTCGTCCGCATCGCCGAAGTGGGACCGGACGATGTCGTAGGCCGCGTCGAGATACTCGCTCTTCCTGGCCAGCTTGATGAAGGAGACAATCGACGCCCGCCTGACCCAACGGTTTGGGGATTTCGCCCAGCCCGTTATTTCCTCGACCAGGTCCGGGTATTTGAGAAGCAGCGCGCCGACGGAATTCGGGCAGAGAACGTCAACGAGCGCCCAGCTGTCCAGGCAATCCGCCAGCAGCCATTTCTCAATCGTTCCGAACACCGAACGGGGAAAATCCTTCCGGTATCTTTCAAATATCAGGATCCCCAAGGCTCTGACCTCATGGTAGGGGTTGGCCAGCATGAGTTCGCAGAATTCCGTCGCCTCCCCGATTCCCCACTCCGGTTTGATTTCTTGGAAGAGTTCCTTATCCAGGTCCCTCATGTCCGGTGTCGCAATACCCAGGAACGCCACAGTTTCTTTGAAATAGCGCTGGGCTCCGGCGGCTTTGACCGGGTCGGCCAGGGCCTTCAGCCTTTGGAGGCCCCGGGCGGCCAGTCTTTTGGGCGTCGTTTTCGCGGGCGTCATGGGATCAGAAGCGATGACCTCGAGAGCGGCTCAATACTCGAAGGTGATCAGGCCGACCTTGCTCGTAAACTGCTCCCGGATCGCCTCCTTGGTCGTCTTCTTTTCCTTCTCGGCCTTGATCGCCTTGAAAAGCTCGTAGGTCGTCAGCAGTCCATTCCCGTCCTTGGCGGCCTCGGTGACCTGGCTCTCGGTGAAGGGAACCTCCCGGAGCTTGGCTTCGACTTGGCTGAAATAGTTCCCGATGAGGACGGCCTTCAGCTTGGTATTGTTGAACTCCTGCATGCGTCTCCCCTTATACCTCTGCAGGTTGAGGCAGTCCTCGTCCGATGCCCCGGCCGGGCCGGATCTCAGCGTGACCATGGTGACCGGAGAGTCCCGGATGAGCTGTTCGGTCGACTTCTCGTCCTCGTCCAGGAGCCAGATGTCCTCTTCCTTGACGCGGATGACCCGCTTCCAGTATTCGTTGACATCCACGACGTTCAGCCAGTTGAGGTACTTGAGCGCCTTGACGACCGCCTCCTGGAGGTCCTTGCCTTCGGCAGTCAGGAGCCTGTTGAACTGCCCCTGTTCGCTTGACTTGATCTCCTCGACCCTTTCCTTGAGCCGGGCCGTGACTTGGCGGTGCCTGTCGTTCTCCTCGTCCAGCTCTTTATAGACGTCCAAGAGCCCCGGGAAGACATAATCTGGAGTGTCCAGCCAGCTCGTTTCTTGAGGTCCGATATCAGGATTCTCAGCCTCGGGCCTGGAGCTTTCGCTTTCCTCGACGCTTTTTGGAGTGATTTCGGACATGGTCTTATCCCTCTGGGTTTAGTCGAAATAGGGCCTCTTTCATGGATTGCCCACTTGCGCGGAAACCGAACGGAAATCTATATATCCAAACCCGGGCAAATAGTCAACACTTTTCGTTACGCATTCCAATCAATCCAGGCGGGGGACCAGGGAGAGATAATTTCTTGCACTCCATTTCATGAGTCATTTCGGCTAGGTGCCTTTCTTGTAATAGAGCTCGTAGTTCCCGGGCGTTCCATCGGACCAGACGAGATGTAAGGCATCTCCTGTGCCAATGGCCATTGCAGGGTAGACCGAACTGCCTGACATCCAAGTCAGTCTCTGGGTCGCGCTCCAGGTTGAGCCCCCGTCCAAGCTGCTTTTGTAATAGATTTCTGAATCCCCGGGCGTGTCATCGTGCCAGACGATGTGGATGTCGTCATTTGAATCGATGCCTATAGCCGGGAAGTAGGACCAGCCTGAGGTCCAAGTCAGCCGGCGGACCGTATCCCAGTTTGAGCCGCCATCAGTACTTCTCCTGTAATAAATCTCCTGGTTGCCGGGCGTGTTATCTTGCCAGACGATGTGGATGTCGCCAATCGAACCTGTGGCTACGAACGGGTAGCTCGACCAACCTGAATTCACGGTCAGCCGCTTGGCTGTGCCCCAGGTCGAGCCTCTATCCCAGCTTCTCTTATAATAAACCTCGAGATTACCCGATGTGTCATCATACCAGACGACGTGGACATAGTGAGTTGAATAACTGGCTATGACAGGATAGAAGGAGCTGGTTGTCGTCCATGTCAGCCGCTTGGCTGTGCCCCAGGTCAGTCCTGCATCCATGCTGTTTGTGTAATAAACCTCATAGTTGGAAGGCGTGTAGTCCATCCAGACGATATGGATGGCGGGACTGGAATCAATAGCGATGTTCGGGCCGCCGGAACTCCCGGACGTCCAGGTCAGCCTTCTCACTGCGGACCAGGTCAGGCCTCCATCACTGCTTCTCGTATAGTAAATTTCATCAATACCAAGCGTGGAATCCTGCCAGACAACATGGATCGTGTTGCCCGAATCTATGGCTATTGCCGGGAAGACGGACTCGCCGGAATTCCAGGTCAGCCTTTGGGCCGCGGCCCAGGTTGTGCCCCCGTCCGGGCTTCTTTTGTAGTAAATCTCAGAGTTGCCGGGTGTATTGTCCTCCCATACGATATGGACGGCGCCGTTTGAATCCGCGGCTACGGCCGGCACGGATGATTTGCCCGAAGTCCAGGTCAGCCTTTTGGCCGGCGTCCAGTCGGCTTGGGATGCCCGAGTGAGAAGCAATATCCCGAGCGCGAAGAGGATGAGACGCAGCTTTTTCATTCCTCCCTCCCGATCCTCGTCTGACCTATGGCATAACCTTCGATCGAGGTCCCTTTTTCTAATTGGACTGTTTATAATAGATCTCAAAATTGCCGGTCGAGTCATTGCTCCAGACGAGATGGACCGTATTGCCTGAATCACACGCGAGCTCCGGGTCATAGGAGGAACCGGAGCTCCAGGTCAGCCTTTGCGCCGGGCCCCAGCTCAGGCCTCCGTCCGGGCTGCTCATATAAAAAACCTCATCATCGCCGGGTGTATCATCTCTCCAGACAACATGGACGCCTTCGCTCGAATCGACAGAAATGGCCGGGCTGTAGGTTCCGCCTGAAGTCCAGGTCAGCCGTCGCGCCGCGCTCCAGGCAGCGCCTCCATTCTTGCTCTTCTTGTAGTATATCTTTGCAGGGCCGGGCGTATTATCCAGCCAGATGACATGGATATTCTGGCTTGAGTAACTGTCTATGGCCGGCTCGCCCGACCAGTCTGAATTCCAGGTCAACCTGCGCAGCGCACTCCAGGTTGTGCCTCCATCCTGGCTCTTTTTATAATAAATCTCATCGTTGCCTGGAGTGTCGTCACTCCAGGCAACATGAATAGAATCATTTGAGGTTATCGTTATGTCCGGGTTGTAAGACAAGCCTGAAGTCAAGCTCAGGTTTTGCCCCGAGCTCCAGGTTGCGCCTCCCCCCAGACCCTTCTTGTAGTAGATTTCAAGACCCGATGTATCATCCCACCAGACGAGGTGGATGGTGTTGCTTGAATCTGTAGCCATGGCAGGACGGTTCGAGCTCCCTGAAGTCCAGGTCAACCTTCTCGCCGCGCTCCAGGTCGTTCCTCCATCGGAGCTTTTCCGGTAATAGATCTCAACATTGCCGGACGTGCTGTCCTGCCAGGTGACATGGATCGTGCCGTTCGAGTCCACGGCTATGGCCGGAGCATCGGATACACTGGACGTCCAGCTCAGTCTTTGCGCCGCGCTCCAGGTAGTGCCGCCGTCGGCGCTGCCCTTGTAATAGATTTCATTATTGCCGGGTGTATCATCTCTCCAGACAACATGGATCAAGCCGCTCGAACCGACGGCGATGGCGGCAGAAAACGATCCACCTGAAGTCCAGGTGAGCCTTTTGGCCGGAGTCCAGCCGGCTTGGGCTGCCTGAGCTGATAAAAGAACACCCAGAATCCCTATCGCCGCCCATTTGCGGTTCATTTTATCCTCCCTCCACTTCCGTTTTGTCCAGGGCCTGAATGGCTTTTATCTTTTTAATTACCGCTCTTGTAATAGACCTCGATGTTTCCGGGCAAATCATCCCTCCAGACGATATGGACGGTGCCCGTCGAATCCACTGCCAGCACCGGAAGGTAGGAATTGCCCGAAGTCCACGTAAGCCTCTGAGAAACGCCCCAGGTCGTGCCTCCGTCCGCGCTCTTCCGGTAATAGATCTCGGGATCGCCCGGGGTGCTATCCATCCAGACGATGTGCACAGCATCGGCTGAATCCGTGGCGACGGAGGGGCTGCCCGAGCTTCCTGAGTTCCAGGTCAGCTGCGTTGTCTCGTCCCAGGTTTCACCCCCATCCGGGCTTCGCCTATAAAATAACTCTGTGTCCCCGGGGATCTCCGCGCTCCAGGCGAGATGGATCGTATTCGGCGGAGCGATGGCAATATCGGGATAGGAGGACCACCCTGATGTCCACGTCAGTCTTTTTTGAGAGCTCCAGGTTTCCCCGCCGTCCGTGCTTCTCTTTCCATAGATCTCACCGTTTCCGGGCAGGGGATCATCCCAGACGGCATAGATAATGTCGCTCGAATCGATGGCCAAGGCGGGGCTTCTGGAGTCGGTTGAAGTCCAGGTCAGCCTTTTGGCCGCCGTCCAGGTCGTTCCCCCGTCCGAGCTATTTTTTGCGTAGATCTCGTCATTGCCCGCCATGTTTTCCTGCCAGACGATATGGAGAGCACCGGCTGAGTCTATGGCTATAGCGGGGGCGGTAGAACTTCCTGAGGTCCAGGTGATCCTTTGTGCCGGGCTCCAGGATGTGCCGCCGGTCGTGCTTTTCTTGTAGTAGATTTCATCGTTGCCAGGCGTGTCGTCATACCAGACGACATGGATAGAATCGCCTGAATCTAGAGCGATGGAAGGGTCGGAAGAATAGCCTGAGTTCCAGGTGAGCCTTTGATTGACGCTCCAGGACGCGCCGCCGTTTGTGCTTTTCTTGTAATAGATTTCAGAATTCCCAGGTGTGTCATCGAACCAGACGACATGGATGATGTTGACTGAATCAATGGCCACGGCCGGTCCGAAAGAGAAGCCTGAATTCCAGGTGAGCCTTTTGGCCGGAGTCCATTCGGCCTGAGCAATCGGAACGGAAACGAGAAGTCCCCAAAATGAGATCACAATGGCAAGGCGTTTCATATCCTCCTCCTTATCTCTCGATCCTGCCTATTTCGGTCTCCCTAAACCTCAAAGTCGACATCTCCCCTTTTCTGTCAAGAGCCCAGCCCCCGGAGTTCACGATATCCTTGTCCCGCTCTCTGCTAATAGATATATGCCTCAAGGCGAATCGAAGTCAAGCAGGAAAGGGCGAAAACGGATAGGAGCGGATGGCAGCTATATATGGTGAAAACAGAGCGCGCCCGGAGGGATTTGAACCCCCGACCTTTGGATTCGAAGTCCACCGCTCTATCCACTGAGCTACGGGCGCGTCGGCGGAAAAATATTACATGATTGGAGGGGCGATGTAAATTGCCGTAAGAGTCGGGCCTAAGGGGGTCAAACTAAGGTATTCAACTCGCCATTCTCCCAACTCGTGTGCAGTTGTTTGAAAAGCTATAAATGTTGGCGGCGGCAAGAACGAAGCCGGTTCCGGCATTGATGGCGTCGGAAGGGATTGGGCTTTAGTTCCGGGGGCCGGCCGGCCGCTTCGAGTCCAAAAGCCAGGGCCACGCCGCCGAGCGCATCAAGCGAAAAATGATAGCCCATCGCTACAACAGACAGGGTCAACGCTCCGACCAGAACTCCGGCCGGCCAGGACGCTTTCTTGTTATAGCGCCGGAAAATAAAGAATGCCACCCACGCCACGGCCACGTGAGAGCTGGGAAAAGCCGCTCCCTCGACCGACTCCACGTCCTGGAGCCTGTGGAGCAGGTCGGTGATGAAACCGCCTTCGATCAGGCGAGGGTCTGCGTCCGGCAGCGCATGATGGGGCCCCCGCGCCGGGAGCAGCATGAACAGCAGATAACACACGTACATGGCCAGGCATATCCGCGTGGCGACCGCCGCCAGTTCATGAGGGTAGTTTTTCCGGTATACGTAAAATAGGATCCCCGGCACGATCAGGTAGTAGCTGCAATAGGCCAGGGCGAAAAACTCGACCGCGGCTGGGGAGAGATTCGCCATGACCCAGTGTTGCGGGGCTCCGCCGAAGAGCCACA
>Ga0079037_100002392_pt1 | contig 10305 bp, 10 predicted proteins | sample Mud3Dept4metaG_FD_71479 | JGI IMG/M metagenome (GOLD analysis project Ga0079037, IMG submission 71479) | Freshwater wetland microbial communities from Ohio, USA, analyzing the effect of biotic and abiotic controls - Mud 3 Core 4 Depth 4 metaG | ecosystem: Environmental > Aquatic > Freshwater >... | reverse complement strand
AAGCTCTTTTCAAGCGTGGATACTGCATAACTATAAGCGAGTAGTATAAGCTCTTCGCTTGTCTTTTTCTCATCATCAATGCCAATTTCAATATCATTTAGTTTAAAATTTATCTTTACCATAATTATTTACCTCGCTTCTTTTTCTTTCTACGAATATTAAGAATATCAATTCCAGTTGGTCTGGCTGTTGGCTGCACAACACCACGAATATTAAATAAATCTTCTATTGTTGCGTATGGGGTTATCGTTACTGTTTTTCTGGTTTTTAATCCCTTTTTCTTTTTAGTAATTCCCAGAATATCCATACCTGGAAAATCTGGATAAACAATTTTAGGTACTTTAGGGGGAGGCTCATGTTTTATTCTGGTTTCCGTTTTTGTTCGGGTTGCTGGTTCTAATAGCAATTTTGTTTCTGTTGCTAGTTGAAGATCTGGGATTAAATTTAATCGGGTTGATGGGATTATTTCAGAGGATTGATATGTTTTTTGCCTTGAACGTATGCCCGGGGTTCTTCCTGGTGTTGGAGTTACTTTAAAAATTTTGCCCGGTATTAAACTTATATTTATTTGTGATTTTCTCCATGGTGTTGGAATACCCCTATAAAATGCCTGTTCTTTTTGTGATTGCAAAAGAATAAATGGAGGTATAATTGTTCTTGGTGTTGCTGGGGGTTTCCTGGTTGCTAATTCTTCAAGTCCTTTTAATACAGATGGTCTTTCTTTTGTTCTAAGAACCTTTGTATAATCATATTGTATTGGCTTTTCTTTTAGCATAGCCAATGGCTCTATTGGTCTGTTCTCTCTTTGATATATAATGCTGGTTTTTGGGTCATATCCTATTATTGGCCTCCCCAGCTCGTCAAACTTCATTGGTGCTTTTGGATAGTCAATCATTGAAGTAATGCGTTTTGAAATCATTGATTTGGGGATAGTTGGGAGTATGCCCTCATATTCCATTAATAAACCAGATTTGGGTTTTATGACTTCTCCACCTGTTGGCTTATATCCACGTGAACCGAATTGTAAAGACATAACTCCACGCTCTGAAATTGGAGCTGCGCCCTTTTCTAATGCCTTTTGTATTTGTTCTTTTGTGGGTGTTTTGTATTCTCTAGGTCTATATTGCAATACGGCCTCTTCACTTTTAAGAAATGCTTTCATTCCTGGTGATACTTGAAACTGCATCCCTGCCCTATATCCTGCCATTGCATAAGGCAAAGATATACCCATCAATCCAATATTTAAACCAGCCTCAACATACTTACCTTCCTGTACTTGTTTTGCTATTGGTAAAGCAACTGTTGCCCCTGCCAATATGTTCATAGGATTAATGACTTTACCAACTGCAGGAATCTTTGAGATAATTGGCAATGGTTTTGTAAGTAGTGGGGCTGCTCTTCCAGCTAATCCAAAACCTAACCCGGCGCCATAGCCTATAAGCATAGATTGAAGTATTGGGGATTCAGCAAAGAACATTCCCGTTTCTTTCCATGGATACCCTGCTTCTTTTATTTTGGCTGCTCTCTTAAAAACCGCTTCTTTTGATTCGATATACTGTGATCTTGTTTCAGGTGATGGTTTAAAGAATCTGTTCACATTTGCGAACATGACATCAAAGGATTGAATGTTTGCAGATATGTCCTTTATGCCTTCGCCTATTCTGAATGATAAGGGAGCTTTTGGGGAGATGTATTCTCTGGTTATGTATTCCGGCTTTGGTATGTAATATTCTTTTGCTTTCTCTTCCAATTGTGCCTTTGCAATATCAAACGCAGTTGGTGGCGCACGATATACTGGCTCTCCAAAGAATGACGCTGGTGACGGCTGGCCTATTGTCTGAGTGCCATAAACATTTGTATAAGGAATTGTTGCTTTAATTTCTTCAGGAGCTAGGCCTCCTATGCCTCGCTGAACAATATCATAAGCCTTTTGTGCCGACTCCTCAGCAATTGTTGCGGATGGGCTTCTTAAAATGGCTGCTATTGTTGGGGATATTTGTCTTTCTTTTGCTGATAATGCTTCCGCTTCTTTTGCTGCTTCAATGCCTATTATCTTTTCTGGCTTTTGTAATCCATATACTCTAGCCTGAGCTTCTCGCCCCATGAAGCTGCCTTTTAGAAACTTTTGTTCCTCTTCTCGTTCTATGGCTTTCTGATGCTCCGCTTCTTTTGCAGCGGTTGCTCGCTGTACTGCCTGCTCGAACTGTGCTGATGTTACTTGGGATAGGGTTTTGTATTCTGGGTATTGTGATCGGATATATTCCTCATCTCTTCCCTCATAGCTTTTAGGAATCTGGATTGTTTCGTATGGCTTCCCGTCAAGATAGACATTTCTGTAGGTCCCTGATCCATACCCTCCCCTTTCAGAATATGTTATTACATGTACTGTTTGCTGTGGCTCTGGTGCATTTTCTGCCTGTATCGCTTGCTGTTGCTGTTGTGCTATTGCTATCTGTTCTTGCTGCATTCTTTGCGCTGCTAGTTGTGCTGGTGTTTGTCCAGATGGTTGCCCCGGTGCTTGCCCTGGTAATGGAGTTCCTGCTATAGTTTGAGCCATATCTATACAGTTATATAGTGGTATAACTATTAAAAACTATCTAATCTAAAACATAATTATAAAGTAATAAATATACTAATAGATATATCTATCATATAAAAATTAATGGAACTTCTTGTATGGTCGGATCAAGGTTTGTAGAATTCTCCAAAGCTTCCATTTTTCCTGGTTTTGGATGTTATACTTTCCTTAAAAAATCTCTATATCATAACTATGTACCAATATATGTGTAAAGGTAAATTGTTGTTGTTGTTCATAAGATAAACCATTTTGAATTTTGATTTGGCTTCGTTCTTTCTGGATCCTTCGTTCTTTCTGGGATTAAAACAAATTTCTATATCATATTTAAGTAGAACTGTATTGATATGGAAGATACAACGACGACGATAAGAAAGCAAGTGGCAAAGCGAAATTATTTCGTTTTGGCTCTTTCCATTCACTATATTGATTATTAGAAAATATACTTCCTCCATACTTAGTTTAGTATTATATGTGACCTTTGCCTATTACTATTACTAGAACATTGAATCATTGGTATTTAGAAAGAAATATACTCCTCCCATATTAAGGTTAGTATTATAGGAGAACAAACATAATGATGATTACATTCAAGCATTGATCTTTATAGAAAATATAGTCCTCCCATATTAAGACTAGAATTATATGGGAATAAAACCAAAACAAACAAACAAAATTATATTATACCCATACTAAGGTTAGTATTATAGGGAGGATTTGTTTGTAACGACGACGGCATTATTAAAAAGAACTATTATATGTTTTCTTGTCTCACATCCTCAAATATTGCCTTTAAATCCTTTTCAGTAACATTAGATAAGAATACATCTGAAATTAATATTACTTCTTCGATTTTATTACAATATCTCTCTTTCTGTTCCTCTGTTTTCATTGCTTCAATCCTTTCTTTCTCTGCAATTATAGAGTTGTAAAGTATTTCATCATAATCTATTAACTTTAAATCCCATTCGGACTTTTTAATTAATCTTAATTGTCTGAAATAGGATTGAGATATCTGATAAGCATTACACAATACCCCAACATTCCCCCCGGATTTATTTAACAGATATATTTTAAATGCTCGTTCTTGTTTTGGTATCTCGTACTTTTCTAAAGATATAGCCATCTGATTTATCAATATAGAATCTTTCATTTTGTCAGATATGCGTTTCCTCTCTTTCTCACATCCAATCTGAAATTTATTTCGTCTTTCTTCATTAAATGCTGTTTCGGTTTCTTTGTTTGGTTTCATATTTTGGTTCACATCCTTATATTTTCTGATAGATTGCTGCTTTTTGTTCGGTTGTTAAATTCATGTTAAAATCACGTCCTATAAATAAACTAAAAACAACAGAATAAGGGCAATAATCGCTAATAGCAACAAAAAAATATTTATTGATCCTGGCGATGGTAAATCTATATATTCTGGAATATCTGCCATGGTTTTTAACTCACCCCTTGATATTGAATATTATTGCTGGTTATATCGCATGGATTGCAGGGATAAAACCCACATGATACCATTCTGCAAACACGGATATTAAGAAAGAACTTTTTGCACATGAATGGTTTTTCGGCTGGTTGCAGCCATTGAAGAATTGGTTCTTTGCGAGATTGTTTTCTTTCTCTCCTTAAATTATTGCCATGTTTTGAAGATTTTAGTCTAACTTTTTGCTTACATTCTATGCTGCAATATTTCTCATTCTGTAATCGTGCGAGAAATGGCTTTCCGCATATTTTACAATTAATTTCTCTCTCTTTCATTAACTCACCTTCATCATTTGCGCCCTGGCCTCTCTCACTATCTCGTTTGCATATTCTATATGGATATGATGAGTTGACGACAATTCAACTGCTAATTTATCCCAATCAGATTTTTGTAATTGATTGATAGATGCAAAGTTGGCTTTTGTTTTGCTTATTATTTCGTGAATTAAGGTATATTTTGTTAATTGTGCGTTTGTTAATTCCGTTACGGTATTGCTTAAAATGTTGGGTTCTTTATATACTTGAGTCTGAGTTGTCCCACTTGTCCCACTTGTCCCACATACTTCCACTTGATTCCCTATATGAGAATCCGATTGAAACATCTGGGACATCTGGGACATCTGGGATATTTCACCGTTATCATCAAAAATAATCGGTTCTTTCGTACATAATCCATAGACTGTATTACAATGGTATTTGCCCCAATATTCCTTCTTTGTTTCATATCCCTCTTTATGCAATAGTTGGGTAAATTCCCGGTCTCCAATGGTTCTAAATCCATTCTTTTTGCAGAATATGCCATACATGTCCCTTATTACAAATATTGGAGCTTTACAATCAAACTTCTCAATCAATTCTTTATCTTTGAATGTTGGAAACGGATTTGATAATCTTTCGTATCTCTCGGCTTTCTCTTCAATAGTTCCCTCATTTGTAAATTTACCATTTTTTAATAATTCAGGCAAAATTTTTAAGCATTTCCTTAAAAGATTCTCATACTCTGATTCAGGTATAGTGTCGATGATCGGCTTACCCTCATTAAATCGGTTCTTAAACTCAATTATAATGCATCTGCTATGGAATGCTTCGGTCTTATCCAGTGTTTCCGGGATAGAATTTGAAGCTATGATTATTTTTGCAGTGTTCTTAAAATCAAATGCATCTTTCCCTTTAAATTCTGCCGTTAATGTATCATGTCCTGTTATTTTCTTGATCCTATCACTGCTCTTAATAGCTGTGAAATTTGTCTCACCAATTGAAGCAACTTTTTTTCGGTATAATTTGCAGCATTCAAACCTACTATCAATCAATTTCTCAAGTTCTGTACTTGTTGTATTTTCTTTTCCTACAAACCTCTCTATAAGCTCTATAAATTGGCTTTTTCCATTCCTACCACTTCCAAACAAAATAAACATTCTATGTATAGGATATGAATCATACAAGCAATAAGCCAATATTTCATATAATATCTGCTTTCTGTCACCAATCCAATCATTAAAGAGCTTATCTATTATTGGGGTGTCTGTTGAATTGCCTATTTTATGAGGAACAGGACATTTTAAGAAGTATTCAGGATTAGGTTTTATTATCTCTCCAGTTTCAATGTCATATAATCCGCTGCTTGTATTAATCCACGATTCTTTTATTTCTTTTGTGTTTCTGAATCTCTCCCGGCCTGTTATCTGGATAGCTCTTTTAATCTCTCCAGCTTTAGTTCCCTCTATAACATACTCATCCGTTTTCATACGAATTACTGACAAAATATCAGTATCATCTATTCTCTCATAATATCCTTTATTTTTAAGATATAACCAAAGGTTTTTGCTAGTATCATAGATTATAGGAGTTATTTTCTGCATCTCTTCCGCTAATCCCATATTATCCCGATATACTCCAAAACCCATATCAAGAGTATCAATTACATCATTTTTTATATGCTTATCTCTTGGTTCTCTTGGCTTCTTCTCTTTTGGTCTCATTGTGCAGGTATTGCACATTCCATTAAGAAGTGTCGGGCATTTCTCAAAAAGAGCTTTGCATCCCATTGGTTTTCTATTAGTTCCTAGATAGGATTCAATGCTTTTTATCTGTTCTTCGGTATAACTTGGCTTATAGTCTGTTTGAATACTGAAATATTCGTGTACTTGTTCTTTTGTAGCTCCATTATACAACAAATTCCCAGCTGTTGCTATCCTAAAATTATGTCCTTCATCCCCGGTTCCATGCAATACCCATTTCTCATAATAAGCTTTTACAACACATGTTTTTAGTTTTGGATTGTTCAATATACTATCTAATCCAGAATTGCTTTTATTTGCCTCTGTAAATGCTTTAGGCAATGCGTTCTCTGTTGGGATAGGTGTTTGTACCTCTCCAATTTCTTCAAAAACACTTTCAGGTAATGCCAACATATATTTTATAGCATCATCCCGGTTAAATGGTTCTAAGGTTTCAGGATTATATATTTGAGATCTCGCATTAGTCCTATTATTATATTGAAACGGAAGCTTAACAAGATTACCAAATCCTTTCCCAGATAATACTTCTTGTTTTGGGTTCACTTCATGCTTTAAACCTGTTGTATCTAATGCTTTCTGCATCCAATACTTTGCATTTTTCGCTAATGTAGGTTTGCAGATTACACCAATATGTGCACCATCTTTAATATCTCCTGCTGATGCTTCAATATAAGGGTACATCCCAGCAGCATTAAGAGCATTGAATATTATCTTAACTTCATCAATCACATTTGTTTTTCCATCGTGATTATCAATATCTATTGTTGGATTGATGACATTGTTGCTCTTATCAAGCGTATATACTCCAATTGTTTTGTTTTTGGTTTCCAATGAAGTTATATAGTCTTTTGCTGTAAGTTTAGCATCAACTTTATGATAAGTATATTTGCCTCTATCATCCGTTTTTGTGGTTTGTTGTGCATAAACATCATCCCGTATAACTAATCGATTATAAACATCAATTTCATTGCTCATAATCAAAACCTCTTAGGATTGTGGTTATTGCAGTAAAATCCAGATATTAAAAGCGTACCCTGGGAGCGTTTAAAAGACTCATGGCATATCCTGCATTTATATTGTCTATAAATTGGTTCTGTTTTTAATCCAGTCTCACCATCAAAACTATCTGGAATATCTGCAAAATAGATATTATTTAATAGTATCGAATCATTCTTATTATTAGAAAGCTCTGTTCCTGTTGCTTGGGTTCGGGGCTTCTTATCTTTTTCAAGCATGTTATTTACCCCCAGCAACTTCGATAATCTCAATACAAATGGCTTGAATCAATGGATTATCGGATTGTTGCGCCCAACTGCGTATATTATCCCCATTCTGGCGCATTTCATTAGTGGCAAACTCAAAAGAGACTTTTTTGATATTATTATTTACCATTGACTACCACCACTTTCTTTTAATAATTTTATGTCTGCATGGTTGTATAGCCTGCCGGAATTGCTGCCAAAACCGACAATATTTAAGGTATTAGTGAGAATATCAGTATATTCTATTCCATGATCTAGAGAATTTATTTGTTTTGTTGTAATTCTGTCATGTCTCTGTTCTCTAAACGCATCAACCATAGTTCTTAATACTTTAACAGTAGCAACCATTATTCTGAATACTTTAAACTCGTCATAGAATGCTTTGCCTACAAAACTAATTATTATCCAAAATATCTCTATGATTGCTTGTTTATTGCTTATTTGTTTCATTTTTTACCTCATTATCCGCTTTAAATCTCTCAATTGTAGCGAGTATGTCATTTATCTCATCCTGTGTCAATCCAGTCACATCTATTTTTAATGTAACTTCTTTTTCTTGGACTATTCCTTTCTCTGCCGCTCGTCGCCTTCTCATATATTTCTGCATATATTCTTTATTATACTTTTTATCTTTGAATGGCATTTTTCACCTCAATATCTTAATTGTTAAACCCATATATAAAACCTTGTTAAACCTACTTTTTTGAGTAGCTACTCATTGATATACTTATAAGTGTAATAAAAATAAAAACAACTCACTTATTATAATAAGTTATAATAACCCCTTGTCTTCCATAACTCGCATCATGAGTTCCATTTGTTTTTTTAACTTGATGTTATCCTCTGATAACTTTGAGACCTGCATGGCTGTATCTGTTATACTTATCTTTTCAGGCTGTTTCATATTAACAATGGGCTGTTTGGGTATTTCTGTTCCTGTCTTTTCTAATGTTGCGGTTACTACATCCTCATCATTAAGGTGTACATATCGTTCTATCATTGAACTGTCACCCGTCCACCCTAGTTTTTTCCTGATGATGCTTTCCTGATACCCTCGCTTAACCATGTCGCTTGCTTGCGAATGTCGGAAAGAATGAGCATGAACGGGTTTTGTAATTCCAGCTTTCTTTGCTATTTTTCTTAACATTTCCCAGATAGCAACGGTTTTTATCCCGAATACTAAATCATCGGGATTTAAAGCAGAATAGGCAATATGATTTCGGATATACTGACTTGAAAACACACACAAACATGGTCTATAATCCTTGCCTGTCTTTGTTTGAGGAATTGAAGCAATTAAACCCTTATCCGTTTCCTTGAATTCCTTAACCCTCATGGTTAAAACCTCGTTTATTCGTGCCCCAGATTCAAATAAAAATGCAATAAGAGCTTTGTACAATGTACTTGGTGTATTATCTATCAATATGTTGATTTCATCTGTTGTTAAGATATCACTTGATTGTAGGGCATTTTTTACCATTTTAACTTTGATATGATCGACAATATCACTTTTACCAGCCCATTTAAAGAACTTCTTTAATCTTCGCTTACTTAGTTCTACAGTTCCTTTTTTATAGTCTTTTTGTAGATTTATGATATAATCATTCACATCGTTTTTATTCCAGGAATCAAGCGGTTTAAACTCATTGGCTTTGCCAAAAAAGCATTTTAGATTTTTTAGGGTACTGTTGGCTATTCCGTTTATCTGTTCTTCTTTGAAATATTGGTTTAATAACGTCATAATACCTAATATAGATTATTTGGTATTTAAATATTACGGGAAGAACTATTTTAAAACCGTATAATCCTTTCAAACATCAAAGCAATTTGAAAGAATCGGAGGTATATAATTCTTTATTCAGTATAAATTATTATAATTAGTAATTCTATAATGCAATATTATAATAATGTCGTTTATGAATATACCTATTTTCTGGATAGTTCGCACAAATACCAACATATTCTAAAGTTTTGTTCGATTTCGGCAATATTGCCATTTTTGACTTTCCCAACGTTGTAGAATTCTACAAAGTTGAGAAATTAGATATAGTTCGCATTGATACAAACATAAATATGTATGATCGTGATATTCTATGATATGAATTGTGAATCATGCAGAAATAGGAAGAAATGCAAACTTTACAACTTGAATAAAAGAGAGTTTCGTTAAAATTCTGCCTTATAGAAGAATGCACATGAAAAACATATAATTATACAATTTTCTATAGTTCTTTCAACCTGGCGCAAATTTAAGCCTATACTGTTAATCTGGCGAGATACTAACCTTCTTTATCACAATATTTTCTTTTTCGTCTAAATAATATCCAATAATGTCCCCTTTTGATGTCTTTAATTTATCAGATACTTCTTTGATCAAAGTTATTTTGTTGTCTGTACTAACTTTTGAGGTATTGATTAATTTCATAATAGTACATTGTACGAAACGTATTTATAATTATAGGTATAAGTATATTGTACGAAAAGTACAATGAGAGGTATAAGATGAAGTTTCCAAACGGAGAATTAATGAAATGCTGGTATTGTGGTCATTCATTCAAAAGCGATAAAGAACATAATAATATTATTTGCCCTGAATGTGGGAAAACATTAAAGACATTTCAAAATGATAATAAAAAAACAAGAAAAAAGGCTGCCTGATTCTTATTTCAAGCTATTTCCCCATACATCTATGACTTACTAAAATAGATAATGCCCTATATCGCATCGTAGAAATTAATATTTTATAAATTATAAATATTAGTTCTCAAGTATTAAGAGAATACCGGGATTTTAGAACTTTAGGTTTTTGTCGAGGCTCTCCCGGTTTCTAATGCAGTAATAATTTTAATTTATGAAATATGAGTTTAATAATTATCCTGTTGTCAAACAATGGCCAACATAAGAACCGAATATAATAATATATTTCACTCATATTTTATATTTGTACCTTTGCAATTTCACT
>Ga0079037_100002390_pt1 | contig 10311 bp, 8 predicted proteins | sample Mud3Dept4metaG_FD_71479 | JGI IMG/M metagenome (GOLD analysis project Ga0079037, IMG submission 71479) | Freshwater wetland microbial communities from Ohio, USA, analyzing the effect of biotic and abiotic controls - Mud 3 Core 4 Depth 4 metaG | ecosystem: Environmental > Aquatic > Freshwater >... | reverse complement strand
GATCCCGAGGCGTGCCCGCGGTTCGTCAGCCGCATCATCGAGGGCATCGACCCGAAGGCGCCGACGCCGGCGTGGATGAAGCAGCGGATCGAGCGCAGCGGCATCCGCTCGATCTCCGCCGTCGTCGACATCACCAACTACGTGATGCTGGAGCTGGGCCAGCCGCTGCACGCCTACGACGACCGGCTGCTGGAGAACGCCATCGTCGTGCGCTTCGCCAACGCCGGCGAGCAGCTCACGCTGCTCAACGGGCAGGTGCTCGACCTCGAGCCCGACCTCTTGCTCGTCTGCGACGAGGACAAGCCGCTGGGGCTGGCCGGCATCATGGGCGGCGAGCACTCGGGCATCGGCGACACGACGACCACCGTGTTCCTGGAAGGCGCGTTCTGGAGCCCGGCGGTCATCCAGGGCAAGTCGCGGCGCCTTGGATTCGTCAGCGACGCCGGCTACCGCTTCGAGCGCGGCGTCGACTTCGGCGGGTGCGCCACCGCGGTCGAGCGCGCGACGCAGCTCATCCTCGACGTCTGCGGCGGGCGCGCCGGACCGCTCGACGACGTCGTCGGCGACCTGCCGCGGCGCGACGCGGTGCGCGTGCGGCCCGGCCGCGTGGCGCGGCTGCTCGGCGTCGCGCTGCCGGCGCCGGCCATCGCCGGGATCTTCGACCGGCTGCAGCTTGCCTCTACCCGCGACGGCGACGATTTCCTGGTCGCCCCGCCCTCCTACCGGTTCGACCTCGCGATCGAGGAGGACTTCGTCGAGGAGATCGCGCGCCTGCACGGCTACGACGCGATTCCCGCGGCGCCGGCCGCGCACGTGCAGCGAATGCTGCCGGAGCCCGAAGCCGCGTCGACCGCCGGCGCGCTGAAGCGCGGCCTCGTCGCGCGCGACTGGCAGGAGGCGATCACCTTCAGCTTCGTGAATTCCGCGTGGGAGGCGGCGCTCTTTCCCGACCGCGACCCGGAGGCCGCGCCGATCGCCGTTCTCAATCCGATCGCCGGCCATCTCGACGTGATGCGGACCACGCTGCTCGGCGGCCTCATCGAGGTGCTCGCCACCAATCTCGCGCGCAAGCGCGACCGCGTGCGGGTGTTCGAAACGGGTCGCTGCTTCGAGCGCGCCGGCCAGGGCTATCACCAGCCGCTGCGCCTGGGCGGGCTGGCCTACGGCGACGCCCTGCCCGAGCAATGGGGATCGGCGAAGCGCCCGGTGGACCTGTTCGACGTCAAGGGCGACCTCGCGGCGCTGGTCTCGCCGCGCGCGCTGACGACCGAGCGGGGTGCGCATCCTGCGCTGCACCCGGGCCGCGCCGCCCGCGTGCGGGTCGACGGCGGCGCCGTCGGCTGGCTGGGCGAGCTCCATCCGCGGCTGGTCCGCCACTTCGAGCTGCCGCGGGCGCCGGTCGTGTTCGAGCTCGAGCTCCCGCCGCTGCTGGCGCGGCCGATGCCCGCCGCCGTCCCGGTGCCGAAGCTGCCCGTGGTGCGCCGCGATCTGGCCATCGTGGTCGACGACAGCGTTCCCGCGCAGGAGGTCGTCGCCGCGCTGGACGTGGCGCGCGCGGCCCACATCGACGCGATCCGGCTGTTCGACGTCTACCGCGGACCGGGGGTCCCGGCCGGCAAGAAAAGCCTTGCGATTCTGGTGCTTATGCAGGATACTCAACGTACTTTGACGGACGCCGAGATCGACGCAACCGTGGCCGGGATGCTGCGGCTCCTCGCCGATCGCTTCGCGGCGACGCTCCGCCAACAGGACTCCCGATGACGCTCACCAAAGCCGAACTCGCCGACCTGCTGTTCGAGCAGCTTGGTCTCAACAAGCGCGAGGCCAAGGACATGGTCGAGCGGTTCTTCGAGGAGATCCGGATCGCGCTCGAAGCCGGCGACAGCGTGAAGCTGTCCGGGTTCGGCAATTTCCAGTTGCGCGAAAAGCCACAGCGTCCCGGGCGCAATCCCAAGACCGGTGAGGAAATCCCGATCACCGCGCGGCGTGTCGTGACCTTCCACGCCAGCCAGAAGCTGAAGGCCATGGTCGAAGCCGCGAACCATGCCGGAACCGAACCGACCTAAGGCCGAGCTTCCGCCGATCCCCGCCAAGCGGTACTTCACCATCGGCGAGGTGAGCGACCTCTGCGCGGTGAAGCCGCACGTGCTCCGCTACTGGGAGCAGGAGTTCTCGCAGCTGAAGCCGGTAAAGCGGCGCGGCAATCGCCGCTACTACCAGCACCACGAAGTGCTGCTCATCCGGCGCATCCGCGACCTTCTCTACGAGCAGGGATTCACCATCCACGGCGCGCGCCACCGGCTGGAGAGCGAGGCCGGCGGCGGCGCGGCGGCCGGCACCGCCGAGGCCGGCGGCGGGACGGCCGACGCCGGACCGGCCGCCCGCGAGCCCGCCGGCGCGCTGCCGCTGTCGACAACCGAATTGCGGCAGAAGCTGGAGGAAATACGGCAGCTGCTAGGTCAGGCACGCTGATGCGGCTATAATCGCAGGTTGGCGTCGGGGCGTAGCGCAGCCTGGTAGCGCACCTGCATGGGGTGCAGGGGGTCGGAAGTTCGAATCTTCTCGCCCCGACCAAGACATTCGAGGCCGGCCCGGGGAATCCCGGGTCGGCCTTTGTCTTTTTTGCAACGCCGACGCCGCGCCAGGCGCGCTTGCGGCGCCACGCAGGGCAAAATCCGGACACCCGGGTATACTTTTTGCTGAGCTGCCTGTCTACTACACAAGGCATGTCGAGGGAGGACCCCATGGCAGGTGCACAGCCCCGTTCCGCCGGCGGCGCAAGCGGCGTCATCTCCGAGCTCGCGCTCGCCCGCGCGCAGCGCAACACGGTCCTGATCATCGACGACCTGTTCAGCAGCCGCCTGCTGCTTGCCGAAATCGTCCGCCAGATCGACGGCAAGCTGAACCTGGAGCTCTTCGACACGCCGACGCGCGCGCTCGAGTACGCGCGCAACAATCGCGTCGACATCATCCTCACCGACTACAAGCTGCCCGAGTTCGACGGCATCGAGCTGGTCAAGCAGCTGCGCGCGCTGCCGCACTGCGTCGACGTGCCGATCGTCGTCATCACCGTCGTCGACGACCGCAAGGTGCGTTACGACGCGCTCGAGGCCGGCGCCACCGACTTCCTGATCAAGCCGCTCGACGAGCACGAGACCCGCGCCCGCTGCGCCAACCTGCTCGACCTGCGGCGGCACAAGATCGTCCTGTCCGACCAGGCGCGGATGCTGCAGTATCAGGTCGACAAGTCGGTGACCGAGATCCACGAGCGCGAGCTGGAAACCCTCGCCAAGCTCGCCAAGGCGGGCGAATTCCGCGACAAGACGACCGGCAACCACCTGCTGCGGATGGCCAGGTACTCGGCGCTGATCGGCCACAATCTCGGCCTGGGCGGCGACACCGTTCACCTGCTCGAGGTCTCGGCGCCGATGCACGACATCGGCAAGATCGGCATCCCTGACTCGATCCTGATCAAGGAAGGCCCGCTCACGACCGCCGAGACGCTGGTCATGCAGACGCATCCGCGCATCGGCTACGACATCCTCAAGGGCAGCCCGTCGAAGTACCTCAGCACCGGCGCGATCATCGCGCTCGGCCACCACGAGAAGTTCGACGGGACCGGCTACCCCAACGGCCTGCACGCCGAGGACATTCCGATCGTCGCCCGCGTGGTTGCCGTGGCCGACGTGTTCGATGCGCTGGTCAGCGAGCGCCCCTACAAGCACGCCTGGGGCATGGACGAGGGCGTGTCCTACCTCAAGAGCCAGCGCGGCAAGCAGTTCGACCCGACCTGCGTCGACGCCTTCCTCGCCGACATCACGAAGGTCGAGGCGATCCTGCGGGAGCTGGCGGACTGAGGCATTGCCTGGCGTTCGGCCTCTCGGCGCTCGCCCTCCCCGTCCTCGCCTCCAGTCCCGACGCAGCGCTGCCGGAGCTGAACGGCGCCGACCTGCACCTGCTGTGGGGCGCGCCGTTCGTGGGGCTGCTGCTGTCGATTGCGCTGGTGCCGCTCGTGTCCGCGCGCTTCTGGCACGCGCACTTCGGCAAGATCGCCGCCGGCTGGGCGCTGGCGCTGCTCGTGCCGTTCACGCAGCGCTACGGGTTGACCGGGACGGTGCACCACGTCGCGCACGCGATCCTGCTCGAGTACTTCCCGTTCGTGATCGTCCTGTTCTCGCTGTTCACGATCGCCGGCGGGATCTGCGTCCGCGGCGCGCTCGCCGGGACGCCGGCGCTCAATACCGGGCTGCTGGCACTCGGCGCGGCGCTCGCCAGCGTCATGGGGACGACCGGCGCGTCCATGCTGCTGATCCGTCCGCTGCTGACGGCGAACGAAGCGCGCCGGCACAAGGTGCACTCCGTCATCTTCTTCATCCTCCTTGTGGGCAATGTCGGCGGCGCGCTGTCGCCGCTCGGGGATCCGCCGCTGTTCATCGGATTTCTCAAGGGCGTGGACTTCTTCTGGACGGCGCGCGAGCTCGCGCAACCGACCGCATTGCTGATCGCGGCACTGCTGGCCGGGTACTGGCTCCTCGACCGCCGGCTCTATCGCCGGCAGCCGCCGCTGCCGGCGGCGCCCGCCGGCAGCCCGCGGCTCGCCATCGAGGGCTCGGTCAATTTCCTCCTCGTCGCCGGCGTGATCGGCGCGGTGCTGATGTCCGGCCTGTGGAAGTCGGGCGTCGCGTTCGACGTGCTGGGGGCGCAACTCGATCTGGAGAATATGCTGCGCGATGCGCTCCTCGTCGCGCTGGCGCTGCTGTCTCTGGCGTTGACGCCCGCCGCGGTGCGCGAGCACAACCAGTTCCACTGGGCGCCGATCGTCGAGGTGGCGAAGCTGTTCGCCGGCATCTTCATCACGATCATCCCGGTGATCGCCATTCTCGGGGCCGGCCGCGGGGGTGCGCTCGCCGGCGTGATCGACCTCGTCGTCGATCCGGCGGGGCAGCCGCGCAACGCGACGCTCTTCTGGACGACCGGCCTGCTCTCCGCCTTCCTCGACAACGCCCCGACCTACCTCGTGTTCTTCAATCTCGCAGGCGGCAACGCCGAGACGCTGATGGGTCCGCTGAAGGCGACGCTGGCGGCGCTGTCGATGGGCGCGGTCTACTTCGGCGCCCTGACGTATGTCGGCAACGCCCCGAACTTCATGATCAAGGCGATCGCCGAAGATCGCGGCGTGGCGATGCCGAGCTTCTTCGCCTACGTCGCCTACGCGGGGATCGTGCTCCTGCCGTTGATGGCCGTGATCGCGTGGCTCCGCTTCTGATCCGCCGGCTCCGCCGTTGCCGCGGGACCGCGCTTCAACCGACGACGAGAATGTGAACGCGGAACGGGCCGTGCGCGCCGACCACGACCGTCTGCTCGATGTCGCCGGTGCGCGACGGGCCGGAGATCAGGTTGACCGCGCGCGGCAGCGCTTCGCGCTCGCGGCGGATCAGCGCGAATGCTTCCTCCATGCCGCCAACCACGCGGTCCGCGGGCACCACCGCGACGTGCGTGTCCGGCAGCAGCGTGGTCGCCGTCGGCGCATCGGCGCCGCCGAGCACCACCAGTGTGCCGGTCTCCGCGATCGCGCAGAAGCAGCCCGTGATGCCGAGGCGATCGTCGCCGGCCGTCGGCCGCGCTTCGATCTGCAGGCCGGCGCCGGCCCAATCGAGATCGGCGAACGCCGGCCAGCAGACGCCCGCGTGCGATTTCTGCGCCGCGAGCGCCGGCGGGAGCACGAGCGCGTCGAGGTAGCGCGCGACTGCGGCCGGAATCTCCTGCGGGTGCGCGATGCGCTCGACCGTGCTTTCCATGTCGGTCGCGCGCTGCATGAAGCGGCCGACGAGATCGTCCGGCAGGCGCGGGCGCGGACCGTGCGCGTGCGCGGCGACGTAGGCCAGCGCGTCGTTGCGCGCCTGCGTGCGGTCGCCGGTTGCGGCGAGCGCCTTGCGCACGCGCCCGAGGATCGCGTCGCGCGAGGCGCGGTTGTCGGTGAGGCTGGTCGGCATGGGTCGGGGTCCTGGGGCGGCGGCGTGGGTTGCGGCATCCACCCGGGTTTCGCTGCGCTCAACCCGGGCTACTCGCCGGGGTACTCGTTGGTGCCGGCGGCAAATGACATCATTTCAGGTGGCGGCGGATGAAGGCGTCGAGGCGCTCGATGCCGCTGCGGATGGCTTCGGGGGCCGCCGCGTAGCTGAAGCGGATGTGCTGGCCGTCGCCCGGCACCCGCCGGCCGAAGTGGATGTCGGCCAGCACCGCGACGCCGGCCTCGGCCAGCAGCCGCTTGCGGAACGCCTCCGAGTCGGCGCAACCGGTGATCCGGCAGGCCTCGGTGACGTTCGGCCAGGCATAGAACGCGCCGCCGGGGATCCGGCAGGTGATGCCGGGGACCGTGTTCAGCAGGCCGACGATGAGGTCGCGGCGCTCGAGAAAGCTCGCGCGCATGGCATCGGCGGCGTTCTGCGGCCCCCGCACGGCCTCGAGCGCGGCCCACTGCGAGATCTGCGATGCGCAGGAATCCGTGTTGGTGATCCAGCGCGTGAACACGGGCGCCAGGATCCGGTTCGCGGCGAAGCCGATGCGCCAGCCGGTCATCGCCCAGGTCTTCGACGCGCCGTCGCAGATGATCGTCCGGTCGAGCATGCCCGGGCGGGTGGCGAGCGTCTCGAAGGAGCCGGCATACGCGAGCCGCGAGTAGATCTCGTCGGCGAACACCCAGACCTGCGGATGGCGCGAAAGTATGCCCGCGATGACGTCGAGGTCCGCCGGCTGCAGCATGCCCCCCGTCGGGTTGTGCGGCGTGTTGAGGATCAGGAGCTTGGTCTGCGCCGTGATCTTCGCCTCGAGCTCGGCGGGATCGAACGCGAAGTCGCGCGACTCGCGCAGGAAGATCGGCACCGGGACCGCACCGTTGGCGTGGATCTGCGATTCGTAGATCGGAAAGCCGGGGACGGGATAGATGACCTCGTCGCCGGCGCCGTAATCGGTGACCGACGCGATCGTGTACGCAATGAACGGCTTGGCGCCGGCGCCGATGACGACGTCGTCGGGACGCAGCTCGAGGCCGCGGCGCGCCCCCATGTCCGCGGCGGCGGCGGCGCGCAATTCGTCGATGCCGGCCGACGGCGTGTAGCCGTGCTTGCCGCCGCGGATGGCGCCGATCGCCGCCGCCTGCACATTCGGCGGCGTGGGGAAATCGGGCTGGCCGATGCAGAAGGAGACGATGTCCTTGCCCTGGCGAACCAGCGCGTTGACCTCGGCCAGCACCACGAACGCGTTCTCGGTGCCGAGCGAATCGGCGCGGCGGGAGAGCTTCGGCGCAGTCATGGGCGCGTTCATGCGGGCCTCCGTGCGGGGGCGGCGTTGCCGCCGGTGCGCGCGCGGTAGAGCTCGCGGAAGGTCCGGCCCGCCGGTGCGGGCATGTCGCGGCCTTCGGTCCAGCCTGCCCCGACCGGCAGCTTGTGGATCAGACCTTCGCGCCCGCCCATCGCCTTCAACGCGCGCGCGGCGATGCGCGTCGCCAGCGCGTACAGCGCCGGACGCTGCGCCACCCACGCCCACGTCCGGAGTCCGGCACGCTCGTACCACGGCCGCAAGCCCCCGGCGAACGCCTGCTCGCGCAGCTTCCGCTGCAGGTCCGGCAGCGGAATGCGCACCGGGCAGACGACGCCGCACTGGTTGCACATCGTGGAGGCCGCCGGCAGGTCCTGTGCGTTCTCCAGGCCCGCGTACATCGGCGTCAGGATCGACCCGATCGGCCCGGGGTAGACCCAGCCGTACGAGTGGCCGCCGACGTTCTGGTACACCGGGCAGTGGTTCATGCACGCGCCGCAGCGGATGCACCGCAGCGCGTCGCGGACCTCGCTGCCGAGCACGCCCGTGCGGCCGCTGTCGACCAGGATGAAGTACATGTGCTCGGGGCCGTGGAACTCGCCCTCGCCTTTCGGCCCGGTCAGGATGTCCACGTAGTTGGAGATCGACTGCCCGGTCGCCGACCGCGGAAGCAGGCGCATCAGCGTCGCGACGTCCTCCAGCGTCGGCACGATCTTCTCGATGCCGGAGATCGCCACGTGCACCTTGGGCAGCGTGGTCGTCAGCGTCGCGTTGCCCTCGTTGGTCACGAGCACCACGGACCCGGTCTCGGCGACGAAGAAGTTGCCGCCGGAGATGCCCATGTCCGCCGTCAGGTAGTGCTGCCGCAGCACGCCGCGCGCCTCGAGGCAGAGATCCTCGATGACCGTCTTGCGGGGGGTGCCGTGCTTCTGGTGGAAGAGGTCGGCGACCTCCTCCTTCGACTTGTGCAGCGCCGGCCCGATGATGTGCGACGGCGGCTCGTAGTCGTTGATCTGCAGGATGTACTCGCCGAGGTCGGTCTCGACGACCGTGAGCCCGGCGGCCTCGATCGCGTGATCGAGCGCGGACTCCTCGCTGACCATCGACTTCGACTTGATGATCTTGCGCACCTTGTGCCGCGCGGCGATCTCCAGCACCAGCGCGTTGACCTCGGCCGGCGTCTGCGCCCACAGGACGGTCGCGCCGCGCGCGGCGGCGTTCTTCTCGAACAGCTCGAGCCAGGCGTCGAGGTTCTCGAGCGCGCGGTTGCGGATCGCCTTGCCGGCGTCGCGCGTGCCTTCGAAGTCGTCGAGCTCGACCAGCGATGCCCGCCGCTTGGCGACGAACTTGCCCTGCATCTTCTTCAGGTTTTCCTGGAGGCGCGCGTCGTGCAGCTTGACGTGCGCGCGTTCCTTGAAGTGCATCGAGGCAACTTGCATCGCTGGTCCCTGAAATCGTCTCTACCGCTGCATGAAGATCTGCCGCCGCACCGTTGGCGCAGCCCGGACCCGTAGCCCGGGTTGAGCGGAGCGAAACCCGGGTGGGCGCGGCAACCGGCAATGCCTGCCCCGGGTTTCGCTGCGCTCAACCCGGGCTACGCCCGTACAACGCCCGTACGCCCGTCGTGCCGCTGTTGTCGCATTCACGCGCCCGGCTCTTCCCCGGCCAGCACCTCGGCCACGTGCAGGACCTTCGTCGTCATGTCGCCGCGCCGCCGCAGCCGGCCCTCGATGTTGAGCATGCAGCCGAGGTCGCCGAGCACCAGCGCATCGGCGCCGCTGTTGGCGACGTGCTGGCACTTGTTGTCGGCCAGCCGCGCGGAGATCTCGCCGAACTTGATCGAGAAGGTGCCGCCAAAGCCGCAGCAGGTCTCGCTCTCGGCCATCTCCGCCAGCTTGAGTCCCGGGACTTTCGCGAGCAGCGCCCGCGGCGACGCCTTGACGCCCATCTCGCGCAGGCCGGCGCAGCTGTCGTGGTAGGTGACGGTTCCCTCGAAGCGCCCCGGCACGCTGGCGAGCTTCAGGTCGTCGACCAGAAACTGGGTGAGCTCGCGCGTCTTGGCGACGAGCGCCGCGACGCGGCGGCTCATCGCGGGGTCGTCGGCGAAGAGCTCGGCATAGTGCGTCTTGATCATGCCGCTGCAGGAGCCCGACGGCGCGACCAGGTAGTCGCAGTCCTCGAACTCGGCGACGACCTTCGCCGCGAGCGCCCGGGTGTCGGCGCGGTCGCCGGAGTTGTACGCCGGCTGGCCGCAGCAGGTCTGCGTGGGCGGGACGAAAACCTCCGCGCCGCCGGCTTCGAGCAGCCGGATGGCGGCGAAGCCGATCGACGGTCGCATCAGGTCGACCAGACAGGTGACGAAAAACCCGACGCGCATGACAACGGCCTCCGGAGATCGCGGAATCTTAGCATGGGCCGGCACCGTCCGGCCGTCGTGGCGCCGCGGGGCAGGAGTGCGCGAAGGGCGGCCGGCCGGGACCGGCGCCGGACGGCGCGCCGGCCGCCGCGGGTCAGTCGAATCCGGACTGGAGCAGCGCGATCACGCACAGCCCCATCAGCGGCTGCGGCAGGATGCCGAACAGCAGCAGCGCGAGGCCGTTCGCGGACAGCAGCACGCGATTGTCGAGGCGGGCGGCGATGGGCGACGTGTCCGTCGCGTCGTCGAAGTACATCAGCTTGACGATGCGCAGGTAATAGAACGCACCGACCAGCGATGCCAGCACGGCGACCACCGCGAGCCAGATGAAGCCGCCGCTGACGGCGGCTTCGAGCACCGTGAACTTGGCGTAGAACCCGACCGTCGGCGGGATCCCGGCGAGCGAGAACATCACCAGCAGCATGATGAACGCCCACCACGGCGACCGCTGATTGAGGCCCCTGAAGTCCTCGAGCCGGTCGGCCTCGAAGCCCTCGCGCGACAGCAGCATGACGACGCCGAACGAGGCGAGGCTGGTGAGCACGTAGGCGACGACGTAGAACATCGCCGCGCTGTAG
>Ga0079037_100002388_pt1 | contig 10312 bp, 10 predicted proteins | sample Mud3Dept4metaG_FD_71479 | JGI IMG/M metagenome (GOLD analysis project Ga0079037, IMG submission 71479) | Freshwater wetland microbial communities from Ohio, USA, analyzing the effect of biotic and abiotic controls - Mud 3 Core 4 Depth 4 metaG | ecosystem: Environmental > Aquatic > Freshwater >... | reverse complement strand
AATATGCATACCTGGCATGATCAGCCTTTTGCCAACAACAACAACGGCATTTCAGCGATGGCCACAGAGTTGAAGTTTAACGGGAAGCTGGGAGTCCAAATCTGGGAGCTTCTCACCCGGTGGCAAAAAGAAGGTATTTTCACTTACTCGGGTCGAGGAAGCAAAGGTGATCAACCCATTACCAACGGGGAGGCAGCCGTTGGATTAGCGTCCAGCGCCCTCGTCGGCAGCATGACCCGGCTCGCCAAATTCGATTGGGGAACAGGGCCCTTGCCGCGCCTTGCTGGGTATCCCCAGGGCAATTCAATTATTGGCGGAGCCTCGCTTTGGGTATTCAAGGGACATAAAAAGGAATATTATAGAGGAGTAGCCAAATTCTTCGAGTTTTTGGCGGCGCCAGAACAGCAGATGTGGTGGCATGCCAACACAGGTTATCTTCCTCTCACTCGGGCGGCGATTAAAGCCCTCCCGGAGGACCATTTCCGCAAGAACCCCAACCTCTGGACACCTTTTGCCCAGATCACCATGGGCAAGACGACCCCCAACAGCCAGGGGATCCGACTGGGCAACTTCATTGCTATCCGCGACATTATCGAAGCAGAGATGGAGAATGTCTTCTCCGCCAAAAAGACTCCCAGGCAGGGGTTGGATGACGCAGTTAAGAAGGGAAATCAGACCCTGAAGGAGTTTGCTTCTCTTTATAAGTAATTCATCGCCTATGGATAATATGTAGGGGCGGTTCGCGAACCGCCCCTACGCACCCTTATTCCAACCCTTTCCATCCTGCAATCAAATTTGCGGAATGAAAAAAAGCATCTTTAAAAACCCCTTTCTCCCCTACCTCCTGGTCGCACCGCAACTGATCGTCGTCACCCTCTTTTTCTTCTGGCCCGCATTTGACTCCCTTCGCCTGGCGATCTTCAACGTTTCCCCTTTCGGCGACCGGATGATCTTTGTGGGGCTGGGGAATTTTATCGATCTTCTCACCTCTCCGGAATATTACCGGAGCGTGTACCATTCCTTTGTATTCGCCCTGGGGGTCACCTTTTCCTGCCTGGCCGTATCCCTCTTACTGGCCGTCCTGGTAAACCAGCACATCCGGGGGCGATCCATTTACCGGTCCGCCATCCTCTGGACCTTTGGCGTGGCCCCCCCCATTTCGGGGATCATCTGGCTCTTTATCTTCCATCCTTCTTACGGGATCTTGAGTTACGGCCTGGCGCAGATCACCACCTATGAGTTCAACTGGCTGCTCAAGGGGTGGATCGCCCTCGTCCTGGTCATCTTCGCCGCCAGCTATGCCCACTTGGGCTACAACGTGGCCTTTTTCCTGGCGGGTCTGCAGACCATCCCCAATGCGGTGGTGGAAGCGGCGCGGGTGGACGGGGCCGGCAGTTTGAGGCTGTTCCGATCGATTACCTTTCCCCTCCTCTCTCCGGTTACTTTTTTCCTGTTCATCATGAACATGGTTTTTTCCTTTTTCGAGACCTTTGGCATCATTCACGCAGTCACCCAGGGAGGCCCGGGAGACACCACGACCATCATGGTCTACAAGGCTTACGTGGATGGGTTTGTCCATCTGCGGATGGGCCTTTCCGCGGCCCAGTCCGTGATCCTCATGGCCCTGGTCATCTTCTTAACCGTCATGCAGTTCCGCTACACCGAGAAAAAGGTTTTTTATTGATGAAGAATTCCCATTCATCGCCCCCCCCAAATAAATTTGACTGGGAGAAGCTCGTCATTCATCTCTTTCTGGGGGTCGCTGTCCTGCTCATCTGCTTCCCCCTGTATTATGCCTTTGTCCTCAGCACCCAGAGCATGGAAGAGGTCATGGTGACGCCCCAGAAGCTCTGGCCCTCCGGCCATCTTATGGAAAACTACGTCAAGATCTGGAACCGGATCGACATGGGCCGGCTTCTCTTCAACAGCGCCGTGGTGGCTCTGGCGGTCAGCCTGGGAAAAATCGCCATCTCCATCCTCTCCGCTTTCGCCATCGTCTATTTCAACTTCCGGGGGAAACAGTTCTTCTTCTGGATGATCTTCGTGACCCTCATGCTCCCGGTTCCCGTCCGGATCATTTCCACCTACCAGGTGGTCAGCGAATTGGGATGGGTGGACACCTACATGGGCCTGATCATACCCCTGATTGCTTCAGCAACGGCCACCTTTCTCTTCCGCCAGTTCTACATGACCATTCCGGATGAACTCGTGGACGCGGCCAAGATCGACGGCTCGGGCCCGCTGCGTTTCCTCTGGTCCGTTCTGCTGCCCAATTCCGGCCCTAGCATCGCCGCCCTTTTCGTGGTCATGTTTATCTATGGATGGAACCAGTACCTGTGGCCGCTCATGGTCACCAACTCGGACAAGATGAAGGTCGTGGTCGTGGGAATCGCCTCCACCATCCCCACCGGAACCCAGCCCCCGGAATGGAACCTGGTCATGGCCGTGGCCATGATGGCCCTGATCCCTCCCGTCCTGGTGGTCCTCTTCATGCAGCGGTGGTTCATGCATGGACTCCTGGAAACCGAAAAATAAGAAACGGTTTATCCGCAGATTTCGCAGATTACGCAGAGGTCGAAAAGGCAGAAAGGCTACGGATTAGAATCGGACATGAAGGCGGTCAAGGCACAAATTCTTCTATTGCTTGCTCTTCTGCTCTTCGGAGGACAGATGGGTTGCGCATTGAAACGGGTTGAAGACAATAAAATCCCCTACTGGAAAGGCCGGTTCCCGGTTATGGTCGTCGCCCATCGGGGCTTTTCCGGAGCGGCGCCGGAGAATACCCTGGCCGCCTTCCGGAAAGCCATCGAGGCGGGCAGCGACATGATCGAGCTGGATGTCCATCTATCTAAGGACGGAAAGATCGTGGTCATCCACGATGAAACCCTGGAAAGAACCACCAATGGCCAGGGCAGAGTGGTAGACCACCCGCTGAAGGAGTTAAAAAACCTCGACGCAGGGTCCTGGTTCAACCCTCAATTTGCCGGAGAAAAGGTTCCCACGCTGCAGGAAGTTTTGGGTCTAGCCCAAGGGAAAGTTCCGGTCAACATCGAGATCAAAAATCCCACCCACGGGAAATATTCGATCACCGAACTATCAGAAAAAGCTCTCCAGGAAGTAAAAAGGGCGGAAATGGTGAACCAGGTAATTTTCTCCTCTTTTAATCCTGTCTCCCTGGAATGGGTCCAAAAAAAGGAGCCGCGGGCCCGGGTGGCTTTTTTGTACCATCGCCCCTGGAATTCCCTAACGGAGCTTACCGGCGGAAGGGAATTCCGGGTGCTCAACCTACGGAATATTCATCTCACCCGGGAAAAGGTGGAAAAAATCCGCAAAGAGGGGGTCAAGCTCAACGTTTACACGGTGAATTCGGAAGAGGAACTGGAGCAGTTCGTGAGGTGGGGAGTGGATGGGATCATCACCAATTATCCGGACCGGCTGATACGAATTCTAAAAGAAAAAACACCATAGGGGCAATTCATGAATTGCCCCTACTTCCATTTCCTCAAATTGTTTCTGGATTCACCGAGCAGGGTTAGGCATACTTTCCGCCCATAATGTAACTGCTCAGATTCTCGATTAAAATCTTCTGCTCGGAAATAATCGCTTTCAACACGTCTCCGATGCTGATAACCCCCAGCACGCGGTTGGTTTTCTTCTCAACCACCGGAATGTGTCGGATCCGTTTTTCGGTGATCAGGGCCATACACTCATCCACAGTGTTCTCCGGGTTGACCACGTATAACTTCGCGGTCATGATTTCCTTGGTAAGAGTCTCTTTGGAAGACTTTCCCTCCAGGATCACCTTGCGGGCGTAATCCCGCTCCGAAACAATGCCCACCAATTTTTCTTTTTCCATGACCAGAAGCGCGCCGATATCCTTTTCGCTCAAGAGCTGCAATGCACGATAAACAATGGTTTCCGGGGTGATCGACCAAATTTCTTGAGCCTTCTTCGCCTTTAGCAGGTCCTGGACTGTTTTCATGATCCTCCCTCCTTTGATTTTTTTAGTGCGCGGGTGATGAAAAGAAAGGCTACGTTTCGAATCCCCTACTAATAAGATAAAGAATTTCCCCCTTTTTCGCAAGGCCTTTCTTGGATCGGAACATCGAAGGCCGGAAAATGAAACCGAAGGAAATATTAGCTTAAAACCTTCGCGATGTGCCCGTCGAGTTCATTTTTCCCTTCCCCGGTCAATGCGGAGAAAAAAAGGATGGCTTTTTTGGAAAGAAGAGGATGGGCGGAAAGGTTCTTCTTTTGCCTTGCTCTTTCGAATTGGGATAGTTTGTCTGCCTTGGTCAGAACGATCAGGGTAGGGATCCCGTGGTAGTCCAGCCAGTCCAGAAGGTCCGAATCCTCGGTAGCAAGCCCCCGGCGGGAGTCCAGGATCAGAATCACCAAACGAATCGCCTCCCGGGTCTGGAGGTAGGTCTCCACCATGGGTTTCCAGGCCCTCCGAACTTCCAGGGGCGCCTTGGCAAACCCGTATCCGGGAAGGTCCACCAGGGAGATTTTTTCGTTCACCCGGAAAAAATTGATCGTCTGCGTCCTCCCCGGCTCCGAGCTGGTCTTGGCCAGGTTCTTCCGGTTCACCAGGGTGTTGATCAAGGAAGACTTGCCGACGTTGGATTTTCCGGCAATGGCGATCTCCGGGAGGGTTCCCGCTGGGTACTCGGAAGGTTTGGTGGCGCTCTTGATGAATTCGGCGGAAAAAATCTTCATGGCTTCTTTTCCCGGGCCCAGAAATTTTCCTGCAGATAGGCCTCCAGCCGGTTCATGGCTTCGTGGATCTTTTCGATGGAATTGGCATAGGAGAAACGCAGGTAGCCTTCCGCGTTGCTTCCGAAATCGATCCCCGGCGTGCATCCTATCTTGGCCTTCTGCAGGATGTCGAAGGCGAAATCGAATGAATTTTGGGTGTACCGTTTGGCGTTGGCCAGCACATAGAAGGCCCCCGTGGGTTCGACGGTGATTCCGAATCCCAATTCTCGAAGCCTCCGGATGATGAATTTGCGGCGGGCGTTGTACAGGCTCTTCATGCGGATCACGTCGGCGTCCGCTTCCTTCAGCGCGGCAATTCCCGCCCACTGAACAAAGGCATTGGCGGAGATAAAAAAATTCTGGTGGAGCTTTTGCAGGGGGCGGATGAATTCCGGGGGTACGATCAGGTACCCCAGCCGCCACCCGGTCATGGCGTATTGCTTAGAGAAGCCGTTGATCACCAGGGCGTTTTGGGTGAACTCCAGGATACTGTGCTCCTTCCCCTCATAGACCAGCCCGTGGTAAATCTCATCGGAAACCACCGTCTTGCCGAAATCGGCGATGGCCTTCATCCGGTCGGGAGGGGTTAGGTTCCCCGTGGGGTTGGCCGGAGAGTTCACGAAGATGGCCTTCGTCTTCTTCCCGATGAGCGGCTGGATGTCCTCCGGCCGGTACTGGAAGCCGTCCTCTTCGTACACGTTGACGAAAACCGGCTTTCCTTCCACCATGCGGACGAAGTTCGGGTAGCAGGCGTAATAGGGGTTGGGAAGAATCACCTCTTCCCCCGTTTCCAGAAGGCTCATGAAGAGCAGGAGCATGGCCGGCGAAGTCCCGGAGGTCACCAGGATCTGATCCGGATTCACTTCCACCCGGTATCTTTTGTGATAATCCTCGGCGATGGCCTCCCGGAGCTCAACCACCCCCAGGCTGTGGGTATAATGGGTTTTCCCTTCTCGGATCGCCCGGATGGCGGCCTCTTTGATACACTCCGGGGTGTCGAAGTCCGGCTCTCCCACCTCCAGGTGAATGATGTTTTCCCCCTGCCGTTCGAGGGAGGCAGCTTTTTCCATCACTTCCATGACGATGAAAGGCGGGATTTCCGACGATTTCTTGGTGACCATTTTTTCCTCTCAGGCTATTCCCAATCCCCGGATGCGTCTCTCGGGCTGATCTATCGATAAATCATCTCATCTTGGCTTCCTTTCTATTTATCCAATCGCCCGAAGAAAGTCAAGCCTGTCCCAGCGACCTGTCCCCTTCACTTTTCGGTAAGGAGACGTAAGCTTTGTTGAATTTCAGGAATTGCCTGGCCCGGAAGCAAGGGTGTTGCGCGCAAAAAGGATCGGCGGGAAAAGAAATCCCATCGAAGGTCCATCCGGGTTCCTGCAAAATGCGGTGGGCCCATCGGGCGCCCCGCCGGGCGCCCCCACATCGGGATGACTCCGCTCTCAGGCGAAGGCAAAGCTTGCCCGCCCGGACCAAGAAATGCAGAGTGCCTTATCTTTTTTGCGCGCGACACTCTTGTTTCCCGGCCCGGAAATGCCTAACATTCAATCAACGTTACGCCTACTCGGCAAAAACTGAAGGTGGGCAAAATCGGAAAGGTCCTTGCTCTGCAATTGGTTTCATGATAAAGGTTCAAAATCCAGGTCTCAATCCACTTCCAAGGGGAGGAATCGCCATGAAGACCCAGAAACGAGTGACCTTCGCGAAGGACCGGGAGAAGTTCATCGAAAAGGCCATTGTCCATTTTATTCAGACGAATCCAGGCAACCGCAGGAAGGAGGGCGGGGGAAAATACTGGGACCGGCCCCTGGTGGGATTCGCTTCGGGAGAAGACCCCTTATTCAAGGCCTATAAAAAAATCATCGGCAAATTTCATTTTACCCCCAAGGAGATTTTCCAGCGGACTTTCGGAAACACCAAGACCTCACAGCCCTTGTCGGTAATCGCCTGGATTTTGCCCCATGTGGAGGAGATCCGGGCAAGTAACCGCAAGGAAACCAAATACCCCTCCCGGCTCTGGGCTCACGCCCGCGATTTTGGGGAGCAATTCAATGTCAAATTGCGAAAACACGTCGTCAACCTCCTGAAGAAAAAAGGATATCAGGCTGTAGCTCCGATGATTTCCCCTCACTGGAAGAGGGTAACTTCTCCCCGGGTAGGACTGGCTTCCAAATGGTCCGAAAGGCATACGGCCTATGCCTGCGGGCTGGGGAGTTTCGGATTGAGCGACGGGTTCATCACCCCCAAAGGAAAGGCCATCCGGGTGGGCAGCGTGGTCACCAACCTGCCTTTGAAGCCATCAGCAAAGAAGTATCCCCATCACCGGGCCAACTGTCTCTATTTCTTCAACCGGACCTGCAAAGTCTGCGCCCTGCGGTGCCCTGCCGGAGCCATTACCGCCAAGGGGCATGACAAGGACCGATGCGAGGAATACAGCTACAACACCATCGGAGCGCTGAAGAGGGCCGAATATGGGGTAAAGATCACCGGCTGCGGACTCTGCCAGACCAAGGTTCCCTGCGAATTTGAAATCCCCAGGCAAATCCAGAAGGCCTACAAACGCTGAAATGGGCGCCGAAGGAATCGGGGAGGCTCCTTTTTTCGTCAATTCCGGTCGGAAGAAAGACCCCTGGCCGCCGTAAAATACCTTCTTTCCCGGCTAAAAATACAGCATTCACCCCATTCTCATTGCTTTCCTGATCTAGTATCTTGATTCCAGAAAGGCTTGAGCAGCCGTTATCTCGTATGAAACCTATACTCTTTCTTCGACGCCAGTTTTTGGCCCTTTCCGCCATGGGAGGGGTCTATTTGTTAGCCGGGAAACCCAAAATCACTTTCGCTCAAGCGAGAAAGGAGGGCAAAATGCCTTACGCTGCCAAAGATTACGGTAAACTCATCGGGATGGAGGGGTTCAGCGAAACCCTTCTGAAAAACCACTTCACCCTCTATCAGGGGTATGTAACCAACACCAACAAACTCATGGATACGCTGGGCCAGATGCTGAAGGAGGGCAAGACTGCAACTCCCGAATTCGCCGAATTGAAAAGACGCTTCGGCTGGGAGTTCAATGGAATGCGGCTCCATGAGTACTACTTCGAAAACCTCGGCGGGAAAGGGGCCATCGACAAAGGCGGGAAGCTCTACAAAAAGATCTCCGAGTCTTTCGGAAGCTACGAGGAGTGGGAAAAGGACTTCCGAGGAGTGGGAACGATGCGAGGAATCGGCTGGGCCATTCTCTACCAGGACAGCGCCTCGGGAGCTCTGTGCAACTGCTGGATCAACGAGCACGACGTGGGACACCTGGCCGGCTGCCATCCCATCCTGATCCTGGATGTCTTCGAGCATGCCTTCATGGTCGATTACGGATTGAAGAGGCCGGATTACATCGCCGCTTTTTTCAAGAATATTGACTGGAAGGCAGCCGAGGGAAGGCTGAAGTAAATATTCCTTCGACAGAAAAAAAGGGGCTTTCTCCCTTTCGGAGATAGCCCCTTTTATTTCGGGTTGATAACCCGGAAGGGAGACAAACCGGGAAGAAAAGAAGCTTTGCTCCCCGCATGGACGCTATGCGCCATGCTCTATGCGCTATGCGTTTCTCAACGAACCACCGGCCTCTTCATTTCGAAAAGGTCCGTGGTCCGCGAGTAAAAGTCTCCCCCCATCCGCCCGATAGTCTTCAGTTTCGTCGATTGAATTTCTCCATTCACCCAGTATTCATCCTTCACATGAATCTGCAGAACCTCCCCGAGGACGAATTCATTCAACCGGGGTAAATCGCCGAACCCGAGGATCTGGTGCAAGCGGCATTCTATATTCACGGGGGACTCGGCAACCCTGGGAGACTTGACCCGATCGGCTTTGACGGGAGTCAAGCCGGCGACCTGGAACTCATCCACCTCCTTGGGGTATTCCCCGGCGGTCTGATTCATGGCTTCCGCCAGAGCCTCGGTGACCAGATTCACCACGAAATCCTTTCCCCACTCGATGTTGACCAGGGTATCTTTTTTGCTCCCGTCTCTTTTCCTGCCAATGCTAACCCCCAACAGGATCGGCTTCATCGAAACCGGAATGAAGAAGCTGTAGGGAGCCAGGTTGCAGACCCCGTCTTCCCCGACGGTGGAGATGAAAGCAATGGGCCTGGGCAGGACTGTCCCTGCCAAAATATCATGGGTGCTTTTTCGGTCTAAGTCTGCCGGATCGATCTTCATCTTTCTCCCTTTCTGGCTTCAAAGTTACACATCTGAAAAAGGAAAGGATTGCTCTCCACGTAAAAAGGTGGGGAGGAGCTTCACCGGGTAAGCGAATCGGTTTTTTTCTCCAGTTCTTCGACCAGTAAGGGAAGGATCTTCCTGAAATCGACCACCGCGCCAAGGTCGGCGGACTGGAAGATGGCCGCATGGGGGTCGTTGTTGACGGCGACAATTACTTTGGCGTCCTGGATCCCGACCACGTGCTGGATGACACCGGAAATGCCCACACCGATATACAGCTTGGGCCGGATGGTCTTTCCGCTCTGGCCGATCATCTGGCCTTCTTCGATCCAGCCTTCGTCCAGGGGCGGACGCGTCCCCCCAATCGCGGCATGAAGGACATGGGCCAGCCTTTCCACCCATTTCCAGTCTTCGGGATTGCCGATCCCCGCTCCACCCGCTACCACGACCTCCGCTTCGTCGATACTCTGTGCCGCCTTCTTCTCCCAGTGGACTTCCACCACTCTCTGTTTGAGGTCTTCCGCCCGGATATCGGCGGAAACCTCCTCCACCCCTCCTTGTCCATTTCGAAGCTCCCCTCTTTTGTAAACACCCGGGCGGATGGTGGCCATCTGGGGCCGGTGCTTGGGGCAGAGGATGGTGGCCATGACCTTCCCGCCAAAAGCGGGGACGACCTGCATGAGTTCTCCGTTGGCATTAATATCCAGGTGGGTGCAATGGGCGGAGAGTCCGGTATTGACCCGGATGGCAACCCGGGCCGCCAGGTCAGCCCCCACAGAAGTGGCTGGGAGCAGGAGAATATCGGGTTTTCTATCGGCGATCAGACGGCCGAGGACCCGGGTGTAGGGAAGAGTCAGGTATTTTTTCAGGGAAGGGTGATCGGCCAAGAGAACTCGATCCGCGCCATAGGAAAGCAGGCCTTTGGCCAGTTCTTTAATGCCGTGCCCGAGCAGGAGGGCTACGACTTCGGCCCCTCCCCTCTTCTGGGAAAGCTGCCCCGCCGCAGCCAAAAGCTCAAAGGAGACTTCGGCCACGCAGCCTTCTTCCTGTTCAATGAAAACCCAGATCCCCTTCCAATCCTCCAAGTCTTTCATCGCTCAATTTCCCTTAAAATCCGAATTCCGAATCACGAAATTCGAAATACACTGAAATGTTCAAATTTTCGAAACCCTTATTTTGGGTTATTTGGATTTCGAGATTCGGATTTATTATCCCATCGCTTGCCTGATCTTTCGGACGATCTCCCCGACCATCTCCTCCGGCTCCCCCCTGAGCATCTCCGCCTTCCGCTTCATCTCCGGCATGAAGACATCCCCGGTTTGGGTGGGAGAGCCCGG
>Ga0079037_100002387_pt1 | contig 10313 bp, 8 predicted proteins | sample Mud3Dept4metaG_FD_71479 | JGI IMG/M metagenome (GOLD analysis project Ga0079037, IMG submission 71479) | Freshwater wetland microbial communities from Ohio, USA, analyzing the effect of biotic and abiotic controls - Mud 3 Core 4 Depth 4 metaG | ecosystem: Environmental > Aquatic > Freshwater >... | reverse complement strand
AGCGTGCCCAGGCCCTTTTCCCGGGAGAGGCGCCCGAAATAGACAATCGTCCGGCCGCGGGCGGGGAACGGGGAAAGCGGAGGAAGCTCGGAGATCATATTGGGCAGCCAGAAGAGCTTCCGGGGGTCGATCCTCCCGGCCATCATGCTTTTCAAGAATCGGCTCGGACAGATAAAGCAGTCAACGAGGCCGTAGGACTTCAGGATCGTCCGGTGCAGGTACATTTCCAGCATGACCACCGCGCTTTTCAAGGCGGAATCCTTTGAACATCTATGGCGGAGGCAGTGGATGTACCGGCCGCGCCGGCATTCCTGGCAGACCGAGCCATTCCTGTAAAGGGTGTAAACGGGGCAGAGAAACTTGTAGTCGTGGAGCGTCATGACCACCGGGACTCCGGCCCGCTTGAGGACGCCGATGATGGAGGGAGTGATCTGATGGTAGATATTGTGGAGGTGAGCCACGTCGGGAGGCCGGGCTTCGAGAAGCGCCGCAAGCTTCCGCCGGGCTTCCCATGAGTAAATCACCCTTCCGCCGGCCCTGGCTTTCTCCCGCCAGGAAGACGGGGCTTCAAGCTCAATCGGGGAGACAAAATAGGCGGAATACGGAGACGGCAGGTTGCGGGGATGGGACATGGAAAAGGGGACCACGGAATGGCCGCTTTTTTCGAGGAGCGATGCTTCCTCGAAAAGACAGGCCTCCGTTCCGCCCCGCGGAAAATAGAACTTGTTGGCCAGGAGGATGTTCATGCCGGCGAGTATCCTCCGAAGCTTTCCGCAAGGGCCCCCAGCCGCTCCTCGATGACGGTCCGGGCCATGTCTATCCGGCTCCGGATGGACTCTCTCAGCCCGCCGCCGTCCGCGATAATCCGTTCGGCCAGCTGGAGGAGGGCTTCCGGGCGGAGCGTGGAGATATCCAGGCTCCATTCTTCCAGTTGAAGCCAGGCCATGGTGGCCCGGCTTTTGGGCTGATAGGCCAGGGAGACGGCGGGAGTGCCGGCGAGGAGCGCGAACAGGGCCGAGTGAAAACGCGTGGCCAGGACGAGGTCGGATTGGGCAAAGATATCGATCAGGGTCCATGGCGAAACATCAACAGGCAGGGGGATGTAGGCGAGATGCCCCGGGGGAAGCCTTTTCTTGAGCTCGGCCCAGATGAGCTTCGAGGGAATCTCGTCGTTTTCGAAAACGCCGGGTCCCCGGACTTGAGGCACGATGGCCACGGACCCCTTCCACCTCTCCTGGAACTCCCCGCAGGCCTTCACAACGGCTCCCAGGTACCGCTCCTGCCGCGCCTTTTTATCCCGGGCGCGGGTGACCTCGGGGAAATCCCAAGACCTGACCGTCAGGGCGGCCACGGGTCTCGGCAAGTCGAGAGTCCGGCGGGGATGATCAGGACTCCTGTCTTTCCTGAGGGCGAGGGCGATATCCGGACAGAAGTCGAGCTTGGCCTCCCGGGATTCCGGCAGCAGCGTTTTTATATAGGCGAGTGAGGCCGTCTCCCGGGCGTAGATCTTTTTGACGGAGCGGTTGTTCAGCAGGTTTTTCAACAGCCGCCCGGCGGCCGAACTCATGAGGGGGCCGAAGGACTGGGGGAAAAGAACCACGGGTTTTCTAAAGGCCGCGGCGATCCGGAGAGGAAGGTAGTTCTGGAAAAACATCGGCCCCGGGAATCGCCTCCGGTGGGAAAAGAAATAGCCGCCGCCGCTGCCGATAACGAGGTCCGAGGCCCGGATCCTGTCGATCAGCCGTTTTTGCCCCGGCCAGTTGAAAGTCGTCTGGAACGTGCTTCGGACCTTTGTCCGGAATCCCGGGTAGAGGCTCGGAGCGGCGATCAGGGGAGGAAAGACCTCGACGTCCAAGGGGCCAAAAAACTTTTCATCCAGCCAGGGCGTCCGGGAGACCAGGGCGATCGTCGGTCGGGACACATGAGACCGCAGCCACTGGATTTCCGCCAAAACGATGCCCGCGTCTCCGGAGTTGAGGCTGGAATGGGTGTTGACGATCAGGATATCGATCGACAGGATCCTTTCCTTCTCCGCCGGACTTTAACTATTTGGAAGGGGATCAGCATGTCCGGGTCCGAAAAATCGATCTTCGTTTTCATCGTCGACGGGGCAGGGCTTATATAGGGCTTTTTCATCTTACTGTCAATCAACGGAGCGAGCCGTCCGGGACATCCTAATCCTTGCGCCGGGCGACGACGATCATCCCGGCGCACAGAAGCTTGGACTGGGCGGTCCGGAAGCCGGCTTTCTCCAGGGCGATAAAGAAAAGCCCAAGGCCGCGGAAAGCCACAGACAGGAACCTTTGAAGAAAGCCGGGGAGAGAAGTCAGGGTCAGGAAGTTCAGGTCCAGAAATTGAAGATACGAGCTCTGGAGAATATCCAGGCCCAGCCTTTGGTGGCAGGCCCGGATTTCGGCCAGGTCCAAGCGCCTGTAAAAACCGCGGTACAGGCGGCTGAGGTGAGGGTTCAGCCGGGGGATGACCCCGGCCGTATTGGGAAGCCAGGTCAGGAGAAGTCCGCCCCGCCGGACGAAATCCTTGAGGATCGCAAGAACAGGCCCGGGATCTTCGAAATGTTCGATCAGACCGAGCGAAAAGACAGCATCGGTGGACTCGCGGTCCGGCCCCGGTCCGTCCCGGAAATCCGCATTCCGGAGGGAGCCTTGAACGGCATTGAGCCGGAGGATTTCCCGGCTCAGGGCCAGACCGACGTCGGAATAGTCGATACCCTCGACCTCCATTCCGAATCGTTTGGAAAAATAGGGCAGCCAGATCGACGCTCCGCAGCCGACCTCGAGGAGCCGTTGTCCGCGCCGGGGCTCGAGCCAGCGACGGAAGACTCTGTCCAGTTCGTAGTCAAGATAGCATTTCTGGGGTTGTGGGAAGATCTTTTTCAGACGGATTTGTCTATGCCGTTCATCCCAAAACCCTTGAGAAACGAGCTCTTTGATGGAATCGTATCCGGTTTTTTCGAACCTGTTCCCGCCCCGCGGCCGCTCTTCTCTCACGTCCGCTGCGCCGCTCTCGATTGAACTTGTCGAAACTTCAGCGCCGGGTCGAACGGGAACGAAGAGACCAGGGAAACGGTGACGGACATCTGTCCCCGGACCAGCTCTCTCAGGTTTCTGATGATCGAGTGTTTGGATACGTCGCTGAATTCCGTTGTCGGTTCGATTTCCACCAGGAGCCGGTCGGAAGATTCCTGCGTGATCCGCCAGCGCTTCACCCCGGGGACGTTTTGGACGGCGAAGAAAAGCGGCTGGGAGGAGATCCTTTCTCCCGTTTTCAAAACGATGCAGTCGTTAACACGGCCTTGGATTCCAGCGAGGAGCTTCAGCCTTCTGCCGCATGACGGTTCCTGCCGGGCCCACGCCGCCTCGTCTCCGGTCCGATAACGGATGAGGGGCATGGCGTGGGAATGGAGGTTGGTGAGCACCACCTCTCCGGCTTCGCCGGGCGGGGCCGGCCGGCCGTCCTTCAAGATCTCGACGACGAGCGTATCCTCGCTGAGGTGATACCCGCCGCAAACCCGGCATTCCCAGGCCAGGCAGCCGCCCTCGACACTGGCGTAGATATCGATGACCTCGGCGCGAAAGACGTCCTTTAAAACTCTCCGGGTGACATCATCCAGGATTCCGGCGGTGCTGAAGATATACTTCGGGCGGATGTCCAAGACCCGGTATTTTTGGACCGCCTCGGCAAAAACGCGAAGAGTCATCGAATACCCGACCAGGGCGGCCGGCCTCCATCTCCGGACCGTTTCGATCCAGGTTTTCTGGTCCAGCCAGGTTGAGATGTCCTTTCGCCGCCAGAGTCCGAGATACTCGTACCAATGCCTCCCTTCCGCCGGATCCCGGGGTCCGGTGAAGGCGGCCCTTTTCTGCCCCGGCGACAGGCCGCTGGCCAGGAAAGCCCTCACCCAAGTGAGGTTCATGATCGTCCAGTCCTCCCTTCGGAAAAGTACCTTCAGGGGCTGGCCGGTCATCCCGCTGGTTGTCGGGGAGACGCATTTCCGGAGGTCGATGTTCCCGGCCGTGACTTCCGTGGGCGGCGCTCCCTGCAGGCAGTCCCGGGAAAGGAGGGGCAGGCGCTCGAGATCCTGGCCGCTCCGAATGTCTTCGGGCCTGAGCTTGAGGCCGGCCATGAGCTTCTGGTAATAGGGGACATGGTGATAGGCCTGCTGGATTAAAGCTCTGAGCTTTTTCTCCCGGACGGCTCGAAGCGTTTCCGGGCTTTTCCACTGCGCCCGCTGGAGCCGGATCACCGCCGCCATTTGATGAGGGTGCATCGCCTCGATCTCCTCCATCTCCCCGGCCGTCAAGACCGCCCGGACCCCGCCACCCGGGAGGTGACCTGGCGAAATTTCTGCCCGGGCTCGACCGGGATCGAGGGCCCGATCGAGAACGTGATCGTCATCCCTTCCCCGATGGCTTTTCTCAAGTTTTGCTCGATCGTCCGCCGGGAATTTTCGGTGAATTCGGGGCCCGGTTCGATGTCGATCCGGATTGTCAGGAGGTCCTCCTGAGTCACTTTCCACCTCTTCACTCCCCGAACGGGCTCGATGGAATAATAAAAGGGTTGGGAAGGGATCTTCCTCCCGTCGTTCAATACGACGCAGTCGTCCGCCCGGCCGTGAATCCGATCGAGGAGCGGCAGCCCCCTCCCGCATTTGGGGCGTCTTGCCGAGAGAACGGCCTCGTCCTCCTGACGATAGCGGATGAAAGGCATGGCATAGGCATGAAGGTTGGTGATAACCACTTCGCCGGACTGGCCCGGCGGCACCGGCTTGCCGTCGGCAAGCGTCTCGACGATGACGGTATCCGAACTGAGGTGATAGCCGCCGCAGGTTGGACATTCCCAGGCGATGGTTCCGGCTTCAAAAGAGGCGTAATAATCCCTGACCGGACAGGCAAATGTCGAGGCCAGAAAGCGGCGGGTAAAATCGTCCAGGACCCCCGAGCCGCTGATGAGGAGAGCCGGAGCCCAGGGCTGTCGTCCCTCGTCCCGGACGGCCTCGCCGAGGATCTTAAGGGTCATGACATAGCCGACGAGGACATGCGGCCGCCAGAGGCGGAGAGCGGCGACCCAGGAACGCGGATTCTCCCAACTGGAGAGGTCCCGCCCTCTCCACATCCCCAGGTATTCGTACCATTTTTTGTTCTTTCGGGCGGCCGCCTTACCGACAAACGAGGCCATCCGGTGCCACGGCCTCATCCCCATGGAAAAGAACGCCCGGGCCGAACCGATGTTGATCATCGTCCAGTCGCGCCGGGAATAGCAGACAGCGAGCGGCCTTCCCGTTGTCCCGGACGTCAGAAAAGTCCGGCCCTTGCGAGGATGATACCCGGCGGCGAGCTTTTCGCCGGCGGAAAGGCCTTGCAGGTCCTTTTTTGAGATGATTGGCAGGGCCTCGAGATCGGCGGGGGTGCGGATGTCCTCGGGCCGGATTTTGCGGTCCTCGAAGATCGCGCGATAAAAAGGGACCTTGTGATAGGCATGGGAGATAAGTCTCCGGATCTTTCTTTCGCGAACGCGCTCCAGGGCCAGAGGAGACTTCCATTGGTTGAGCCAAAGCTCGGCCAGGAGATACCCTTCATGCGGGAGCATGTTGATCGACCCTCGAATCCTGGTTCATGCTTCGGCCCGGGTTAAGTATATATCGAGGGGGTGGTTTTTCGCATCCCCAGGATCTTGAGGAGCTCGAAGACGAACCGGGGAATATAGTAATCGAGCGGGACTCGAAACGCTCTCTTTTTCCATCTTTTTCTGGCCACAAAGCTCAGCAGCCTCGCCGGCCAGGGGAAAGGAAGCTGCTCGACGCTCTTCCGGTAAGCCAGGATCCGGAAATAATTGACGAACTTCGCCCTCCGGTCCACGTAGGGTGTGGCGGGCTGCCGCGCTCCCAAGTTGACGGCCCAGTCCTCCAGCCGTTCCGGACGGCGGAATCCATGCTCTACGGCCAGGTCGAAAAGCGGCGTACCCGGCCAGGGCAGGTAGACGAGCGGCCCGCCCACCGCGACACCGTCTCCCATTTTATAAAGCTCGTCCATGAGCTCAAAGGTTTTCAACATGTCGGGCCAGGTTTCTCCGGGCAGGCCGATCATGAAGTTGAAAAGGGCGCGGATGCCCGCCTTCCGGCACAGCTCGGCGGCGCGCCGGATGTCCTCGACCAGGATGTCCTTCTGCATAAGATCCAGGATCCTTTGGGACCCCGATTCCGCTCCGATCCTGAGCTCCAGGCAGCCGCTGTCATGAAGGGCGCGGAGAAAATCCTCTCCCCAGAGGGAGGCATAGTCCGCCCGGAAGGATGCGCTCCAGGGCAGTCCCAGGCCCCGGACAATCTCCAGGGCTCTTTTCGGATCGCTGAAAAAATTGTCGTCGAGGAAGATGACCCCCGAGATCCGGTGGTCCCTTTTCAGCCAGTCGATTTCGGCACGCACATGACGGACCGAGTGGGCCCGGAACCTCCTCCTGGAGATGAATTGATTGAAGCAGTAGCCGCATCGCGACGGGCAGCCGCGGCTGGTCATCACTGTGGCGATCTTCCCCGCGGGGAGCCGGGATCCCATTTCATAGAAATACGACCGGTAATCAAAAAAATAGCGTCCGGCATCAAGCCGGTCCCAAGCGGGAGGATAAAGATCCAGATCGTCTATGTAGGGTCGGCTCGGATTGATCGCCATCTTTCCGTTGCTCTTATGCGCGATGCCCCGGATCGTTTCGAGCCCGGCCGGACTCCGACTCTTTTCGGCGAGATGCCGGGCCAGCTCGACGACCGTTTCCTCGCCTTCTCCGATCGCCACGATATCGACCCAGGCGCTCCGGAGGATATCCTGGGGCACCATCGAGGGAAAGACGCCCCCCCAGACAACCGGCAGGTTCGAGCGTTTTTTGATCTCCCGCGAGGCGGCAAGAGAAGGGACGAGAGAAGGCCCGGTCAGGATGGAAAGACCGACGAATAAAGGATCGAGCTTCGACAGCCGGGAAAGGACCCGCTGGATATTCTCCGGCGTCCCCGTTTCATGGATGATCTCAACCTCGAACCCGGCCTTTTCCAGAGCGGAGGTCAGGTAAAGCAGGCCGAATGGGGGAGCCACCTCAAGGTCCTTACGGCTGTTTTCGAGCTTCAGCAGGAGGACCGGCTGCCGCTTCATGTTTGGGAGCTGTTCTTTGAGCCGCGTTGATAATCCAGGAGGGTCCGGCCCGTCCAGGCAAAGAGGACGTGGAAGCCGTCTCCCTGGAGCGCCGAGACGGACTCGTCCAGGCTTTGTTTGTGCACGGGGAATTGGGCCCTCGCCGAAGCCGGCTTGGAATAGCCGCCCGGAGCGGTGCTGCTGGTCAGCGTCAGGATGACGCCGGCGCCGTAGCGATTGAGCAGGCGGCGGTTCAGGGCAAAGGATTCCCTCGTCTGGAGCCAGAGGATCCCGTCAAAAAGAACCCGGTCCAGAGCGATGTTCAGTTCATAATCGTCGTCGGAGACATCGTGCGTTCTGACCAGCGGGGATTTCCGGAATGGCCCCTTGAGCCGCGGAGTGCCGATAATCGAGAAGCCGAGGCCGTTCGTCTTCTTCAAATAACGGTCGAGGAGATAGAGGGCCGCCTCCTCTTGCCGCCAATCGTACAGGCCTTTTAAAAAACCGCCGGCCTGATGGGGGATACCCGCCTCGATCGCCCGTTCGAAAGAATCCAGGCGGAACGCCTGATTGATCTTGGGGCCGCGATCATAATGAAGCCGTCCGTACTGCTGCGGATGAAACGTCTCCAGCCAGGCCAGATAGCAGTCGAGGCCGGCCGCCTTGAGCCTTTGAAAGCTGTCGACGTCGAGGGGAGGAATATTGCTGGTCAACATCCCCCCGCCGTGGGCCGCCAGGCGCTCTTTGGCCAGCTCAAAATAGGGGGCGACGCACTCCATGGAGAAGCGCTGGGAGGCGAGCGTCGCATCCGGGAGTTTCTTGTACAGCTCCGGATCCTGGCTGCTGACGAGTTCGATGCTCCGGTACCCCAGGGTGAGAAGCGCCTCGAATTCCTCGGCGAATTCCCCGAGGGAGAGTCGCCGTCCGTGGTCCGAAAAATGGCAATACTTGCAGCGGTTTTCGCAGACGCTGGAAAAATAGAGGGGCGGGAGGAGCAGGATGTCCCGGTCGTGGGGCCGGCTGTGGTGGGCCGAGAAATCCTTGATCAGATCCTGGTTCTTGGCGTCCCCCGTCCCATTGAGGAGTTCAACCAGCTCTTCGGCCGATAAACCCTCCGGCCGGAGGCATTTTTCAAGGAGAGCGCGGACCTCCCGCTCGGGAAGCGGCCGGGTCCTTCCTATGGATTCGGCCCGGCGGATGATATCCGGCAGCAGGTCACTGAACATAAACAGGCCTCGCCGCCGGAGCCCGGCGCATTTCTCCCCGCTCCCGGCTGCGCCAAAAAAACTCCTCTTTTCTTTTCGGCCCGCGCATGATCTTTTAAAAAGCCCCCGCTACAATAGCATCCGCTAAGATTTCCTGTCAAGAAACACGGGACGGTCAATTGACAGCCAGAGCCAATCGCGATATAAAACGCTCCTTTCGGAAGGACCTTAATCGGCAGGAGGCGTTTAGGAAATGGAAGCCTCAACCGGAGGCCTCCGGTCTGCGGATAGGACATGATCCGGGAGAACTGGGGACTCCCCCGGTTAGAGATCCTGTCCGTGGCCCGGGGGGCGGGGATCGTTTTCTTCGGAACCATCGCCGGCACCGGCTTCAAATATGTGTTCCAGGTCCTCGTCGCCCGGCGCCTCGGAGCCGGGCTCTTCGGCCTTTTTGTCCTGGGCCTGACGGTCTTTACGATCGCCGAGATCATCGCCCAGCTCGGCCTGCCCCAGGGGCTGGTTCGGTTTGTCTCCCTCTTCCGAGGACAGGGTGATAGACCGCGGCTCAAAGGCGTCATCCTTTTCTCCGCCCGGTCCGTCATCTGTTCGGGGACGGCCGTGGGCGCGGGATTATTTTTCGGGGCCGATATCCTGGCTTTCCGGGTCTTCGGCCAGCCGGACCTCGCCCCGGTCATCCGGATCTTCGCCGTGATGACTCCCTTCTCCGTCCTGGGGACGATTCTCCTCGCAGCGTTCCAGGGATTTCAAGCCCTGGAATATAAAATTTACGTCGGCGAGCTCACCGAGCCTTTTTTGAGGATCATCGCCGTCCTCATCGTCTTCCGTGTTTGGGGGAAGACCCTCCCCGGCACTCTCTGGGCCTACGGGTCGGTGGCGGTTATCGCTCTCCTCCCGGCCGTGGCTTTTTTAAAAAAAATATTTCCGGAATTCTTCCGCCGAGGCCTCCGGCCGGTCTACGAAACTCGCCGGCTCATCGCCTTTTCGTGGCCCCTGCTTTTCTCCTATGTCTTGGGCCAGCTTCTCATCGTCACCGACAGCTTTGTCCTGGGGATCCTAGGGACTTCGGAAGACGTCGGGATCTACGGAGCCGCCCAGCGGACGGGCCTGCTGGCGAGCATCATCTTCATCTCGTTCAACGCGATCTTCGCTCCCATCTCCGCCGATCTCTACAACCGGAAGGAGCATGGGAATCTTGAGCATCTCTTCAAGATCGTCTCCAAATGGACCTTCTCCTTCACTCTTCCGGTGAGCCTCCTCTTGATCCTTCTGGCCCGGCCGATCCTTTATATTTTTGGCGAGCGTTTTGTTCAAGGGGCCGGGGCGCTGGCCGTTTTAGCCGGCGGCTGGCTCGTTCATTCGGCGATGGGAAACGCCGGGGCCGTCCTGACGATGAGCGGGCGGTCCAAATGGCACCTGCTGAATCTTTCCCTTCTCGTCGCTTTGGTGATGGGGTTCAACATCCTCCTCATCCCCCGGTATGGGATCATGGGAGCCGCTTCGGGAACAGCCGGTGCCCTGATCCTTGTCGACATCATCACCTGCCTGGAAGTCTACGGGATCCTCCATCTTCATCCTTTCCGCTTCGACGAGCTCAAGCCTCTTCTGGCCGGGGGCGTTTCCTGGATCGTGTCGAAGCTTTTGATGGGCCATATTTTTACGGACTATCGAAGGTTCGTCCAGCTTCCTGTTCTCGCCTCGATCTTCCTGCTGGTTTACACTGCCGTCTTTATATTGCTCAGGATCGGACGGGAGGAGAAGCTGGTCCTGGGCAAGCTCTGGGAGCGGCTGCGCCGCTAGGACCTCCGCCGCGGCGGCCGGCCCCGGGCCCGCGCTTCCGAATTCGATGGGGAAGAGCCGCTGCGGAACCTCAATTCCGGATCAAAAAAAGGAGATACCTCAGGACATCTTTTTCGAGCTCCATCCTGTTGAATGTGTTGGGGGGGCAGGCCCGGCA
>Ga0079037_100002385_pt1 | contig 10313 bp, 7 predicted proteins | sample Mud3Dept4metaG_FD_71479 | JGI IMG/M metagenome (GOLD analysis project Ga0079037, IMG submission 71479) | Freshwater wetland microbial communities from Ohio, USA, analyzing the effect of biotic and abiotic controls - Mud 3 Core 4 Depth 4 metaG | ecosystem: Environmental > Aquatic > Freshwater >... | reverse complement strand
GGGATGGTTCGTTCGGTGATCGAGAGGATGGATACGGTCATGGACGGCGGGAAAGAGCAGATAGGTGGCGCGGTTCCCCCTGTTTCCAAGTGACAATTCCCTTGACGGGAAATCGTCCACAGTATACATTCCCCGCTGGGAATGATTCCTTGTCTGTAAGGCGTTTGCCCTCACGAGCCTTCCATATGTGTCGGAGTCGATTGAAAGGAATCGAATGAAGCGTCCCGCCCTGTCTGCTGCCTTCTCCGTCGCCGTTGCCTTGCTGTTTCTCGCCGTGGGACAGGGATTTCCTGCCGGAAAGGATCTTCCCCTGGTCGGCGGGAAACCGACATTGGCCATGGTCAACGGTGAGCCTCTCACCCTGGAAGAGTTCGACCGGGCGCTGGCCGAGATCCACGGCGGGATTACGGACAACGCCACCCGAACGCGGCCTGACCCATCGCACCTGCTCGACCGCATGATCAACGCCAGGCTGATTCTCCAGGAGGCCCGCAATATCGGCCTCGACGAATTGCCGGACGTGCGGAGCGCGGAAAAGACGTTCGGCGAAGACACGCTCCGGGGGATGCTGTACGAATACCACGTGCGCAACATCAAAAAACCCGACAGGAAAGAGGTGGAAAGGCGTTACCGGGAGGCGGTGAAGGAGGTGAAGGTGACCTCCGTCCTCTTCGAAAAGGAAGAGGACGGGAAACGGTTGCAGGCTGAGGTGAAAGCCGGGGGCGATTTCGGCGAACTGGCGCAGAGGATGATCACCGCAGGAGAGGCGAAAGGATCCCTGGAAGGACAATACATGAAATTCGAATCCCTGAGCCCGGAAGTCGCAAGGACCATTTCCTCCATGAAGAAGGGGGAGGTCAGCCCGCTGATCCCCGTCGGGAAGCAGGTCTCCCTGCTGATGCTGGAAGACGTCCGGTATCCGGAGGACACGGCTGCCAGGGCTCAGGCCGAAAAAAACGCGCTGCTGGTGAAAAAGGACGCCGCCCTGAAAGCCTACACGGAAGGGTTGAGGAAGAAGTACGTCACGATCGACCGGAAGTTGCTCGACCACCTCGACTACGAATCTTCGGAGGCGGATTTCGGGAAACTGCTGGCGGACGATCGCGTCCTGGCGAAAGTGAAAGGGGAAATACCGGTCACCGTGGCGGACCTGACGAAGGCCCTCGAGAAGAAATTCTTTCACGGAACGGAAAGGGCGGCCGAGAAGAAAAGGATCAACCAGCGGAAAGACCAGGTGCTGGAGGAGATCCTCAACCGGCGGGTGATCATCAAGGAGGCAAAGAGGCAGAAACTCGACCGGACGGAATTCTATAAAACAAGAACCGAGGAGTACCGGAATGGGATCCTCTTCGGGACCTTCGTCCAGAAAGTGATCGCCCCGGACCTCAAGGTGGACGAAGAGGAGTTGAAGAGCTATTATCAGGCGCACATCGCCGAATACACGTTCCCGGAAATGGTGCGGATCGACGGGTTGGCGTTTTCCGACAGGGAGGATGCGGAAGAGGTGATCGAAAAGCTGCGCAAGGGAGCGGATTTCCAGTGGCTCCGGGCGAACGCGGAGGGTCAGGTCGAAGCGGGGAAGGGGAGAGACCTGCTGGAGTTCAGGGGGCAGTTGTTGGACGCCACAACCCTGAGCGAGGAGGTCCGGCAAGCGATTTCCGGGGCTTCGCCGGGGGATTACCGGCTCTACGCCGGCCCCGGGAACGCATATTACGTGCTGGATATACGGGAACGGATCCCGTCGAGGCCCATGCCCTTCGAATCGGTAAAGGGGAGGATGGAAAAGAAGGTGTACGCTGAAACACTCCAGCGCGTGTTGCGGGAGTGGGAAGAGAAACTGCGGAAAGCTTCGGACGTGAAAATCTACGCCACCGGCGAGAAGCTGGACCGGATCGTAGACCCCCGGGCCAGATAGCATATCCACCATCGATTCGGGAGACCGTATGCCTACTATCCCCTTCAAGCGGGCCATCGCGTGGTTCGGAGTGATCCTTACCCTTGCGGGAGCGGTCTTCCTCGCCGCCCGCGGATCTTCCCTGGCGCAGGAAAGGAAGTTCGAGCGGAAGGGATGCCTCGACTGCCACAAAAAGTTTTCCGAGAAAATCCTTTCCCTCAAGAACCTGCACCCCGGCATGAAGGAGGGGAAGTGCGAGGACTGTCACCTCCGGCACGGGATCGTGCCCAAGCTCCTGCTGAAAAAGGACGGGAACGAACTGTGCTACACCTGCCACAGCAAAGAGAAGATCGGGCTGAACCAGCCGAAGGTGCACACCGTCCTGAAAACCGGGAAGTGCGCTTCCTGCCACAACCCCCACGGCTCTCCGGGGAGCCACCTTTTGAAGGCGGAAGGCCCGGAAGCATGTTACCAGTGCCATAAGAAGGAGGCCTATCAGCAGAAGGTGGTCCACGCGGTCCTCCAGAAGGAGGGGTGCCGGGTTTGCCACCGCCCCCACAGTTCCAGCGAGCCCGACCTGCTCGTCAAGGCGAAGGTCCCCCTCTGCCTCTCCTGTCACGATCCTGGCAAGGGATCGTTCAAAAAGGCGCACGGAAATTACCCCGTGGAAAGATCCTCCTGCACGGGGTGCCACGACCCGCACTCCTCCACCCAGAAAATGCTCATGAAAGCGAGCGCGCACAATCCCGTGGTGGAGAAAAGCTGCGACGCGTGCCACGCCACGCCGGACGCGAAGACGCCTTTCGCGACGACGGGCAAGGGTGGATCGCTCTGCTATCAGTGCCACGACGAATCCAAGCTGAAAGCGGGGGGAACGGTCCTCCACAACCCGTTCGGCGGGGGAGAATGCCTCTCCTGCCACGTTCCGCACGCTTCCCAGAACGCAAAGCTCCTCGCGAGGAAAGGAAACGTTCTTTGCCTGGAGTGTCACGGGGAGCAGGGGAGCCGGTTTGCGAAGGGGCATGACGCCGTGACGAAGGGGAAAGGGTGTCTTTCCTGCCACATGCCCCATGCCGCGAAGAACAAGGGGCTTCTCGCGACGAAAGAAGCGGATCTCTGCTACTCCTGCCACGCGAAGGTGAAGGCGGACCAGAAAACGAAAACGCAGCACGAACCGTTCTCGAAGGGGGAGTGCTCCAGCTGCCACAATCCCCACGGGTCCGATCTCCCGGGGATCCTGAAGTACCGGGAAGACAAGGTCTGCTACGGGTGCCACGCGGACGCGGAAGCTGGTTTCGTCAAGAAAACAATCCACAAGCCGATCCTCCTGGGGAATTGCTCCCCGTGTCACGCCGCGCACGGCGCGGAGGAGAAAAAGCTCCTCCGGAAAGCCGGTGCCCCCCTCTGCGGCGGGTGCCACGGGGACCTGATGAAGGAGGTGGCCGGCGGCGTCAGCCACGAGCCCTTCAAGGGAGGGGAGTGCCGGACCTGCCACGACGCCCACGCGTCCGATTTCGGCGGGATGATCGTCGCGAAGCAGGACCAGGTATGTTTCGAGTGCCATTCCGAGTTGAAGGATGGCTTGAAGGGCGGGAAGAGCCGGCATGCCCCCGTATCCGCGGGGGAGTGCACGAAGTGCCACAGCCCCCACAAGGCGAAACTGAACCGGCTGATGCTGGCGCAAGGCCCCGAACTCTGCCTCGCCTGCCACAAGGACCTCAAGGAGAGGATGCAGAAGGAGAAGGCGCACTCTCCCGCCTCGCGGGACTGCCTGAGATGCCACGGCCCCCACTACACGGGAGAGAAATCCTTGCTGGCGAAACCGGTGGGGACGCTTTGCGGCGAATGCCACAACGTGAAGGACGCATCCTTCGGCAAGGCGCACCTGCACATCGACCCGGCGGCGATGAATTGCATCAGTTGCCACACCCCCCACGCCTCGAAAGACCCGAAATTCTTCAAGGAAAAAGTGCACGCGCCGTTCGCCGGGCGTTCATGCGAGGATTGCCACCTCGCGGCAAAGCGATGACAGGGGACAAATCATGACGCTTCGAACAAAGGCCGTTCTAATCATCCTCGCGATGGTTACCACCGTGGTGGTTGCCTCGTCCCACGCCCAGGACAAGTTCCGCCTGAAGCCCGGGGCGCATGGGAAGGTCTGCCTGAACTGCCACGAGGGGTTCAAGGAAAAACTGAAGCTTCCGTTCCTCCACACCCCGGTGAGGAAAGGGGACTGTTCCGATTGCCACAACCCGCACACCTCCTCCCACGGAAAGCTGCTCTCGGAGAGCGCGAATCGGATCTGCTTCTCGTGCCACGAAGGGATCGTCCCCGGGAAAGCACGAAGCGCGCACAAGGTGGCGGTGGAAGGAAACTGCGTCAAGTGCCACGACCCCCACGGCGCGAAAAACAAAAACAACCTCCTGCAGGCGGGGAACGACCTTTGTTCCGGCTGTCACCAGCGCCTCGCGAAGGAGGTGGCAGGGAACAAGTTCAAGCACAACCCCGTGGAGAAAGGGTGTCTGAACTGCCACACCCCGCACGCATCCGCCAATACCCTGTCCTTATTGAAAAGCGACGTGCCGGGCCTCTGCGTCGCGTGCCACAAGCCCGACGTCCCCGCATTCGGGAAGGCGCACATGGGATATCCCGTGGCGAAATCGAACTGCTCCTCCTGCCACGATCCCCACGGCTCCGGCAGCAGGGGGATCCTCTGGGGGAAGCCGCACCAGCCCGTCGCGAACAAGATGTGCACCCAGTGCCACCTGGATCCCGCCTCCCCCGACGCGCTGAAGACCCGCAAGGGGGGGTACGATCTGTGCCGGGGGTGCCACAACACGCAGATGAACGAGATTCTGGGAAGAAATCGCATCCACTGGCCCGTGGTGGACAAGGTATCCTGCCAGAACTGCCATCGCCCGCACGCCTCCAGGGAGACCGCCCTCCTGAAAGGATCGCAACTCCGGCTATGCGGGGATTGCCACGGGGACACCATCGAGCGGCTGGACAAATCCGTCGTGAAGCACAAGCCGGTCCAGGAGGGAAACTGCACGAAGTGCCACATGCCCCACTCCTCGAACAACGTTCTGCTGCTGGACAACACGACCCCGATCAATCTTTGCGGGACGTGCCACGACTGGCAGAAGCATTCCTCGCACCCGATCGGCGAGAAGGCGGCCGACAAGCGGAACCGGAACATCACCATGGACTGCTCGAGCTGTCACGCCCCGCACGGGTCCGAGCACAAGCGGTTCACATGGTACGACGTCAAGATGGAACTTTGCGTGCAATGCCACGAACAATACAAGAGGTGACCCGATGCGCAGTGCGCTGAAATACATTCTCTCCGCCTCGATGAGCCTCGCGGTCGTTGCCGGCGCCCACGCCGCAGAACCGCTCAAACTCAAGCTGATGGCCCCGATCTACGTGGATGGGAAAGGGGGGGGGATCAAACAGCCGGAGGGCGTCAGCTGCCGGGGTAACGCCCTGGTCGTGGCGGACACCGGAAACGGCAGGCTTCTGAGGTACACGATCGCAGGGGACAACTGGTCGCCCGGCGGGGAAATCGTCCTCCCCCAATTGCCGTTCCCGATCCGGGTGGATGTGAATTCGAAGGGGGAAATCTTCGCCCTGGACGGGAAGTCCCGCCGGATCGGGCGCGTCGCCGCATCCGGCGATTTCCTGGGATACGTCACCCCCGCGGGGGAGGTGCAAGGAAACATCGTGCCGCGAAGTTTACGGATCGACCGGAACGACAACCTGTACATTCTCGATGTGTCTTCCGCCCGGGTCCTCGTGATGGACCCGTCGGGGAAAATTCAACGGGAGATCCCCTTTCCGAAAGAGTACGGCTTCTTCTCGGATCTTTCCGTGGACGCGGGCGGGAACATCCTCCTTCTGGACAGCGTGGGGAAGCGGGTGTTCCGGATCGCGAAAGACTCCCCGGAAACCAAACCCCTGTCGAAAAGCCTGGACGAGGAGGTGCATTTCCCAGTCGCCATCGCCACGGACAAGCAGGGAACGATCTTCCTGGTCGACCAGAACGGCAACGGGGTCGTCTTTCTCGGGCCGGACGGTTCCTTCCGGGGGCGAAGGTTGAGCATGGGATGGAGGGACGGGTTCCTCCGTTACCCGGCGCAGATGTGTATCAGCGAAAACGGGACGGCCTTCATCGCGGACCGCGGAAACAACCGGGTCGAGGCGTTCCTGGTCACCGAGTAGACGCCGCGGAAGGCACCCCCACGGGTGTGGTCATCTCCCGGGTGTTCTTCTTTTCCGGGGCCGCGAACGGATTTCCAATATCGAAGGAAATCCTCACGTCCCCATATCGGAAAATTGGACCGGATGGAAGGGATTTGGCCTATCTGCAGAGGATTCGGAACAACTCTCCCATAGGAGACTCGCGCACGATGCCGCGCCAATCCGAAGGGGTGAATGCATGATGGATCGGTTTGCCCGGTTTTTCCGTGATGACTTCGAGGTCCCTTACGATTTTATTGGAACAGTCGATTTCTTCCAGGAACTTCCTCGGAGAGTGGTCTTTGTCAAAGCTCACGATCCAGACCCGAAACACCCCCGGTCGAAGGGGAATCACGCTACCCGGATCGTAGAGGATCCTTTCTTCCCCGGTGTTCCCTGCGATCGCTTTCCACCGCTCGTTCCCCGCAGCTGCGTATCCGGGCGACGCCGAAGAGGATGAAATTAGGATAAAAAGAAAAATCAGGAGACGTTTTTTCACGAAAAAACCCTCGTCTTTCGCAGGCGTCCCAAATCCATTCACACTTCGTGACAACACCGGTCGGTTTCAATAAACTCCAGAGTTTACAGTTAGATATGTTAATTTATTTCATGCGCCCGCGCAAGATCATACGACTATATTGGTAGCGATAAATTCCGGAAGGATAAGGTCGCACATCAGCGCGAGGAGATTGCAAAAAACCGCTCCAGAGAATCTCCCATCCCCGGGTCAAGTTCTTTCACGGTGCCAAGCGATGTCATCGCTCCATTCCGGTCTCCCTGCATGAAACGCGCAACCGCGAGATTGTAATGCCCGTCTGGGCGGTCCGGCGCCAACGAGACCGCACGCTCTGCTGCCCGGGCGCCGTCGTGGTAGTGTCCACTTTGAACGGACACGGCGGAAAGGTTGACCCAGGCATCGACATAGTCCGGTTTCAAGACAAGGGCCTTACGGAATAGCCTGGCCGCCTCCGCTTCTTTCCCCGGGTATGCACTCATATAAATCTGGCCCAAGTTGAAATAGGGCTGTGGGAAAGTGGGATCGATCGATGCGGCCTTTTCATGCGCCTCGATCGCTTTCGTAATAAGCCCGATTTTGGCATAGTCGATGCCAAGGTTGTCCCAGGCCTCAGGGTAATCCGGACGCAGGCGGATGGAAATAATATACTGATTAATTGCTTCTTTGGTCCTGCCCCGCACGGAGTAGGCGGTCCCAAGGTTGTAGCGGGGACGTGCTTTCCATGGCGACTTCCGGACGACATCCTCCCAAAGGGTTACGTTGTTCTGCCAGATATGGTTCCTTTGATAGGTCCCGATCGCCAGGGAAAGGAGGATGCCGCCAAGGAGAATCACACCCCATGGTTCCCTGCACTTCAGCGGAATCCGTTCCAATGCAAGGAACGCCAGCGAGACGACTGTCAGGAACGCGCCGACCGAGGGAAGGTAAAGCCGGTGTTCGAAAATCACGTCCCTTATAGGCAGTACGCTTGATTCTACGGAGATCGTGGTAAAAAACCAAAATACCCCGAAGGCCATAAGCCGCATCTTCGCATTGTTCTCCGCGGCCGATCTGGCAATAAGCAGAACGGCGGATCCAACAAGGAAAACGATGAGGAAAAGCGACAGGAGAACAGCAGGATCGAACAAGTTACTGTAGACCGGATAGTCGTAATCCAGATTCAGGTTCAACGGAAGGACAATCAGACGCAGATACGTGACGATAACGCGAAACTGCGTAAATAGATAAACCGTCCTTGAAAGGTCAGTTTGCAGACGGGATACATCACTGGTATCGGACAGGATTCTTTCCAGGGGATGGTCCAGGCGGATTAACGAAAGCGGAATCACTAGGGCAATGAGGAGATAAGGGAACACCCGGAGAAGTCGATTCCGCCATGTTCCCTCGAAGAATAAGCCTTCGAAGAGAAACACGATGGCGGGAAGAGTGAAGGCGATCTCCTTTGTCTTCATCGCAAGCAGGGCGCAAATCCATGAGACAAGGTACCACCCGAGTGATCGTCGACCCGTTGCGATGGAATCATTTTCCGATGCCATTCTTCCCAGGATGTACGCCGCAAGCGATCCCATGAAATACAGGGCAGCCAGGGATGCGAGACGCTGTACGATATAGGAAACCGCTTCCGTCTGCACGGGGTGGACCGCGAACAGCAAAGCCGTGATGAGCGGCAGGCCCTTGGATGCCGGCTCCTCCGACAACCTGCGGAGACGGGGGGATTTTTGTGCGAGGAACACGATGAGGTAAACGAGAATGGAACTGACAATATGTATCGATATGTTGACCGCATGGTACCCGGAAACTTCGAGCCCGCCTATCCGGTAATTCAATGCGAAGGAAACGTATCCGATGATGCGTGTTGGATACGCCTTCCACCCCGCTTCACCCGGCAGAAAATTGGAAAGATTTCTGATCAGCGGGTTCAGAGCGATGGATTCCTCGTCGTCAAAGACAAAGGAATTATCGAGGGTGTTCAGGTAGGGAAGGGAGCCCGCGAGGGCGATCAGGACAAGGGGGAACAGATGGGTGCCGGAGAACCTGTGAGAGGAAGGTTTTGCCTCCACCGTGGAATAACCGGAAGACTCCCCGATAGAGCGTGTCACATATTTCCCCTGCATTTTCCTAGGATACCCGATTTGAAATTATTTATATGCAGCCGCCGCGTTCATGGAGGAATCGTCAACACAGGGATGAAAACAGGTGGACAATCGGGATACTTGTCATGGTGAAAAAACAGTCCTCTGGACATTGTGTGGAAAATTATCAATCCGGATCAAGTACATGCCGAGAATCTGGCGTATCAGGCAGGGGATTCCGGCAGCGATTCTGCTATATTAGAAACATTCCATCATCGCCCCCTCGGGAGGTTTTCACGTGACACACGCCACGGTGGTCGAGACGTCTCTTTCCGGGTTGAAGCTGCTGGGCCGCGGCAAGGTCCGGGACATCTACGAGGTGGACGGGAAGCTGCTCCTGGTGGCGTCCGACCGTCTTTCCGCATTCGACGTGGTGATGCCGGACGGAATCCCGGGGAAGGGGCAGGTGCTGAACCGGATCAGCGCGTTCTGGTTCGACAAACTGTCCGACATCCTCCCGAACCACATGATCACCATCGACGTCGACAAGTTCCCCCCCGCGACGCACGCGCACGCGGAGACCCTGCGCGGCCGCGCGATGCTGTGCCGAAAGGCGAAGCCGCTTCCGGTGGAGTGCGTCGTCCGCGGATACCTCTCCGGGTCCGGGTGGTCGGAATACAGGGAGAAGGGGGAGGTGTGCGGCATCCCGCTGCCGAAGGGGCTGCGGGAGTCGGACCGCCTTCCGGAGCCGGTATTCACCCCCGCCACGAAGGAAGAGAAGGGGAAGCACGACGAGAACATCTCCTTCGACCGGATGATCGCGATCGTCGGCAGGGAAACGGCGGAAAAAGTACGCTCCATCGTGCTGGCCCTGTACAACAAGGCCGCGGCGTACGCACTCGGGAAGGGGATCATCATCGCCGACACGAAGTTCGAGCTGGGGACGGCGGACGGCCTCTTGATCCTGATCGACGAGGCCTTAACGCCCGACTCTTCCCGTTTCTGGCCTGCGGACGAGTACAGGCCGGGCGGCCCGCAGAAGAGCTTCGACAAGCAGTTCGTCCGGGACTACCTGCTGACCCTGCCGTGGAACAAGACGGCGCCGGGGCCGCGCCTTCCCGCCGACGTGATCGAGAAGACCGCGCTGAAATACCGCGAGGCGCTCAAGATCCTCACGGGCAAGGACATCGAGTAGGGCAGCAGGCTTGGGCTACTTCCGGAAGATCTTCATCGCCAACCGGGGGGAGATCGCCTGCCGGGCCATCCGGCCCGCGCGGGAGCTGGGGATTCCCGTGGTGGTGGGGTACTCCGATTGCGACGCCCTCTCCCTGCACGTGAAGCTCGCCGACGAGGCGGTCCGCCTGGGGCCTTCCCCCGCTACCATGAGTTACCTCGACATCGAGGCGGTACTGCGGGCGGCGAAAGATTCCGGCTGCGACGCGATCTTCCCGGGGTACGGCTTCCTGGCCGAAAATCCCGACTTCGCAGACGCGGTGGACCGGGAAGGACTGGTGTTCATCGGCCCGTCCGCCCGGGTGATGCGGATCCTGGGGGACAAGATCGCGGCGCGCAAGGCCCTCTCCGCCTCGGG
>Ga0079037_100002382_pt1 | contig 10315 bp, 7 predicted proteins | sample Mud3Dept4metaG_FD_71479 | JGI IMG/M metagenome (GOLD analysis project Ga0079037, IMG submission 71479) | Freshwater wetland microbial communities from Ohio, USA, analyzing the effect of biotic and abiotic controls - Mud 3 Core 4 Depth 4 metaG | ecosystem: Environmental > Aquatic > Freshwater >... | reverse complement strand
AAGGAATACTGGTTTTATTGTTGTAATGAAGAATATATAATTGAGGTTGTTTGAAAGTGATAGCAAGGGAATGATATGGGCTGATGTCTGCTTTACAAGTTCGGTTTTTTGGCCGATTTGAGCTTGAGTACGTGAGGAAGCCATTGCCGCTGCCTGCGACGCGCAAGGCGCAGGCGCTGCTGGCATATCTCATCCTGCAGCGAGAGCAGCCCCAGCAGCGCGACCACCTGGCGGAATTGTTTTGGGGGGATCGTCCTGATGAGAAAGCGCGCCGGTCGTTATCCACCGCGATCTGGCACATCAGCCATTGCCTTCCAGAAAAGGGGTATATTCTCAGCGATCTAAACACCATTCAGTTCAATCCACGAGCAGCTTTATCCCTGGACATTGACGAATTCGAGGCCTTTGTCTCTGGCAAGGATGTCGAAAGTTTACGCACTGGAATTGAGGTATACCGTGGTGAGTTCCTTGCTGGCTCTTACGAGGATTGGGTCATCCATGAGCGCTATCGCCTGGAAAATCTCTACCTGGATAGTCTGGCGCGCCTGATGGCTGCGTATGAGGCACGTGCCGATTACAGGTACGCTTTAGAGACTGCCCTGCGCCTGTTGAACGCCGATACTTTACGGGAGGATGCCCACCGCGCGCTGATGCGCGCTTATTGCCGGCTGGGTAAACGCAACGCAGCTCTGGAACAGTACCAGCGCTGCCGGGAGATCATGCAGCGAGAGCTGAGCGCAGAACCGATGCTGGAAACCCAGCAGCTATACCAGGCAATCCTGGATGGGCAGTTTGCACCTGTAGAACCTGTAACCACTGAGCTGCAGCAAGTAGAGATCGGGATAACCGAGCGCAAAACTATCCACAACCCGCTAGATCTGGATGCCTTGCCCCCTTTCCTGGGAAGGGAAGACGAGATGGCAGCATTAGATTTGGTCTGGCAGCGAGCCAGGAACACTCAGGGCGGGCTTGTTCTGGTGCAAGGGGAAGCCGGAGTGGGAAAAACCCGCCTGGTCGAAGAGCTAGCAAACCATTTGCGCTGGAAAGGGGCTCAGGTGTTATGTGGGCGATGCTATGAATTCGAACGCATTTTGCCTTACCAGCCTGTTGCTGAGGCGCTGCGCTCTGTCTCACCTATCCTGGCACGGTTTGATCCGGATTCCGAAAAATCCTGGATCGTTCAGGAAATCTTGCGGCTAATTCCCGAGTTAGCTGCCACATACCCCGACATCCCGCGCCAACCTGCCCTGGCTGCCGACCAGGAGCAGGCGCGCCTGTTTGAAGGGGTGTCTCGATTTCTAAGCGAGATTTCCCAACCGAACGGGCTGCTGTTCGTGCTGGAAGACCTGCATTGGGCAGCCGAGTCAAGCCTTGAGCTCCTGCATTACCTGGTGCGCCATCTGGTAGCATGCCCTGTCTTATTCCTGGGCACAGTGCGACCAGAAGAGCTGGGGCGAAGCCATCCCTTGCGAAGTTTTCAAGCCAATTTGAAACAGGATGGTTTAATGATGGAGATGCATTTGAAAAGCCTGTCAGAAACCGACACGGAGGCGCTGGTGACCAGGCTGTCTGGCCTGGGTGAGGCGATCTTACAGCTGGCGCGACGGCTTTACCAGGAAACCGAAGGCAATCCCTTCTTTCTGATGGAAACTATTAAGGCTCTCTTCGAAAATCAATCGATAAGCCTCGCCAATGGCATATGGTCAGGTGATTTTGATCAAATCTGCGCCAGTAAATTCCCGTTACCCGTTAGCCTGAGTGAAGCTGTCAGGAATCGAATCCAGCGTCTATCTGATCCTGCACAAGAGGCTGTGGCCATAGCCGCGGTAATTGGGCGCGAATTTGATTTTGGCTTGCTAAAAGAGGCCTGGGGGCGAAACGAAGAGCAAACCCTGCAAGCCCTGGATGTTTTATTGCGCCGCCGGCTGGTGGAAGAGGGCAGCGGCGGGATGAGCCGAGATTACGCTTTCACGCATCATAAGATCCAGGAGGTCATCTACGCCGATCTCCCGCAACGGAGGCGGAGCCAGCTGCACGCTAGAATAGGGAGCATTCTGGAGGGGGCTGATTTTCAGGGTGCCCCTGAACACGCTGGTGAGCTGGCTTTCCATTTCTGCCAGTCAAGGCAGTTAAGCAAAGAATATAACGAAAAAGCGATTCACTATTTACTCCAGGCGGGTGACCAGGCAAGGATGGTGTACGCCCAGAAGGAAGCCAGCGGGTATTACAACCAGGCGCTGGAGCTGCTGCGGAAAAATAAAGATTACGAGCGGACGGCACGCGTTAAAATGAAACTGGGAGTGACCTATCACAACGCCTTTGAATATGAGCAGGCTCACCAGGCTTTCGCAGAAGGCTTCCGTTTATGGCAAAGAGTCAGCAGGTCAGGGCAGGCTGCTCTACACCCAGCGCCGCATGCTTTACGAACCAACTGGCCGCCGATCACATCGATCGATCCGGCGTTTGCGATTGATTTTGCCAGTGCGATCGGCTTGCAGCTTTTCAGCGGATTGGTGGCATTCAGCCCGGATTTGGAGATTGTTCCGGACGCAGCCCAGAAGTGGGAGGTGTATGCACGCGGGCGCGAATACATTTTCCAGTTAAAGCCTGATCTGCAGTGGAGCGATGGCAGGCCATTTACGGCGTATGACTTCGAGTTCTCGGGAAAGCGGATGCTGGCGCCCGGGACCCAAAGCCCTTTCGCCAACCTGCTCTATGACATCAGCGGTGCCCGCGCTTACCATCAGGGACAGCTGCCTGAGGTGGAATGGGTTGGATTGCGAGCGACCGACGCAGCGACACTGGTTATTCAATTGGAAAAGCCGGCCTCCTATTTCATCCAGCTACTGGCTAATTTTCTTGCCGTGCCGCAACACTGTGTTGAATTATTCGGGGATAAATGGACAGATGCCGCGTGCATCGTAAGCAATGGGCCGTTCAGAATGGAGAGCTGGATAAGGAGTGAAAGCATGCATTTGGTGAAAAATCCTGGGTACCATGGACAGCATGCTGGAAATGTTCATCGGGTGGAGTTATATCTCAAATATGAACCCCAGGCAGATTTGGAAAAATACGCCGCGGGCGAGCTGGATGTGCTGGATATGCGCTTCTACCCGGTGGCGGTCTACGATGAAGCTGTCAGGCAATTTGTAGACGAGTATATATCTTTGCCAGCGGCATCGCTCAGTTTTATTGGCTTTAATGTAACCAGACCTCCATTTCAGGACGAGCGCCTGCGCCGGGCATTTGCATTGGCGATTGATAAGGAAATGCTGGCTGATGTCATTCAAAGAGGCTCAGTATTCCCTGCCACGGGTGGCCTGGTACCCCCCGGATTGCCCGGCCATTCTCCTGGGATAGGATTGCCGTATGATCCTGGACTGGCAAAAGCAATGCTGGCCGAGGCGGGTTACCTCCATGGGCATGGTTTTCCTGCTGTTACGGCGCTGACACCGCTCCGTTCGGACGATGCGGTTAGTGAAGCTCTGGCTGCCCAATGGAGGGAAGTTCTGGGAGTCGAGGTCGCCTGGAAAACGGTCTCTCCTGGCTTGTATCTGGTGCTCGATAAGACGCCTCCGGATATTTTCCTTTCCTACTGGCATGCAGATTATCCCGATCCGGACGATTTTTTAGGTGCCAGCCAGATGCGACGCTGGACAGGATGGCGCGACGAGGCTTATCTGGGATTATTGGAAGAAGCCAGGTCAATTGCTGACCAGTCGAAAAGGATGAGAGTTTTTGACCAAGCGGATAGGCTGATGATAAATAAGGCTGCGATTGTGCCTGTTGCTTATCATCGCCAGCACTTGCTGCTGAAGCCGTGGGTGAAAAGATACCCAACGTCGGCGCTATTTTCATGGTTCTGGAAAGATGTGGTGATCGAGGCGCATTCTTAATCTTTTTTGATAGATTTTTGATACCACTTTGCTATCCTGGGGGGGAATGAGCGAATCCCGGACATTTACCAACACCTTTGTGCTTCGTTTTTACATGGAAGGGTCCCTTTCGGGGGGGCGCTGGCGCGGCAGCATTGAGCATATTCCCAGCGGTGAGCGGGCTGAGTTTCTCAGGGTGACGGAATTAGTCAGATACTGGCGAAGATTCGGGGTGGTGCTGGATGCCACGGATGGAAACCAGCCGAAAATGGAAAATAATGTGTAAAAAATCCTTAAGCCAAAATCTAATTGAGAGGAGCTAACAATGAATAAAATAAGATTTACACTCACCTTCTTGTGCCTGCTGGCAACTATCCTGGCAGGTTGCAGTCCTGATCCCCAGAAGGTGCTCAACGACTGGCAGGCTGCGATGAACAAAGGCGACGTTGATGGAGCGCTGTCATATCTCGCCGAGGATGCAACGGTCACGATCGTGCCGGCGTTTGATGGGGACGGAGTCTATAACGGGCAGGCTGAGATCCGCGGCTGGTACGAGATGCTGGCTGGGGCGAAAGGTACCGGCACCTTGAGTAATTGTAAAGTTGCTGGCGAGACCATCACCTGCCTGAACACCTACACGGATGAGGGGATAAAGTCAATGGGCGTGGATTTCATCGAAGGTGACTTTGTGGCAGTGGTGCGCAATGGGAAAATCCAGTCTTATACCGCCACCACCAGCCCCGAATCGTTGGCGAAGTTCCCGCCACCGCCGGCGCCGTAGTGGGGAGGGTGATTATTACGTGGCGATTTCATAACCTATGTCAGTGACCGCCTGCCGGATTTCCTGCTCGCTGACCCGGCTTTCATCAAACTCGACCTCCAGGCGCTTTTTATGGTAGTTGGCTTTGATGAATAAGATGCCGGGCAGCTCGTCTTCCAGCTCTTCCAGGTGCATCACGCATGCCGGGCAAATCATATTCGGTATGGTTAAGATCGAACGCGTCATGAGATCACCCCTAATTAAACTGGAACACGCCCGTGTACATGCCCATCGAGCACATGAATTCCATCGTTTTTCCGGCTGGCTGGGCTGGAATGTACACCACAGTGTCTCCTGTTTCTGGCAAAATTTGCATGATCTCCAGCTCAGGGATCACGAAGGCGCGCGCACAAGAGTATGTATTTTCCGTAACCAGGTGCAGCTCAATCGGCTGGTTGGCTGGCAATGCCAGGAGATTCGGTGAGTAACCGTTGTTTTCCACGTTGATTCGCGCCACGCTGCCGGCAGCCGAGGTGGGTGCAGCCGGAGTGGCGGTGACGACTTCAACTTCGACCAATGGTTGCCCGGTAACGAGAGGTAAAGCTTCGACGTTGGCTGGCTCGGTAACCGGAGGCACAGCTTCGACCACCTCTTCCGCCTGAAAGGCCCGGGCGACTCTGGAGGCTGAGATAGGTGAGCCCAGCAAGGTCAGGCCGGCGTTTATGCCGTACAGACCCAGGAGCAGCACGATCACCGTCACTACCCGGTAAAAGTATTTCTGGAACATCGCACCCAGGCTGGTCACCAGCCAGGATACGGCAATAAAGGTGGGGCTTGTGCCAAGGATAAAAGCGAACATGATCACCGCGCCCAGCCAGGGGCTGCCAGTGCCAACTGCCACCGCCATCATGGCCTGGGTGACTCCGCAGGGGATCAACACAGTCAGCGCGCCCAGGTAGAGCGGCGTGATCCAGGTATCGTTGCGCTTGCTGACGCCTCGGATATAACGCCTTAACCCCGAGGGCGGCTCGAATGAAAAGTAGCGAAAGATCGGGTGGACATTCAGCATCCTGAGCGCATTTCCCACCAGGAAAATGCCAATCGCCACCTGGATGGCGCCTTGAACTGTAGGGGAAAAGGTAAATAACGACCCCAGCCATCCCAGGAGAAAACCCATTACGGTATAAGCGACGAGCTTGGCGGTCATGAAGAGCAGGATTGGCTGGATCATGCCCGGTTGCAAGGAGGCATCCGCACGCCCGGCGTTCTTTTTGCCAGGAGCGGCTCTACGAATATTTGCCGGTGATGTCTCCTCTATTCGTTGGGCAATCGAGGCCGACAGCAGGCCTCCCTGAACGGCAAAACAACTCAGTCCACCGGCTGTCAGACCGGTGATAAAGGCTACCAGAATGGCGTTATCCATTATCGTTGCCCCCCAGTCCAGGTCATGAAAGGCATGTTGACTACAATATTCGACTCTTCCAGAGTCAGATCTCCCGCGTCGACCAACGCCTTTATCTCGCTTTCCGACTTCAGCTCCTTGGCTTTGCTTTCATCCGTCCAGGTGACAAAGACGATCTTGCGCAGCGGGCTGTACCCTTCGTTTCCAGGCGGATTGGGGAATACGTCTGGCTGGAACTTCAAAGGACCAGAGCCAGCCACGCCATTCTTAAAGACATAGACGAGCGCCAGGGCCGAGTCGGGCACATCAGCCAGGGCTGGAACTACCAGGACGGGGGACTTCATCATCTTGGTCAACACTTCTGCGACAGCAGGGTCCGAGACTTCCGTGTGAGAGAAGAAGATGGTCTCACCATCAGCGTAGGCTTTTCCAGCCGGAATTTCAGCGTAATTTGGGGCAGTCGTCCGGCTACATGCGGACAGCACGAGTGCGAGAGCGATCATCAATGCCAGAAAGACGAACTTCTTTTTCATGTCAAGGTTCTCCATACTTATAGTGATTTGTGCTAACTTATTGAGTGGTAAAGCGGCGCAGCCGCAGGCTGTTGGATACCACGAAAATACTGCTAAAGGCCATCGCCCCGGCTGCCAGGATGGGATTCAGATATCCCAGGGCGGCGGCGGGGATTAGAATAATGTTGTAAAAGAATGCCCAGAACAAGTTCTGGTGAATAGTACGCACCACACGGCGGGAGAGGGCGATCGAGCGCGGCACACCGTTCAGGCTGCCGCCGACGAGCACCACTGGAGCTGACGCCATCGCCACATCCGTGCCGGTGCCGATGGCGATGCCCACGTCTGCCTTTGCTAAAGCAGGCGCGTCGTTGATGCCATCCCCGACCATGGCGACTATCTTGCCCTGGCTCTGCAATTGAGCCACTTCGGAAGATTTATCGCGCGGCAAGACTTCGGCGCGCACGTTCTGGATATTGACCGATCTGGCTACCGCCTGAGCAGTTTGCTGGTTGTCACCGGTTAACATGATCACATCGATGCCCATCTCCTGCAGGCGTTGGATGGCGGTGCGTGAGTCGGGCTTGATTGCATCGGCGATCGCCAGCAGCCCAGCCGGCTGGCTGTTCACCGCCACCATCACCACCGTCTTGCCTTCCTTCTGCCAGCGATCCTGCTCGACCAGCAGTTGATCGGGAATGGCGACACCGTTCTTTTCCATCAGACGGGTGTTGCCTACCAGGATGCCTTGGCCGTCAAGGCGCGCTTCCACACCATGCCCGGAGAGGGTGAAGAAATCTTCCGGCTCCGCCAGGGAAAGCTGGCGGTGGTTCGCTTCAGCGACAATCGCCTCGCCCAGCGGGTGTTCGCTGCCCTTTTCTACGCTGGCTGTCAGGCGCAGCAGCTCTGCCTGGTTCATCCCATTCCAGTTCAGCAGGTTGGTCAGCTCTGGCTTGCCGCGGGTGATGGTGCCAGTCTTATCCAGCACCACCGACGTGATCTTACCGGCCAGCTCCAGCGCCTCGCTCGATTTAATCAGTATGCCCAGCTCGGCGCCCTTGCCGGTTCCAACCATCACCGCGGTGGGGGTTGCCAGTCCCATGGCGCACGGGCAGGCGATCACCAGCACGGTCACCATCTTGATCAGTGCGTAGGTGAACTGGTTGACATCCGAGTTGACCGGAAGCTGGCCGAAGAAATACCAGCCCAGGAAGGTGAGAAAACCAATAGCGATAACCGCTGGCACGAACACCGCCGAGACTTTGTCCACCACCTGCTGGATGGGCGCCTTGCTGGCCTGGGCGTCTTCCACCAGGCGGATAATCTGCGCCAGGGTGGTGTTTTTGCCCACCTGCGTGGCCTCGAATTTCAGCAAGCCATTTTTGTTGATCGACGCCCCAACCACCATATCGCCTGCTTTTTTCTCCACCGGCAGCGATTCACCGGTGAGCATCGATTCGTCCACACTGGAGGCGCCGTCGATTACCCTGCCGTCCACTGGAATTTTCTCGCCTGGTCGCACAATCACGATGTCGCCCACCACAACGTCATCGACGTTGATCTCCACTTCCTGCCCGTCGCGCTGGATGCGGGCTGTTTTGGAGCGCAGTCCCATCAGCTTCTTGATCGATTCGCTGGTCTGACCCTTGGCGCGCGCTTCCAGATACTTGCCAAGCTTGATCAGGGTAATAATCACCGCTGCAGTTTCGTAATATACGTGACCGTTTATCAAGCCTAAGGTAATCGGAATGGAATAGAAATAAGCTGCCGAGGAACCCATCGCCACCAGCACATCCATGTTGGCGGATTTATTACGGATGGATTTCCAGGCTCCGGTGTAAAACTGCTTGCCAACGTAGAACTGCACCGGAGTTGCCAGCGCCAGCATTACCCAGTTGATCCATGAGGAATGGGCCAGGTAATCGGGCAGCAGTCCAAAATCTGCCGCCATCGAGAGCATAAACAGCGGGATGGTGAAAATCAGACCGACGATGAGCAGGTGCTTTTGCTCGTTCAGCTCTTTCTTGCGCGCCAGGGCTTCAGCGTCTTCGCTGGTGATATTCTCGGTATAGTGAAAACCCAGCTCACGCAGCACCCTGGTCAGGTCGCTGGCCGCAATCTCAGTTGGCACGTACTCGACCCGCACCAGGTTGTTAGCCAGGTTGACCTGCACCTTGTAAATGCCAGGCAGCTCTTTGATGCGCTTCTCGATGAGCAGGGCGTCGCTATTGTCGCTCAGGTTTTCGATTAAGAAGCTAACTTCACCCAAAGCTACATCGTATCCTGCCCGGCGTACCCGGTCGACCAGAACGGGCAGCTCAATGCTGAGCTCTAAATCAACAGTGGCTCTCTCTGTTGAGAGGTTAACACTGGCAGATTTGACGCCCTTCTCTTTGCGCAGGCTGCGCTCGACGGCTGCTGAGCAGTTTGCACAGGTCATACCCAGAATCGGCAACACGACTTGATTTTGCATGCTTTTCACCTATTAAAATTAGACGTGTGGAAAGTTTTCATTCCGCCGATGATAGCCGGTTTGCCCACATCGGAAGAGAGCAAAATTGCCTATTTTCCCCCAGATATTCAGATTATCCTGGTTTTAATCGAGGTTTTCTTTGCTCAGCGGCAGCCGGATGCTGACTCGGGTTCCTTCTCCCGCCCCGGAATGGATCAGAAGCCTGGCGCCGATCATTTCTGCGCGCTCGTGCAATCCCAGCAGGCCAAAATGCCCTGCGGGAGCGAAGGCAGCCGGACTGTCTGGCACGACGAAACCCTGCCCATTATCCTCTACCTCTAGCACCAGCGCTTCTTCGGTGAAAACAATGGATAGCTGGGCTTGAGTAGCGCCGGCATGCCGGGAAACGTTGCTCAGCGCCTCCTGAGCCATACGGTAGAGCGCCAGCTCCACCTGGGGGTCCTGCCTTTGGACGTCGCCCGCGCAATGGAATTTGACGCTCAATGCTGGCTCGTCAATCTCGCCTGCCAGCATTTCCAGGGCTGGCACCAATCCCAGGTCCTCCAGGTAAATCGGGCGCAGGGCGCGCGTCAGCCGCCGCAGATTCTGGATCGTCTCATCGGCCAATCCCTGAAGCTCGGAAATTTCCTCTCGGGTTTCATGTTCTTCTGTAGCGGTTGCGGATTTCATTTGCAGCAGCTGCAGGCGCTGGTTCAAGGCGATCAGGGACTGCAGGGTGTCATCGTGCAGCTCTCGCGCCAGCCTGCGCCGCTCATCTTCCTGTCCGGCGGTCATGGCGCCAATATATTCCTTCAGCCCTTGTTGCGCCGCCTGGACCTTGTGCGCCAGGTGCACCAGCTCTTCCTGTAAGCGGCGTATCTCGCGAATGCCCCCGATGGGCTGCTCGATGGCGTCGTAGTCCCCCCATCCCAGCCGGGCGGCGCGCGATTGCAGCGCTTGCAACGGCTCGACGATGCGGTTTGTTCCGAACCAGAGCGCCAAAAGCGTCGCCACGAGCAGCGGCAGCAGCGCCAGGGGAGCGTATTCGGTAAAACGCAAGGTCAGGTTGGAAACGCTCTCCCAGGGCTCTTCGATCACTAGCGCCCATCCCGCCAGAGGCACATTGCTATAGGCGGTCATTAGCTCTTTCTGATCGGGGATGTAGAACGAGCCGCTGCCCCCATTCAAAGCTTCGCTTACGCCAGGATGCGCAGCCAGATCGTCTTCTCCCACCCCACCATGAGATTGAAAGATCACCTGTCCCAGACTGTCGACGACGAAGGCTCTCCCGCCGTGACCTGCGCCGGTGCTGTC
>Ga0079037_100002381_pt1 | contig 10316 bp, 8 predicted proteins | sample Mud3Dept4metaG_FD_71479 | JGI IMG/M metagenome (GOLD analysis project Ga0079037, IMG submission 71479) | Freshwater wetland microbial communities from Ohio, USA, analyzing the effect of biotic and abiotic controls - Mud 3 Core 4 Depth 4 metaG | ecosystem: Environmental > Aquatic > Freshwater >... | reverse complement strand
GGAGATACTAATTGGGTATCTCTTGGAACTGGAATCCCAAGTACGTATGTCTGGTGTCTCGCTTTAGATTTTTTAGATTATATATATGCAGGGACTGCAAATGGTACAGTTTATAGAAGTAACAATACAGTTACTGAAGTTATTAATAATTTTCCGAATGAATTGAAAGATTTTTTTCTTAAACAAAACTATCCCAACCCATTCAACCCAAATACAACTATAGCTTACAAAATCCCACAAGCAGGATTTGTTTCGATAAAAGTTTATGACATTCTCGGTAGAGAAGTTACAACATTAGTAAACGAAGGAAAACCAGCAGGAAGTTATGAAGTTGAATTCAATGCAAGCGGGCTAACAAGCGGAATTTATTTCTACCAACTGAAGGCAGGAGATTATTCCGAAACAAAAAAGATGATACTACTCAAATAATTATTGAGATTGAATATGAAGAAAATATTTGCATTCCTTCTTGTCAGTTCTCTTTTTCTAACGAATATTTATTCCCAAAATTCAAGCTTTGAGCAAACACAATCTGATACTATTTACTTTCCATTTGAAATTGGTAATAAATGGTATTATCAGGATAGTCCGTCCAATTATCCATATCATTATCATATGACTAAAAGCATAAGCGATACTACATCTGATGGAACAAGATTAGTGACAATTAAAAAAATTTATGCAGACAGCATTGGTTACGACACTGAACAATGGAAATTCGATGATGGAAAGTTTCTCGTTTCACCTTCTTATGGAAGCCAAAGGGGTCCAATTTTCGATACGAGTATAACAAAAGATACTCTAATAAGTGATTATCCATTATACATAGAATATAAAATTTTAAATATTAATATTTTTAGAAACAATTATTATGGTCAGAAATATATTTGGAGTTATGTTTCTCATGGCGGCAGTGGATATCAATATGAAACGGCTAACAATATTGGAATAACTTTTTTATTGGAATGGAGTTATCCATATCCTGCATACAGGGACACATTCAAATTAAAAGCTGTTCTACTTAATGGTGTGTTGTTGGGGGATACCACATTCACAGATGGTACAGACACAATAGAAGTCCCAAGTGTTCCCAAAAATTTTTCACTTTCTCAAAACTACCCAAACCCATTTAATTCATCAACGGTAATCAGTTTTCAGTTACCGGTAATCAGTAATGTGACATTGAAAGTGTATGACATTCTCGGAAGGGAAGTTGCAACATTAGTTAACGAAGAAAAACCAGCAGGTAGTTATGAAATTCAGTTTACTGCAAATGGACTGACAAGCTGAATTTCCGCCAGAGGCGGATATGCCTCGGGCATATATTTTTACCAACTAAATGCTGGTGATTATTCTGAAACAAAGAAAATGATCTTCCTTAAATAAACAAAGTCCGTTAGAGTAGTTCAAAAATTAACATTGCTATATGTTGCAGAAATGTGTTAATTTTTACATTCATTAATCACAAAATTCAAATTTATGGAATACAATCAAGTTAACTAAAAACAGAAATCCCAATCAAATAGTAAGTGTATAGATTAAATAATTCAGTTTTTTCAAAAACTTAGAGATAAGATGGTTCAAAATTCATCTTCAACTGATCAGAGAGAAAATTTAGTAGGTTCAGCATTTTTAGATTTTCTCTTCACAATAGCAAAATTTCGCAAATTTTTATCAATTTTTATTTTTATAATTGTTGGTGGGGCAATATTATTAGCATTATTAACACCGAAAGAATATAAAGCCACCTCTTCAGTACTTCCGGTTGCTCAATCTGATCTTCTGAGTAGCCTTGGAGGCATTTCATCTTTAACTAAGTCTTTTTCTCCTTTAAGAGGATTGAGTGGATTGTCAGGTTCCGATGAGACGGATAAGTATTTTGCTATTCTCAAGAGTAAAAATGTTCAGCACAGGTTGATAGATGATTTTAATTTGAGAAAAGTTTATGACTTGCAGGATGAACCATTGTGGAAAGTAGAAAAAGTTCTTTCCAACAATTTAAATTTTGATTTAGAAACTGAAGGTAATATTCTAATTGAAGTTTATGATGAAAGCCCGGAGCGGGCTGCGAAAATGGCTAACTTTCTAGTCAGCATGTTAAATGAGATCAATACAGAATTGCATGTTACTAATGCCAGATCAACAAGAGAGTTTATAGAAAAAAGATATTTTCAAAACATTGAAGATATAACAACCCTGGAATTGCAAATGAAGGATTTTCAGGAGAAGTATGGAGTGATAGCAGTCCCCGAACAAATAGAGGCAACGGTAAAATCACTTGCAGAATTATATGTTGATTTGGCCAAGGAAGAGGTGGCTCTAAGTGTATTGAGAAAAACTATGAGTAAAGATAATCCGGCATTATTAACCAAAGAAATTGAGTATGAAGAAATATCCAATAAGATAAATAAGTTTGGCTCCGGAAATTTGATAACTGAATATCCTAAAGTGTTGATTCCTCTAAATGTAGCCCCAAAATTGGTTAATAAGTATTTAAACATTTATAAAAATCTAGAAATCCAGTACACCATTGCTGAATTTATTACTCCTGTATATGAGCAGGCAAAAATTGAAGAAGTGAGGAGTACTCCATCAGTTTTAGTGTTAGATAAAGCTTATCCACCCGAAAGAAAAGCCAGACCTAAAATTGCATTATATGCATTGATTGGATTAGTTGTTTCACTTGTTTTAGGATTATTTATCGTTTTTATGTTAGAACTTTTAAGGAAGCTGCAAAAAATAGATCAACAAAAATTTGATTATATATATAATGCATTTCGTCCCTTTTCAAAATTAATTTTTCGTAATCCTCCACCACCAGGTACATCCTGATCTATAGTATCTAACATTGGGAAGCTTGAACAATTCTGTAGATATAAACAAACTATTCAGCGGAAAAACTGTAGCCAAGAATACAGTCTATAATCTCTTTGGTTATGGTTTACCTCTTGCTGTTGCTTTAGTTTTAATCCCACCCTTAATAAAAGGCTTGGGCGAAGAGCGATTTGGTATTCTAAGTCTATGCTGGGTAATAATTGGATATTTCAGTTTCCTCGACTTTGGAATTGGAAGATCTCTTACAAAAATAATAGCGGAGAAAATAGGGCTTAATCAAACCAAAGAAATTCCAAATTTATTTTGGACATCTCTCTTTCTTATGCTAATGATAAGCGTGTCTATAACATTACTACTACTACTCACAACTAAATACTTAACTTATGAAGTTTTCAATATTTCCGAAAACCTTTTAGAAGAAACACTTTATTCATTTTATATAATAGCTTTAACAATCCCTATTGTTGCAACAACAGCAGGTTTAAGAGGGTTTCTGGAAGCATATCAGAAATTCGCGATGATTAATATATTGAGAATTGTTCTTGGAGTGTTAACATTTTTAGCCCCACTATTATGCATGATCTTTACAACAAATCTTTTATGGATTTTATTGGTTTTAAGTTTTATAAGATTAATAATTTGGATACTCTATCTATTTCAATGTTTCAGAGTCAATAGCAAAATAAGAGAAAACAAATTTAAAATAGATAAGAATTTATTACGACCAATCCTTAGCTTAAGTGGCTGGATGACTATATCTAATTTGATCGGACCGATGATAATTTATCTGGATAGATTTTTTATAGGCATAATTTTATCAGCAGTGGCAATAACTTATTACACTACTCCATATGAAATAGTCACAAAATTACTTCTTGTCCCGGGAGCATTGACAGGTGTTCTTTTTCCCGCTTTCTCCACGAGTTATTTGAGCAATCCTGAGATTACAAAAAAATTATTTGCAAGAGGTGTTAAATTCATATTCATCTTTCTTTATCCAGTAGTTTTAGTCCTAATTGCCTTCGCATATGAAGGAATGTATTTATGGCTGGGTTTAAATTTTGCGGAACGCAGCACTTTTGTACTTCAATTGCTTGCTATTGGAGTACTTCTTAACAGTCTGGCATATATTCCTTTCACATATCTGCAGGGGATTGGAAAACCAAAAATTCCTGCATTGATTAATTTAATTGAATTACCATTTTATTGTATTGCAATGTGGTTTGGGATAAGTAATTGGGGAATAGAAGGTGCGGCTGTGATTTGGTCAATAAGGATACTAATTGACACATTGATATTATTTAGTTTCATAAATGATCTAAAATTTTCAAAATTTTTAGTCATGCTGAAAACTTATTTGATTCTTGGCTTAGTGATAGCATTATTCTTGGCTTTCACCATATCCTCGCTTATTCTTAAAATAATATTTGTGTTAGGTGTTTTATTAATTTTTACGCTAATGATATGGAGAGTATTTCTTGTGTTGGAGGAAAAAACTTTTCTGCTGAAAAAATTTAGATTCATGAAATGAAAAATAGGATAAGCTAAATTTGACTATTCCTCAAATAATTTCTTTAGCAATAATACTATTTCTTATTGCCATAAGTTTTAAGAAAGGTTCTGATCTTCTATCACCTGCTAGAGTTTTTTTGTTAGTATGGACGGTATGTATTCTACTTGTAGAATTTAAGTTCAGCGGATTTCAGCATCAGTGGTCAAGTTTCAGTTGGTTTGTTTTAATATCCGGATTATTTTCATTCTTATTGGGGTTGTTCATTTCCTATGCACTCCAAGCAGATAAGAGCTTATTGTCAATAAATGAAATCAGGGGAAGAATCAAGCAAAACATTAAATTCGATAGGCAGAGGTTATTCATTACTATTTCTTTATTGTTTACCGCCTATATTATATCTTTAATTATTGAGATCGTATTAGAAGGTTATATACCAATATTTCATCCTAAACCGGATATGGCTCGTATGGAGTTTGGAGTTTTTGGAATTCATCTAATAGTAAGTCAGATGCCGGTAATTCTGTTTTTAATTGTCGAATATCTTGTACTGGGTTCTGAATCCAGGAAGAGAAAATTTAATGTATTGATATTCTTTGTTATCGTATTCATAACCTATTTCTTATTACTTCAACGATTTAATTACATCTACTGGATCGTAATAAGTTTGACTCTACTTTACTATGCCACAAGAAAAATAAATTTTAAGAATATTGCCATCTTTTCAGTTTTTTTTGCATCATTTTTATCCATTCTTACTACGATTCGTGTATCGCAATATGCCACTCAGTTCATGCACGTCATTTCCAAAATGAAGTATTCGGCTGAGTATGCATCTTTTACAGGACCTTATATGTATGTTGTGATGAACCTGGAAAATTTAGCGAGAGCTGTTGATAAATTAGAAACACACACTTACAGTGCAATGACGCTTGATTGGTTATATGCTTTATTCGGATTAAAGCATTGGTTAAAGGATTACTTTGATTTTATTCCAAGGCCATTCTTGAATAGCAGCTTTAATACATATCCTTACATGTGGGAATACTTTTATGACTTTGGAACTGGAGGAGTAGTACTGATTTCTTTAAGTCTCGGTTTGATTATCGGATTGATTTATTATTCTATGAGAGTAAGAGGAACATTAGATTCGGTTATCTACTACGCTGTCTGTCTGTTCTTTATTTTAATTTCTTTTTTCACAAATATATTTACACTTCTGAATGTGGTTATAAGTATTTTACTATTATGGTCAGTTCATCGATTCTTCATCTTATTTCCGCACAAGGGAAATAACACATAGCATTCGATAAATTTCTTAACTCGTGCAAGCAAGAATACATATTGTAATATTAAATTGGAATGGTATCGACGATACTTCGCAACTGCTAAGCTCGTTGTTTAAGATCAGCTATCCGAACATTAAAATCATTGTTGTTGATAATAACTCTTTGAATGATGAAGCTGAGCTACTCAAAAATAATTATGGTGATAAAGTTCATATTCTTTCTTGTAAAAAAAATTTAGGATTTTCTGGTGGAAATAATATTGGAATTAAATATTCGTTAGAGGATAAAGCTGACTTTGTTTTATTATTGAATAACGATACAACTGTTGAAGCAGATTTTCTTGAGCCTTTGGTCAATAAATTTAATTCCAGCAATCAAGTCGGTATTACTGCACCGCAAATAAACTATTTTAATGAGCCGGATAAAATATGGAGTGCAGGTGGTAAAATTAGCAGGATACGAAGTTCCGGTTTCGCAAAGTCGAATATCAAAGAAACTGAATTTAATAAAGGGCATAAATCCGTAAGTTTTGTATCAGGATGTTGTATGTTAATTAGAAATGAAGTGCTAGAAAGGATAGGGTTATTTGATGAAAATTTTTTCTTGTATAACGAAGATACTGATTTGTGCGAACGTGCAATACGTGCAGGATATGAAATTTTAATAATTTCCGAATCAAAAATCTATCATAAAGTTAACAGTTCAACAGAAAAAAACATGTCTCTTTTACCACTATACTACACTACCCGGAATAGGCTATACTTTGCAAAAAAAAATTTTCCTACAACATTTGGTTTAACTTTTCTATATATAATCTCAAGTATGATCTTCAAAAGTATAATCTGGTTTCTAAGTGGCAAAAGAAAAAATATCTCTGTGGTAAAAAATGCAATCAAAGATTTTTTGGCAGGCAAGATGGGAATGGCTAATCACAACAATTTTGTTCTTACGAGATGAAGATCGGGATTGATGCTCGGCTATTAAGCAGTAGAATGAGTGGGATACATCGTTACCTGTCCAATATCATAAAGTATTTACCAGAGTTTGATCATACTAATAATTATACTTTGTTTTTATATGATGATGTACCTGAGCAAAATAAATTTTATAATCATTCGGTTATAAAAAGAAGTAAACTACCTCGACAGATTTTCGAGCACTACTGGTTAAATTTTATTATACCCCAAAAGATTCGTGAGCAAAATATAGATTTATTTTTTACTCCTTATGTACTGGTGCCATTAAAAAAAAGTAACTACAAAAATGTCATTGTAATACATGATGCAATGACAAAAGTGAACAAATCTTTTTATTCAGCAGCTTACAGAAATTATATAGAATTTTTAATCCCTCAGGCTGTCAAAAGAAGTGATACTATAATCACAGTTTCAGAATCGGCGAAAAGCGATCTAATTAAATATTACAATATTCCCACAGAAAAAATACACGTAATCTACCTCTGGACTGATGAAAGGTTTTGTGTAAGAGGTCTTAACGAAACTGAAAAGCGAATACTACAAAAAAAATATAGTCTCCCTTCAAAATACATTCTTTATGTCGGTGCTATGGATAACAGGAAAAATATTGCTGGTATTATAAAGATTTCAGATATACTAGTATCAAAAGGTGTTGATATAAAAATAGTCCTTGTTGGTCAACCTGGTTTCGGATTTGAAGAATTGCATCGTGAAATTATAAAGAGAAAGGATAGAATCATCTATCTCAATGGCGTCGAGGAAAAATCGGTTCCATATTTATATAACCTGGCTACGCTTTTTGTATTTCCTTCTTTCTATGAAGGTTTTGGTATTCCACCTCTTGAAGCAATGAAAAGCGGTGTTCCGGTAATAGCTTCAAATAATTCTTCTATTCCTGAAGTAGTAGGTGACGGGGGATTTCTGAACAGTGCGGATGACTACGAGGCTTTCGCTAAAAACATAATCCGATTATTGGAGGATAATAAGCTGTATGATGAGATGAAACAGAAAGCAGTGATTCAGGCAGAAAAATTTACTCCTCAGGTGCTTATGCCCAAATTCATCGATGTGATTAACAACTGTTCGAATTAAATTACACTCTCGATGAGGCAGATTTTAAATTAATTTTGATATAGTTTCAATTACTTTGTGAGGATAAATATACTGCATACAATTATTTGGGCAGATTGCTGAGTAATAACAATCACATTCGAATTCAGGTTCTAGAATTTCTCCTCTTCCATAAAGATAAAACTCTTTCTTATTAAAAATATTATTAAAGAGAACCAATTTTTTCTTTAAACCTACAGCAATATGCATTGCCATCGTTACCGCTGTAACGATTAAATTACACTCATTTATAAGCAAGATGAAGTTTTCCAAATTAAAATGTCCAAAATATTTTCCGCCGCTTTTTTTTGAAAGCATCAAATTCTTTTCGTGCTCTTGTTCACCACCAAGGAATACGACTTCAGATCCATCGCTAATTAATTTTTTTGCAAGTTCAACCCAATAATCATCTGGCCATAAACGGGAAATCCATCTTCCACCGCAGCCAGTGTTAAGTCCAATGACCTTTTTAGATTTGTTGATATCCCAATTATAATTCTTATCCTTGATTTCGAGAATATATTCCTCATCATTGAAATTGAAACCGCAAATCTCAAAAATTTCCTGAACGTAGTGCTTAGTATTTTGTTTACTTATATCATTAAAGATTCCAGTAATCCATTTATGTTCTTCTGCTTTGTTTGAAATTGGCTGAGCATTTCCAAATTTATCCATCGTAAAACCGGATTTTTTTTCAGCTTCAATAGTTTTAGTCAACGCAATGGCGATTTTATCTTTATCAAGATTAATCAACCAGTCAAAATGAATTGCTTTGATTATTTCCAGATTTTCCGAGTTTACACTTACAATATTATCGACCCAGTCAGAAGAAAGAATTTCGGGAGAATAAGTAAGCCAGTAAATATTTGCGTCAGGATGAACGTTTCTCAGCTTTCGAATGAGTGGTGTAGTTCTGATAATATCACCAATTGCCCCCAACTTAATAATTAAAACATTTATTGATGTTTTTTTATAATAAACGCAATCTTCACAATGAACACCAAATTCCTTATGTGGCTTGCAGGGTATATCACCTTTATATAATCTGCAATCTGTCTTAATATTCATTAACTGCTTTCATATAATATTTTAATAAATTTGCAGGCAAATATATTAAAATTGACCTGATGGTTCTATTTAATTTATTTTGAATAGTTTACGATTAAAGAATAATCAATGGTTATAATTACAATTTGAACATACTTATTATTACACCCCGGATTCCTTATCCACCTTATCGGGGCGACAAGCTAAAAATATACAATATAGGAAAACAGTTACTGAAGAATAATGCCGTAACTATTATCACTTTCCTTAGGAATAAAAAACAATTGGAGGAAATTGGAGAGCTCAGAGCTTTAAACTTTAATGTTCTATTTATAAAAATAACATTTTTCGAATCCTGCACTAATGTATTAAAGGCACTTTTTTCAAACATACCATTTCAAGTGGCTTGGTATAGCTCTTCTGGAATGAAGAAAAAAGTTGCTGAACTATTAGATTCAGATAAATTTGATGTTGCATATTTTCACCTGATCAGATCAGCACAATTTATTTGTGATGATAAGCCAAAATCCTCAACTCTTCAAGTTTTAGATTTTACTGATGCAGTATCTCTGTATCTGAATCGTTTCTTCACTATCGAGAAAAACCCGTTAAAAAAAATCTTCTTAGGTATTGAAAAAAAGCGAATTGAAAAGTATGAAAAGGTTGCTAATCAATTTGATGCTGTCTTTATATGCTCTGAAGTTGATCGTAATTATTTAAGAAAACAAGGAGTTAAAGCAAATATTAAAGTTTTGAGAAATGGTGTAGACATACAGCAGTTTACTTTCGATCAAGTAGAGTATGACAGAAATAGAATTATATTCACTGGAAATATGCCATACTACGCTAATTATGATGCTGCCATTTATTTTACTAAAGAAATATTTCCCTTAATCTTAAAAGAAAATCCGGAAGCCAATTTTTACATAGTGGGGCAGAACCCTCCTCTCAAAGTTCGATCTCTTCAAAGCAATAACGTTTTCGTTACAGGATTTGTGAAAAATATAAAGGACGAATATTTAAAAAGCGCTGTTAATATTGCTCCTATGCGGTTTGGTGCTGGCACCCTGAACAAGATAATTGAATCTTTGGTAATTGGAGTTCCTGTCGTGGCGACTTCAATTGCAATTGAAGGTTTACCTGAAGAAATAAAAAAATTAATTAATGTTGCAGATACTCCGGAAGATTTCGCAAAACAAACCGCATTATTTCTAAAAAATCCTGAGTTACGAAACCAATTTTTAAAACTTGATAAATCACATATTAAGGAAATTTTAAGCTGGGAAAATATTGTTAGCCATTTCGAAATTGATCTACGAGAAGAGTTGAAAAAAATAAAATGATATGAAACTGACATACTTAATTCTAATAATTAATAATAATCAGCAAATTGCAAAATTGTAATTTGAAATTCTTCTTTATTATCTAACCAATGCAGCAAACCACAAAAGTCTCCAGTAATGTCACCTCCATTTTTATAGGCAGGGGAGCTGAGATGCTCATCACTCTTGTCTCGGTAACGTTAATTGCACGTAACCTTGGAGTTGA
>Ga0079037_100002380_pt1 | contig 10316 bp, 7 predicted proteins | sample Mud3Dept4metaG_FD_71479 | JGI IMG/M metagenome (GOLD analysis project Ga0079037, IMG submission 71479) | Freshwater wetland microbial communities from Ohio, USA, analyzing the effect of biotic and abiotic controls - Mud 3 Core 4 Depth 4 metaG | ecosystem: Environmental > Aquatic > Freshwater >... | reverse complement strand
TACGCACCTGGTGCACCCCGGTCCTTCGCTGCGCTCAGGACGACAGGTAGTATTCACAGCTTCCCGACCCGACATCCATGCGACGCCTCTTCATCGCCCTGCTCCTCCTCGTCCCCGCCGCCCTGCCCGCCCAGCAGGCCGCGAAGAACGGCCTCCTGCCCTGGTCGCAGCAGATCGCCATCCGCGAGGGCTGGCTCGCCACCCGCCACGCCTCGCTCCTGCCGCTCATGCGGAAGCACGGACTCGGCATGTGGATCGTGGTGAACGAGGAGTTCCACGACGATCCCGTGGTGCCGTACGTGGCGCCCCCGCGCATCTACACGGGCGGCCGGGATCTCTTCGTGTTCGTCGACACGGGCGACTCGCTGCGGAAAGTCGCGCTCACCGGCTATTCCGAGGAGACGCTCAAGCGCTTCTTCGAGCAGGACGACGACCCGAAGCCGTCGGGCCCGCAGCTGAAGGCGCTCTACGAGCGGTACCAGCCGTCGAAGATCGGGCTGGCCATCGACGGCCGGCGCGGCCAGACGCGCTCGCTCACGCACGACACCTACCGGTGGCTGGCGGAACAGATGGGCCCCGAGGCGGCCGCGCGGTTCACCGCCGCCGAACCCCTGATCGAGGAGTACCTCGACACCCGGCTTCCGGAGGAGAAGCGCCACTACACCGATGCCGTCCGCCTCACCGACCGGATCACGAAGGAGGCGCTGAGCGCCCGGGTGATCACGCCCGGGAAGACCACCGTGGGCGACGTGCGCCGCTGGCTCTACGACGCCTTCTGGGCCAACGGCGTGGGCACCTGGTTCCAGCCCGACCTGCGGGTGCAGCGGAAGGGGGTGCCGAACCCCACCTCGCGCGGATTCCTCGCCGTGGCACCCGAGAGCCTCGTGATCCAGCGCGGCGACGTGGTGCACCTCGACGTCGGGCTCACCTACATGGGCTTCGACACCGACTGGCAGAAGATGCTCTACGTGCTCAGGCCCGGCGAAAAGGACGTGCCCGAGGGGCTCAAGCGCGCCATGCGGAACACCAACACGCTGCAGGACGCGCTGATGCAGCGGCACTCGCGACCCGGCCGCACGGCCGGCGACGTCTACCGGGCCACCATGGCCGAGATGGACTCGGCCGGCATCCAGGCGATGATCTACTCGCATCCCATCGGCGCGCAGGGCCACGGCCTCGGCGCCAGCATCGACTTCCGCGCGGCCAACCGGCCGTCGATGGACCCCGGCAAGACGCTCCGCGACGGCTCCTACATCTCCATCGAGCTGAACACGCGGACGGCGGTGCCGGAGTGGGGCGGCCAGGAGGTGTTCGTGATGATGGAGGACGACGCCTGGCTCGACGGCGACGGGTGGCACTTCTTCCTGCCCAGGCAGGAAGCATGGTACCTGATCCGCTGAGTACCTTTCGGCCCCTCACCCTTCCCCGGGATGCCCGCATGCGTCGCCTGTTCGCCGCCCTGACGTTGCTGCTCGCCACGCCGCTCGCCGCCCAGCAGGCGGCCGAGCCCGACTCCTCGACCCTGACGCTGGAGCGGATCTTCGAGTCGCCGTTCTTCGCCGCCAACCGCGCGCCGCAGCTCAGGTGGACGCCGGACGGGAAGAGCTTCTACCGCTTCGAGCGGCGCGAGGGCCAGCGGGCGCCCGACATGGTGCAGGTGGACCCGGCCACGGGCGCGCAGACGGTGATCGTGCCCGGCGCGCAGTTCGTGCCGGCGGGCGACACGGTGCCGCTCCGACCCGCGGGCATCCAGTTCTCGGACGACGGCAGGACCCTGCTCCTCTACACCAACACCGCCCGCGTCTGGCGCCAGAACACCCGGGGCGACTACTGGGTGCTCGATCGCGGCACCGGGAAGCTCCGGCAGCTCGGCGGCAAGGACGCGAAGCCCTCGACGCTCATGTTCGCCAAGTTCTCGCCCCAGGGCGACCGGGTGGCGTACGTGCGGGAGAACAACATCTACGTCGAGTCCGTGAAGGACGGGAAGCTCCGGCAGCTCACGAAGGACGGCTCGCGCACCACGATCAACGGCACCTTCGACTGGGTGTACGAGGAGGAGTTCGGCCTGCGCGACGGCTTCCGCTGGAGCCCCGACGGGAAGTCGATCGCCTACTGGCAGCTCGACGCGAGCGGCGTGCGCGACTTCCTGCTGATCAACGACACCGACAGCCTCTACTCGTTCACCATCCCGGTGCAGTACCCCAAGGCCGGCACCACCAACTCCGCCGTCCGCATCGGCGTGGTGGGCGCGGACGGCGGCAGCACGCGCTGGATGGCGCCTCCGGGCGCGCCGCGCGACATCTACCTGGCGCGCATGGAGTGGGCGGCCAGCTCGAGCGAGCTGGTCATCCAGCACCTCAACCGGCTGCAGAACACGCTGACCGTGCTCCTGGCCGACGTGAAGTCGGGCCGCACCACCCCGATCCTCGTCGACCAGGACGAGGCGTGGGTGGACGTGGTGGACGACTGGACGTGGCTCGACGGCGGGAAGCGGTTCATCTGGCTGAGCGAGCGCGACGGCTGGCGCCACGCGTACAGCGTCTCGCGCGACGGCAAGGACGTGAAGCTCCTCACGCCGGGCGACTACGACGTGATCGACGTCACCGCCATCGACACGACCGGCGGGAGCATCTACTTCACCGCCTCGCCCGACAACGCCACGCAGCGCTACCTCTACCGGGTGCCCGTCACGGGCGGCGCGGCCACCCGCCTCTCGCCGGCCGGCCAGAGCGGCATGCACCAGTACAGCATCGCCCCCGGCGCGGCGTACGCGGTGCACACCTTCTCGAACTACACCACCCCGCCGACGACGGAGCTCGTCCGGCTCCCCTCGCACGAGACGGTGCGCCAGCTCGCCGAGAATGCGGCGCTCGCGCGACGGTACGCCAACCTGAACAAGGGTCCCGTGAAGTTCGTCCAGGTGGATGCGGGCAACGGCGTGACGCTCGACGGCATCGTGATGTACCCGCCCGGGTTCGACTCGACGCGGAAGTACCCGGTGCTGTTCCACGTCTACGGCGAGCCCGCCGCCCAGACGGCGCTCGACGCGTGGAACGCCAACGACGGCTTCCACCAGTTCGTCGCGCAGCAGGGCTACATCGTCGCCACCTTCGACAACCGCGGCACGCCGGCGCCGAAGGGGCGCGCGTGGCGCAAGTCCGTCTACCGCAGGATCGGCGTGCTCGCCTCCGAGGACCAGACGGGCGTGGCGCGCGCCATGGGCCGCTGGCCGGGCGTGGACTCGACGCGCTTCGCGGTCTGGGGCTGGAGCGGCGGCGGCTCGATGACGCTCAACCTGCTCTTCCGCTCGCCCGACGTGTACAAGGTGGGCATGTCGGTGGCCCCGGTGCCCGACGTGCACCTGTACGACACGATCTACCAGGAGCGCTACATGGGGCTCCCGCAGCAGAACGAGGCCGATTACGTGGCCAGCTCGCCGCTCACCTACGCGAACCGGCTCAAGGGCGACCTGCTCGTGGTCCACGGCTCCGGTGACGACAACGTGCACTACCAGGGCACCGAGCGGCTGGTGAACGAGCTGGTGAAGCACAAGCGGCCGTTCCAGCTGATGGTGTACCCGAACCGGTCCCACGGGATCTTCGAGGGCGAGGGGACGACGCTGCACCTGTACTCGCTGCTGGCCAGGTACCTGACGGAGCACCTGCCGGCGGGGCCGCGCTAGCCCTCCTTCGTCGAGCTGAGCGCAGCGAAGGACCGGGGGGCATCAGGTACGTACCCGATGCCCCCCGGTCCTTCGCTGCGCTCAGGACGACAGCGGGCTCCCGACCCTAGAGGTACATCCGCTCCAGCATCCCCGCCGCCGATTCGTCCAGCAGGTCCTCGTTCCTCAGCTCGTTGAAGTGATCCAGCAGCTCCTCCGCGCGCAGCCGCCGCTTGCGGCTGCCGCGGTAGTCGCGGACCACCTTGCCGCGATGCATCATCAGCACCCGGTCGCCGAGACGGACGGCCTGGGCCATCGAGTGGGTCACCATCAGCGTGGTGAGCTTGAGCTTCCGCACCACGTCCTCGGTGAGGCCGAGCACCATCTCGGCGCTCTTGGGGTCCAGGGCCGCGGTGTGCTCGTCGAGCAGCAGGATGCGCGGGCTCACGAGGGTGGCCATCAGCAGCGTGATCGCCTGGCGCTGACCGCCCGAGAGGGCGCCGATCGGCGTGTCGAGCCGGTCCTCCAGCCCCATCCCCAGCTCGCCCACCCGCTCGGCGATGACCTCGCGCCGGCTGCGCGAGAGCGCGCGGCGGAGGTCGGGCCAGCGGCGGCCGCGCTGCGTGGCGAGCGCCAGGTTCTCGGCGATCGTCAGGCGCGGCGCCGTGCCGCGCAGCGGATCCTGGAACACGCGCCCCACCAGCCCCGCGCGCCGATGCTCCGGCCACCGGGTGACATCCTCGCCGTGCACGAGGACCTCGCCGTGCGCCGGGATCAGGGTGCCCGCGACGGCGTTGAGGAGCGAGCTCTTCCCCGAGCCGTTGAACCCGAGCACCACCACGAAGGCGCCCGGTTCCATCGAGAGGCTCACCCCGCGCAGCGCGCGCACCTCGTTCACCGTCCCCTCGTTGAACGTGTGCCGGAGGTCCCTGAGCTCGAGCTCGGGCTGCTCAGCCATGCTGGGCACCCTCCGCCGGGCGCGCGCGCCACCGGGACCGCACGAGGTCGGGGACCACGAGCACCGCGAGCACGAAGAGCGCGGTGAGGAGCTTGAGCGCGTTGGGCGCCACGCCGGCGGTGATCGCCGCCGCCACGAGGAGGCGGAAGAGGATGGTGCCGAGCACCACGCCGGTGATGCGGCGGCCGAGGCCGCGACCACGCGAGAGGGCGTCGCCCAGGATGACGCAGCCGAGGCCCGTCACCAGGTTGCCGAAGCTCATCTGGATGTTGGCGAACGACTGGTACTGCGCGAAGAGCGCGCCGCTCAGGCCCACCATGCCGTTCGCCGCCACGAGGCCCAGCACGAACATCGCATCCACGTCGATGCCGACCGCGCGCGCCATGGTGCGGTTGTCGCCGGTGGCGCGGAGCGCGAGGCCGAGCGAGGTGCGGAAGAAGCGGTCGAGCAGGAGCACCGGCACGCCGGCGGCGGGGATCAGCGCGATGAGCGTGGCGAGGTTGCGCGCGCTCACGCGCGTGCCGAACAGCTCGAGGCCGCCCACCGGGAGGCCCGCCGCCAGCCAGAGCTTCTCCGCCGTCCCCGGCAGCGCGCGCGTGCCGGAGAGCGGGATGTCCCCGCCCTGCATGAGGAACAGGTCCAGCGAGTAGAGCGCCGTGGTGACGAGGATCCCGGCCAGCAGGATGTCCACCTTGAGGCGCGTGTGCAGCGTGCCGGTCACCGCGCCCGCGGCCGCACCCGCGAGCCCGGCGACGAGAGTGGCCGTGGTGGGATCGAACCCGCGCGCCAGCAGCGCCGCCGCCACCACGGCGCCCACGCCGAACGCGCCGTCCGCCGTCAGGTCGTAGGTGCCGAGGATCCGGAACGCCACGAACACGCCGAGCGCGAGCAGCGACAGCAGCAGGCCCATCGACAGTGCGCCGACGAGCAGGTTCACGGCACCGCCTCGATGCCCGCCACGGGCGACGTCCAGCAGATGCCCCGCAGGAACTCGCTCTCGCCGGCGCCGGTGGCGCCACGATCGTCCAGGAGCAGGTGGAGCACCTGCTTCGCCCGCTGCTGGGTGAAGTACTTCGTGACCAGCACGCGCGGCTGCACCGTGCGCAGGGGCACCGGCCGGTAGGAGAAGACCGCGGCGTGGAAGTGCCCCACGCACTCGGTGCGGCCGCCCAGCGGGCGCAGCCACGGCGCCAGCGCTCCCGCCGACTTCTCCCTGGCCACCACCCCCACCACCAGCGCCGAGGTGCCCTCGTGGATGTGTTCGGGGCTCAGGCCCATCCAGTCGCGCACGCCCGGCACCTGCGTGGTGAACCCGGGCTGGTCGCCGCCGGGCGAGCGGCGCAGCCACGCGCCGACGAGGCCGGACACCTCGGTCATCATCACGAGGGCCGTGGGCGCACCATCCGCGAGGTCGCAGCACACGTTCGCGATCTCGGACAGCGACACCGAATCGTGTTCGGGCAGCTTCGTGAAGCGCACCGTCCGCGCGAACGGCCCCTCGAACACCATGCCGCTGCCCAGCACCGCGGTCGCGGGATGGCCGGACATGCCGAGCAGGAAGTCCGGCAGGTGCGCGCCGTCGGTGGGCTGGACGGCAGCGACGCCCTGCGCCGCGACCAGCTCGCCCAGGCGCGGGAGCGCGTCGTCGACCTGATCGCCCAGCGCGCCGACGCCCAGGCCGAATGCCTGCTCGCTGAACGACACCGCCCGGCACGCCGACCGCGGGATCGCCGCGGGCTGCATCCAGCCCGGCTCGCCCACCAGCCGGCAGGAGACGGTGGGCGCCGTGTACGCGAACGGCGCCTCCGCCACCTCGTACCGGCCACGCACCAGGAAATTGCGCGGCACCTGCCAGGTGCTGGTGCCGCCCAGGCTCCAGGTGATCGCGCTGGTCCGGTTGCGGGGAAAGATGGACGACGCCCGCGACGGGGAGGCACTGCCACCCGGCGTGCTCCGCTCCTTGATGAGGCCGCCCATCTCGGCCGCCTCGAGGGCCGCCCGCACCGGCGGCGACGCCGCGACGACGCGCAGGTCGCCGCGGACGACCTCGTACTCCTGCTGCGCCTCGGCGATGGCCTGCAGGCCCGGCGTGCTGATGTAGCTGATGTCGCGGAGGTCGAGGGCCGCGGCACGCGACCCCTCCCGGAGGAGCTGTGCGAGGGTGTCGGCCAGCTGCGCGGCGCAGTCGCCGTCGAGCCGGCCCGACAGGCGCACGACGGCCGCAGGGCCGTCGTGCGCAACGGTCAACTTCATGCCTACTGGCCGGCCACCTGTTCCTTCGTGGTCTCGAGCTTGTAGAAGGGGATGCCGGCGGGGCTCTCACCCTTCAGGATGCGGCCGATCATCTGGCCCGCCACCACGCCGCCCTCCTGGAAGTCGGGGAAGATCGCGGCCGTGGCCCCCTTCATGATCTCGAACGGCGAGGGCGAGAACACCGGCACGCCCTTCTCCTTCGCCGCCGCGATGACGCTCTCGAACGCCGCGTGCGCCGCGTTGCCGAAGATCTCGATGGCGCCGACGTTCTTCGCGAGCAGCGCGTTGGTGGCCTCGGTGCCCTCGCCCGCGCTGTTCAGCGGCACGGCCACCACCTTCAGGCCCGCCTTCTCCGCGGCCACCGTCAGCTTGTCCTTCAGCGAGACCGAGAGCGCCTCGCCCGGGCTGAACAGCACGCCGATCGACTTCGCCTTGGGCGCCACCCGCCGGATCAGCGCCACCCGGCGCTCCTGCATCGGGTCGCCGAAGCCCGGCGAGTACACGCCCGTCACGTTGGCCGCGTGACTGGAGTCGCTGGTGCCGGCGCCGGCCGCGAACGGGTCGGACAGCACGTGGAAGACGATCGGCACGTCCTTGACCCGCTCCACCGCCGACTTGAGCGTCTCGTCCTGCAGCGTCACGATGACGGCGGCCTTCTGGTCCACGGCGGCGTCCACCAGGCTCGGCAGGGTCGTCAGGTCGCCCTGGGCGCTGGAGAGCTTGAACACATAGTCGCGGTCCTTCTCGAGCCCTTCCTCGGAGAGGCCCACCCGCAGCGCATCCTCGCTCCACTCCGCCCCGATCCAGTCGGCGGCACGGATGATCGCGATGGTCTTCGGCGCGGACGCCGCGCCGGCCGCGGCCGAATCCGCCTTCGCGCCGGCGCCCTGATCGCCGCCCTTCGCACAGGCGGCGGCGAGGCTGCCTGCCAGCGCCAGCGTCGCGAGTCGGGTGAATCGGCGGGAGCGAACGGGTGCAGCCATGACGCCTCCTTGAAGTGCGATGCGGTCAGTCTGGATTACTGCGGTGATCGAAGATGACGCAGCCAAGGAATCTTCCCCGGTTTGCGGCCCTGCGCCAGTAGGCGTCGAGCGGCGTCGCCCTACGGCGTCGCCGGCCCGCACTTCCCCCCGCCCGGCAGCTCCGGCGCGCGCTCGGCCATGAGCCGCTCGACGCCGGTGATGTCGCGCGGCACGCCGGCCGACATGTGCTCGAGCCCCTGCTCGGTGAGGGCGTAGTCGTCCTCGATGCGCACGCCCACATCCCGGTACTTCGCCATCACCGGCCTCAGCTTCGCGGCCATGGCGCGGTTGGCCGGGGTGTCGGCCAGCTCGTCGAGGATCGACGGGTTCACGTAGATGCCCGGCTCCACCGTGAACACGTCGCCCACCGCGTAGGCGCCGCTCCCGTAGTAGTAGTTGGCCGGGTCGTGCACGTTGAGCCCGATGCCGTGGCCACCCGAGCCGTGCCAGAGGTACAGCATGTACTGCCGGCATCCGCCCTTCGGGCAGCGCGGTCCCTCGTAGGTGGCGCCGGCCGACTCGATGAGGCCGAGCGCCGCGAGCCCCGCCGCCACCACCGAGTCCCCCGCGGCGCGCGACTCGCCGACCGTGCCGCCCACGCGGATCTTCGAGACGTAGGCGGCCTGCGCGTCGAGCACGATCTGGTAGATGGCGCGCTGCTCCGGCGTGAAGCGGCCGCTCACGGGCAGCGTGCGGGTCACGTCGGCCGCGTAGTGGTCGAACGCCGCCCCGGCGTCGAGCACGAGCAGCTCCCCGGCCTGCATCACCCGGCTGTCCTCCATGTAGTGGAGCACCGTCGAGTTGGGCCCCGAGCCCACGATGCTGCCGTACGACGGCCCGTCGGCGCCGAGCCGGCGGAAGGTGCCGTCCACCAGCGCCTGGATCTCGTACTCGCCGCAGCCGGGGGCCACGGCGCGCATCGCCTGCTGGTGTGCCACGACGCTCACGTCCACGGCGCGCCTGAGGAGCGCGAGCTCGGCCGGGCTCTTCGTCGCCCGGAGCTTCGCCAGCACCGTGTCGAGCGACGACATCGCCACCGCCCCGCGCCGCGCCACGTCGGTGGCGAACGCCTTGCCCTTGGTGAGCGAATCCTGCCGTGCATAGTCGTATGTCTGCACGTCGGAGATGGTGAAGAGCGGCAGCCCCCCCGCCACCAGCGAATCCACCGCCGGCCGGAACTCGGCGAGGAGCCGGCCGGGGATGCCTGCCACGCGTGCCACTTCCTCCGGCGACGTGCGGTTCCCCACCCAGCGCTCGAGGCGCGCGTCGGCCGGCGGCACGAAGAGCGTCTCGGTGGTGCGGCCACCGCGCTTCACCAGCACGAGCACGGCATCGGGCTCCTCGAAGCCCGTCAGGTACAGGAACGACGCGTGCTGCTGGAACGTCGGCCAGTAGGTGACGGGCTCGACCGCCCCGAACGCCACCACGACGCCGGAGTCGATGGCGGCGGCGAGCGCCGAGCGCCGTGCGGCGTACTCCGCCGACCCGACCTGGGCGGCGAGGCCGGCGGGCGGGACCGCCGCGAGCAGCAGGGCCGCCACGAGCGGCAGGCGAAGTCGGGTCATGGAGTGAGCACCCTCTCCTGGCGGCGCGGCTCCATGCGCACGATCCACAGGCCGTTGTACATGTCGTTCACGTAGGCGAGCCCGTCGCGCACCACCACGCCCCAGGTCATGGCGCTGTTCTGCACCTTCCCGTCCATGTCGGCCGTGTGGACGTGCACCATCTCGCGCTGCTGGGCGCGCAGGTCGCCCCTGAGTTCGCCCGAGATGTCGAACGCCCGGAAACCGGCGTTGTACGCGCCCATGTAGAGCGTGTCGCCCGCCACCCAGATGTTGTGCACGCCGCCGAACTCCGGCTCGTAGAACGCCACCGACTTCGGCTGCTTGAGGTCGCTCACGTCGATGACCTGCAGCCGCCCGTACGCCCGCCCCGCCGCGGCATCCTTCGCGCCCTTCACGCCCTCCGCCGGGAAGACCTCGTCGGCGATGAAGACGTACTGATTGTGGCGCCAGGCCGTGTGGGTGCCGCGGATGAACCCGGGGCCGCCACTCGCCTCGACCTGCCGGTACATGTCGTTGAGGTCGTACTTGTACTGCGACACCAGCACCGGCTTCGACGGGCTGCCGCCCGCCATGCCGTTGCCGATGTCGAGGATGACGAGCCCGTCGTTCCAGTTGCTGAGGTACGCCAGGCCGTCCTGCACGTCGATGTCGTGCAGCGTGCGCCCGGCCTCGGGCCGGTTCCCCGTCTTCCACGTCGAGGCTTCCTTCGGATGGTACGGGTCGGTGATGTCGATGACGTGCATCGCCCCCGTGCCGTCGTTGGTCAGGTAGACGTGCGTGCCGTACTTCTCCTGCCGGTACACGAACGCCGAGTGGACCCCGCTCGTGACGTTCTCGGTGAACTCGGCGATCACTTT
>Ga0079037_100002379_pt1 | contig 10316 bp, 6 predicted proteins | sample Mud3Dept4metaG_FD_71479 | JGI IMG/M metagenome (GOLD analysis project Ga0079037, IMG submission 71479) | Freshwater wetland microbial communities from Ohio, USA, analyzing the effect of biotic and abiotic controls - Mud 3 Core 4 Depth 4 metaG | ecosystem: Environmental > Aquatic > Freshwater >... | reverse complement strand
TCTTTCAAAGCAGTTTGAGATGGAGAGCCAGGTATCCTCCGACAGGCTGTCGTATACAATAGCACGAAATACGGCAAGCCAGGCCCTGACTACCCTTAAACAATTTCTGCAGCTTGAGCCCGATTCAGATTTTGAACTGCTGATCCCGGATCCGGACAAACTCCTGATAAGTGACGAGAATTACGAAGTTGACAGCATTTACAGGTTAGCCTCACAGACGCTTCCCCGCCTGAAAGCAATTGAATATGAACTTGAAGCGAACAGAAAGCAGATCTCCGCCGCCAAGGGCAGGATGGCACCGGGTCTTTCAATAGGAGGTGCCGTCTATACCGGATATTACAGGGTCCTTACCGACAATGAATCCGATCAGCTTTCCTATTCAAGACAGTTAAAGAACAATAACAGTCAGGCCATCTATTTTTCGCTTGACATTCCGATCTTTAACAACTACACCATCGGAAGAAATATCAGAAATGCGAGGATAAGAAAAGACGACACTGCCCTGAGGCTTGAACAGGAGAAGAACATTCTTTACACTGAAATTGAGAATGCCTGCCTGGATTATATGAGGGGAAAGGATGAGTACCTGGCGGCCATGGCAAATCTTGATTTCAACAATAAATCGTTCAATGCTGTTGAAAAGAAATTTGAGTCAGGCCTTGTAGATGTGACCGATTATTCAGCAGCAAAGACTACCCTCTTCCGGGCTGAGGCTGAAGCATTGCGTACCAGGCTTCAGATGGTGATAAGGAAGATTACCATCAATTTTTATACGACCGGAGAATACGAGAATATTATTTTTAATTAATGCAATAAAATCTAAGCAGAAATGGATATCCCTGTTGAAAGAATGGACCGGCCAATAGAAAAGAAAAAAGGGCTTAAGAAAAAGCATATCGGATATATTGCGATCGGGATAATAATACTCGTACTCTTTTATATGGCTTTCTTTACTGACCGAACCTCCACATATAAGGTGGAAAAGGACAAGCTGATTATTGAGACGGTTATCTTTGGTCAGTTCAACGATTATATCACTGTTCCCGGAACAGTAGAGCCCATAAGCACGATATTCCTCGACGCACAGGAAGGCGGACGCGTTGAGGAGATTCTTATCGAAGAGGGTTCAATGGTCAAAAAAGGAGACATAATCCTGAGGCTTACAAATCCGGATCTCTACCTGAATATTCTCGACAGCGAAGCTCAGCTGGCTGAAAAGGAGAACTTTCTAAGGAATACTCAGGTAACAATGGAACAGGAAAGAATATCTATAAAGAGAGAGCTTCTCAATTTAAAATATGATATTGAAAGAAAAACACGTACCTATCAGCAAAATGCCGAATTGATCAAAGACAACCTGATTTCGAGGGAAGAATTCATCCGTTCGAAAGAGGACCTTGATATGGCACTAAGTTCACAGGAGCTTTTTATTGAGCGGCAGAAAGCAGATTCCCTTTTCCGGTCAGTGCAGGTTGAAACCATAAAAGTCAATCTGGATAATATGCGTAAGAATCTTGAGCTCGTAAGGCAGAGAGTGGAGAATCTGAACGTAAGGGCGACAGTCGACGGACAGCTTGGTCTGCTGGTGCCGGAGATCGGTCAATCGATCTCGAGAGGAGCAAACATGGGCCAGATAAATGTTCTGACATCCTATAAGGTCACTGCGCAGATCGATGAACATTATATTGACCGGGTGAGAACCCAGCTGACTGCAACCCTGGACAGGCAGGGAAATGAATTCGATCTTGTTGTCAGAAGGGTTTATCCTGAAGTAAGGAACGGGACTTTTGAGATCGATATGGTATTTATCGACAGTATGCCTGATAACATCAGGGCAGGCCAGACATACTATACCAGCCTTCAGCTGGGCCAGCCTAAAGAATCTGTTCTGGTGCCAATAGGTGGATTTTTCCAGGAGACAGGCGGGCAATGGATATTTGTCCTTGATCCCTCTGAATCGTTTGCAGTTAAACGGAATATTTCCATCGGCAGAAAAAATCCGAAATACTATGAGGTGCTTGAAGGTCTTCAGCCTGGTGAAAAAGTCATTATTTCAGGTTATGAGTCCTTTGGCAAAAATGAACGACTGGTTTTCAAAAAATAAAATAACGACTAATACTTAATATAATGATTAAAACTAACGATCTGACAAAGGTCTTCCGGACCGAGGAAGTTGAGACAACGGCACTCAATAAAGTGAACCTCAATGTAAAAGAGGGTGAATACGTTGCAGTCATGGGTCCGTCTGGATGCGGGAAATCAACACTCCTGAATATCCTCGGACTACTCGATAATCCGACATCGGGAAGCTATCTTTTCAACGGGACGGAGGTTGCAAACCTTAAGGAGCGCGACAGAACTGTCTTTCGCAAAGGCAATATCGGTTTTGTCTTCCAGAGCTTTAATCTCATTGACGAACTTAATGTTTATGAGAACGTTGAGCTTCCCCTTATCTACCTTAAGATGAAGGCCGGCGAAAGGAAGAAAAAAGTTGAGAATGCACTTGCAAGAATGAAGATCACCCACAGGGCAAAACATTTTCCGCAGCAGCTTTCAGGTGGACAACAGCAGAGAGTGGCTATTGCACGTGCAGTCGTTGCGAATCCAAGGCTGATCCTTGCAGACGAGCCTACTGGTAATCTCGATTCAAAGAATGGCATTGAAGTGATCAACCTGCTGGTGGAGCTTAATAAAGAAGGTACCACCATCATTATGGTCACTCACAATGACAGGGATGCAGGATATGCTCACAGGATAGTAAATCTTTTCGACGGCCAGATAGTCGGCTAGGAAAGACTTGAATCGAGTTTCTTCAGCTTGTTGTAGAGCGTCTGTCTTGTGATGCCCAGCCTGGCTGCAGCAACGCTGATGTTATTGCCATGCCTTTTCAGGCAATCAATTATCATTTTTTTCTCCATTTCTGCAAGAGTAAGCTCAGTATGATGAACTTTTCCTGATGATGAAGTGAACTCGAAATCGGAAGGAATAAGAACAGGTGAATCGCTCATGATCACAGCTTTCTCGATGGCATGCTGCAATTCCCTGACATTACCAGGCCAGCTGTAATTGGTTAGCTTTTCAAGGGCATGGGTATTGATCTTTATCGATTCTCTGTTATATTTTTCACAATAAACCCTTAGAAAATAATTCGCCAGGATGGGAATATCGTCAACCCTGTCACGCAATGGTGGCACCTCGATCACAATAGTATTGATCCTGTAGAGCAGATCCTCACGGAACCTCCCCTCTCCGACCAGCTTCATCAGATCGCAGTTCGTGGCGCAGATCAATCTGATATTTACAGGTATCTGCCTGTTTGAACCTACTCTTACTATCTGCCGGCTCTGTAGAACATTCAATAACTTTGACTGTGACTGAAGAGAGAGGTTGCCGATCTCATCCAGAAACAGTGTTCCGCCTGTCGCAAGCTCGAACTTCCCCTTCCTGTCTTCCCTGGCATCCGTAAATGCACCCCTGACGTGTCCGAACAACTCGCTTTCAAAAAGCGACTCGGTGATTGAACCCATATCCACACTGATCATCAGTTCTCCTTCTCTTCCCGAGAGGTTATGTATCTCCCTCGCAACAAGCTCCTTTCCAGTTCCGTTCTCACCCGTGATCAGGACATTTGCCTCTGTCGGTGCAATCTTCCTTACGATGTTCATGACATTTATCATTGTCGGAGATGCACCCTGTACCAGTTTTTCCAAGCCTTTGCCCATAAACAGTTTATTGAATGACGAAGATAAGCATTATTGTCTAATAATTAGACAATGGGCAGCCCATGTGGAGAATAATACGTAGATGCATAAAAACTTGTGTAAATAAATTCAGAACTTCTTCTTTGTTTTCTGCAACTTTCAGACAGGGACGCCGTCTTTATAATGGTTGAACATTACAGATTGCAGGTAAGATTCTAAATACATACAAATATGACAGTCAAATTGAATCCAAACGAGATAGTCCTGAAAGCAGGAGATACAAATCAGGTAGTTGATAATCAGAAAGTTGACGGTAAGCTGATTGTAACAAACCAGAGATTATATTTCAAGACATTAAGTGAACACCTGGATCGCTTCAATTTCGAAATCCTCTTTGATAATATCCTGGAGGTGATATTCTACAATAAAAACCTGTTTCTGGTAAAAGGAATAAATGTGATAACCCGCGATGGCAAAAGCCACAGCTTTCCCCTGAAAAAGCGGGATGAGATCGGTCAGCTGATCAACAGGATGTATTGATATCACCTGTAGGTTTCGTAGTCATTCATACCTGAGTGAATCCGATGGATTTCTCATTGCCGCTCTCATTATCCTGAAACTTATGGTGATCAGTGAAGTAAAAACAGCTATGATGAGCCCGGCAAGAAAGCTGAATGCTCCCGGGTTTATTCTGAAATAGAAATTCTCGAGCCATTTGTCTGCAATATAATAAATCAAGGGCCATGCTATAAGGGCTGATACTAAAACGAGGATAATAATTTCCTTCGATATTACCAGATAAATCCCGGTCACCGATGAACCCATGGCTTTTCTTACTCCTATTTCTTTTGTCCGTTGTTCAACGGTGAAGGAGGTAAGCCCTAATAATCCGAGGGCAGCTATGAATACTGCAAGGATGGAGAATATCACAGCCATTTGTGCATTCTGTTTTTCCTGGATATACATCTGTTCAAAATCTTCATCAACAAAGTAGTACTGGAGAGGGTCATTTGAGGTGAACTCTTTCCACCTTCTTTCTATCTCAGTAATAATTTGCGGGGTGTTCTGTCCGGAGAGTTTTACAGTCACATACCCCCACAGGTTTTCGTTTCCCTTGCAGAGGAATATGTAAGGCTGAATAGGATTGCGGAGGGATTCAAAGTTGAAATTCCTGGCAATGCCTATCACCTGAAGATAATTGAACTTACCGGAGTCCCGGGGCTGCATAAACCGGGTGTTTGCTATATCTGTGATCCCGAAGTTTTTTGCTGCGCTTTCGTTTATTATACAAGCCTGCCTGTCGGTTGTGAATGATTTATCGAAATTGCGTCCTTCAGCCAGGGTTATTCCGAAGGTACTGATGAAGTCATAATCAATCCAGTTGGTTGTCAGGAGAAATGATTCATCCCTTCTACCCTCAATACCATATCCGTTATTATTGTTGTTACGGCCCGGAAGCGCCGTGGAACTGGTAATGTTTACAATCCCCGGGATCTCCCTGACCGATTCTTTAAAGGCTTCAACCCTCGATTCAAGTGCGTTTGCACGGTTTATGACGAGCATATGTTGCTTATTGAATCCGACATCCTTATTCAGCATATAGAATATCTGGCGGTACATAACCAATGTTCCCGTGATCAGAAGTATTGAAACAGCAAACTGAAATACAACCAACACCCTTCTTATTGTCCCGTTATGCATACTGCCAGGTACGCTTCCTTTAATGACTTCATACGGATTGAACGATGACAGAAAGAGAGCGGGATAACTTCCGGACAGGATTGCCACTACAAGTGTAAAAACGACCAATGCCGGGAAAGTATACCAGACTTCGAAAAGTTTCAGCCCGAGGTTTGCTCCAAGCAGGTTGTTGAAATACGGCAGAGTGATCTTTATGATGATCAAGGCGATAATAAGCGAGATTAATGAAAGGATGAAAGATTCAGAGAGGAACTGACCAATCAGCATACCGCGTGTTGACCCCGCCACTTTCTTTATCCCCACCTCTTTTGCCCTTCTTGATGCCTGTGCGGTAGCCAGATTCATGAAATTGATCGCTGCAATAAGAACGATAAGTATTGAAACACTACCGAAAATCAGGAGGTATTTGGGATCGCTTGCCGGCTTGAATTCCTGCTTAATTGAAGGATCAAGGCGAATATCAGTAAGGTTCTGAAGGAAGTAATTGTATTTATTCCCCTGGGCAATAAAGTCATCAATGGAGATACCCATGAACCGCTGAACTTCCGGTCCGACATATTTCTCGAGCATTGCGGGAATTTTCTGGTCAACTGTTTCAAAGTTGCTGTTTGGTTTAAGCAGCAGATATGTACTGAAACTGTTGCTGAGCCATATCGGATTCTGCGACCGGGGGTTTGTCATGAACGAAGTCAGGATATTCGCCTCGAAGTGTGAGTTACCCGGTACATCGGACATAACTCCCGAGATTATGAATCTGGCTGTATCGTTTCCGATCTTGATTGCTTTGTCTATCGGATCCTCGTCTCCGAAGATCCTTTTTGCGGTTGATTCCGACAGAACTGCTTTCCTCGGAGCATTCAGCAGATTTTTTGGATCTCCCTTTAAAACGGGGATAGAGAAAAAATTGAAAAAAGAGGAATCGGCTTCGACAACATGATCATCTGTAAATGTCTGATCTTTATATTCAACAACCGTTGGTCCCCGTCCTGTCATCCTGAGATAATCTTCAACCTCAGGAAATTCCTTTACCATTGTGGGGCCAATAACTGCACAGGTATATGCTCCTACGATTTCCTGTCCTCCGATCTTGCCATTAAGCACCACCCTGTATATCCTGTCTTTTTTGACATTGAACCTGTCATAGCCCGCTTCATTTACAACGAAAAGTGCAATAAGGAGGCTGCATGCAATGCCAATTGACAGACCGAATATGTTGATCAGTATATAAGCCCGCTGTCTTTTAAAAGATCTTAAACTGTATTTTATCAGGTTGCTGAACATTTCATTCAACTTTAAGCGCAACAGCCGGGTTTATTAATGAGGCTTTAAAGGCCTGGAAGCAGACTGTTATCAATGCAATCATAAAAGCTCCGGCTGCTATTGCCGCAAAGACCGGCATGCTTATTTCAATCCTGCTGGCAAATTGCTTAAGAAGATTTTCAACAATTATCCAACCTGCGGGCAATGCTATTACCAGAGAAATAAGAATCAGCACCAAATATTCTTTTACCATTGTCCATAAAATAGTAGGTGTAGCTGCTCCCATTACTTTTCTTATTCCTATCTCGTTTGTCCTTTTCTCCGTTGAATATGCAGATAGCCCATAAAGACCGAGACACGCTATTATTACTGCAAGAATTGTGAAGTACTTCAATAATTGTGTCAGACGCAGTTGTTGTCTGAAAAGCCTGTCATAATCTTCATCAATATAGAAATAGTCGAAAGGGTATTCCGGATATACATTCTTCCATACTCTCTCGGCTGTTTTCAGGGATTCAGGAATATTGCCCGGAGTAAGTCTGATAAGTATATTGTTTAATAACTTAGGATCAGTCAGGGCAAAAGCAATTGGTTCAATCGGCTGGTCAGCTCCTTTGAAGTGAAAATTTTTCAACACTCCCACAATTCTGCCTCTGATTCCCATGAAGCTGAAGCTTTTTCCAACCGGATCCTCAACTCCCATAATCTTTGCTACCTCCTCATTGATAAGGAAATTACCTGTTGTATCTTTTACAAGGTCGGAAACATACACCTTTGAGAAATCTCTTCCCGACTTGAGTTCCATCTTCATTGTTTCGAGATAATCATAATCAACGGCATTGGTTCCGATAAGTACATGTTTATCCGGATCCTTGCCTTCCCAGCTGGCTCCGCCGGAATTGCTTCCGATTCTTACAGGATTGCTTCTTGCTGCTGTAACTCCCTGGATGATAGATTCCTTCAGTAAATCATCCTTAAGGGAATAATATTTTGCGTTCATATCACCCATCATCGGAATGCAAATAAGGTTTTCCTTATCAAATCCCAGATCCTTGTCTTGAAGGTGTTTTAATTGCCTGAACATGAATATTGCTGCAATTGCAATCAATATCGAAAGCGTGAACTGAATAATAACAAGAATTTGTCGCAATCTTCCATTGCCTTTTCCGGAGACTGACTCTCCCTTTAAGATGACCACCGGCTGGAATGAGGAGAGATAGAATGCAGGATAAATACCGGATATCAGGCCTGCTACAAGCCCGACAACAATCACGCTGAAAATAAATTTGAACTGAAAAAGATCTGAAAGGCTAAAATTCTTTCCTGAAATATTATTGAATAATGGAAGGAACAGACCAATAAGCAACAAGGCAAATACAAGTGCAACCGAGACCAGGAAAAAGGATTCAAGCATAAATTGTATTATCATTGTTTTCTGGTCGGCACCAGTAACTTTTTTTATACCGATCTCCTTTGTGCGGCCTGAGGCTTTGGCTGTCGAGAGATTGATAAAGTTGATGCATGCAATGAGAAGGATAAAGATCGCAATAAGGGTAAATATAAAGACCACAATTACAGGCCCTTTGCTGATTTCGTAGCCAAACTGGGAATGCAGGTGAATATCGAGGAGCGGGAATACAAGATATTTTGTGGTAGTCTGTGGAGAATATTCTAGCACAACGTCAGTAAGCTTCTTGTTGACAGCATTTTTATCAGCGCCTTTTTCAAGTAACAGAAAGGTAAGGATTGAATTATTGCCCCATGAATCGCTTATCGCTCCTATTTCTTTCAGAAAGGAATAAGAGATAACTGCCTCAAAAGTAAACATTGAATTCCGCGGAAGATCTTTCATAACACCAGTTACCATGAACTGGTACTTGTTTTCGAGGTTAAGCGTTTTTCCAACCGGATTTGTCTCTCCAAAATATTTTGAAGCCAGCTTTTGGGTCAGTACTATTGAGTTGGGTGAATTCAGCGCAGTTTCAGAATCACCGAGCATAAAAGGCATGGTAAAAATCTTAAAAAGCCCTGAGTCTGCTGCAATTACTGCAGATTCAAAAAATACTTTCTCCTCCTGCCGGAACAAGATCCGTGGAAGACGGTTAATGCGCGTCTGCTCCTTTATTTCCGGAATCTTTTCTTTCCATACCGGTCCGCTGGGATGGGGTGTCACGGTTACATGGTATCTCTCACCGGAATAAAACTGATCTTCTTCAACCCTGTAGATATTTTCGGCATTGTGGTTGAACCTCTCATAGCTCAACTCATCCTGGATCCACAGGAGTATTAAAAGCGATGCTGCCAGCCCCACTGCAAGACCTGTTATATTGATAAAGGCAAAGCCTTTGTTCTTCAAGATGTTACGAAAGGACAGACGGAAGAAGTTCTTTATCATGGCTGGGGATTAAACCACATAAAGGACGTTTATTTATCATTTCTGTTGCACCCTGGGAGAAAAATTGGTTATTCTGGCAGAAAGGTTTTTGCCAGGTCCTCGCTATCGCCGAATTTAACCATCAGTTTTTCAAGCCGTTTGTGAAGGTTCTTTTTAACCGAAGCGTATGATGGATCATTATAAACATTCTTTAATTCATAAGGATCAGTCTTCAGGTCATACATTTCCCATTCATCAATATCATAATAATAATGCATCAGCTTATATTGTTCCGTGCTCATTCCGTAATGACGTTTTACCATGTGTGAGCCCGGGTATTCATAGTAATGATAGTAATGTTCCTTTCTCCAGTTTCGGGGAGTTTTTCCCTTCAATACCGGAACCATACTCCTGCCCTGCATATCTTCAGGAACTTCAACACCAGCCATTTCAAGGAATGTCTCAGCAAGATCAATATTTGAAACCATATCATTATTGACACTTCCGGGTTCAACAACTCCCGGCCATCTGACAAGCAGGGGTGTTCGGTATGACTGCTCGAACATCCAGCGTTTGTCGAACCATCCATGTTCTCCGAGGTAAAAACCCTGATCCGAGGCATAAATAACAATTGTATTATTATCAAGGCCGGTTACACTAAGATAATCGAGCACCTCTCCGACACTTTTATCGACTGCAGCAATGCATGCAAGGTAATCCTGAAGGTATCTTTGGTATTTAAATCTTATCAGGTTCTCCCCCTCCGGAGGTAATTGATAGAATTTTTTTATGATCGGATTATAAACCGAATCCCATGCAGCCTTCTGCTCAGGAGTCATACGGCTCATTCCTGCCGTTTTTGCTTTATCCGGATCCTGGTAAAGCTTAAGGTCTTCAGCAAGCCGCATGGTTTTTGATATAGTCATATCCTGGGTTTTTTCAGCCGTTCCCCGGTTCGAGTAGTCATCAAACAAAGTCGAAGGTTCCGGAAAGGTCACATCCTTGTAAAGTGAAAGCTCGTTGGGGCCAGGCTGCCATTCTCTGTGAGGTGCCTTGTGATGCATCATAAGCATGAAGGGCTTGCCGCTGCTTTTAACAGTATTCAGCCACTGAATACACTTATCGGTTATCAGCTCGGTCACATAACCCTCTTCCCTGTTTCTGCCCTCCTTGTTAATGAATTCGGGATTGTAATAGTTGCCCTGTCCCGGCAGGATTTCCCAGTGGTCAAAACCTGTGGGATCAGATTGCAGGTGCCACTTTCCAATGATTGCAGTGCG
>Ga0079037_100002378_pt1 | contig 10319 bp, 11 predicted proteins | sample Mud3Dept4metaG_FD_71479 | JGI IMG/M metagenome (GOLD analysis project Ga0079037, IMG submission 71479) | Freshwater wetland microbial communities from Ohio, USA, analyzing the effect of biotic and abiotic controls - Mud 3 Core 4 Depth 4 metaG | ecosystem: Environmental > Aquatic > Freshwater >... | reverse complement strand
TGTCTGTGCCATCGCCTCAATAATGGCCGCGCCCGGCATTATCGCCTTGTCGGGGAAATGCCCAAGGAAGAAAATGTCATTACCCGAGATATTCTTGATGCCTACCGCCCTCTTCCCCGGTTCAAGCTCAATGACCCTGTCGAGCATGATAAAGGGAAACCGCTGGGGCAGATATTTCTTGATGGTCTCAAAATCAAGCTGCACTATTGCTCCTCCTCATACCGTCCAAGGATAACTGCAGAGTTCTGTCCGTACGGATCAGACGCTGTTACCAGCACCCTCTTCACCGCCATTTTTCTCGCTTCGTTCGAAACGTAATCGAGATCACACTCAGGGTCCTTCTTCAGATAATTGATTGTGGGAGGAATAATGCCGTCCCTGACCACCCCAACCGCGGAAGCAAGCGAAAAACTGCCTGACGCTGAAAAATTCTCGCCGATCATGGATTTAATCGAACTTACCGGTATCGTCCTGCTTTGTTCTCCAAAAACTTTCTTGATGACCTTTGTCTCCATCCTGTCGAGGTCCCGAGATGCATTTGCACAAGAGGAGATATAATCAATATCATCCGCTGCACAACCCGCATCCGCAAAGGCAGCAGTGACAGCGCGACGCAACCCTTCTCCCTCGCCTTTACCATCAGAATGGTCAAAGGAACTTCCGTATCCCAGCACAACAGCAAGAATATCAGCGCCTCTTTTCCGAGCAGCATTCAGGTCCTCAAGCACCAGGACCGCGGCACCCTCGGACAGTATCATACCGTTCCTCCGTGCGTCAAAAGGGCAGCATATCGGTTCAGTGCCGCCTGATCCGGACAAACAGCCGAGTCTTTCAAAACCGAGAAAAGTCTCCTCGCAGAGTTCCTCAACACCTCCGGCCAAAACCGCGTCAGCCCTGCTCAGGCGCAGAAAATCACAGGCATAGATAAGGCTGTCCAGACCGGCGCAGAAACCGTTCGAAATAGTCGTATTGAAGCCCTTGATGCCAAACCGTATCGAAACCTGGCTTGCGGGAGAATTGATGACTGTATTCGGAAAATGCGACGGGTTGACATACCGCGGCCCTTCAAGCAGGCCTACTCTGTCGAACTGGGATATGCTATGAAGACTGCCGAATGTCGCACCGATCGAGATCCCGACAGTGTCGCTGTTATCGTCTGTTATCTCAAGATGCGCATCATCAAGAGCGAGCTTTGCGGCAGAACAGATAAGTCGGGTGCTCCTGTCGAGCTCCCTGATCCCTTTCTTCCCAATATAGGGTATTGGATCGAAATCAGGAATCTCTCCAGCAATCTTCACGGCAAAGGGTGAGGTGTCGAAAAGGGTTACCTCTCTAAAGCCGGTTCTCCCTTCACGCAATGCACCCCAGAAATCATCCTTCCCAGTCCCGACAGGGGAGATGACCCCCAGACCTGTTATGGCGATCTTTTCCCTCATCACCGCTCTTATATCCCAAGCCCTCCGTCGATCTGAACCACCTGGCCTGTTATGTATGCAGCTTCGTCTGAAACGAGGAACCGTACTGCCTGCGCAACTTCTTCGGGCATGCCGAACCGTCCGACAGGGATCTCCTCAAGGACCTTTACCCGCTGTTTTTCATGCAGCTGCATGAGCATGTCCGTTTCGATAAAGCCCGGTGCAACGGCATTCACCCGTATGTTATACGGCGCGACCTCCTTTGCCAGGGACTTGGTGAACCCGATCACCCCTGCTTTTGCGGCAGAATAATTGACCTGCCCCGCCATCGGCTTGATCCCGCTGACTGAGGAGATGTTCACGATATTCCCGCTTTTCTGTTTCAGGAAGGTGGTAATGCAGGACTGGGACATGTTGAAGACGCCTGTCAGGTCAGTCTCGATCACCTCGCTCCATTCAGCGCGGCTCATCATCATAAGAGAGCGGTCCCGGGTTATGCCGGCATTATTCACCAGGATATCAATGCGGCCAAAGTCCTCTTTTGCCTGCGTCACGAGCCTCCGGGCGCCGTCATAGTCCCTGACATCGAGCATAACCGGGACAGCCTTTCCTCCCGATTCCCGGATCTCCTGCGCAAGCGTTTCCGCAGATGATGAACTCGACACATAGGTGAACAAGCAGGCAGCACCCTCGCGGCAAAGCGTCCGAACCAGGGCTTCACCGATCCCGCGCGCTCCTCCTGTCACGATCGCAACTTTCCCTGAAAGCGCCTCTTCTCCCAATATCTTCGTCTTTTTAGTTCACTGCTTCGTGATCACGTAAAAGATGATGATCCCGGTATCATCACGCTGTTCCTTAATCGCAGAACCCGGGATGCCGGCGTTACCCAGTATTGCCAGGAATTCTTTTTCTGTGCGCTGCAGGAACCCGGTCCAGTCGACAAGCCAGTGAAAATCCAGGTGACGATACCGTGCCGCGTCCTTAAAGGCAGCGACAAGCGTTCCCCTGTCGTGCAGCAGCCGGTACAGGGCGCCAAGCATCTTCGCAAGGAACTCTGAAGGAAGATAATCGAACAATCCCGCGCTGTAAATAATATCTGTTTTGCCGAAGGCTGCCCTGTTAAGCTCATCGTCAAACATCCTGGCGGCATTATATTTCCGGAATGTAATGTTTTCCGAAGCTTCGGTATGCGAGAGCCTGTCCATAGCAAAGCCAAGAGCGTCGGCATCCATATCGATACATGTGACCTGAGCATTTGTGCGGGCTATGTCCGGCGCAAGCCCCATGAGCTCCCTGCAGGACCCGCAGGCGATATTAAGGACAGATGCCGCGTTCCTGGCGGTGATCTCATGCCGTATGATCTCTTCAAGCTTCATGATCCGGTTCCTCACCGCCTCTGCGAGAGGCAGGGAGAGTCCATACAGGTCGAAGTAATATCCGATCCCTTCAGACAGGGGCGAATTCTTATAGATCGACTCGAGCATCTTGTAGTCTCCCTGGTATCCCCGCGGCCAGGTACGCGCATGCCGGCTGAGATCGCTCCGAGACAGGACCTTGTCTGTCTTTTCATGAAATGCCCTGCGCTGTGACTGAATAAGGTCGCGGTCGCATGCGGCTGCTTTTTCGAACTCGCCGCATACCCTCATCATATCGTCGTTTAAGATCGTCAAACCCTTCAGGATCTTACCGGCGTCAACGCCGGGGACTGAGCACGAATCTGCGAGAGCTTCAAGTGCTTCACAATATTCGCCGGTTTTCGCTTGCAGAGCGCCTGTATATTCCTCAAGAGCTTCCTTGATCTCGCCGCAGGCATCAGAGAGTTCGACGGGATATTGTATACCGCAGGCATCATCTGTACGAAAGGCAATTCCAGCCCTGTGGTGTCGATCGTCCACCTTGATTGCCCATTTAATGACACCGCTTTTTTCGCTGTCACCACTCATGAAGCTGAGCATAACCCCGGGCTCCAGGGGATAATCCGCCTGGATCCCTATCCCTCCGTCACTCAGATCAACGATCCTTCCTTTGAGTCTGGAAGCCGACCGTTCCCTGAGCTCAGGCAGCATAACAGAGAAGTCAATGGTCTCGGTATGAACCCTCCTCCTGAACTGTCTCATGTCCCTGCTGGATTGATGATGCAGATCTTCCATGGCGCCTCCTTCGCGTATTTTCTGCTCGCCGGCCATCATAGTGCCGGAGGACTTCTAGGGTCGTATGCAGCCACTTCCGGATTATCTTGCCCATAAAAAAGCCGGGCTGCCTATTTTCCTTTTGGCAGCCCGGCTGTCTTTGCGATCAAAGACCCTTGACTTTCCGTCCCCTTCTCGCAAAGGGTTTGGCTTTTTCCGGATATATTTTTCCTGCTTATGGTAATTAATTTATCATTTTTTGTAAATAGTTATATGCATATACTTCATAAGGCTGTTTAGCTTTGTGGTAGGAACTCTCCTGTGACAGTTCTTAAGAAATGATAAAAAAGCCTTCTTCAACGCCTCCGGCACAGTGATAGATTATATCGAAATATCGGTGATGACGCCTTCGCGTTCCCTGGTGAATGGCAGAGACATCGGTCGGGGATTACACGCACCCTGTGTATCATCACACTATTTTATCAACAGATGTTCATATCCTGTTGATAACTTCCGGAAAAATAATTAATGCTCTTGTGAATGCGTGCATCCGACCAAACTGCCTAAATATTAGGCAGTTAATTTTTCTAATAAATACAGCATGTTATGTCATTCTTAGTGGAATGTATTTTCTTCGTGAAGAAAACAGCTCACGATGGCTTGACAGATAAGGGTTCATGAAAATCAAACCTGAACTTTAGGGTTATCAACAGGACAACAGATCTACGGCTGGACGGGAAAAGACCTTTGCCTCCCTGCTCTGCCGTTTATGCGCAGTCAGAATAATAAGTGCAGTCGCACCATCGCACATCCATGATCCTAAGTGCCTCAAATATTCAAACTGTACTGCACTCTCCAAGCAATAAATATGTTTTAATTAAGCGATTACTTGGTTTATTATAAGCATGAGAGAGGTTAGAAGGAGACGCTTATGGGAGAAAGAAAGACAAAGCTGAATTGCTGGGAGTTCAAAAGGTGCGGACGCCAACCGGGAGGAATGTTTGAGAAAGTGCTCGGAAGATGTCCGGCCACGGTGGAAGAGCGACTTGATGGGGCACATGATGGGACAAACGCGGGAAGAGCATGTTGGGTTGTAGCGGGAACTCTCTGCAAAGGGGAAATGCAGGGCACCTATGCCCAGAAATTCAAGAATTGCGAGGCGTGCGATTTTTACCGGTCAGTGAAGACCGAAGAATTCCCTAATTTTACGCTTTCCATGGTGTTATTGTCGAAACTGAAATAATAATGATTCTCAGCATCCATGGTCCTTGCGCTGTGCGCAGAGGATCAACAGAGAACTGACGAAAATTCAGAAGCCGGTCAGAATGTATTCCTGTTGGCGATGTATCCCGGCAACCTGCACTATTCCGCTTCCCTGCTCAGGGTATGCAGGTATTCCTCCCACTCGATCGGCAGCATATGTTTCTTCTTGCTGTTGCATTCCTTGCAGGCAGGTACCATGTTCCCCTTGGTGGATTTACCACCCCTTATGATCGGCACGATATGGTCCATCGTCAGTTCCTGTACCGGAAACTCCTTCCCGCAATAATTGCATCGGCCCTCCGCAAGTCTTCGCTTCCACCATGCTGAATGTCTGATCTCGCGGGCCTTGGCGCGCTCTTTCCTGATCTCAGCCTCACTCACATCCGAAATGAAATGGTCCATATCCCTACCGCCCTGTGCCCCAGCTCACGCTCTGGTTTCTGCCATGGTGCTTTGCATGATACAATGCCTGGTCTGTCCTCTCGATCAGCTCTTCCTTTGTCTTTGCGTCAACGGGCACCGTTGCTATGCCGATGCTTGTCGTCACCTTCAGGGTCTTGCCGTCGGCAGTAAATGTCTCGGCCATGATGGCTTTTCTCAAACGCTCCGCGATGATCCTTGCTCCGGCGCTGTCGGTTCCGGGCAGGATCACCGCAAATTCCTCGCCGCCGTAGCGGGCTGCAATGTCAATGTCCCTGATCTCCTGCTTCAGGATGCCGGCCACGCCCTTGAGCACAAGGTCTCCGACAGGATGGCCGTACGTATCGTTCACCTGTTTAAACTTGTCGATGTCTGTGAGCAGGAGTGACAGCGGCGTGGCATATCGTTCGGAACGTTTCAGCTCATCTGTCAGCTTCTCCTGGAAGATCCGATGATTGAAGAGGCCGGTAAGCCCGTCCGTTGTCGCCATGCGCTCTATCTCCGCATGCATCCGTGCGTTGGCGATCGAAGTCGCCGCCTGGTTGCACATCAGCTCAATAAGGTTTATCTGCCTGCTGTCAAGGAATTCCCGCCGGTCTGATATCATCCCGAAAACTCCCAGCAGGCCGCCTTCGTAGAAAAGCGGAACAGCGATGATCGAGCGGCAGGCCGACGGCCTGAACTGGGGGGGGAATATCTTCATGCCGTACTGCCTGACATCGCTCACATATTCCTTGTGCCTGTTGTCGATGGCAAGTCCAATGATCGTGCCGGCGAAATCGATCTTCTGCCCTCCGGTGATCTCCCCCGGGAAATGCTTGACCTGAAAACCCTGATCCGCATGTTCAAAAAAGAATGCTTCTCCCGGAAACGCCTGTTTTGCGGAATCACACATTTTCTGAACCACAACGTCATACCGGATGGAAGCTGCAAGGCCTGAGCTGAACTCCTTGATAATACGGTGGGCGGTAAAGTCATGCTTGATGAAGGTGTAGACCCGTTGGCGCTCAAGGATTTTTGCGATCTGCACCGAGAACATCTGCACGGTCTTCTGCTCAGGTTCATTAAAGGCGTGATACCGTGAGCTGTCAACGGTCAGCAGCCCGACCGGCGTCGAACCCTCCATGACCGGCATGACAATAAGCGACGTTATCCTGATATCCCTCAAATAGCCAACCACTTCCGTTTTCTCGATCACCTCGCCGGAAAGAAATGGCTTTCGCTCCCGCAGGCATGCTGCAAGAATTCCTTTTCCCGTGACCGTGACCTTTCCCTTTTCATCGGTAGAGCACCGGAGGGCGTAGGTGTCTCCCTGCAACTCGAAAAAGTGGGCGGCCTCGGCAACGACTGCATGGCTTACCGCAGCGAGCAGTTCCCGGATCTCCTCGTTCGCCTTGATCCGTGATGCGAAGTAATGAGAAATGATCTCGTCGCTCCCGAAAGATTCCATCTCCGTGTCCTGAGTCCTGTCCATTGCGCTGGTCCTGATCTTCTCAAGTTCTGCGGTTGTCCGTTCCTTTTCACTGCGCAGCCTGGCAAAGATAAATGACGCAACTGCGGAAGTGACGATCAGGAACACGGAGAACGCGGCCTGCCACGCGACATTCTCCCGCGTGATGACAAATGTTTTCAGCTCCGTAAAGGGAACAAGCAGGGAGAGGGGAATGATGACCTTGAGGCTGTAAAAATTTGTCAGGCCGATGATCAAGGGAAAATAAGCGAGTTGTAGCCATGGCAGGCCAACGACCTTGATTGACCCGGCACACAGAATAATGAGCGCGTAAAGAAACTCGATTGCATGCTCCCGCCGTTTTGCCAGCAGATGCAGAGCCCCGCAGTAAACAATGACGACCGCGGCGACGGGAAACCATATGCGGGGGAACCGTGAGGGGAAATCAAAAAGCAGGCTGACCCAGGCAGCGGCAACCAGGATAACGGCAGCGAGCTTTAACCAGTAGCCCTTCCCTTTTTTATCTCCTCTTCCCGGTAATATTTTTTGTAGAGGACTTCCCATTCGGAGCTACCTTCTATGAGTTTCTTTGAAAGTGAAAGGAGTTTTTTCCTGACAACCTGGTCGATCTCCTCGCCGATCTTGAGCTCCCCCACGATCGTCCGCTTTATCTCGCGCCGGATGGAAGCTTCCTCGTCCTCATCAATGGAGATAAGGTCGAGGTCATAGAGTTTGTTCAGCAGGATATGGCTGAGATGCGAGACCTTGTCTTCAGAGAGCATCACAGGACAAGGTTCCTTTCCTTGACCAGCTTCTGCTTGGTGAGCTCGAAAAGCTTCCGGTAATCCATCCGGTTGCGTTCGATGTCAGTCTCATGCTTCTTCAGGAGTACCCTCACCTCGTCGTTCAGCCTGTCCTCGACCATGAGCTCCTCAAGGAGGATCGCGTCAGCCCGTTCAATAAGCTTCTCAACAGGGATTTTCGGCGTGATCATCTCCCTGGCAATGAGGTTGTCGATGATCCTCTTTGCCATGATCGGCACCCATGATTTCGGTATGCGCATCTTATCTTTCGACGAATGATACGAGGGCAATGTTCCGCGCGCGCATGATCGCCTCGCTCAGGGCCCTCTGATGCAGCGCACAGGTGCCCGTCATTCTCCTCGTAAGGATCTTGCCTCTCTCGGTAAGGTGGTTCCTCAGGAGCTTCACGTCCTTGTAATCTATGAACTCCACCTTCTCGGAGCAAAATCTGCAGAACTTCCGTCTCTGGAATCTTTTCTGTGGTGCTGCCATGCTGTCTCCTTTCTCTATCTGCTATCGTTGTTTTCGTTAGAACGGCTCAAGGTCCGTCGTCTCATCGGGAGCCGGAAAATCGTCTGCAGGAGGAGTTTCATGCGCCCCCCCCTCTTCTTTTCTGCCGAGGAAACGGACTCCCTGCGCAACAACCTCGAACCGCGACTTCTGCTGACCTTCGGTCTCCCAGCGCCGCTCCTGCAATCTGCCCTCGACGAGGACCGAACGCCCCTTCGAAAGGTGCTGTGCAACGGTCTCGCCCTGCTTGCCCCATACCACGACATTGATGAACAGGGTTTCGTCCTTCATGCTGTCGCCTGACTTGAACCGTGTGGTTGAAGCGATCCTGAGCGTGCATACCGGGGTCCCCTGCGGCGTATACCTGAGTTCGGGATCTTTGGTAAGGTTGCCTATGAGTATGACCTTGTTGAACATTTAGACCTCTTTCTTTGCCTGCTCAGCTTCTGCTGCAGCCTGCGCTGCGGCCTGTGCTGCTTCCAGCGCCTTGACCTGCTTGGGGCCGAGTTTGACCACCATATATTTGATGACAGGATCGAAGACCTTGTAGAGCTCTTCAAGTTTCTTGATCGTGCCGGCCGGGGTCTTGAATACGAAGAGGACATAGAAGCCCTTCTGCTGCTTCTTGATCTCGTATGCAAGCTTTCTTCTTCCCCAGAGGTCTGTCTTGAGGGTTTCGCCGCCAGCGTTCGTCACGAGTTCTTTGATCCTGGTGATAGCGGCATTGATCTCTTCATCAGAGAGAGCGGCATTGAGGATGATGATGTTTTCGTAGATGTTCATGCAAACACCTCCTTATGGATTTTTCCTGACAGTTCAGGATTAAAGCCCTTCCCAAAGAGAAGAGCAAGGAGCTTTCTTTTATACCACAGGCCGCAATATCGCGTCAAACCCGCACAGACACCGAACCCTTTTCATTTTCTCTCGCGATGCATCGCTGTCCAAAATAACCTGTGAAGGGGCTGGATGCCGAATAAACAGAATGTCGACACCTTGCAGAAATAACCCTGCACGGCATGCCTGCCAGGGTGATTACTCATTATGGCCTGAGCGCCGGACCAGGTCTGCCTTTGGAATATCTTGTCGATACCGTCTGTTTATCAGGTATTCAGCCGTTTCTCGCTCATATTATATTGGACAGGCCCGCCGCGATTTGATCTATAATGAACCATGATCACCTCCATCCGTGAAAAGGTGCTTGCAGGGAAACGCATCTCCGAAGAAGATGCACTGCATCTGTTCGAATCAGACGATATCTTCTCTCTCGGCTCCCTTGCTTCTCACGTCGCTCACAGAAAGAACGGCAAAAAGGCTTTCTACGTGCGGAACCGGCACATCAACCCGACAAACATCTGTGTGAACCGTTGCAAGTTCTGCGCGTTCAGCAGATCAAAGGGCCAGGAAGGCGCTTTCGAGCTCACCATAGAGGACATCATCGACAAATTAGGAAGAGGGAAAAGGGAAGAGGGAAAAGGGAAAGACAGCCGAAAAGCCGCCAGGCCGGAGAACCGGCAGGCTGATCTCGGCTTTACCGAGGTCCATATTGTGGGCGGACTTCATCCTGACTGGCCGTTCGAACATTATCTCGAAATGCTCTCCTCGATAAAGAAGACGTTTCCGAAGCTTCATATCAAGGCATTCACGGCAGTAGAGATCGACTACTTTTCGAAGATCAGCGGCCGTTCGCTCGAAGATACACTTGGGGCCCTGAAAAAAAGTGGACTTGGCTCCATGCCGGGAGGCGGGGCAGAGATATTCAGTGAAGGCGTACGGAACCGGCTCTGTCCTGAAAAGATCTCCGGAGACCGGTGGCTCAAAGTGATGGAAACAGCTCACCGGGCAGGCATACGGACCAACGCTACCATGCTCTACGGCCATGTAGAAGATCTTTCTGACAGGGTCGACCATCTTTCGCGGCTGCGCAGCCTGCAGGACAGGACAAAAGGCTTTCAGGCATTCATCCCCCTTGCCTATCACCCGAAGAACACGGAGATCGCAGGCACCTACACCTCGGGTATTGACGACCTGAAGACCGTGGCAGTCAGCCGGATCTTTCTTGACAACTTCGACCACATCAAGGCCTACTGGATAATGCTTGGGGAGAAAATATCCCAGCTCGCCCTCCTGTTCGGTGCTGATGACATCGACGGCACGATCATCGAAGAGAAGATCACCCACTCTGCCGGGGGCCTGACCGGTGAAAAGCTCACGGCAGAGCAGCTGGTGAACCTTATCCTGAAGGCCGTCAAGGTGGCAGTCGAGCGCGATTCCTTTTACAAAACCGTGAGGATGTACCGATGATAGAGCGGCAGGAAAAAGACCGGATCAG
>Ga0079037_100002377_pt1 | contig 10320 bp, 8 predicted proteins | sample Mud3Dept4metaG_FD_71479 | JGI IMG/M metagenome (GOLD analysis project Ga0079037, IMG submission 71479) | Freshwater wetland microbial communities from Ohio, USA, analyzing the effect of biotic and abiotic controls - Mud 3 Core 4 Depth 4 metaG | ecosystem: Environmental > Aquatic > Freshwater >... | reverse complement strand
GCGTGGTGCCGAGCGCGGGCAGGTTGTAGGTCAGCACGACCGCGCCGATCACGGTCGGCACGTGCAGCACGTCGCCCTTCACGGCGGCGATCTGCTCGTCGGTCATCGGCGCGTCGGAGGCGCCGAAGTCCACCGTCCCCTCCGTGAACTGGCGGATGCCGCCGCCCGAGCCGATGGACTGGTAGTTGATCCGGACACCGCTCGACTTGCCGTAGGTGTCGAACCACTTCTGGTAGATCGGGTTGGGGAAGGTGGCCCCCGCGCCCGTGAGCGCGACCGATGCGTTGCTCGCCTGCGGCGTGCCGCCGGCGGGGGCGGCTCCCTTGTCGCCGCCGCCGCAGGCGGTCGCGAGCACCACGAGTCCTGTCAGGACACCGAGCCGGGTACGGCGCATCGTCACATCCTCCGGAGAGTGGGGGCCTTCGGTCGGGCCGAAAACAATGTCACGGAGTCACCGCACGGTCGCGGGAATGTCACGCGCAGGTAACGGCCGAGACAAAACCGTTGACGAAACTCCAACTTGGGCGATGTTTGCCGCCATGCCAATGTCACGGTCCGTTACAATCGTCCGCGCGCTCCGCTGGGTCCTCGCGGCGCTCGCCCTGCCCGCCGTCGCCGTCGCGCAGCAGCCCGACTCGGTCACGAGGGCCGCGCCCCCCGCCGATACGCCTTCCGCGCGGTCCGGCGCGAAGGCCCCGGCGGTCGTGTTCGATGATCGGGGCATCGTGTTCACTGCCGCCGATTCGACCATGCAGGTGATCATGCGGTTCCGCATGCAGCTGTGGGGGACGGCGCTTGCCGAGGAGGGCGAGCCGACGCTGTTCAACGGTCAGGTGCGCCGGCTGCGCCTCCGTTTCGGCGGCTTCCTGCTCGATCCGCGACTGACCTACAATCTGCAGCTCTCGTTCAGCCGCGGCGACCAGGACTTCTCCGACACCGGCTTCCCCAACATCGTCCGCGACGCGGCGATGGCATACCAGTTCACGCCCAACCTGCAGGCCACCTTCGGCCAGACCAAGCTGCCCGGCAACCGGCAACGCGTCATCTCGTCCGCTGACCTGCAGTTTCCCGATCGCTCGATCGTGAACGCACGATTCAACATCGACCGCGACATGCTGCTGATGGGTGCCTTCAAGGACACGCTCGGCGGCCGGGTGCCCCTGCACCTGCTCGCGGCGGTGTCCAGCGGCGAGGGCCGCAACACCCAGGTGGCCGCCGAAGGCCTCGCGTTCACGACCCGCGTCGAGGTGTTGCCGTTCGGCCCCTTCAAGCGCGGCGGCGACTACTTCGAGGGCGACCTGGAGCACGAGCCGAAGCCGCGGCTCTCCGTCGGCGTGACCTGGTCGCGCAACGAGGACGCCCTGCGCACCGGGGGACAGCTCGGGCCGCTGCTCTGGTCGCCGCGCACCATGACGACCGTCCTGGCGGACGCGGTGCTCAAGTATCAGGGGCTCGCCGTGTACGCCGAGTACTCGCACCGCGACGCGGATGACCCCGTGACCACCCGCGAGGGCCAGTCGCCCCGCTTCGTCTACACGGGCGACGGCGCGCTGCTGCAGGCGAGCTATCACATCAAGGGCCTCAACCTCGAGCCCGGCGCGCGCGTCGCGTTCACCGATCCCACGGACGCGCTCGAAGCCCAGGTGGGCGTGAGCCGGACCACGCAGTACGACTTCGTGCTGGTGAAGTACTGGAAGCGGCACCGCGTGAAGACGCAGCTCGAGTTCGGCTGGTTCGACTACGCGGCGCAGGGCACCGACCCGTCCCGGCGCGAGTGGCTCGGACGCCTCGGCGCCGAGCTCGGCATCTAGCGCCGTCGGGCCTTCAGCGGTCGCTGGCGCCCGGCGGGCCGAACGGGTCCGTGAACACCGCCTCCTCCTCGACGCACGCGTCGGGAAGGGGGCGTTTCGGCGCGAAGCGGGGGTGGTGAGCCGTGGCGCGCGTGGTCTTGGTGCTTCGGGTCGGCGGGTTCGGCCGGTCGCCGGGAGTGAAGATGATGATCATGTGCTGCAAGCTCGCCCCGCAGCGCCACGGCGGGTTGTCGCCGAGGTAACGCGTCGGTGACGCGGCCTCAGTCGGCGCCCGGGTTGGGGAACCAGCAGCGGATGGTGGTGCCCTGGCCGATGGTGCTCTCGGCCGCCACCCGCCCGCCGTGCGCCTCGGTGAGGTGCTTCACGATCGAGAGCCCGAGCCCCGTCCCGCCCTCCTCGCGCGAGCGCGACGCGTCCACCCGGTAGAACCGCTCGAAGATGCGCGGCAGGTGCTCGCCCGAGATGCCGGAACCGTTGTCGCTCACCGACACCTCGACCCCGCCGTTGAGCGCCCGGGCGCTGCACGTCACCACGCCGCGCGGCGCGTGGCGGATCGAGTTGTCCACCAGGTTCGTGAGGATCTGCCGCAGGGCGTCGGGGTCGGCGTAGACCACCGTGGCGTCGTCGGGCACGAGCACGTCGAGCGTGACGCCGCGCGCCGCCGCCCGGTCGGCCAGCGACGTGACGACCTCGCGGGCGGCCGCGGCCACCTCCACCGCCTCCGGCCGCGGCTGCCACCGGCCCGCCTCGATGCGCGACAGGTCCAGCAGGTCGTCCACCAGGCGCTGCATGCGGCGCGCGTTGCTGACGATGGTCTGGAGGAACCGCTCGGTCGTGGCCGGGTCCGCCGAGTCGCCCAGAAGGGTCTCGGCGTAGCCCGAGATCGATGTCAGCGGCGTCTTGAGCTCGTGCGAAACGTTCGCCACGAAGTCGCGCCGCACGTTCTCGAGCCGGCGCAGCTCGGTGAGGTCGTGCAGCACCAGCACCACGCCCTCCTGGCCCAGCGGGCGCGCGTTCACCAGCAGCGTGCGGCCGTCCACCTCGAGCTGCCGGTCCTGCACCGGCCGGCCCTCGCGCACCGCGTCCACCACCTCGCGCGCCGCCTTGGCGCGGAACAGCGTCGGCAGGTCGGGCAGCGTCACGCCCGCCTCGTAGCCCAGCAGCCGCCGCGCCGCCACGTTGGCCGTCGTGATGCGCCCCCGGCCGTCCGCCGCGATGACGCCCTCCACCATCGACTCCACCAGCGCCGCCGACGCCGCCTGCTCGGCGCGCAGCGCGGCGAAGCGCTCGTCGGTCTGCCGGTGCATCTGCCGGAGCGCCTGCACCAGGCTGTCGATGTCGGGGATGCCGGACCGCGGGAACCTCGGCAGCTGGCCCTGCGCGATGGCCCGGGCCGCCGCCGTGATCTGCGTGAGCGGCAGCGCGATCGAGCGCCCCGCGATGAGCGCGATCAGCGAGCCGAAGAGGAGCGCCAGCACCGCCGCCCCCAGCATCGCGCCGCGCGCCTCGCTCACCACCGCCTCGAGGGGTGCCGTGGGCGCCGACACGCGGATCACGCGCATGCCCGCCCGCACCGCGACGTGCAGTTCCTCCTGGGCCATCGGGCCCTCGCGCCGGCTGTCCGCGCCGCTGCCCTTCTTCAGCGCCGCCGCCACCTCCGGCAGGTCGCGCAGGTTCTCGCCCCGCGGGCTGTTGGCGCTGTCGAGCGTCACCAGCACCACGCCGGCCTCGTCCAGCACGGCCACCCGGTGGCTGCTGCTCTCCTGGAAGCGGCGCAGCGCCTCGGTGAAGTCGCCGTCGGCGCCCGCGGCGGCCGTGGCCAGCACGCGCGCCTCATTCTCGAGCGTGTGCGCCATGCCCTGCTCGAGGTTCCGCCTCAGCGTGCGGCCGGCGGTCCAGACCAGGACCGCGACGGTGAGGAACAGGACCGCGACCGTACCCGCCACGAGGCGGCCGGCGAACCTCACTTGGTCTTGCCCGCCTTCTCCGCGCTGCGGAAGCGGTAGCCGAAGCCGCGCACCGTCTCGATCATCTTGCCGCTCTCGCCCAGCTTGGTGCGCAGGCGCTGCACGTGCATGTCCACCGTGCGCGTCTGGATGTCGGGCTGCGCCTCCCACACCGTCTCCAGCAGCTGGGGCCGCGTCTGCACCCGGCCGCGCCGCTCGATGAGCGTGAGCAGGAGCTTGTACTCGGTGGAGGTGAGCTGCAGCTCCGCGCCGTCGAGGCTCACCCGGTGGGCCGAGCGGTCGATGCTGATGGGCCCCGCCGAGAGCGTGGAGCCGGCCGAGACGGCCGGCGCCGCCAGCCGGCGGATCAGGGCCGCGACGCGCAGCGCGAGCTCGTGCGGCGAGAACGGCTTCGTGAGGTAGTCGTCGGCGCCGAGGGAGAGGCCCCGGATGCGGTCCGCCTCCTCGCGCCGCGCGGTGAGGAGGATGACGCCCACGTCGCGCGTCTCCTCCCGCTTGCGCAGCTCCTGCAGCACCTCGTAGCCCGACAGGCCGGGCAGCATCAGGTCGAGCACCACCACGTCGGGCCGCTCCTCCCGCGCCGAGCGCAGGGCGTCGGTCCCGTTCGCGGCGGTCGACACCCGGTAGCCCGCCTTCGCGAGGTGGTACGCCACCAGGGCCGTGATGTCGGGCTCGTCGTCCACCACCAGAATCCGATGCGTCATGCCGGCCCTCCTTGGGGCGCCTGCTGGTCGTCGTGGGCCGGGGATCCGGCCGACTCGTGGCTCACGCGGTCGAAGTAGTCCGCCCGGCTGCGTCGCTGGGCCTGGCTCCGCTCGCCCGCCATCGTGTCGATCATGCCGACGGCCTCGAGCAGCGCGTGCAGCAGGCGCCCCGTCGCGCCCTCGGGATGCCGCAGCCGGTAGATCACGTACGGCGTCACCGGCGTGTCGCGCACCAGCGCCGCGCGCCGCAGCACCTGCAGGTGCCGCGAGACGGTGGACTGCGGCAGGGCCAGCACCTCCTGCAGGTCCGAGACGAACAGCGGCGCCGCCGCGAGGCAGTTCATGATCCGGAGCCGTGTCGGCTCCGCGAGGGTCTGCACCAGGTCGATTGGCGACGTCGCGGCTTCCATATGTGGCGCAACGAATACGAACCGAATGTAACGAAGGCAAGAGCGGTTACAGGATCGCTACATGACGTTCGGTTCCACGACAGCCTACCACGGCGGCCGCGAGCCACGGATATTCCGCTCCATGAAGCGAGCCATCCTGTTGGCCTGCCTCGGCTTCGCCGCCCCCGCGGCCGCCCAGGACACCGCCCGCGTCGTGATCGTCGCGAGCACCGACGTCCACGGCCAGGCCACCGCGTGGGACTACGCCGCCGACCGGTCGTTTCCCGGCGGCCTGACCCGGGCGGCCACCGTCATCGACTCGCTCCGCCGGCGCTATCCCGAGCAGGTCGTCGTCGCCGACGCCGGCGACCTGCTGCAGGGCAACCCGCTCACCGCGTGGCTGGCCCGGGAGCCGCGCGACCCGCACCCGCTGGTCGAGGCGCTCAGCCTCGCCGGCTACGATGTCGCCACCCTCGGCAACCACGACTTCGACTTCGGCGTGCCCTTCCTGCAGCGCGCGCTGCGGGGTGCCCGGCTGCCGTTCGTGAGCGCGAACGTCTCGGCGCTGCCCGCCGATACCCTGCTGCTGCCCGCGTCGGTGGTGCTGCGCCGCGGCCGCGTGCGCGTGGGCATCACGGGCGTCACCACCACCGGCACCATGCGCTGGGACGCCGACCAGCTCGCCGGCGCCGCGCGCGTGCGTCCCGCCGTCGAGGCGCTCGCCCCCGTGCTGCGGGGCCTCCGCCGCTCGGCCGACGTGGTGGTCGTGCTCTCCCACGCGGGCTTCGCGAACCCCGGCGACGATGCCGCCACGCGCGCCGAGAACGTCGCCGCCGACATCGCGGCTCTGCCCGACGCCCCGGACCTCGTGGTGCTCGGCCACACGCACCGCGAGCTCGCCGACACCGTCGTCGGCCGCACCCACTACACCCAGCCCCGCCCTCAGGCGCAGTCGCTCTCGGTGACGCACGTGCGCTGCGTCGTCGAGCCCGGCGGGCGCTGCCGCGTGGTGAGCGTGGCCTCGGAGCTGGTGCCGCTCGCCACGGTGCCCGAGCAGCCGCGGATGGCGAGCCGCTTCGCCCCGGTCCACGAGGCCGGCGTGCAGTGGCTCGCCCAGCCCATCGGGACCGCCACCGCCGCGTTCCCCGGCCGCACCGGACGCGCCGAGCCGGTGCCGCTCGTGAACCTGATCCACGAGGTGCAGCGCACCCGTACCGGCGCCGAGCTGTCGGCGGCCTCGGTGTTCCGGCCCGAGGCGGGCCTGCCCGCGGGGCCCATCCGCCGGGCCGACGTCGCGGCCGTCTACCCGTACGAGAACACGCTCAAGGCCCTCCGCGTGAGCGGCGCCCAGCTCCGCGCCTACCTCGAGCACAGCGCGCGCTACTACGGCGTCGACTCGGCGGGGCAGGTGCGGCCGCTGCGTGCCGTGCCGGGCTACGACTTCGACATGCTCGGCGGCGCCGAGTACGAGCTCGACCTCGCACGGCCCGTCGGGCAGCGGCTCACGAGCCTGCGCGTCCGGGGCCGCGAGGTGGCGCCCGGCGACAGCTTCACCCTCGCCCTCAACAGCCATCGCGCCACCGGCGCCGGCGGCTACCGCATGCTGGCCGGCGCGCCCGTCGTGTACGACCGGCAGGAGGACATCCGCGACCTGCTCGTCGCCGAGATCGCGCGCCGCGGCACCCTCGATCCCGCGCAGTTCGCCGCCCGCAACTGGCGCTTCGTGCCCGATTCGCTCGCGGCGAGCGCGCGGCGCTTCTGGGCCGAGCCCGCACCGGTCGTGAAGGCGGCCCCGCGCCGCGATTCGGTGGTGCTGCGCGTGCTCTCCACCAACGACCTGCACGGCACCCTCGAGCCACTCCGCGATGCCGCCGACAGCAGCATCGTCCTCGGCGGCGCGGCCGTCCTCGACGCCATCATGGACAGCGCCACCGCACGCTGCCGCTGCGCCACGCTCCGGCTCGACGCCGGCGACATGCTGCAGGGCACCCTCGCCTCCACCCTCGACCACGGCAGCACCATGCTCGCGGCCGCGAAGGGCATGGGGATCGCCGTGGCGGCGCTCGGCAACCACGAGTTCGACTGGGGCCAGGACACGCTGCGGGCGCGGCTGCGCCAGTCGCCGTTCCCGTGGGTGACCGCCAACCTGTTCGACTCCGCGACCGGCCGCCGGGTTCCCTGGGTGGCCTCCCACCGGCTCCTGACGGTGGGCGGCCTCCGGGTGGCCGTGGTGGGCTACATGACGAAGCACTTCAAGCGCGTCATCAAGGCGGAGCACACCCACGGGCTGCAGGTGCGCCCGGGCGTCGCGGCCATCCGCGACGTGCTCGACTCGGTGCGCGCCGCCCGGCCGGACATCGTGATCCTGCTGGCCCACGAGGGCGGCTCGTGCGACGGGCGCTCCTGCCGGGGCGAGATCTTCGAGCTGGCCGAGGAGCTCGGCCCGGGTGGCGTGGACCTGATCGTCTCCGGCCACAGCCACACCCGCATCGCCGACGACGCCGGCAGCATCCCCGTCATGCAGGCCCGCAGCAACGGGCGCGCGGTGGGCGTCGCGGACTTCGTGCGGAAACCGGGCGGCGGCTGGCATGTCGCGCTGCAGGTGGTCCCGGCGGCGCCCGATGGCGTGACGCCCGACGCCGCGCTCGCCACCCTCGTGGAGCAGGCGCACGCGCGGTCGGCGAGGCAGATCGATCGCGTCGTCGCCCGCCTGCGTGCGCCCATGAAGCGCGCCCCCGGCGAGCACGCGCTCGGCAACTTCGTCGCCGATGCCCAGCGAAACGTGACCCGCGCCGACATCGCGCTGATGAACAGCGGCGGCGTCCGGGCCGACCTCGCCGCCGGCCCGGTGACCTTCGGCGCGCTCTTCGCCGTCATGCCGTTCGACAACAAGGTCGTCGTGCTCGAGCTCACCGGCGCCCAGCTGCGCGAGGTGCTCGAGGCCGCGCTCCGCAACGGCGGCCCGTCGGCGCATGTGGCCGGGGCCACGGTGCGCTATGATCCACGGCGCCCCGCGGGCGAGCGCGTCCGCGAGGTGCGCTTCACCGGCGGGGACAGGCTCGAGGACGGCCGCCGCTACCGCCTGGCCGTGAACGACTTCATGCTCACCGGCGGCGACGGCTTCACCATGCTCGCCGACAAGCCGCGCGTCGCCGCGGCCGGCGAGCTGATCGACGTGCTCGAGCTCTACGCGCGCCGCCTGCCGCAACCGATCGAGCCGCCCGCCGTCGGGCGCTTCCAGAGGGACGAATGACCGACATCCCCGTGTTCGTGAACAACCAGCTCCTGCAGGTCCCCGCCGGCACCGACGTCGCCGGCGCCGTGGCGCGCCACGATGCCGCGCTGGGCGAGAAGCTCGCCCGCGCGGAGGCCCATGCCACCGACGGCCGCGGCATCGAGCTGGCGCCGGGCGCGCCGCTCGCCCCGGGCGCGATCCTCCGCGTGGTGGTGTCCGCGCGGAGGCGGGACGATGCCGACGCGTGAGCTGATCCGGCGCTTCCCCAAGGCGGAGCTGCACGTCCACCTCGACGGCTCCCTGCGCCCCGCCACCCTCGTCGAGCTGGCCGGCCCCGCGGGCGTGGCACTGCCGTCCGAGGATCCCGAGGCGGTGCGGCGTTTCATGAAGGCCGAGCGGGTGCTCGACCTCGAGGAATACCTCCGGCGCTTCGAGTACACCATCAACGTGCTGCAGACGCCGGAGAACATCGCGCGTGTGGCGTACGAGATGTGCGAGGACGCGGCACGGGACAACGTGCGCTACCTCGAGGTCCGCTACGCCCCGCGGCTCAGCACCCGGCGCGGCCTGACGCTCGACGCGGTCATGGCCGCCGAGCTCGATGGGCTCGCGCGCGGCGAGCGGGACTTCGGCGTGGTGGCGCGGGTCATCAACTGCTCCCTCCGGCACCACGCGCCCGAGGTGTCGGTGGAGATCGCGGAGCTCTCGGTGCGCTGGCGCGACCGCGGCGTGGTGGGGTTCGACCTCGCGGGCGGCGAGGCGGGCCGGCCGCCGGGCGTGCACGGCGCCGCCTTCGACGTGGCGCTGGCGGGCGGGCTGGGCATCACCGTGCACGCGGGCGAGGCCGCCGGCGCCGACTCCATCGCCGAGGCCATCCGGCGCTGCCACGCCAACCGCATCGGGCACGGCACGCGGCTCTTCGAGGATCCCGCGCTGCGCGACTACGTGCGCGACCGCCGCATCGCGCTCGAGGTGAACCTCACCAGCAACGAGCAGACGCACGCGGTGCCGAGCGTGGCCCGGCATCCGGTGGCCGGGTACCTCGCGGAGGGACTCAACGTGACGCTCTCCAGCGACAACTGGCTCATGAGCGGCACCGATCTCTCCACCGAATACTGGCGCGCGCACGCCGAGCTCGGCCTCGACCGCGCGGCGCTCGAGCGCATGCTCCTCAACGGGTTCGAGTCGGCGTTCCTGCCCTGGCCGGACCGCCAGCGGCTCGCCGCCGCCGCCCGCGACGAGCTGGCCGCGCTGTGAGCCGGTTCGTGGGCGTGCTCGGGATCGCGGTCATCATCGGCATCGCGGTCCTGATGTCGCGCGGGCGACGGCTCATCAACTGGCGCCTCGTGGGCGCGGGGCTCGTGCTGCAGGTGGTCTTCGGCCTGGTGGTGCTCAAGACGGTCGCGGGCCGCGCCTTCTTCGACGCGGTCGGCGACGGGTTCTCCGCGCTGCTGCGCTTCCAGGAGGAGGGGGCGCGGTTCGTGTTCGGCAACCTGGTGCAGCTCACGGTGCCCGTCGGCACGCCGGCCGCCGACGGCTCCCTCGACACCGCCGCGGGCTACGTGGCGGGCACCGGGGCGCTGATCGCCTTCAGCGTGCTGCCCACCATCATCTTCTTCGCCGCGCTGATGTCGGTGCTGTACCACCTGGGCCTCATGCAGCGGCTGGTGAAGGGCATCGCCTGGGTCATGCAGCGCACCCTCCGCACGTCGGGCGCCGAAACCCTGTCGGCCGCGGGCGAGATCTTCCTCGGACCCACCGAGGCGCCGCTGCTCATCAAGCCGTACATCGCGCGCATGACGGGCTCGGAGCTGTTCACCACCATGGTGTGCGGCCTCGCCACCGTCGCCGGCGGCGTCATGGCCGCCTACATCGGCATGCTGCAGGGCGTGGTGCCGGGCATCGCGGGCCACCTGCTCGCCGCGAGCGTGATGAACGTCCCGGCCGCGCTCTACCTCGCCAAGATCATGCACCCCGAGACCGAGGTGCCCGAGACCGCCGACACGCTCCACCTGCACACCGAGCGCACCGAGCGCGGCGTCATCGAGGCCGCCGCCGCGGGCGCGGGGCAGGGCATGCAGCTGGCGCTCAACGTGGGCGCCATGCTCATCGCCTTCGTGGCGCTCGTCGCCCTGCTCAACGCACTCCTGGGATGGGCCGGCGGCTTCGTGGGCCAGCCGGACCTGAGCGTGCAGCGCATCCTCGGCACGCTGC
>Ga0079037_100002375_pt1 | contig 10323 bp, 7 predicted proteins | sample Mud3Dept4metaG_FD_71479 | JGI IMG/M metagenome (GOLD analysis project Ga0079037, IMG submission 71479) | Freshwater wetland microbial communities from Ohio, USA, analyzing the effect of biotic and abiotic controls - Mud 3 Core 4 Depth 4 metaG | ecosystem: Environmental > Aquatic > Freshwater >... | reverse complement strand
TGAAGTCCTCCGACTTGGCGCGGGTGGATTCCGTCACCTTGATGCCTCTCTCCTTGGCCATGACCGGGGCATTCACGAAATTGACTGTCTCGCCCATAAAAGGCGTGAGAAGTCCTTTCAAAATCGATGTGGTGAGAGGCTTGAGCCCGTACTCCACGATTTCACCCTGGTATTCGATCAGCACCTCTTCCATGGCATGGTTCGAGATCTGCGCCAGGAATCCCGCCAGTTTCTCCCCCAGTCGGAGAAACGGCTCCATGACGGGAAAGACATCCGGACTGACCATGGGCAGGTTCACCGCGTTCCGGGCTTCCCCTGTGGTCAGAAAATCGACCACCTGATGGACGATGGCAATCGCAACATTTTCCTGCGCTTCGCCTGTGGAGGCGCCCAGGTGAGGTGTCGCGATCACTTCGTCCAACTCAAGCAGGCGGTTCCCGACGGCCGGCTCTTTCTCAAAGACGTCCAGCGCCGCACCCGAGACCTTCCCTTCCTTGATGGCGTCGTAAAGGTCGCTTTCGTTGATGATACCGCCCCGGGCACAATTGATGATGATCACTCCCTGCTTCATCTTGCGGAAGGCATTCTTGTTGATGATGTTGCGGGTCTCATCGGTCAGCGGCGTGTGAACGCTGATGAAATCGGAACGTTCCAGCACCTCGTCCAAGGTGACCAGATCGATTCCCTTCTTTTCGGCAGCCTCCTTGGATATGTAGGGATCAAAGGCGACCACTTTCATCTTCAGCGCCTTTGCCCGGTCGGCGACGATCGTTCCGATGACCCCGATCCCGACGATTCCGAAAACCTTGTTGTAGAGCTCCACCCCCATGAACTTCTTCTTTTCCCATTTTCCGGCTTTCAGAGTGGCTGTGGCTTGAGGGATCTTCCGCGAAATGGAAAGCATCATGGCGACGGTGTGTTCGGCAGCCGCAATCGCGTTCTCCTGAGGCGTATTCATGACCACCACGCCCTTCTTGGTGGCCGCAGGGAGGTCCACATTGTCCAGACCGATCCCGGCCCTTCCGATGACTTTCAACCGGTCTGCGGCTTCGATGATCTTGCTCCCCAGCTTCGTCTCACTTCGAACAATAATCGCGTCATACTCGGGAATGATTTTTCGCAACTCTTCGGGGGTAAGACCGGGTTTGACATCGTATTTCAAATTCTTGACCCTCGCCAGAATCTCCAGTCCCTTGTTGGACAAAGGGTCACTCACCAATATCCTTTTCATTCCTTTTGTCATACCCCGTCACCCCACCCCGTCCAAATACGTCCTTCATCCCATCAAAATTTCTTCTGCCGCCTTAACTCCCTTGCCAAGCTCAAAGGTATGCCCCATTTCTTTCAAAAGCATCTCCAACGCGGAGATGACCATGATCATGTCGAGCCGTTCGTAATACCCGAGGTGGGCTATCCTTATAATCTTGCCTTTGGCCCGATCCTGCCCTTCCGCCACCGTGATCCCGAATTTCTCAAAAAACAGATTCTGCAGTTTGATCCCGTCAATTCCTGCCGGGACCTTCACCGCCGTCAGGGCATTGCTCGGGGAACCAGGGGCGTAGAGCTCGAGTCCCAGTGCCTTGACCGCCGCACGGGTGGCCGCGGCCAGCATCTCGTGTCTCTTGAAAACAGCCTCCAGTCCTTCCTTCCGAATGAGACGAAGTGATTCCTGGAGTCCCACAAAGAGCGAGATCGCCGGCGTATACGAACTCTGGTTCTTCAGGGCGTTCTTGAGTTCCTTCTTGAAGTCAAAGTAAAATTTCGGCAGATTCGACTTCTCGACAAACTTCCATGCCTTGTCGTTCAGCGCCGCAAAAGACAACCCAGGGGGCAGCATCATGGCCTTCTGCGAGCCGCTGATCACGACATCCAGCTCCCACTGATCCATAGGAAGATCAAAGACGCCGATTCCCGTGATCGCATCCACCACCAGGACCGTATTTTCGTATTTCTTGACGATCTCGGCAATTTCCTTGACCGGGTGCCGGACACCCGTCGACGTTTCGCTGGCCTGAATGTAAACCGCTCGAATTGCGCGGTCAGATTCGAGGATCTTCTGGATCTGTTTCAGATCGACAGCCGTGCCCCACTCCACATCGATGGGAATAAACTCGATACCATAGGCCTTGCAGAGTTCCCCCCATCTCTCGCCGAACTTCCCCCCGCGGACAACCAGAGCCTTGTCTCCTTTAGAGAGGATATTGGAAACCGCTCCCTCCATCGCTCCAGTCCCTGAGGAAGTGAAGACCAGGACCTCGTTCTTGGTCTGAAAGAGATACTTCAGCCCTTCCCTGATCTCGGAGAAGATCTTTTCGAACTCGGGCTCCCGGTGGTGCATGATGGGATACGCCATCTTGAGCAGCACCTCGGGCGGCAGCATCGTCGGTCCAGGTGAAAACAGATATTTCTTTTCCATCTCGGTCCTCCTCTGACCACAAACTCATTAATATTAGGGCATAAGTACCTTGAAGTCAATATGTGCTTCTCTTTCTGATTCGAGCAGACTTGGTCAAGATGAGGACGGACGTCTTGACATTTCCAAGGTTATCTTCTAATTTAAAGGCAGTTGTCCTCAGGCACAGGCAGGTTCCCCATGGACCAGTTGGCTTCAAAAACATTGGCAGATGTCTATATGAAACAGGGCCATTTTCAAGAGGCCTACGAAATCCTCAAATCCCTTTCGGAAAAAGACCCTGCTGACGTCGAGGTCCGAATGAAGTTGGAAGAAGCCAAGGAGAAATTGGGCCTGCCTTTCTTTCAACTCCGTGCCCCGGCATCTCCTCCCGAGGAAAAGATCAAGGCCCTTGAGGAATGGCTCGCCAATATCCGGAAAAGAGAGAAAACGCGCGGGGATGCCGTCCACCGGGTACGACTGAACTCCGCCCGAAGACTTCTCGACGCCCAATCCCTTGACGGACTGCTCTTCAGCGGCCTTGAAAATATCCGCTACTTGTGCGGTTTCACCGGCAGCGATGGGGCCCTTCTCGTAACCCGGAAGGATTCCTTCTTCCTCACGGACTCCCGATACTGGACACAGGCGGATGAGGAGATCAAGGGGTCTCAGACCATCCATTATAAAAAGAAGTTCGACGGGATTGCCTCCCTTCTATCGGATCTGAAGTTAAAGACCGTGGGTTTTGAATCCGCAGTCCTTACCCTGTCGTCCCACCGGGCCTTGAAGGAGAACCTGGCTGCCGACGTAACCCTGGTGCCGCTGGAGAATGAGACAAAGAACCTGAGGGCCATCAAGGATACCCAGGAACTGGAACTGATCAAAAAGGCTATTGATATTTCATCAAGAGCTTTTCAGCACATTATCGCGATGACCAGGGAGGGCGTGGTGGAAAAAGACCTTGCCCTGGAGATGGAATTCTTTATGAAGAGAAACGGGGCGGACGTGCTCGGATTTGATATCATCGTCGCCTCCGGGAAACGATCCGCACTCCCCCATGGAAAGGCAAGTGAGAAGAGGATTGCAAAGGGGGATCTCATCTTATTTGACTACGGGTTACGGTACCAGGGATATCATTCCGATGAGACGTGCACGGCAATTTGCGGCGAGCCTTCTCCAGAGCAACAGAAGATACACCAGGTTGTGAAGGAAGCTCATGACAAGGCGATTGAGATGGTTCGTCCCGGAATCCCGATCCGCGACATCGATGCCGCAGCAAGGGATCATATCAGGGACTGCGGATACGGAGATTATTTCGGTCACGGACTGGGGCATGGGGTCGGCCTCAACGTGCACGAGGATCCCTTTGTCAACGCGGACAGCAAGGACCTGCTTCAGGAGGGAATGGTTTTTACAATTGAACCTGGCGTCTACATTCCCGACCAGGGAGGGGTCCGACTTGAAGACATGGTGCGGGTCACCGCTCACGGCGCAGAGGTGTTGACGACATTATCGAAAGATCTGCATGTAATCTGACGGCGCTCATGTATTCCTTTAACTCTAATTCCAATTAATCCAAGTATCACAAAAAAACTTCCCTTCATATTCTGAATAATTCTCCAATATTATTAAATAGTTATTAACAGTTTAGAGCAACCAACAACCAACTCGATTTCCAGCATACCTGTCAAATTTTTTTCTTGACACGCAATTCTCTTTTTCATATATTGAAGCCAACTTGGAATATTTTTCTTCAAAACGCACACAAATGGAGTAAAGCAATGAAGGTGCTCGTGGTCTTTGTGGTCGTATTGACATGGGTGGGCAATGCAGCGGCATGGGAAGTTGTGACTCCGCTCGGCATCACAGTGCAAGCAAGCACGTCCACCATCCAGCAGTTCGACAAACACTGGCAGACCTTCGAGGACCAGACATTCCCCAACAGACCCAATGTCGGACAGTACTTGAACGATATTGGGCCAAAATGGGAGACGATTGATTGGTCGGTGATCGATCAGTTTTATTTATTGTTGTACCACCAGCACGGCTCTCCGGACCAGGCCGACCCGACAAAGCTGATCGTCTCGATACGTCCGGTGGCGTATCGGTGTTGGGGGAGTCATGGGGACGGATACGACTTTTCGTCCTCGTATGGCTGCATTGACGGTCTCTATGCGGGCAACAATAAGATCTTCATTCACCTCGGCGATGACCCCGGCCAGCGATGGGGAACCTATCGGCCTTTCTGCGGTACAGCCCTGGAACATGAACTCAACCACTACTTCCTGTTCTGGAGGGGGGACCTTCCCTGGAAGAGCGAGGGACCCGGGTTCGTCTCGAGCTACAAGAGTGTGGGTGAGTTGTGTCAATGACTCTTCTTTTCAGACCCTGAACCCGCTGTTCAATCTTGACAAAGCCTCTCCCTTTCTATTAAGTTAATCGATAGGAAGGGCGGGCATAGCTCAGTTGGTAGAGCATCAGCTTCCCAAGCTGAGGGTCGCGAGTTCGAACCTCGTTGCCCGCTCCAGAAAAATCAAGGAGCTAGCCGAAAAGGCTAGCTCCTTTTTTATTGGAATAAATCACGTGGAACGCAGACATCTCAGACATACTTATTTCAACGCGTCATTCCCGTGAATGACTCACGAGAGTTTTCACTATCCCTGGCGGACCCTCCCCCTTGCAAGGGATGCAAAGACGCCCACTGAACTGAGCACCCCGAATAAGATGTACGCAGACCTCATGCTGCTCATGAAGGCCGGATAAGACTCGGGTGTAATCTGTGTGTGGCCGATGTGGATGGCAAAGATCAGCATGGCAATACCCATGCTGAACATCTGCCCGGTAAGCCTCATCGTCCCGAGTGTTCCTGATGCCACTCCGTAAAACCGCTTGTCGACTGAGCTCATAACCGCATTCGTGTTTGGGGATGAAAACAGGGCGAACCCCAGTCCCAGGACAATCAGATCAGCCATAATGATCTGCAGAGATGTGTCGGGGTTCACGGACGCCAGGACGTACATGCCGATCGCGCTCACGGCCATTCCAATGGACGCAACGATTCGCGGTTCAATCTTGTCCGAAAGCCTCCCTGCGAAAGGCGAACCGACCACCATGACAATGGGTTGACAGACCAGGACCAGACCGGCCAACTTCGGGGTCAGCCCTTTGATGTATTGAAGATAAAGGCTGAGGAAGAAAGTAACCGCAAAGGTCGCACTGTAGTTGATCAATGCCGCCAGATTGGACAGCGCGAGGGCCCTGTTTTGTCGGAACAGATTGACGTTGAGCAAAGGGCTACGCACGTACATCTCCCGTCTGATAAAGGCCGCAATTCCAACCGCGCCCGCAAGAATGATCGTTCCGCTGACGGCGTGCGGAAGCAGCGCAAAACTGGAAAAGCCGTACATGATGGCGACCAGGGCAAGGCAGTACAAGACCGACCCGGCCAGATCGAACCGCTCACCCCTCGCATCGGCCCACTCCCCTTTCATCCTGAAAGAAACCAGTGCAACGACCGCCAGACCCAACGGCACGTTGACCAGGAAGATACTCCTCCAGCCAAAATGTGTTGTCAGAAATCCTCCAAGAAAAGGCCCAATGGACAGGCCAAAGTACGTGGATGCGACGGTGATTCCCAGCACCCTTCCCCGTTCCGAAGCTGGAAATACCGAGGTCAGGATGGCCATACCCGTGCCATATATCATCGCCCCGCCCATCCCCTGCACGATCCGGAGAATGATCAGCATCGTGCCCGACCCGCAAAGCACCATCGAAAAGGAAGCTGCCGTGAACGTCAAAACGCCGAACCTGTACAACCGTTTCCTTCCATGGATATCGGCAAATCTTCCGAAGGGGATAATAAACATGGCGCAGGCCACAAGATAAGCCGTCGCAACCCATCCCAGGGAGACGGCGTCCATCGCGAATTCATGACCGATCGAGGGAAGAGCCACGTTGATGGAGGATCCGTCAAAGGGGGTCAAAAATGCGGACAACATCACGCAAATCAAGGTCGTTTTCTTGCCGGCGTTGTTCGCCATACAAACCGTCTCTTCTCCATTCTATTACAATGCGGCAGCCTTGCCATACCTCGCGGATTCGAAACCTGTTGCCGGCTCCAAAGGGAAAAGGGCTGCATTTTCCTACAGCCCTTTTTCTCTTTTACGGGTTGCCGTATTCTTTCGTTCCTACCCCTTTGAAGAGGAAGCTTCCTGCGCCTTCAGTGCCTTGAGGATCACTTCGGGCGTCATGGGCAACTCCTTGATTCTCACGCCGGTTGCGCTGTGAATGGCATTCGCAACGGCAGCCAAGACCGGCACCATGGGAGGCTCTCCAACAGCCCTTATCCCGTAAGGCCCTGAGGGAGAACCGACCTCGACCAGCACGGTCTCCACCGGAGGCACATCGGCTGCTGTGGGCATGCGGTAATCGAGCAGGCTGGTGTTCTGCATCACGCCCTTGTCAAAGATGTAATCCTCCATGAGGGCCCACCCGATTCCCTGTGCAACAGCTCCCTGTATCTGACCCTCCACGATGGCGGGATTGATCGCTTTGCCCACGTCCTGTGCGGCGACATACGAAAGAAACTTGATCTTACCGGTCTCTTTGTCAACATCAACCTCAGCGGCGTGGACTGCGATCATCGGGGCAAAGGGAGGCATGCCTACTGAACCTCGACCGATGACGGGCCCCTCCCCGGGTGAGAAAAGACTGGAACGAGCGACCTTGGCTAACGTGATGGATTTATCCGGGTTGCCCCTCACCCTGAAGACTCCGCGCGAGTATTCTATTTCACCCTCGTCCTTCTCGAGAATCTTCGCTGCCCTGCCGATGAGTTGGGCCTTGGCATCCCGGCACGCCTCGACCACCGCTGTCCCCAGGGAGTACGCGGTCCGGCTGCCTGTGGACATATCGGCGTAGGGGGCCGTATCGCTATCACCCGTAGCTATAGCAACAGTTTCGATGGGCAGACCCATCTCTTCTGCTACCAACTGGACCATGCCCGTGCGGCTTCCGGAGACGTCCGCAACACCTGTCGCCAGGGTAACCGTGCCGTCTCCGTTCACATACAGGCTGGCTGCGAACGTGCCCGCTGCTCCCCTCCAGAACCCGCAGGCAATTCCCCTGTTTCCGCTCTTCCCCCTCTCGTTCAGGGTATCTGCCATCTTCAGGAGTGTCTCTTTGAAACCGACTCGAGGAAGGGGCGCCCCGTTGGGCAGGAGATCACCTTCGGCGGCAACATTCAGAATGCGAAGTTGCAGAGGATCTATTCCCAGTGACCTGGAGATCAAATCCAGTTGAGATTCTATGGCAAAGGCCGCAGGAGGAGCAGCCGGGGCCCTGTATGACCCGGCCGGCACCTTGTTTGTGAGCACATCCATCACTTCGAGTTTCAGATTGGGAATTCGATAAAGTCCTATTCCGGTCAGGGCAGCATTCATGGAGTAAGGCCGTTCCGGAAAGGCGCCTTCATCAAAAAACATGGATAATGAGATCGCCGTGATTTGTCCCTGACGGGTCGCTCCCATCTTCACGGTGATCGATGCCCCGGGAGCAGGCCGGCTGGCTGCTAGCACCTCATCCCGGGTCATCTCCATCCGGACCGGGCATCCGGTTTTCATGGACAAAAGCACACACAACGGGGACAAGAGCTGGTAGGTTTTCCCCCCAAAGGCACCCCCAATTTCCACGGGCATGACCTTGATGCGATGAAGGGGTACTTCAAGGAAATCCGCGATCGTGCCCCTTGCAGTGAACAGGCCCTGGTTCTGCGTCCAAACCGTGATCTTCCCGTCTCCGTCGACATCGGCTACTGCCGCCATGGGTTCAAGATAGCCCTGGTGGACAATCTGGGTACGGTAGGTATTCTCCAGGACAAGGTCCGCCCCCTTAAATCCTGTCTCCAAATTCCCCCGCTCAAAGATAACATGCCAGGCGATGTTACCGGGCGTATTGTCTTTCCCCGTCGGTCCACGGCCGAACCGGTTCGTGAAGAGGTCGGGATAGATAAGCGGTGCGTCCGGCTTCATGGCCTCTGCGGTGTCAAGGAGAGGAGGCAGTTCCTCATATTCTACGTCAATCAGCCCGATCGCTTCCTCGGCTATCCGAAGACTGGTGGCTGCCACCACGGCAATGGGCTGTCCGGCATAGACAGCTTTATCTCTCGCGAGATGAGGAGCTTCAGGACAAGACAATTCGCTCTTCACCTTAAACCCAGGCACGTCCGCTGCAGTTATCACCGCCTTGACGCCGTCCAGTGCACGAGCTCTTGTCACATCCAAACGCTTGATGACGGCATGAGGGTAAGGGCTCCTGAGGGCCTTTCCGTGGAGCATGTGCGGCAGGGTGATGTCTCCGCTGTAGATCGCCTCCCCTGTCACCTTCTTGAGGGCATCGATCCGCGGTACGCTTTTTCCAATGACAGCATATTCCGACATAGAGATTTTTTCCTTATTGATTGGCAACGCGCATGATCGCGCGCACGATCTTGTCGTATCCGGTGCAGCGGCAGAGGTTCCCGGCGATGGCCCGCCTGATCTGCGTCTCTGTCGGGCGAGGGTTCGACTCCAGGAACGACTTTGCCGTAAGGATGACCCCAGGGGTGCAGAAACCACACTGCACCGCCCCCTCGTCGATGAAGGCTTGCTGCAGAGGGTGCAGTTCTCCGCGTAAGGACAAGCCCTCAATGGTCGTTATTTCTTTGCCTTCAACCTCGGCGACCAGGACCAGGCACGAGTTCACGGCCTTCCCATCAAGAAGGACCGTACAGGAACCACAGTTCCCGCTTCCGCACCCTTCTTTTGTCCCTGTCAGCCCCAATTCATAGCGCAGTATTTCCAGCAGGGTGCGGTAGGGCTCCACCGTTAGCACGCGGTTCTGCCCGTTGACTCTTATGTTCAATTCGATTTTATCTCCGTTTGACTCCGGCATTAAATATTAATCCCCAGGCTTTCGCACGCTTTGCTCAGGCTCCGACGGGTCAGAACCCTGACGATCTCACGCCGGTATTCCAAGGAGCCGCGCACGTCGGAAATCGGCTCAGCTTCGTCTGCTGCCTGCTCTGCTGCCGCCTCGACGGCCTGCCGGCCGAAACTCGTTTTCGTCAGCACGTCCTCTGCCCGGGTCGCCCTCACGGGTCTGGGTGCCACTGCCCCGAGGGCAATCCGGATCGACTTCAATTCCCGATCCGGGGTGGAGAACGTGAGAAACGACGCGACTCCTGCAACGGCAATATCCATTCTTTCCCTTGTGGCGTGTTTCAAGTAGCTTCCTGCGGAGAAGGCTTCTGGAGTGGGAATACGTATCTCCACCAGGAGTTCTGTGTCGAGCCGAACCGTTTCCCCCGGAGACAGAAAGAACTCTTCCAAGGAAATGACGCGAGATCCCTTGCCGGAAGCCAGAGTGGCTCCTGCTCCCAGGCATAGCAATGCAGGAGCAGAGTCGGCAGAAGGCGCAGCGTTACATACGTTGCCTCCGAGCGTGGCCCTGTTTCTGAGCTGCGTCGAGCCCATTCCCGAGCACGCCTGTGCCAAGATAGAGTATCTTTCGCGGACGACCGGGAAGGTCAGAATCCTGCTGATGGGTACGGCAGCTCCAATACGAAGCCCTTCCTCCGGATTCCAATCCAGGACATTTAGTTCAGGAATCTTCTTGACGTCCACAACACAGGCAGGACGTTTCACGCCCTGCTTCAACTGGACAACCAGATCTGTGCCGCCGGCGAGGATTCCTGCCTTGTTTCTGTGGGCACCGAGTATTTCAAGGGCCTCTTCCAGTGTCCGGGGCGCCTGATATTCAAATTTTCTAATGCATCCCATCATTGCGACGTCATTCCTTCTAGGGTGAAACCACGCCTTCTATCCCTTTGGTGTCATTCTTCTCAGGATCTTCTCCGCCCTGCCCGGATTGAAGATACCACAATCGCATATCCT
>Ga0079037_100002374_pt1 | contig 10325 bp, 10 predicted proteins | sample Mud3Dept4metaG_FD_71479 | JGI IMG/M metagenome (GOLD analysis project Ga0079037, IMG submission 71479) | Freshwater wetland microbial communities from Ohio, USA, analyzing the effect of biotic and abiotic controls - Mud 3 Core 4 Depth 4 metaG | ecosystem: Environmental > Aquatic > Freshwater >... | reverse complement strand
AAGGCCTCGTCCTGGGCCTCGAAGCGGTCGGGCGAGCGCACCGCGCCGCGGCGCGCGGCGGCGGTGGCCGGCGCGAGATCGAACCACAGCGTGAGGTCGGGCTGGCGACCCTGCTGCACCCAGCGCTCCAACTGGCCCAGCAGCGCGGTGTCGAAGCCGCGTCCACCGCCCTGGTAGGCGAAGGTGGCGTCGGTGAATCGATCGCACAACACGGTGTCGCCGCGTGCCAGCGCCGGCTCGATGAGGTGCACGAGGTGGTCGCGGCGCGCCGCGAAGACCAGCAGCGCCTCGCTGAGCGGGTCCATGGGCGTGTGCAGCACGATCTCGCGCAGGCGCTCGGCGAGCGCGGTGCCGCCGGGCTCGCGCGTCACGACCACGCTGTGCCCGCGCGCGCGCAGCCACGCCGCCAGCGCACCGATGTGCGAGCTCTTGCCGGCGCCGTCGATACCCTCGAAGGTGATGAAGCGGCCTGGCATCAACGACCGGCGCGCTGGTACTGGTTCACGGCGCGATTATGGTCGGCCAGGGTCTCGCTGAAGACGCTGCCGCCGCTGCCGTCGCTGCGGGCCACGAAATACAGTGCCCGTGTCGGTTCGGGGCGCACCGCGGCCCGCAGCGAGGCCAGCCCCGGCAACGCGATCGCCGTCGGCGGCAGTCCGGCGCGCAGATAGGTGTTGTAGGGCGTATCGGTCTGCAGGTCGCGCTTGCGCAGGTTGCCGTCGAACGCCTCGCCGAGGCCGTAGATCACCGTCGGATCGGTCTGCAGCGGCATGCCCCGGCGCAGCCGGTTGACGAAGACGCCGGCGATGCGGCCGCGGTCGGCCTCCAGGCCGGTCTCCTTTTCGACGATCGAGGCCAGGATCAGCGCTTCGTCGGCGCTCTTCAGCGGCGTGTCGGGCGCCCGCTCGGCCCAGGCCGCGGCCAGGTGCTGCTGCATCGCGCGGTGGGCGCGCTTGAGCACCACCAGGTCGCTGACGCCGCGGCTGTAGGCGTAGGTGTCGGGAAAGAAGCGCCCTTCGGCGCTGGCGCCCGGCACTCCCACGGCGGCCATCAGATCGGCCTCGCTCATGGCGCTGGTGGCATGCCTGAGGTGGGGCGCGCGCGCCAGCGCCGTGCGCAGCTGGCGCAGCGTCCAGCCTTCGGTGAAACGCAGCTGCTCCAGCGTCTCGTCGCCTTGCACCATCTTGGCCAGCAGGCGGCGCGGCGAGGTGCCGCGTTCGATCTCGTAGCTGCCGGCGCGGATCAGCCGCGCCTGTCCCGACCAGCGAAAGTACTCATAGAGCAGCCGCGGCGGGGTCTGCACCCCGGCGTCGACCCAGGCCTGCGCCACCGCACGCGGTGTGCTGCCGGCCTCGATCGAGAGCTCGGCGTGGGGGCCGGCCAGCGGCAGGGGGCGGTCGATCCACCACCAGGCGGCCGCAGCCGCCAGCGCGGCAAGGAGGAGGAGCAGCCCCAACAGGCCTGCGGCCAGCCGTAACCCCGACGATCGACCCGACATGGCGGCTGATCATAATCAGCGCATGACTGTCGACCTGTCCGCACCCCCCCTGCCCCAGGGGGCCGTTGCCCTGCACGACTGGGGCGTGATACGCGCCGCGGGCGCCGATGCCCGCAACTTTCTTCACGGCCAGCTGACCCAGGACACGGCCCATCTGGAACGCGGGCAGGCGCGCCTGGCCGGCTACTGCTCGCCCAAGGGCCGGCTGCTGGCCAGCTTCGTGGTCTGGTGCCGCGGCGACGACGAAATCCTGCTGGCCTGTTCGGCCGACGTGCTTCCGGCAGTGCTCAAGCGGCTGTCGATGTTCGTCTTGCGCGCCAAATGCAGGCTGAGCGACGCCAGCGCCGAACTGCCGCTGTACGGACTGGCCGGCGAGGCGGCCGGCGCCGCGCTGGCTGGCAGGGCGCAGTCATCGGTGTGGAGCTGCACCGATACCGCAGGCGCAACCGTCATCCGCCTGCCCGACGCGACGATCGACGGCGCCGCCGTGCCGCGCTGGCTGTGGGCCGGTGGCGAGCCGCCCGCCCTGCCCGCGCTCGCCGCCGCCGAGTGGAACTGGCTCGAAGTGCACAGCGGCGTGGCGCGCGTGGTCGGCGCGAACGTCGAGCAGTTCGTGCCGCAGATGGTGAACCTGGAACTGGTGGGCGGGGTCAACTTCCAGAAGGGCTGCTATCCAGGCCAGGAGATCGTCGCACGCAGCCAGTATCGCGGCACGCTCAAGCGCCGTGCCCAGATCGTCACCAGTCCGGTGCCGCTGCAACCCGGTCAGGAGGTCTTCCACGATGGCGACCCCGACCAGCCGGCCGGCAGGGTGGTTCTCGCCGGCACGCGCACCGGCGTGCAGCATGCGGCACTCGTGGAAGTGAAGCTGTCGGCGCTGGGCAGTGGCAGCCTGCATGCGAGCGCCGCCGACGGACCGCGGCTCACCATTGCCACCCTGCCCTACGAGATTCCGGCCGAGGCCGGCTGAGTGTCGGCGCAGGTTTCGGGCCCGCCGGCATGCCGCGCTCGATCTTCGTCTACTGGACGACGGCGCGCGATGTCGCGCCTGCGGCCATCGCCGGCATGGCGAACTTCCAGCGCGCTCTGCTGGCGCGGCAGCCGGGACTCGTGGCGCGCCTGTACCGGCGTGCCGATGAATCCGGCGCCACGGTGACGCTGATGGAAACCTATGCCCGCGCCGGCGGCATCGACGCGGCGTTGCAGCAGGACCTGGTGGCCGCCGGCTTGCGGGCCGGCGCTGGCTGGTGCCAGGGCGAGCGGCATGTGGAAGTCTTCGACGAACTGCCGACCGGCGTTCCGGCTGCGGGCGGCGAAGGAGACATCTGAGCGCCCCCAGGGCTGGGCTGCGCCCAGCCCGCCCCCCGAGGGGGTATGAGCAAAGTGGCAGAGCCACATTTGCTCATGGGCCGCAGCTACAAGGCGCGCCGCATCTGGAGATGCGGCACGCCGCCCTCGACGAACGACTCGCCGACGGCGGCGAACCCGGCGCGGCGGTAGAACGGCGCGGCGGCGGACTGGGACTTCAGCATCACCTCGCGGTCCCCGCGCTCGCGCGCTGCCTGCAGCAGGGCGTCCAGCACCGCGGTGCCGAGCCTCGCGCCCCGCACCGTGGCCAGCGCCGCCATGCGGCCGACCTGGGCCAGGCCGGGTGCGGGCTGCAGCAGCCGACCGCAGGCCACTGGCACGCCGAAGCGGTTGTAGGCCACTGCCTGCAGGGCCTGCGCGTCGCCGTCGTCGGCCACCAGGTCGGCCGCGATGCCCTGCTCGTCGCTGAAGACCGCTTGCCGCACGCGCCGCGCATCCGCACCCAGCCGGTCCCAGCCGCCCACTCGCACGTCGACCATGGGCCCGCCGGCCTCGAAACCCTCGAGCAACTCGCGCAGCGCCGGTGGCACCGGCCGGCTGGTCTGCGTCGACGGATCGGCGAAGACATAGATCAGTTCGCCGTGCACCAGGCGCTGCTCGCCGCGAAAGACCGCAGCGGCAAAGGTCAGCGACGCATTGCCGATGCGCGCACAGCGGATGCCGGTCTCCAGCAGGTCGTCGTAGCGCGCCGAGCCCTCGTATTCGAGCGTCGCCTTGCGCACGTACAAGTCGCCCTGCAGGTATTCCATCGTGCCCTGGTACGGCATCGCCATGGCGCGCCAGTAGCCGGCCACGGCGGTGTCGAAATACATCAGGTAGTGGCCGTTGAAGACGATTCTCTGCATGTCGACCTCGGCCCAGCGCACGCGCTGGCGGTCGAGGTAGCGGAAGTCGGTGCGTTGCATGGTCCGCAGATCCTCTCGGCGGCGCCGGAAATGCCCGTCGCCGCGCACCGAGAGCATACTTTCATGCTCACGCCCTTCCATCGCCAAGCTCCCCGACGCAGACCATGGCCCGCATCCTCTACCTGACCCAGATCGACATCGACCACGGCGCGGTGCGTCTGCTGCCCGAGGAGTGCCAGCGCACCGGCATGCGCCACCCGCTCGTCGTCACCGATGCCGGCGTGCGCGCCGCGGGCGTGCTGCAGCAGGCGCTGGATGCGCTCGGCGCCTTGCCGCATGCGGTGTTCGACGGCACGCCCTCGAACCCCACCGAAGCCGCCGTGCGCGCCGCGGCGGCGGTATATCGCCGCGAAGGCTGCGACGGCCTGGTGGCCGTCGGCGGCGGCTCGAGCATCGACCTCGCCAAGGCCGTGGCGATCGCCACCACGCACGAAGGGCCGCTGGCCCATTACGCGACCATCGAAGGCGGCAGCCCGAAGATCAGCGACCGCGTGCCGCCGCTGATCGCCGTGCCGACGACCGCCGGCACCGGCAGCGAGGTCGCGCGCGGCGCCATCGTCATCGTCGACGACGGCCGCAAGCTCGGCTTCCACAGTTGGCACCTGATGCCCAAGGCGGCGCTGCTCGACCCCGAACTGACACGCGGCCTGCCGCCGCTGCTCACCGCCGCCACCGGCATGGATGCCATTGCGCACTGCATGGAGACCTTCATGGCGCCGGCCGTCAACCCGCCGGCCGACGGCATCGCGCTGGACGGCCTGGAGCGTGGCTGGGCACACATCGAACGAGCCACGCGCGACGGCCAGGACCGCGAGGCGCGCTGGAACATGATGAGCGCCAGCATGCAGGGCGCGATGGCTTTCCAGAAGGGCCTGGGCTGCGTGCATTCGCTCAGCCACAGCCTGGGCGGCGTCGACCCGCGGCTGCACCACGGCACGCTGAATGCGATGTTCCTGCCGGCGGTGGTGCGCTTCAACGCCGCCGCCGATTCGATCCAGCGCGAACGGCGGCTGCAGCGTCTGGCCCGCGCCATGGGCCTGCCCGGCTGCGATGCCCGTGGCACCGAGGTCGCCGAGGCCCTCACCGCGATGAATGCGCGGCTGGGACTTCCCAGCGGCCTGCGCGCGATGGGCGTGACCGAGGACCTGTTCGAGCGCATCATCGACGGCGCCATGGCCGACCACTGCCACAAGACCAATCCGCGCACCGCCACGCGCGACGATTACAGGGCGATGCTGACCGCAGCGATGTGAGCGCGCGGCAGCGCCGCTTCGCCGGCGGCTGCAGCCTGTCGCGCGGCGCCGCAGATCGTCGCAAGCCTCGCGCCGCCCGCGATGCCGGCTGCTATGGTGTGCTACATCAGCAACACAGCCGGCGCCCACCATGCAGACCTGGGATCAGAGTCAGCCGATTTACCAGCAGCTGGCCGATCTGCTGGCTGCGCAGCTGCTCGACGGCGATCCGCCCGAAGGCCAGGCCATGCCCTCGGTGCGGGTGCTCGCAGGCCAGTACCTGCTCAACCCGCTGACCGTCAACCGCGCCCTCCAGGTGCTGGGCGACGAAGGACTGCTCGAGAGCCGGCGCGGCGTCGGCCTGTACGTCATGGCGGGAGCGCGCGAGCGCCTGAAGGCCGCCGAACGCCGACGCTTCCTGGAGGACGAGTGGCCGCGGCTGCGCGAACGGCTGCGCCGGCTGGACATCGGCGCCGAACAACTCCACTGGGGGGACGCCCGATGAACACCGCCACCAGCGGCCTTCTGGTCGAAGCGCGCGGGCTGACCGTGCGCTACGGTGCCAAGCGGGCCGTCGACGATGTCAGTTTCGCCATTCCCAAGGGCCGTGTCGTCGGCCTGCTGGGGCACAACGGCGCCGGCAAGACGACGCTGATGAAGGCCCTGGTCGGCCTCGCCCGCCCCGAGGGTCAACTGCAGGTGCTCGGACTGGATCCGCGCCGCCAGCGCGTGCAGCTGCTGGCATCGGCCTGCTACATCCCCGACGTGGCGATCCTGCCGCGCTGGGCGCGTATCGAGGACCTGATCACGCTGATGAGCGGCCTGCACCCGGGATTCTCGGCCGAGCGGGCACGGCAGCTGCTGCGGCGCACCAGCGTCGGGCTGTCGGACAAGGTCAAGACGCTGTCCAAGGGCATGGTCGTGCAGGCCCACCTGGCGCTGGTCGCCGCCATCGATGCGCGGCTGATGATCCTCGACGAACCCACGCTGGGCCTGGACGTGCTGTCGCGCAAGGCCTTCTACGAGATGCTCATCGACGAGTGGTGCGACGGCGAGCGCAGCGTCGTCATCTCGACCCATCAGGTCGAGGAGATCGAGTCGCTGCTGTCCGACGTGCTGATGCTCAACGAAGGCAAGCTGGTGCTGTCGATCAGCCTGCAGGACATCGATGCGCGTTTCGTGGCGCTGAGCCACGACGCCGCGGTCGCCGAGCAGATGGCCGCGGCGCACCCCTTGCTGCGTTACCGCACCGGCCCCGGCCCGGGCGGCAGCGCGGCGATCTTCGACGGCCCGCCGCCGGCCCACGTACAGGCGCTGGGCCAGCGCATGCGCCCGAGCCTGGTCGACCTGTTCGTGGCGCTGACGCGCAAGCCCGAACTCGACCGCACGCAGTTCTGACGCCCCGCCGCCACCGACAGGAAGATCCATGAACACCGTCCCGACCTTGATCCGGCGCGAATGGCTGCAGCACCGCTTCGGCTGGAGCCTGATGGCTGGCACGCCCCTCGCACTCGGCCTGCTGCTGGTGGCCTTCGGCCAGGTCCAGGTCGAAAGCGAGGAGATCGAACAGGCCGGCGCCGCGCTGCCGACGATGCTCGCCCTGGCATCGATCGCGGCCAGCGCGCTGCTGCTGTTCGGCATCGCCTGGCTGACCTCGGTGATCCTCGTCACCGGGCTGTCGCGCCGCGACCATGCCGACCGCTCGGTCGAATTCTGGCTCTCGCTGCCGGTCGGCCACGTCCCCAGCCTGGCGGTGCCGCTGGGGGTGCACCTGATCCTGGTGCCGGCGGCCGCGCTGCTGGTGGGCCTGCTCGGCGGCGTGCTCGTCTCGCTGGTGCTGGTGACGCGCGTGGCCGGTGTCGGCGCCTGGTTCTCGCTGCCCTGGGGCGCGCTGCTGCCGGCCACGCTGGCGGGCGCCGGCCGCGTGCTGGCGGGACTGCCGCTGGCCACGCTGTGGCTGGCGCCCCTCGTCATGGCGGTGGTGCTGTTCACGGCCTGGTTCCGGCGCTGGGGGCTGGTCATCGTCACCGTCGGCGTCGGCGTCGGCAGCGTGCTGCTCGAGCGCCTGTTCGGCCAGCCGCTGCTGTCGCAGGCGGTCGCGGCGCTGGTGCGCAATGCCGGGCGTTCGATCGTCGGCGCCGGCCGTGTCGAGATGGGCATGCATGGCCCGGAGCAGGCCGAGGCCGCGCTGCGAACGGTGCCCGGTCTGGCGCTGGCCGACCTGGGCAACGCCATCGTGCTGCTGGCGTCGCCGCTGCTTCTCGGCGGCTTGCTGTTCGCCGCCGCATGCTTTGTGTTGCTGGTGGACTGGCGGCGGCGTGGGGCGCAGGCCGCGGGCTGAGCGCTGTCGGCGTGCCCACGAACACAAAGAGGCCCCGCGGGGCCCCTTGCTGTTGTCGGCCTGGTCCCGGCTTCAGCCGTGCTTGGCCTCGAAGAACTGCTCGTCTTCGGTCGAGCCCTTGAGGGCCGCGGTCGAGGCTTGGCGTTCGATGGTCGTCGTGACGGCATCGAAATAGCCGGTGCCGACCTCGCGCTGGTGCTTCACCGCGGTGAAGCCCCTCTCGGCGGCGGCGAACTCCTTCTCCTGCAGTTCGACGAAGGCGCTCATGTTGTTGCGCGCATAGCCGTAGGCGAGGTCGAACATGCTGTAGTTCAGGCTGTGGAAGCCGGCCAGCGTGATGAACTGGAACTTGTAGCCCATGGCGCCCAGTTCACGCTGGAACTTGGCGATCGTCGCGTCGTCGAGATTCTTCTTCCAGTTGAAGCTCGGGCTGCAGTTGTAGGCCAGGAGCTTGCCGGGGAACTTGGCGTGGATGGCATCAGCGAAGGCCTTGGCGAAGCCCAGGTCGGGTTTGCCGGTCTCGCACCAGATGAGGTCGGCATACGGTGCGTAGGCCAGGCCACGACTGATCGATTGCTCGAGGCCGTTGCGGCTTTTGAAGAAGCCCTCCACCGTGCGCTCGCCGGTGAGGAAGGGCTTGTCGTTGTCGTCGACATCGCTGGTCACCAGGTCGGCAGCTTCGGCGTCGGTGCGCGCCAGCAGGATGGTGGGCGTGCCCATCACGTCCGCCGCCAGGCGCGCCGCCACCAGCTTGCTCACCGCTTCACGCGAAGGCACCAGCACCTTGCCGCCCATGTGGCCGCACTTCTTGACGCTGGCCAGCTGATCCTCGAAGTGCACGCCGGCGGCGCCGGCGTCGATCATCGCCTTCATCAGTTCGAAGGCGTTGAGCACGCCGCCGAAGCCGGCTTCGGCATCGGCCACGATGGGGGCGAAATAGTCAATGTCGTTCTTGCCCTCGCTCCACTGGATCTGGTCGGCACGGGCGAAGGCGCCATTGATGCGCTTGACGACCTTCGGCACCGAGTCCACCGAATACAGGCTCTGGTCGGGGTACATCTCGCCGTTGTCGTTGGCGTCGGCCGCGACCTGCCAGCCGCTGAGGTAGATCGCCTTCAGGCCGGCCTTGACCTGTTGCATGGCCTGGTTGCCGGTGAGCGCACCCAGGGTATTGACGAAGGGTTCGGTATTGATCAGGTTCCACAGCTTCTCGGCGCCGCGCCTGGCCAGCGTGTGCTCGACCTGGATGCTGCCGCGCAGGCGCACCACGTCGTCGGCGCTATAGCCGCGCTTGATGCCTTTCCAGCGCGGGTTCTCGGCCCAGTCCTTCTCGAGGGCGGCGGCCTGTTGCTGGCGGGTGGGTGTGCTCATGAAATTCTCCTGGGTTGAGTCGAGTGCAAGAGGGGCGTCGAAACTGCCTTCAGCTTACCGTGCGCCCATCGACAGGGAAAGACCTATGTCTTATATAAGACACAAGATTGATGGCAATAAAATCAACGACTTAGACTGGCATTTCGTGATGCGGAAGGTGTTTTTCCCATATGACGAATTTTTGCTGCGCTGCAACTTGACTCATTCCACGATCCGAAACGAGTCCTCCGGAATGCGGAAGCCGGCGACCCCGCGGCATGCCGGCGCGTCAGCGCGCGCGGGCAATCGCCAGCCAGCGCGCATAGATGCGGTCGGCCAGCGCCTGCTGCGAGGCCAGGTGTCGGGAACCGCCTTCGCGCATCTGCGACCCGGACTGCACGCTGGCATGAGCCGCACGCGCTGCGGCCCAGCGCGGGCCCTCGTCCCCCGACCAGCGCTGCAGCTTCTCGTCGTCGAGTTCGACGTGAAACTGCAGTGCCAGGTGCGGGCCCAGCGCAAATGCCTGGTTCGGACACGCCGTGCTGCCGGCCAGTCGCACGGCCCCGGGGGGCAGATCGAAGGATTCGAAATGCCACTGGAAGACCGAACGCTCACCCGGCGCGCCGAGCCAGGCTGCGGCCTCGGGTCCCGCCAGCACCTGCAGCGGCTGCCAACCGATCTCCGGCGTGGGCGAAACCACCACCGAGGCCCCGAGCGCACGGGCCATCAACTGGCCACCCAGGCAGTGACCGATCGTCGGCACGCCGTCGCGCACCGCCTCGCGCACCAGCGCCTCGGCCCGGCGCAGTCCGGGCAGGGGGTCGTTGGCGCTCATCTCGCCGCCCAGGATCGCCAGCGCGGCGTGGCCGCTCAGGTCGGCCGGGGCGCTCTGCCCGGCTTCCGCGTTGACGAGGTCGAACGGCACACCGCGCTCCGCCAGCCAGTGGCCCAGATAGGCCGGCCCGTCGGCCGCGAGGTGCTGCAGGACGAGGACGGGCTTCATGATCCGCGCCGCTTGCGCTTCCTTATCATCGGCTGCGAGTTTGCACCAAGGGTCCGCATGTCTTCGTTTGCCTTCCTGTCCGACCTCGGCTTCATGAAGGTCGGCGCGCCCGATGCGGCCACGCCTTACGCCGTGGCCGGCATCGCCTGGGACGGCGCCACCACCAACCGGCCGGGCGCGCGCTTCGGTCCACGCGCCGTGCGCGAGGCCAGCCACATGTTGTGCGACGGCATGCACCCGCACTTCGATGTCACGCCGATCGGCCGCCTCGGCGACGCCGGCGACCTGCCCCTGCCCAACACCTCGCTGCAGGCCATGCGCCAGGCGCTGGCGCCGCGCGCTGCCGAGCTCATCGCGCGCCACCACATGGTCTGGATCGGCGGCGACCATTCGATCACCCTGCCGCTGCTGCGCGCCTACCGCGAATGGCACCGTCAGCCGCTGGCGGTGATCCACTTCGACGCCCACTGCGACACTTGGAGCAGCCACTTCGACGAGCCCAGCGGCCACGGCACGTGGGTCCGCGAGGCCTTGCAGGAGGCGCTGGTGCGCCCCGAGTGCTTCATCCAGCTGGGCCTGCGCTCGGCCGGCTCGCGCGAGGCGCGCGAGCACGTGGTGCAATGCGGCG
>Ga0079037_100002373_pt1 | contig 10325 bp, 13 predicted proteins | sample Mud3Dept4metaG_FD_71479 | JGI IMG/M metagenome (GOLD analysis project Ga0079037, IMG submission 71479) | Freshwater wetland microbial communities from Ohio, USA, analyzing the effect of biotic and abiotic controls - Mud 3 Core 4 Depth 4 metaG | ecosystem: Environmental > Aquatic > Freshwater >... | reverse complement strand
GAATGGCGTAAGTATATTAAATTACATGCTCCGGGTACTGACGAGTTTACAGTATATCCTCCAGGTAGATTCTTTGGACCTGATAAGACCACTTATGATGATATTAATCGGTTCATTTATGGAACCACTGCACCTACTCCTATGAGTGGTAGGGAAACTAAAAAGGCTGACCCGCTTGGTATTAGGAAATAGCCATGCCACGATTAGCTGATTTAATCCGACAAAAGTATCCTGGTGCTTATGATGATATTCCAGACGACGAGCTAGAAAAGCAGATTCTCGCCAAATATCCTGAATACGCTGATTTAGCAGAGCCCCAAGCGGGACCAGTATCTCGTTTCGCTAGGAGTGCGGGTGAAAGTACTGGTGGAATTATTCAGGGTATGGGCGAAATGATGATGGCCCCTGGCAATATCAGTGGGTTAGCATCTAAAATTGCTGAGCCATTTATATTCGGTCCTGAACTAACAGGTGCTGAAAAGGCTAAAGTAGGAGTTGAATTAGTTACTGGTATCCCTATCAGTAAAATGCAACAGCAATATGAAGAAGGTGATATTGCTGGCATGATAGGGTCAGGATTACCAGCAGCAGCCTTAGCAGCATTACCTTTCCTAAAGTTTAGACGCGCACCTGTTACACCGGAAGTATTAGCACCCGAACCTACTCCGGCTATTCGAGGACTGTTACCTGAGCATCGAGATGTTTGGATAGGTGGTCCTTCAGGTGCAGAAGGTGTAGTAATTCCACCTACTATAGAACCTACTCCAAGATTAACAGCTAGAGTAGGTGGATTATTATTTCCTAAAGAAGGTGAACCTACAGGTAGCAGTGTTAATCTAGCAGAGTTGCGCGAACAAGCCCGGCTTCGTGATATTTATTATGGTCAGGGTGAACAGTCAGGATTAGGTAGCTTACAGATTCCTGATAGGCCAAATATGAGTATTCCTCCGGTAGCGGGGGATACGAGTTTAGGGTTTAATGCTAGAACTCAGGCAGATTTACCCTATCCTCTGAACGTGGTTCCTGAAAGATTACATCCACGCGCAGCTCAAACCGAAATCGCTAAGGCTACACCTGAAGCAATCAGAGAACCTATAGGTGAGGTTTATCCTGGTGTTCAGGAAGTGGTGCTCGATGGAACTCTAGGAAAGAAAGAACCTGTTAAGATTAGTAGGGGATTCGTTGAGCCCGAAACGTATAGTGGCGAGGGTCATGCTAGGCCCGGCGAACCACAGTTACCAAGTGCCCCTCCTAAACCTAAGAGAATTAAATCAGGTACGGCTGAAGCTAAAGAGGTTGTCGAGAATATTAAAAAGAGTCCTGAGCCTGCCATAGCTAATCTGGCTAGGCGCGAAGCTGAAGTATCTGAATTTAAAAAGAGAATGCGAGGAACTAAATTCTATCAGAGATTCTCACAGCTTCACCAGCTTGCCAAGTATAAGCTCTATTCTGCTGTTGAAACTGAGCTTAGTAATCTGGGTCCGGCTGGTAAACAAATATCTAGAGTATTAGCTTTACAATCTAAGAAAGAACACGCACTTGCTACTAAGTGGGAATCTGGATTTTCAGAAGTTCTTACTAAGTTAAGCAAGGAAGAATATGACGAATTCTGGCGATTGAAGGAATCGGAAAGCCCATCTACTAATCCAAAAATACAGCGTGCATTAGAATATGCACAAGGAATTGATAAAGAAATAATTGGGATGGCTCAGCGGTTAAGAATATCTGACCCGGTAACTGGTAAGCCTGTACAGGAATTGCCAGGTTATACTCCTAGAATCTATGAAGAAGGATTCTGGGAAGACCCTAATAGATTAGCAGCAGCATTTAAAGAGCGCTTCCCTGGAATGACTGATGAGATGGCTACGCAAGCTGCTACTGGAATGGCAGCAGGACTAGAAGATAAATTGATGCAATCACTAGGCATTAGCCGTGATGTGGCAGAAACTATTATTGCACTTGGAAAGAAGAAATCTGAGAAGAAGATTCCATCTCAATACAAGAGGACATTGAATCTTCCTGGTTATAGAACCGACCCTCTAGTATGGTCAGAACACGTAGCTGATTGGGCTAAGAAGATTACTAAGACCGAAGTTTTTGGAATGAAGGATGTTGCTGACCCAACAAGTCCGATTAGTATCTTAATCGAACAGACTAGCAATCCTGCATATGCTAAGGATTTATTGAATGTAATTATGGGTCGTAGAGATTACGGTCCTAGTGCTGCACAATTCCAGAAGATTAATAGATTAGCGAATGGATTTGCTGCGCGTGCTTATCTGAGTATGTTCTTTATTTCTAACGTAGCGAATCTCGTTACGATTCCATTAAAGATGAACTTAAAATCATTTGCTGCTGGTATTACTAATGCTGTTCTATCTCCGACAGAAGCGCGTAGCTTTGCTAGTGGGTCTGGAGCACTATATGGTGTGACCCGTAACCTAATTGAAGAATCCTACAAGCGTCGTGCAATATATGACCCACTACGCTACTATGGAATGACTGCATCTGAAAATATGAATCGAATTATTGGAGCTGGTTCTGGTAGATATTATGCGGAATCACTCTTTACCAAATTGAAGAAAGGTAATATCAAGCCTCACGAAGTAGAACAATTACATGACCTGACATTAACTGACCCTAGAATATTAGTAACGCAGGAAGCGTTATCCCGTGAACAGCTCACCAATTCAGGATTTAGAGGAGCAGAACTAACACAGGGATTAGGTGAAGCGCGCAAAGTTCCAGCAGGTTGGAACAATCCTAATCCAGTTATTCAGATGCCTCTTATCTTTAAGAGGTATGCATTCCAGCAAACTAAGGTTATTAAGGATGCTCTGTTTAGTCCTGAACTCCCACGTTCGGTTAGACTAAAGAATGCAGCTTACCTAGTAGCGGTAAGTCAAGCTATGGGCTATCCCATCTCTTTAGTTAAAGCCGGTGTTAGAGGAACTGTCAGAGGATTAGGAGAAGAACTAGCAGGAACTGATGATTTTGGTTCAGCTTTTGAGAAAGAAATTGAACGTAGGAAAGACCCTGTTCGGCGGGTTATAGCAACTCTAGTAGGTGATGAAGCTGCTGAGAATGATGTAATTGCTACAATGGTAGACAACCTAGTTAACTCATGGGCACTGGGTATGTTTGCTGATATTATGTATATGACTACGGGTGATGCTCGTGATTTCTTCTTCGATATGGTTGGTGGACCTACTGCTGGTCCGCTTACTGATTTAGCATTTAAGAGTCCTGGGTTATTACCCGGTAAAGATGCTACTCCGTTTATGCGGAGTGCTACTAGAATGATTCCTTTTGTTGGACCCGGTTTACAACGCGCGTTCTATCCTACCCGCTTCCAAGAGTAATGCTGGAGGTGGGAGTCGAACCCACATGATGTTACCATCGGCAGATTTTAAGTCTGCTGCGTATACCAATTCCGCCACTCCAGCATATGACTAACGAACAGCATCTAGCTCGAATAAATACTCAGTTAGCGTTCAGGGTATCTCGCATTCTAGATGCGATGGAATCACTAGGATTCCCTATGAAAATCGTATCTAGTGTACGAACCGTAGCTGAACAGCAAAAACTATACGCACAGGGCCGAACCGCGCCCGGCCCTATAGTAACTAATGCTGACGGAGTAATGAATAAATCTAAACACCAATTGGGATTAGCTGTCGATTGTGCGTTCATAGTTAATAACGTGCCTAGTTGGGATTGGCGATTACCTTGGATTGTATATGGCACAGCGGCTGAGGCATTGGGTTTAGAATGGGGTGGTCGTTGGAAAAAACCTGTTGATTCTGCTCATGTTGAATTGAATGAGGAGTGATTATTTGTTCTTTCCCTTAAGATACTCGTCCATCTCGTGATAGGTTTCTTCAGGCATTCGATAGATGATTTGATTACCTATCGACTCAATCTTAATCATACCTGCCGCTTCGAGTGATACCATAACCTCATCCCATTCACTCGAATTACCCTGCATCCAGTATTTCTTATTCAACTGTAACCGGCTAATCGAGTGCGCTTCGCGCTTCATTAGTTCGGTGATTACCAGTGTCTTCCTAACTGTATTACTATCATCAATATTGCTCCTTCCTAGTGTAGTCTTCCTGATATTCCCTACCAGTCTTTCACATAATGCTATAGCTTCGTCTACTGACCTCCTATCTATTACTAACTCCGGCTGACGTGACAATGATATAAGCATGGCTACCTTCAATACTGAATCAGGAAAACGATTCAGCGTCCCTGTTTCATCTTTGACCTGTTGAAAATCAATCTCCTCTAGAAAAGTATCATACCAGTTATCGTAAATGATTCCTGCATCTGTAAAATACACCTTACGATTCTCTTTTAGTTTCTCATGGTGATATGGCCCCTGTTTCTCTAATGATGCTAGAGGTTGGAATGGTCCCTGTAACTTGGCTAGCTCCTTTAGATACTCAGCACTCTTAGTGTAATTAGGCGGATTGACTAGTGGGGCGATAAGCGAATTCGGTCGGTTACGTTGTGACTCATAGATAATGAAAGTGCGCGCAAAGTAACCACCTGATACATCTTTTCTTGTAAAGAAATCTTCAGCGTGTGATTCATTAGTCGCGGTTAGCATTGTTATAGTTGGGTCTTTCAAATTGAACGATTCCATCTTTAGTAGTGAGCGCCATTCACCTACGTTATACTGTCTATCGTATAGGTCAGTAAGAATTGTAGTCGCTACCTTATCCTCTACGATACTCGATGACAGTTCGGAGGAACAGATAAACGCTACTGATTTATTTACTACCTTACCACCTGGCACAGAGTATCCAGTCCCTAACTCTTTTAGGATACCCTGTATCGAACTACGGCCCGATATGATGCGCGTATTGTTAACAGCGCGCACCAATTGCTTAGCCATGCTAATCGGTGGTCCTTTCTTTAGGCCCGACTCAGCATGGAGCATGATATACACGTTAGGGTAGAGATTGTAGATTTGACGATTAAGCCATACTTGGTCCTTCACTACTGCACTAATGCTAGCTAAACCTGACCACATCCAGAATGATAGAGGTGATTCTAATTCTGAATGTTGAGCGACTATATCATCAAGCCATGCCATTTTTCCCCTTATACTCATTTACAATGCGAAAGATTTTATCAAGAACTTCCTTAATTTCCTCATCATCATAACTCGTAAACTCGTGCTCCAATAGTCTGACTAACGCGGATAGTTCTTGTATCGTAAAACTATATTCGGGCATCAGGCAATCTCCTTCATAACGAACTTAAACTTGCTAAGCTCTTGATAGTTATACCCTATCTCTATTTCGCAGGGTATAATTAAATCTCGACGTGGAACTGAACAAGTATCAAATCTAATCGGGCGCTCCATCTCTATCTTAATTATCCTTGCCCAATACTCTGCTTCATTCTCAGGCACCATGAATAGCAATCCATCATGTGCCTCTAGAATTATTCTAAGATTAGGGTAATTGGCTTTGAGTCTAAGTGCTGCACCCTTAGTTGAGTCCGATACTGCCCTTTGAGGAATATACGAGAAAGCCTGACGGAATAGTTCGTCTCCCCACCTTTCAAAGAAAGTTCTAACACCGCCAGTTTTCGCATTAATTCCGTATGGAACAGGTGCAACGAGTCTCCGTCCTCGTTCAAGGCATTTAATAATATCTCCATGAAATACCTGCTGTATTTTAGGTTGTTTTTGGTGGAAAATCTTTAGTGCTTTATCCGCTATTGCTTCCGTGATTTGGATGGGGATTTTATATTTTCTAGCTTGAGTATTAAGTTCTGTAGCTGCACGCCTTTTGCCTGCTCCCAAGTGTCCAGCATGGCGCAAAGTCTTACCTGCAAATCGGATAGGACTTTCATATCCAAGTTTGCGCTTTGAATAGTCATCTTCAGTTCCCCCGAAGAACCAACTAGCCGTGAGCGCGTGATAATCATGTTCATCTATATCCCTCAGTGCTTGTTCATCATTAGCCAATAGGAATACTACTCGCGCTTCAGCTTGGGCTGAGTCCGCTTGTAGAAATACGTGTCCCTTATCAGGAACATACATCGAACGAATGTCCTGTCCGATATCTCCATGCTTAGTGATAGTCTGAAACGCGGTCCCTATAGCTTTCTTCTTCCTTTTATTATTCTCATCTAGCACATCTATCATTGGTCTGATAGGTGGTTCTAATTGTCCTGTTGCTGTTCTCCCTGTTTCCAAGCAAAGGTAATAGGTAGTCTTCATCTTACCATCGAAATCTGGTAAGGCTGTAAGATAGGTAGATATAGTCTTACGAACGCGCCTCCCTTCTAGGATTAGCTCAACTATTCTACGCTGTTCTTCAGTCTTGACTCCACCTTTCTGAATATTTAGTAACGCTGTTAAATCTTCTTCACCAGTAGTAGGTCTAATAGGTAACTTCAAAGTTTGGAATAGCAGAATCTTGATTTGGGTTGGAGAGTTTACATTTATCTCATCACCCACTAGGTTGAACAGCTCATACCTAATAGACTCGTCCCACTTGATATACTTCTCAAGCAGCTTATTCCGTGTCTCTGGATTAATATAGAATCCCTCATTCTCTATTCCAAGGTATAACTCATGTAGAGGTAGAATAAAGTTCTCATAGTATGGACGCATACCTAACTCATCTAAATCTGCATCCATACCTGAGTCTACCTCTATCGTGATGCAAGCATCCTTAGCGTTATACTTGAATAGGTCATCTATACTTTGCTTCTTGATATCGAACTCACTACCTTCATCCTTATAGTAGGGTTCGCGTGTGTAGATACTCGTATTGAATGCGAGTGACTTAGGTAGCTCAGGATTGATAGCAAACGCTTTGAGCATGGTATCTGATACCAAGCGTTTGATATTGAATCCCAAGCGTCTTAGCTTATCCTGGTCATACTTAAAATTCTGTCCAACAACATTCTTGTTCGAAAGTAATCCAGCAAGTAGAATCCAGATGCTAACCAAATCAGAATCAGGGATATGGCTAATACCCTTACTATTCCATAATGGAACAGAGATTCCTTCGTGTGGTGTAAAAGCCAGCCCAATACAAGTAGGTATACAATCAAGAGCTTCAATATCGACTGAGACTCTATCATACTTTTCTCCCCTTGAAATGAATTCAGCTAGTTGAGCAGAGTTACGACACACAGTTAGGTGGCGACTAGGCAATACTAGTTCGGGATATTTAGATTCAGCTAGTGCGCGTTTCATATCGAATATCATTACCTGCCTGTTCCAATAACCTTTGAACTCTCCACTAGCTTGATGGAGTAAATGAGCAGGGTGATATGTCGCTACTACTTTGTGGCCCATTCCTTGTAGAATTGAGCCACGATAGTTCCCTATCTTATTCTTACCAGTTAACGCCCATAGTGCTGTCTTACCTAGAGCGAGTATACAATTAGGGTTGATATCGTTTATCTCAGATTGCAACTCCTGTAATTGCTGTTCCATATTGATTCCATGTCGAGTAGCACGCACTTGAAATGGAATCTTCTCATCATTAGATGAAGGTGGAACAAAGTATTTACAGACGTTGCTAATCCAACAGTCTCCCCGATTAATACCTGCGTCCTTCAGTAACCTATCTAACTCCTTACCACTAGGCCCGACGAACGGTAGTCCAGCCTCAACCTCAACATATGAGGGAGACTCCCCCAATATGAAAAGGCTAGCGCCGATACTACCGTGTCCGGGGACGTATTTACTTGTCATTGTTACGTCTTGCCTTCCAAGACTTCTTAATCATATCCGATAATTTCTCTTTGTTTTCCGGCTTTTGGGTCCAGTGCTTCTTCACTTTCTTTTCAGGTTCGACGTGGTTTTGCTTCTTGAGAAGCCTAATTACTTTTCTAAGAACACGAGCTTCTTCTTCATACTTAGTTGCTAACGCTTCCAGCTTCTGTAGTTGTGTCATTGGTAGCCTCCAATACTCGAATCTTAATAGCTCTAATACTCTTATCAGCCATTTCAAGTGGTTTAAAATCTACTTTCATTCCCTTCTTAAGTTCAGTGAACTTTAAAGTATCTCCTTCCAATCCAGTCCAATGAAAGAAAATGCGCGTGAATGGAATATCCTGAGAAGAAATAAAACCCCATCCCTTCTCAGAGATGTGGATAATTTTCCCTGTTGCTGATAGTAAATCTGTCATTTTTACCTCTGTAAAAGCGGAGGCGATTCCAGTCTTCTACTCGTTTTCGCGCTACAGCACGTATGGAGTATAGATGGAATCGCCCCCTATCACCAATCGAGCTACTACTACCGGGGATTAATCTCATTATGTTGAGATATGATATCCCCTGTTATAGGTTCACTCGCTTGGTGAATCTTCTTCCTCCTCATCTTCTTCATCATCTTCAGTATCTTCATCATCCTCAAGATACTCGTCCACTTCTACTTCTTCTTCCAATTCCTCAGGCTCAGGCTTCTCGACGTTTTCCATTTTACTTTTCCTCTCTAAAAAGTATTGCTAGGAGTCCCAGATGATGAGAATTCATCAGTATCTTATTTGTATCTTAAGGGGAGAAAAGATACTTATTCGACACCATCCTAGCAATTTCTAATTACTACTTAGCTCCGCGATACTTGTGATTGACGCGATTGACGAGCCTACCCTGATAGGTATCGTTCTCGACAAAAACCTCAATCTCCTTGCCCATAGCAGCATTCAAATCGAATCGGGCTCCTGCCTTTACATCGACTCCGAATGCCTGAAGAAATCCAACCGCGAATCCAATAGCCTTGCTATTGAAATTCCAATCGAGTGGGACTCCTGCAAACTCTGAATCGCCATTGTCCGCGTTGATAAGAATTGTTCCCTCAACAGGATAGTTAGTTGAACCACCATCCTTAGAAGGAGCCTCACCGATACCGTCAATACGAACACGATACCAGCCAGGAGTAACAACCTTACCGCGAAGCAAATCCTTTTCGGCGAATGTAATAACTGGCATAACCTCTCCTACGTGTGTGTTTGTGTGTTAGAATTTGGTTGTCGTTGTCGGGTTGGTTTTCATTTTCTCGATTGCGGGTAGAATCCACCTTTCATAAAGAGGGTTATCGTCGAAGATAATCTCACGGTCCAGTCCTAGACTAGTTCGCGCGAAATCATCACCCGTATGTGTCGTTAATAGCGCATATCTACCTCCTGCATCTGCGTCAAATCCCTTCTTAATGTTGAAGTGATATACTTCTTGACAATAAGCAGGGATTTTCGCGGCTACACGCTTGGCTGCTGTAACGATAGTGCGACTCATATGAGTTTCACCACCGACAGACCTATACTCTGCTTGAATTACGTGGGCGATAAGGATGACGTTGACCTTATGGAATGAACTGATATCCTTAGTTAAGGAAATTAGTTCTTGCAACGCTGATGATTCAGCATTGAATTCTTCAAGTCCGGCGACTGGAATACCGCCGATTTGTTTACCTTTATTATCCTTACCACCACCCTTTATCTTCATTACTTGACGGATAGACATATCCGCGCACGATGTAATCGAGTCGAAGATTAGAGTCTTATAGGGACAGTTTAGTTGGAAACTCTCCAGCTTGACTCTCGCCTTAGTCCAGTCCTCATAATCATCGTATTCAATTTGCTTCTGATTAATTCCCCACTGTCGCGCAGGGACTAGAATACCACTCATCTTCCTATCCCAACTAAACCAATACTGTGGAGTAGGAAACGATAGAGCCTGAGTAGACTTTCTAGTCCCCGGCTCTCCCTTGAACATAGCGTATAGAACACTAGGGTCTACAGTTTCGAGTGTCGCCATTAGCCTATTCCCTCAAGCATTTGCTTGATTTTATCCTGTTCACCTTTAGGTTTGATGCAGTTCATACAGTGTGGTTTAGCTAATGAGAGTTGAAGCGCGCCCATTAACATCGGATTACCACATCTGTTACACAAACTAATCTTTCCTTTCACTAGATGACGCGCCAAATAATGATTACAATTAGGGAGATTACATCGGTAAACGACATACTCCTTTCCAATTTTAGCCCGCTCGTAACGATGGATATGCTTTGCCATGATTTACTCTTTCCATACTTCCTTCCAACTTTCTTCATCCTGTCTTTGTTCGTGTAGCCATCTTCTATTCATTCGCTCAGGAATCTTACTCGTAGTGACTGCTAGTATGGTAATGGTAGCTAAGAACAGTAAGACAACTGTTGCTCCAGCCATACTACTCCTCCTTTGTTTCGAGCATCATTCCGGATACATCTGGAACTAGCCAAGTTTCAACAGTCGTAATGTAAGCATTTCTCGCTGACTCGTAGGTTTTAAATGTTACTGTATCCTTT
>Ga0079037_100002372_pt1 | contig 10325 bp, 13 predicted proteins | sample Mud3Dept4metaG_FD_71479 | JGI IMG/M metagenome (GOLD analysis project Ga0079037, IMG submission 71479) | Freshwater wetland microbial communities from Ohio, USA, analyzing the effect of biotic and abiotic controls - Mud 3 Core 4 Depth 4 metaG | ecosystem: Environmental > Aquatic > Freshwater >... | reverse complement strand
TTCATGCCCGGCGAGGCCATCTACCTGACGATGGACGTCAGTGACGCGGCTCCCGGCACCGATGTCCGGGTCGTCTGGATCGGCCCCAGCGATCAGCGCATCGCCGAGCAGCGCCAGCGCGTGTCCCAGGGAACCAAGATCCTCAAGTTCGTCAAGAGCGATACCCGGGAGTGGAAGCCCGGCGACTATCGCGCGGAAGTCTGGGTGGGCGATGAGAAGGTCAACGACGAAGCCTTCGACATCGTGCTGGCCCGAAGCGCACGCAATTAGCTTACGCGCCTGATGGCAACCCAGCCGCGGGGAGCGGGCGAGAAGGCCCGCCTCCTCGCGGCTGGACATCGGAAACGAATGTTTACGGAGGACCACTCAGTGAGCGACACCAAGCAGGATCCGAGGGTGCAGGGCGAGGGCGACTACCGGTCGGCCCGCCGTCATCGCCGGGACGTCGAGGAGTTCATCGATGAGAACGACATCGATGAACTCGGCCGTGATGCCGCGCCGAAGTCAGCAGCCGAGCACCGCGAAATGCTCGAGGCCGAGAGCAAAGGCCGGGCCCGGGCCAAAGGCCGGAAGCCGGGGAACAGCCGCAGCGAAAGATAAGGACCGACTGGCTCTCGCCAGGCCGGCGCCGGGGATTCGGATCGCATCCCCGGCGCCGTTTCATCATCAACGGTTGCGTTCGCTCGCCTGCTGCGCGCGTGACGCACCGATCGCGGTCTTGACGTGCCTGCGCTCCTCGGGTGGCGGCAGCACCGCCTTCATTCCCAACGACTGGATCCAGAGCTCACGGCACCAGCCATGCGAGTGGTAGAGGTGTTCATCCTCCTGCTCCTCGATCTCCTCATAGGCTTCCTGGACCATTTTCGCGGGCTCACCCTTGAGCTTCTTCGCGCACTTGCCGATCAGGTCCCAGTTGAGATGGTCCTTCGTCTCCGCGATGACGACACACTCGCATGCCACGAGTTCGGCGACCTCGGGCGCGCCACCCTTCAACGCCATTTCCATGGCCTCAACCAGTGCACCGCCGAGGTGGTGGACGATCTTTCGTCCCGGGGTCTGCGCGGATGCGTCGATCTCGAGGCTCAGGCAGACGGCGGTCAGTGCCTCGACGTGCGAGCGAGTTTCATCGAGGTATTTCTCCCACTCCTCCCGGAGGTCTTCGTTGACGGCGCATTTGAGCGCCGTTTCATAGACCAGGACACCGCCCGTCTCGTGCTCGAGCGCCTCCAGGATCAGGTTGTCGAACTGTCTGGCGTCCATATCAAGGTCCTCCGTCGCCGGTGTTGCGCAAAGCGCGCCCGCCGGAGAATGAGCGCGTCGCCCGACGGTTCATGTCGGCGGCCGACCCGTCGCCGTGTCGGACAGCGTTCGGCGCGCGGCTTGCGTCCTACATCGATGCGCGGCGGGATCCTATGGAGCGCTCGCCCGACGTTCCCCAGACTGCACGTGGCTTCGAAGTGCAACTCACGTCAGGAGATCCACATGGGAAACACGCATCGTACGGACAGCGATCCGGCCCACCGCGGTCCCAGGACCGGTGAAGTCGGTTCAAGGCCGGTCGGTACGGCTGAGGGCGGCGCGTTCAACCCGAGCGTGCACGACATCTACTGGCGGGAAGCGTATTCGCGCGAACCGTATTACACGGCGGACTACACCTACGACGACTACGCCCCGGCCTATCGCGCCGGGTACGAGGCGGCAGGCCGGTACGTCGGACAGAACAAGCGGTTCGACGACGTGGAGCCCGAACTGCGGGCGAACTACGAGCGCATCAAGGGCAAGTCCCGGCTGGCCTGGGACGACGCCAGAGTTGCCGTGCGGGCCGCCTGGCATCGTGTCGAGCGCATGTTGCCGGGCGACTTCGACAAAGACGGCCGCTGACTCACTCTCCGAGGGAGCGCGACATGAACCTGATCGTCTGGCTGGTCGTGGGTGGCGTGATCGGCTGGCTCGCCAGCATCGTCATGAGGACCGACGCCCGACAGGGTGTCTTTCTCAACGTCGTGGTGGGCATCGTGGGGGCCCTGATCGGCGGATGGTTGCTCTCGCCACTGCTCGGCGCCGCAACGGTGAACCAGGGTGACTTCAGCCTGATGGGAGTGCTGGTCTCGTTTGGCGGCGCCATCATCCTGCTTCTCGTGGTGAACCTGCTGCGGCGGGGAACGGCCCGCTAGCCACGCGCGCTCACTGCCGGGCGGCGGCAAATGCCGTCGCCCGGCGCTTGCGACCATCGGCGTCCGCGGGCGCGGGGCCGTGACCGGGGAGGCGCTCGATGGCATGGAGCGGCAGACGCATGATCCTTGCGGGCCTGGTGGGAGCATTGATCACGGCGTTCCTGACCGTGTTCGCGCTGAACTTCGTCGCCAGCGAGAAGCAGATCCAGCGCAAGCTCGAGCACCGCTACACCATCGACGACCCGCAGTTCCGTCGCGAACTCGGCATCCTGCTCGGACCGCCGATCATCGACGGCAACCTGGTCACCAACCTGGAGAACGGCGTCGAGATCTTTCCCGCGATGCTCGAGGCCGTCCGGCGCGCGCGCCACAACATCAATTTCGAGACCTACATCTACTGGTCCGGCGACATCGGCCGAACCTTCGCGGACAGCCTCTCCGAACGTGCCCGGGCGGGCGTTGCGGTGCACGTGCTGATCGACTGGGTCGGCAGCCAGAAGATGGAGCAGGCGCTGCTCGACATGATGCTCGACGCCGGCGTGCACGTGGAGCGTTACCACCCGCTGCATTGGTACCACCTCGCCCGCATGAACAACCGCACCCACCGCAAGCTGCTGATCGTGGACGGCGAGATCGGGTTCACCGGCGGGGTCGGCATTGCCGACAACTGGGACGGCGACGCGACCGCGCCCGACCACTGGCGGGATTCCCACTACCGGCTGCAGGGACCGGCGGTCGCGCAGATGCAGGCGGCCTTCATGGACAACTGGATCAAGACCACCGGCACGGTGCTGCAGGGGCAGGAGTATTTTCCACCGCTACCGGCCGCCGGCGAGGCGCGGGCCCAGGTATTCACCAGCTCACCGAGCGGCGGGGGCGACAGCATGCTGCTGATGTACCTGCTGTCCATCACGGCCGCGGAGCGCTCGATCGACCTGTCCGCGGCCTACTTCGTTCCCGACGACCTGACGCGGCGCGCGATTCGCGCGGCGCTCGAGCGCGGCGTGCGCGTGCGGATCATCGTCCCGGGCGAGCACATCGACACCGAGGTGGTACGCAAGGCCTCCCGCGCGCAGTGGGGCGAGCTGCTGGAGGCCGGCGCCGAGATCTACGAGTTCCAGCCCACGATGTTCCACTGCAAGATGCTGGTCGTGGACCGGCTCATGGTGTCGGTCGGCTCGACCAACTTCGACAACCGCTCGTTCCGCCTCAACGACGAGGCGAACCTCAACGTCTACGACGCCGAGTTCGCCGCGCGCGTCACCGCGGTCTTCGAGGCTGACCTCCGTCGCGCGCGACGCATCACCTACGAACAGTGGAAGACGCGGCCGTGGCAGGAGAAGCTGCTCGAACGCACCTCCGCGCTGCTGTCGTCCCAGCTCTGAGCGACGAGCCATGCTCCGGATTAAAAAAAAGCCCCCGCCGGTGCATTCCGGCGAGGGCCGAAGCCGGCGGTCGTGGGGTTGGGGGATGAACCGCCTGGCAGGGAAGCAATTTCCCGTGTCGGCATCATGAGTATCCGGCACGTCGGGCGGGGTCGGCGCCAGGCGCGTGTTCGTATCGGACGGTGCCTACACGGCCGGCATCCGCCCCGTGCGTGCCTCGGTGCGTCGCGCGGGAAGCCGGCGGCGCACTGGACAAGCTGCGAACGGCGGGCGTAGAAAACGGCGATGCGATTCAACTGGTGGAAAATTGCGATCGTCGTCGCCATCTCGGTCGGATTCGTGGTGCTTTTGTTCGTCGTGGCGGAGTTCGGCCGGATGCGGCTCGTCGCGGCGGAGGAGGACGTGCGCCGCGCACAGGTGCAGTTGGCGCGGGTTGTGGACCTGTACCAGCTGCTGATGAATGCCGAGTCGGGGCACCGCGGATACCTCCTGACGGGTGATCCCGTCCATCTGGAACCGCTGCACCGGGCCGAGGGGCAGATTGATCAGCTCGCCGACGAGTTGGCTCGGACGTATCGGGGGCGGGACGAGCGGGTCGGCGCAGCGATCCGGCAGCTCGGCACCGTCGCCCGGGAACGCATGAACCAGATGAAGGAGTCGGCCGCCGTGTACGACGCGGAGGGCCCGCTGGCCGCGCTCATGCTCTCGAACTCGAACTCCCGCCACGAAGCGACGGCGATGTTCCGCGAGCTGGCCGGTGTGACGCGGGACTACGAGCGGGCCCTGATGAATCGCTCCCTGGACAATCTTGAACGCGAGCTGTTGATCGCCGGGCGCCTGAATCTCGCGACACTGGCATTGGGATTGCTGCTCGCCACGCTCGCCGGGGTTGCGCTGGCCCGCACCGTGCGCGAGCGCGCCGAAGCCGCGGCCGACCTGCAGCGGCAGCACGACCAGCTCAAGGCGCAGTTCGACGCCCAGGCGGGCGAGCTGACCAGCCTCGCGCGCGACTTGCAGCACGTCCAGGAAGAGGAGCGTGCCCGCCTGTCGCGCGGCCTGCACGACGAGCTTGGGGGCATCCTGCTCGCTGCGCGCATGGACGTGACCTGGATGGAGAGGCACGGGCCGGGCGCCAGCGCCGAGGTCAGGCAGCGTCTCGAGCGCCTGCGGCAGGTGCTCGACCAGGGAATCGAGCTCAAGCGACGGGTCGTCGAGGAACTGCGCCCGACGCTGCTCGATACCATGGGCCTGCTGGCCGCGCTGCGTTGGCAGACCGAGGAGACCTGCGGGCGCGCGAACCTCCGCTGCAACGCGCGATTCCCCGAGGACGAGCCGCGCCTGAGCCGGGCCGGCGCGATCGCGCTGTTCCGGGTCGTCCAGGAGGCCCTCGCCAACGTCGTGAAGCACGCCAAGGCGAGCGAGGTGGACGTCGCGTTCGAGGTGACGAACGACGAGGTGGTCGTGACGGTCAGGGACAATGGCGTCGGTGCCGAGGCGACCGACCTGGCGCGGCCCCGCTCGCACGGCATCGCCGGGATGCGCCACCGCATCTACGTGCTGGGGGGCCGGCTCGATGTCGCGCGTGGCCCCGGCGGCGGGACGACGGTCCGGGCCACCGTCCCGCTGGCCAGCGTGATCGCGGGCGAGGGGAGCGACGCCGACAGCTCGGGGCCGTACAGGACCCTATCGGGGGCCGGCTCCGCGTGACGAGACTCAGGACGACTGTGACGCCGCGATCTCGCTGAGAATCCCGGGCAGCCGGTCGTAGTCGCGCGACTTGTCGAGAAACTCGCGCGCACCCAGCGCGAGCGCGGTGTCGCGGTAGGTCCCGATCGCGAAATTGGTGAGCACCACGACGATCGGCTTGCGCGGCATGTCGCGCATGGCTCGCAGCACCCCGAAACCGGTGCCCTTGCGCAGCTGCAGGTCGAGGATCACGACATCCAGGTCGAGGCGGCCGATCGCCTCCACCGCTTCGCTCTCGGATCCGACGCTCTCGGCGACCGAGACGCCCGGCACGTCGTTGACAATATCGGCGATCAGCCCGCAGATGACGGGCGAGTCCTCGACCAGCAGCACGCGCAGGTCGCTCCGGGCGTGCTTCGCACCGTGCTGGTCGGGGCTACTGGATGATTTCATTTCGCAGCGCATAGCTGGTCAGGTCGGCGTTGCTCTTCATCCGCATCTTTTCCAGGATGCGGGTGCGATACGTGCTGACGGTCTTGACGGAGAGGCACAGCTCACGGCCGATCTCGGACACTCCCTGTCCCGCCGCCAGCTTGCCGAAGATCTGGAATTCGCGGTCCGAAAGCAGCGTGTGCAGCGGCTTGTCGCCCAGGTCCAGGTCGAGCAGCAGCAGCTCAGCGAGGCTGTCGCTGACGTATCGCCGGCCCTGCAGCACCATGCGCACGGCCTTGAGGAGGGCCTCCGGGGCGGCGTCCTTCGCGATGTAGCCGGAGGCGCCCGCACGCAGCACGTTGAGCGCGTACTGGCGCTCGGGGTAGCCGGAGAGCACCAGCACCCGGGTGCCGGGATGCCCCGCCTTCACGTGACGCAGGATGTCGAGCCCGCCGCGGTCGGGCATGTTGATGTCGAGGACGAGCAGGTCCCAGGCCTTCCGCTGCAGCAGGGTGAGGGTTTCGTTGCCCGACGCGGCCTCGCCGATCTCGACCGACGGCAGCGATTCGACGAGAAACTGGCGCAGCCCGGCGCGGAACAGCGCGTGGTCGTCGGCGATCAGTACGCGGGTCATCGAAGCGCTCCTCCCGTCAGGTCTCGCCCGCAGCCTGTGCGTAGCGATTGAGTTTGTTATACAAGGTCTTGACGCTGCAACCCAGGACGTCGGCCGTGCGCCGCTTGTTGCCGTCGAAGTGGTGCAGCGTGGCCTCGACGAGCCAGCGCTCGACCTCGCTGAGTCGCGAGCCGATGCGGACGCAGAGCGTGTCACCCTCGTCGCGCAGGGGCCGAGTGCCGATGGGCCGATCCGCCGACGGTCCGAGCGCCGCACCGAGGTCCACCGTGGCGTCGCCGAGGATGAAAGCGTACTCGACGGCGTGCTTGAGCTCGCGCACGTTGCCCGGCCACGAGTGACGGCGTGCCGCATCCAGCGAGCCGGCGGCGAAGCGCTTCGAGGTGCCCGCCCGGTCGTTCAGGCGCTCGAGGAAGAACTCGGCGAGCTCGACGACGTCGTCGCCGCGGTCGCGCAACGGAGGCAGCTCGATCGGAAACGCGGCGAGGCGGTAGTAGAGGTCCTCTCGCAGCCGGTTTTCCTTCACGGCGCTGGCCGGCGTGCGGTTGGTGGCGGCAATGATCCGCACGTCCGTGGACAGCTCGCGCGTGCCACCCACCCGGAAGTACCTGCGGGTCTCGAGGAAGCGCAGCAGCGGCGGCTGGGTCTCGAGCGGCATCTCCGTGATTTCGTCGAGGAACAGCGTGCCGCCGTCGGCCTGACCGACGATTCCGTCGTGGGTGCGCGTCGCACCGGTGAAGCTGCCCTTCTCGAAACCGAACAGCTCGGCCTCGATCAGCGTCGACGGGATCGCGCCGCAGTTGATCGCCCGGAACCCGCCGCCCGCGCGCTGACTGCCTGCGTGCAGGGCCTGCGCGACGATCTCCTTGCCACTGCCGCTCTCGCCGATCACCAGCACCGAGGCGTCCGTGCCCGCCACGCGGTCGATGAGCATGCGAACGCGTCGCATCGGGGCGGACTCGCCGATCAGGCAGCTCGAGGCCACGCCCGACTGCTCCGAGCGGCCGGCCGATCGTCCTCGATCAACTGCGATCTGAATCACCAGGCATCCTCCGTCGCTTGCTGCCGCCCCAGGGATAGCGGGGCAATATTTCACGCCGGCACGTCGACTTTGTAACAACTACCCGGTCGACGGGACATCGGCGTCGAGGCACATCGGCTGCGGAGTTTTCGGCACCGGTTGTCGGTGTCCGTCCTACGCGGGGCGCCCAGGTGATTGATGCACCTGCAATGGTGGCGCGGCGCAGGCATGCATTCGGGCCGATTCCCGCTGCCGCCCGGCGCATTGGCATCCCGATTGCAGGATCAATGCTCGTCATCACACCTGCCAGGAGACGAACATGAACCGCGGACGCATCAAGGTCATCGCAATTGCCGGTGCGCTGGCGCTGATCGGCGCCTGCTCCAGCACCCGCACGCAGCAGTCGGCGGGCGAGGTGATCGACGACAGCATGCTCACCTCGAAGGTGAAGCTGGCGCTGGTCGACGACCCCGTCACCAAGGCAGGGCAGATCAACGTCGAGACGTTCCGGGGCGTCGTGCAACTCGGCGGCTTCGTGGACACGGCGCAGCAGAAGGAGCAGGCGACGAAAGTGGCTCGCTCGGTAGCGGGCGTCAGGGAAGTGCGCAACGACCTGCGGGTCAGTACACCCCAGGCGACGGTGGGCCAGAGCGTGGACGATGGCGTGGTGACCGCCACGGTCAAGGCGAAGCTCGTCGACGACCCGGTGACGAAGGCTCACCAGGTCAACGTCGAGACCCAGAAAGGCGTCGTGCAGCTGACCGGGTTCGTGGATTCCACCACGGCAAAGACACGCGCTACGGAACTCGCCAGTTCCGTCGACGGCGTCGCGGTCGTGCGCAACGACCTCGAGGTCAGGCAGAAGTGAGGTCACGGCGACCGCGGGCCGGCAACCGCCCGCGGTCCGCCTCGCCCGGCACCGAGGGCACGTTGGCCGCGGCCCAGCCGAGTTCGGTCGCGAGGGCCTTGGCGGCCAGGAGCAGGGGCACGGCCAGCGCCACCCCGGCGATGCCCCACAGCCAGCCGCCGAACCACAGGCTCAGGATCACGATCAGCGGACTGACGTCGAGGCGTCGGCCGACGATGACCGGCTGGGCGAACTGGCCCTCGATGGTCGTCAGTGCCAGGTAGCTCCCCGCCACCGCGAGGACCTTGCCGAGGCCGTCGAAGGAAACGGTGGCCACGACCGTGAGCAGCACCAGCGTCACGGCCGCGCCGGCGTAGGGAATGAAATTGAGCACGAACGCGACCATCCCCCAGAGCAGCGGGTTAGGCATACCGAGCCAGTACATGGTTGCGGTCGTCGCGATGCCGAGCACGAAATTGATGAGTGTCACGGTGGCGAAATAGCGGCTCAGGTCCGCACTGATCTTCTCCGCGATCCGCAGCAGCCGGGAGTTCCTCCTGCGCAGTCCCTGCGCCACTTCGATCTTCTCCAGCAGCATTGGGCCGGCGGACAGCAGGAAATACGTCACGACGAGCACCGTCACGAGGGCGACGAACCACTCCTGCGTATTGGCAACCGTCGATTTCTTCGCCGCCGCCGGGGCAGGCGCCGAGACGGCCTTCCTGGCCGCTCCGGGGTCCGTCACGCGTTCGGCCTGCTCGGACACCGATTCGACCTTGGCGATGAAGCGGGTGACGGGCCGCAGCTTGCGCTCCAGCGTGCGCATCGTCTGCGGGGCTGTCTCGAGCCATTCCTGAGCCGGCCGCCAGGTGGCATTGAGACCAACGCCCACGACGGCGATGAGCGAGGCAACCACGATCGCGGCCGCGACCGGCCGGGGCAGCCGCAGGCGGCGCAGCATCGCGACCCCGGGTGAGAGCAGCATCGCCAGTAGAACCGCGAACAGCAGCGGCACCACGGCCGACCTGGCGACATGCAGGAAGCCGATCGCGAGCACGACGGCGATGACGACGAGGGACCGCTGGCCATGTCGGCCCCAGTCGCGGGCACTCGGTGCTGTCAAAGGCATGGCCCGAGTCTACGCACCCGGTTGCGGCCGTCAGCCGCAGACCGCTGCGGTCCCCTGTAGGACTCGTCCGACATCTGCGATCCGGCGGGACGGAACCGTCCTACAGCAATCCCGGACAGGCATGGAGAGTCGAGCGGCTCGTCGCGGAGTACCGTCGATGCGGTATCCCGATCAATCCCGCCAAGGAGTCACGTAATGATCATCAGCGAAGTCATGACGCACGATGTCAGGATTGCCTCGCCCGACGACACCCTCGAGACGGCGGCCCGGCTGATGGAGGAAGAGGACTTCGGCAGCCTGCCCGTTGCCGAGAACGACCAGCTGGTGGGCATGCTGACCGATCGCGACATCGCGATCCGTGCGGTCGCCCGGGGACTGGTCCCGCGCGACACCACCGTCCGGGAGGTCATGTCCGCGGAGATCAAGTACGTCTACGACGACGAAACGGTTCGGGACGTCGCGCGGGTCATGGGCGATCTGCACATCCGGCGCCTGCCGGTGGTGAACCGCGCGAAGCGTCTCGTGGGCATCGTCTCGCTGGGCGACCTGGCACTGACCAAGCCGACGAGTGCCGGTGATGCCCTGCAGTCGATCGCGGAGGCACCGGCGAGCTAAGCCACGAGGAAAGGCCCCTTACGGGGCCTTTCGATGCCAACGCGGACGGCGGCGGCTCAGTCCTCGAGGAACGAGCGGAGCTGCTCGCTGCGGCTCGGGTGACGGAGCTTGCGCAGCGCCTTGGCTTCGATCTGGCGGATGCGCTCGCGGGTGACGTCGAACTGCTTGCCGACTTCCTCCAGCGTGTGGTCCGTCGTCATATCGATGCCGAAGCGCATGCGCAGCACCTTGGCTTCGCGCGGCGTGAGGCCGGCGAGCACCGCGTGCGTGGTCTCGCGCAGCGATTCGGTGGTCGCGGACTCGATCGGCGACTCGACCGACGTGTCCTCGATGAAGTCGCCCAGGTGCGAATCCTCGTCGTCGCCGATCGGAGTCTCCATCGAGATGGGCTCCTTGGCGATCTTG
>Ga0079037_100002371_pt1 | contig 10325 bp, 5 predicted proteins | sample Mud3Dept4metaG_FD_71479 | JGI IMG/M metagenome (GOLD analysis project Ga0079037, IMG submission 71479) | Freshwater wetland microbial communities from Ohio, USA, analyzing the effect of biotic and abiotic controls - Mud 3 Core 4 Depth 4 metaG | ecosystem: Environmental > Aquatic > Freshwater >... | reverse complement strand
GGCCGGGGGCAGTGACTATGAAGTCAAGGTGACGAGTACGACAAACAGCGCCTATACGGATGCGAGCAATGCCGATTTCACCATCACCGGACCTTTACCTATTTTAACGGTGAGCGCCTCAGACGGTTTGGCCACGGAGGGGGGTGGAACGACAGGGACATACCGGATTTCAATGACGGGGTCAACGACCTCCAGCCTTATTGTCTATTTCACGATGGGAGGAACAGGCACGAACGGGGTGGACTACAATGCGATCACGAGCCCGGTGACGATCACTGCGGGTGCCTGGTTTGTGAATTTGACATTGACACCGGTTGACGATGCGGTTTATGAGGGGAATGAAACGGCTATTCTGACAATCTCACCTGACCCGGCTTACGGTATTGGTTCCTCGAACAGTGCGACGATAACGATCCAAGATAACGATTAGTGAAGGGGGAGTTAGAGGCCGGAGTCCAGAAATTCAGAAGTCAGTGAAGAATGGTTCATGACGTGGTTCGTTTCGCGGCCACATAGCCAAGTAATCGTTGACGGTCAGGAAGGAGCCGAGAACTGTCCAATAAAGAGCCTACAATCTTAAAATTGTGGACCCCTGTGGGATGAGTAACGAATTTGGGCTTCAATCGCGAGCGTTGTCATATGAAAAAACGTAAAGCCAACTTGGCCTCATAGTGGTCGAAGGCCGGGTTGGATAGTGTAAAGTGATTGGTTAACGTGGTGAAAATAAACCCGCTTTCGCATCCACAATTCCTGCAACTGTTGATGATCATTGATTAATCGGCCAGAGCACGTCAACAACTATCAAGGATCTTTTCTCAGAAGAAAAGCCTACGCAGCTTTGCGCGTCAGAAACTCTTCCATTTCTTCACCACATTTAGTGAACGCATCCCCGGACATTGACTTGCCTTTATTCTTGTTGTTTTCATCGTGGTCGCTTTCTCCCCATGTATGAGGAAAGATCGCAATCGAAATATGGTAAGAGGTCTATGGAATTCCCTCCTATATGTAAGGAAGACCCATCAAGATGCTCCGTTTCTTCCAATTAAAACCTATGTAAAACCAAATACTTGAATACAGTGAAGAGCGTGATAAAGTGATGGCACAAGTCTTGCTTAATCCATGAGAAAATCTTTCCGAAAGCCAAACCTGGATAAGAAATCCGTAAATAGGGAGATACAGGATGACGGTGTAAGCAGAAGTTTTCACGACCCCCAGGAGTTCCATAATGGACAGGATGCTTGTTCAAGCGACGGACGAAAGTGGTAAGATGTATTTCGTCCTGAAACCTTATCTTTCACATGTGATAAAAAAAAGAAAGATTACTAAATTCCGTCGATCTGGCGAATGGTTGGATATCGATTCAGATCAGAGGAAGAATATCGTAGATACCCATGGAGTTGAAAAACGGATGTGCGGCATCGTTGACTGGACTCTCTTTGCACGAACGATTGAGGAACAGTTGAGCAAAGGTCAATCTCTTGAAACCATTCTTGGATATGGTCAGAAGGCGAGGGAGATCGCGTTCAACGTGAAGAATGCTGCAAAGACAAATCTGTCTGTAATGATCCAAGGCAAAACAGGGACGGGTAAAGGGGTTGCGGCTTTAATCATCCATGAGTTGAGTAAACGGAAAGATAAGCCCTTTATCCGGGTTGATTGCGGGGCTATTCCTCCAACGCTTATTGAAAGTGAACTTTTCGGCTTCGAAAAAGGATCTTTTACGGGAGCTTACAGAAGCAAGCCGGGCCGTTTTCAGATAGCAAACGGAGGAACAGTTTTTCTGGATGAAATTGGAAATCTGGGCATGGATATGCAAACGAGGCTCCTTGGTTTCCTTGAGGAGCGAATGGTACATTCAATAGGCAGGGCAAGCCCTGTAAAGCTGGATGTCAGGATTATCAGTGCCAGCAACGCCGACTTGGCAGGGCGTGTCCGGAGTCATGAGTTCAGAGAGGATCTCTTCTACAGACTGAATGAACTTGAGATTCACATGCCCTCCCTGATGGAGCGTTCTGATGATCGACTCTACCTCGCGACGAAATTTCTCACAGCCGCTAACGCAGAGCTGGAAAAAAATGTTTTTGGTTTTTCGGAAGGGGCCATTGATTTTCTTTCAGGCTATGAATGCTGCGGGAACATCCGTGAACTGAGGAATTTGATTAAGAGGGCTGCATTGCTGGCAGACGAAGTGATAGAGGCGGACCATCTTCTAAGTCAATCGTGTCAGGAGGGAACAACGCAATCCCTTGATTCCTGCCTCGAGAATGCTCTCGTTAAGGGGTACAAGCTGCATGAAATAAACGAAACAATCAGAAAAATCGCCGAAAAGAGGATTATTGAGAGAACCTACGAGCAATCCTTCAGAAATAAAAGGAAAACGTGTCAGACTCTTCGTATCGACTATTCGACCCTTTTCAGAAAAATGAGGGAGTACGGTATAACGTAATCCCGTTTTCCTCCGCGCATCAACAGTGTCGTTCGAGCCTCAAAATCTCATCTCTTTCCCTCCGCCCTGTGGATCCCTTGTCTCACATAGCCACGGGTTTCACAGGAAAGTGGCTTTGAAGCTCAAGAAGAAAAGCGGGGGTGATGAGATTGGTCTCATGACGTCATCAGGATCTCCCCATCATGCAACCAGGAGGGCAGGTGATACAAAGTTTAAGCACGCAAATATGAATTTATGACGTGGCACAAATGCAATACAGTTGCAAGTGCGACCACCCCAATAATCCCCTTTCTTTCTTATCCGCTCAATTCCGAGTTTATAATCCCTAAATTTTTACTCATTTCGTGCGCACAAATATGGACCCGTGGAGGAAATGCTTAAGCTCCACTGAGAATGTGGTTGAATAATGACCTGACGAATTAACCTTGAGAAGATCGATTTGAGCATTTCCTCCGATGGAAAAGGCTGACATGGCCTAGGTTTTCGTACCGCAACCCTCAAACTGTTGTACAAATACAATAAAAAAGGGCCCGATTAGATTCAAGGCTTGCGTTAACACAAGACTAAGACCTCAGCATATGAAGGGGTGCGAGTCATAAGTACTTGTAATATGGCCTCTTTCGAGACCCAACGAAAGGAAAATGGTCTGGCATATGGATTGCTCTGTAGACATGTGACGTTGATGAGCTCCAAAGAGTGAGTTCCGGGTTTTAATCGGTTGCTGCTCCGACACGACCGTTAGGTATCACCGGCTGAAGGCCGCTTGTTTCGAATCAGAGGGGAAACGCAGCCGCAATGATACCGAATCCAGCAGAAGGGAGGTGATTTTGGTCTACTGAAGAACAAACGAACAGGCAAGCAGGCAAATGGGTAATTTTCACTAACTTTAACAGTTAATGGACAGGAGGAAAGAATTATGAAATGGTTAATCGGTTGCTTGTTAGCATTGGTTGTGGTTTCCTCAGCCTTCGCGGGAGAGGATCCATACATTGCCATCGTTGGCAATGACGTTGAGTACAACCCCTTCTATTTCAGCCAAAAGCATCAGCAGTTCCTTTATGATCAGACTCTTTTCGACGTTGCCGTATGTTTTGGAGAGTTTCCTCCTAAAACTCCGCAGACAAGGGTTGGAGAGAAAGGATGCGAGCAGTTCCGTTCCAACACCCCGATGAATCAACCGGAAATTTGCGACACGACGGGTGTGGTGAATGGTGTGGGCGACTTTACTTTCTATGGAGAGCCCAATGCGGTGATTCGGAAAGACAACGCGGGCTATTTCGAGTGGTATATCCGTCTTCCCAAGAAACCCAATGGGCAAATCAACCTGGTCTTTCAGTGTGGCGTCCTGAAACCCAATACGTTTTTGTTCGAGGAATTTGACTCGGTGAAGATGTGCGCAGCCGAAACAGGGGAAAGGATCGGGACCGGGTTCTGCACCAGCAATCAAGTTGCTCCGGGCATCAACCCCATCGTCAATTCATCCCTTCCCAAGATCAAAGCAATTGCGTATCCTGGCCCGTATTCTCTTGGGTTTACCCCGTTTAACCTGACAGCCTATAAGAATCCTGGAACCTATAATCTCACGACCGGTGATGCCGGCGCCATGACCAACACTGCATCTCTGCAGGTGCTTGATGGCAGTACAAATGCGAGGATAATGCTTAAGGCCTGTTTGGACAAAACCGTTATCACGAAGGTTCCCGTGACCGGTCAGCTAAACGCCCTGGGTCAGGTTGAAGCCGATCTGGAAGCTGGCGACCTGATTTATGTTCGCATGGATATCCCGAGCAACAACAAGGTTGACGTTTACTGCAATGCGCAGTCGGTGAAACTGGCGGGCATTGGAGAGGCCCCATATTGAGCGAAGTGGGGGGCATCTGCCCTGTTGAGTGATCGTCGTGCTTGCATCACGTGGGAAAGAGGGGTTATACTTGCTCGTCTTTCCCACTTTTTTTAAGAACAGGCCATCAAGAAGAGGTTCCGGGGTTCAGCAAGTCATTTGGAACCACTTCTGAATGACCGGTACTCACGGGTTAATAGCATACCCAAAGAATTCACGCATCGGGTGAAAAAAGAAAAAGCCCAAAACCTTTGCAGCCTGAACGATTCAGTAACATTTCAAGAAAGGTATCCCTCAATTTAGGATTTAATCCATAATCCTCCAAAAGGAGCGAGTGGGATGAGAAAAGATGTCATTGCTGTCGCCTGGCTTTTGGTCTTTCAAGCTCTCGTCTTTGTTGATGTATTACATGCAAGAGATTTGGGGGGGGTGAAAGGTGACCTTCCCCGTGCATTCTTGCAGAAACTGGAGGGCAGCGTTACAATTCGCAGGGATGGAGAGTCCATATCCGTCTGGTCAAACAGATCGACGCTGGAAGAGATCCTTGAACGGGTTGCCCTGGAAAAGAAAGTTGCCCTGAGGGTCTACTGCCAAGACCCGGCATTAAAGCACGAAAGAGCCGCCAATCTCAAGATTTCAGCTGTTTCTCTGGAGGAAGCACTTCGGAAGTTACTGTCTGAAGAGCACAAATTCACGTCTTTGAACCGAGAAGGAAAGCCGATGGGAGACTGGAAAGATGTTAGCACAGTAAACATCTATTCAAAGGGATGCGCTGGAACGGATCCCCCGGTTAGAGTTTTCATCGCCGAGAGGGAGCATCCTTTGCTGAGAGGGTTGCCTGAAGAGATCTCTCTCGATGAATTGGCTGACATCATGAAGAGGGGAGGCCCTGCTTTCCGACGTAGGTCTGCGGATATCTTAGGGATGAAGGCCGGTGAAGAAGGCATAGCTTACCTCAAGGAAGCCTTGAAAGACGAGAACTACAGGGTTATGTTTGCGGCTGCCAATGCGCTCAGGAGATTGGGTCAAAAATACGGTGCCGAAAAGGTTGCGGACGCCATTTATGAGAGATTCCGGGAAAGACCCTATGCGGAATTTCTGCCGATTATGGCTGAGGTTGACAGAAACCGGATCTGGCCCGTGATTAGCGGGGTCATTGATCAATCCGGAGAGAATGAAAAGAGTATCATCGTGAGAGCCCTTTTCCTGACAAACGACAGAAGGGCAATCGATTATCTTTCGAAGATTTCTTTCACCGCGAATGCGGAAATTTCGAAACAGGCGATCTACGCAATAGGTAAGATCGGTGGACCGGAAGCGGCAACGGCTTTGCTGAAAGTCTTAAGAGAAGGAAATGCCGGGCGCCAGGCATGGGCTGCTCAAGCCGTCTTTTTCCTGGCAAAAGAGGACTCTTCGGGAGTACGCACAGAAGTTGAGAAAATTGCGAGAGAAGAAAAAGTACCGGATCTATTCCTCGATGCCCTCGCTGAGATTTTCTATTTCGAACCTCTCGAGAAATTGATGAAGGACCCGTCTTCGAAGGCGGACCTGAAGATCCGGGCATTGAAGGCGCTGGCGACTAAAGGAGCTGAAAAAACAATCGAAATTATGAGTATAGGTCTTAATGATGCAGTGCCCAAAGTACGACTGGCCTCCGCTGAAGCAATGGGGTCTCTTGCTGTGGAAACAGCCATCCCTTACCTTATCAAGGCAACTCAAGATAAAGATGCGGGGGTGAGGAAGGGCGCGATAAGGGGTCTTTCTGAATTTCCCGGCAACGAGAATGTTATAGAGGTTTTGGGGAAGGTAATTGATGACCCGGACGAAGGCGTCAGAAGGGAAGCAGTGGATGCATTAGAGGTAATGGGGGAACCTAACGAGGTGCTGGGAGAACCTAACGAGGTGATGATAGCAGTGCTTATGAAATGCAAGAATCACAAAGATCCGTACGTAGCGAACAAGGCAGGCTCAATATGGCGATATTGGGGCTTGGAATGAATATATGTTCTTGATGTATGGTCTTATAGGGGTTGCCCGCAATCCAAACAAATAATGTGTGATACTCAAAACCTTACCTTACTGACGATGTTGCGGAGATTGATTTCAATCTAAAATAAACATTACAAACGGGAACCCAGTTCTCTTTGCGTGTTTCCCTCCCATCCGTATCTTTGGAACTGTTCACGACAATCTTTAATCTTTGAGAGTTTCCTATATGATCGTGTGCATCTGAGGAAAGGGATTTCATAAGGAAAATTTAATCCAATTCTAATCTTCTTTTAATTCTGATCGTTCACAATTCGGGCAATACCTTTATGTTCTCAGAGTATGCTGCCTTAATCCCAAGGAGGAATAAAGCATCATGTGGGGTCTTAACACAGATCGCTTTGAAGACAGGGGGGGTAGACGCTCGGGACTTGATCGCCGGAGTGTTTTTACCCCGAGCCGTATTCGAGAAAAGAGATCCTGGCAAGATAGGCGAATGGGTCAGGACAGGCGGATTGGAAAAGAAGATCTCGTGGTTATATTTAAACCAAAAAGGAAGACGGACGAGTTCGTTGAAATTCCGAGAAGCGTAAGGGACTTCATTGAAGGTATCTGCATCTCCTTACTACTATTGGGAGCAATAATAATATCAATTGACCATATTTTTGAGAGGATAATAATAGCTTCAATCGGAGCTCTAAAATAGTTGCCACTTCTCTAACCTGTTCAAATGTTCCCGGCCGGAAATCCGACGTAAAGGACTGAGAATGGATTGCCCAACTTCTTCGCCATGGGCTCATCTGTAAGAGTTACCGTGTGCAACATGGACAGAAAAAGCAGGGCAGCCTCAATGAAGAATCCGCGGCTTTCCCCCTTTATCTTATAAAAACAGCTTTCTCTCCACTTCCCAGTAAACGAACCGAAGGCAAATGCTTTCTTCACCAATCGGTATCCCGGATCGTTATCGTCGCACTGCTGGAAGGCCCAACAGCATAGGCCGGATCGGCCGAGATCGTCAAAATCGCTGTTTCGTTGCCCTCATACACCGAATCGTCAATCGGCCTCAATGTCACGTTCACATGTGAAGCCCCCGCAGGGATGGTCACCGGGCTCGTAATGGTAGTGTAGTCGACCCCATTCTCGGCTGTCCCCCCCATCGTGAACAATACACTCAAACTCGTAGTCATATCGCCTTTCCGTGAGATACGATACCTCCCCACCGTCGGACCCGCCTCCGTGGCCACCCGGTCTGTCGCCTTCACCCTCACCTCGAGCGTAACTCCCGACCCGGACAGACTCACCGTCACATTATTCTCATCTGGATCATCAGAGGAGACGCTGGATTGACTTAAGAAATCTCCTTTCGAACTCGGAAAAAATCTGTAAGTGACGACACAGCTCCCGCCTGGCCCAAACGTCCGTCCCGAACAATCGTCTGAAAATTTGCTGAAAGGGACGACAGGTGGATTAATATTCCCGATCGACAAGTTGGCATGTCCAGCATTTCTGATTGTAACGCTCTGGGGAGCCGAAAATCTCCCTATCCTAACATTTCCGAAGTCAATTGAAGAGGGAGCAACCTCAATATTCGGTGAATCAAAAGGGATTCCATTTCCTGCAAGGTCTATTGTCATTGGATTTTCGTTTGGATCATTGGAAGGAATACTTGAACTGCTTGAAAAGGTGTCTTCTGAAAGAGGTAGAAACCGGTAGGTTATTGTGCAGGTTCCACCGTGGGGGACAGTCAGTCCCGAACAATTGTCGACGATCTTAGTGAACGGAAGGTTTGGATTGGTGATCGTCCCGATCACGAGATCTATGCCCCCAGTGTTTTTAACTGTAATCTGTTGATCCGAAGTGCCTCCGATAGTCACATTGCCAAAAAACACCGGATTCGGGGTGACCGAAATGTCCGGTTCACTGAATGCTCCCTTCCCAGAACGCACTGGCCAAACATAATAGTTACTCGATTTTCTGCGGAAGTGCATGTACCCAGTCCACACTTTGATGACCCACGCGTAATCGGTTACGAGAACGTTCGATGTGGACGACCAGTAGCTGTTGGACTGCACATTCTGGAAAGGGTGTCCTGCCGGCAAAGCCGGATTATCCGGATCATCCATGGACCTATCAATCAAGCTGAAAAGTTCTTTCCTGTTGGGAAGACGCCAGTCATCATAACCGGCTAACTCCGCGCTATTGTTTATTGATTTTACGTAGTCTAGGCCTTCCTGCCAAGTTTTGTATCCGGTCGGAAGGCCAGCGTTCTTCGCCCACATCAGGCCCGTGAGGTCGTCTGTGACGGTCCCGTCCCCGTGATCGGTGAACCGTTGAGCTGGCCATGTAACTCCTCTTTCGAGATCGCCATCGTCTCCGACCGCATAGCCCACCGTTTGTCCAGTCTTCCAAATATTTGCAGGAAATGCAGGATCGGGAGTATTTAGTGACCCTGAGCGTACCGGCCATAGAAAAGCCGTGGCGGCCTTAGTGTAAAAATCCACATAGCCATTCCCCATATCGACAAACCACGCGTAATTGGTGCCGTAATACGTGGTCGACGACCAGTAGTAGTAAGACTGCACATTAGTAAACCCTTGGGCAATAAGCCAGGGGGCGGTAGTGGCTTCATCCGGATTCAAGAAACTCTCCAGTTCGTTCACATTGGGCAAACGCCAGTCTTGATATCCGCACAATACCGTCCCTGCATTGATCGACGTAACAAAATCGAGAGCCCCTTTCCATGTTCTAACACCCCCGGAGAGGTTTGCGTTCTTTGCCCACATCAGGCCTGTGAGATTGTCGATCACACAGTCGCCGTTCACGGTGAACCTGGGATCGGGCCATTCGACCCCCGCCTGCAATTCACCATCCTGCCCGGTTCCAGTACAGGCTATCTCTTCGGCTGCTGTATCGAAGCACTTCGTTTGACCCGTCCGGGGGAGGGTAATCACACCTTGCCCCCATCCGACTTCTGGACTAACCATCAAGAACATCAAGAAAAATAAAAAATAAACGGGCATCTTCGGCATAACCCCCTCCAACTAAGTACGAACTCGCTTTATCAAAAAACACTGGTGAAGACCAAAAACTATCACATAGGGTAAGCCCCCGGCTCTGCCGGGGGACTCACAGTGTTTGACTGGAAGAGCGAAGTTCCACGGCCTTCCCGTGGGTATCTACACCTTACTCAGAACTAGCGTTCTAACAACTCCGATGGTTGTGCGAAACCATTTGAAAGAAAGTCAATCAAAAAATACAATTATGGCACTCAAATTATCATGTGGCAAGATGCTGTGAGTAGAAGACATGAATTAATGATTAGCACTTAACTAAACTTTATACATTGAATTATATTCGATGTCAAGGATTTTTTTTGAAGTGTAATATACTGATAATATTAAATAACTTACATAAATACGACAATAGTATTTTTTCATAAAATTGTTTTTTTGTTGGGCTTTCAGATAACGACGCGGTTATATGCTTCTGTTGGTTACAGGTTGTAATATCTCATTACGAGGGTTTCTTCAGAATGAAGGAGTTCAGGTTACTCTACCCCCTTTCACCGTAGCCCGTCAAGAATTACATCCGGTACAGAGGGTCAACCGTGCATAGATTCAAAACCGGCAGATGCAAGGGGATCCATTTGAATCCGCATACTGGCTTCACCGTCTTCACGGACCAAAATGCGGGTCTTCTCTGGAGATCAAAATAGGATCAGCGCCTATTTAACAGGAAACGGAATGATGTAAGTCAACGGCCACTGTTCTGGAGATTCTCTCTATGATGAAATGATAGGAAAACGGAGGAAATAAAGTCAAGAAGAAAATAGGGCGCTGTCCCTCTTTTCCAGTTCAAGGGGGTGAGATCCCGGACCCAGTCCGCGATGACAATCTCTTCTTTTTAGACAACATCGATTATGATTGGATTGTCAAGGATCTCGTCCTACCGCTGCAGGAGGAATCTCCTGGTGGGGGGATTCCCCGCGTCGAACTCCAAAAGGGTGATGTGCGGGACGGAGACATCACCGCAAACCTTGTGGATTGTTATCAA
>Ga0079037_100002370_pt1 | contig 10326 bp, 11 predicted proteins | sample Mud3Dept4metaG_FD_71479 | JGI IMG/M metagenome (GOLD analysis project Ga0079037, IMG submission 71479) | Freshwater wetland microbial communities from Ohio, USA, analyzing the effect of biotic and abiotic controls - Mud 3 Core 4 Depth 4 metaG | ecosystem: Environmental > Aquatic > Freshwater >... | reverse complement strand
CGAAGGCCAGATTCTATCCGTGGTCCAGCCGGACCTCTGCCTTGTCGGTGGGATCACGGAGGGCAAAAAGATAGCCGATTACGCCAACGTCTATGATATCACCGTTCAGGCGCATACCTGTGGCAGCCCGATTACAACTGCGGCTGCCCTGCACTTGGAGACGGTCATCCCGAATTTTATCATCCATGAACACAACTGGCAGGCAATCAAGGACTATAATACTCGCCTCTGCCAGCAGGATTACCAGCCGGTGAAGGGCTACTATTCCGTTCCGGAACTGCCGGGGCTAGGTCTTGACCTGAACGAAGGTGCGATAAAGGACTTCCCTATCGTCGTGGTCAAATAGGGGAATAGGAAATGGGTAAGAATAATAACAGGATTGAGAATTTCAACGTAAAAGCGGATTGTGCCCCCAAAAACATGAACCCAGAAGCCCGGCGAATCAGTGGTTTATAGGGGAACGGATGGCGCGGACATAGGTATAATCTCGGTGACAATCTCATTTCAAAGCATTCTTCAAATTGCGTGCCATCTCGACATAGCGTATGGCCGGAAAGGGCTCTGATGGACCCCTATTTACTCTCAGACCAACGAAAGTCGGCCCTGACTCCCTTAGTATGGGTCCAATATGTTCTCGGAAATCCGTAAATTGGTCAAACTCGTACACCTTGCTAAAACCTGCCGCTCGTGCGAAAGCCGCCAGATTGTGTTTTCCGATCCCTGGAAGTGGTATTCCGCCGGGGATCTCGTAGAGTTGATTCTCCAGCACGAAATGGATGAGATTGTCTGGCTGCACGGCAGCAATGGTCACCAAAGTTCCCAGATTCATCAAAAGGCTGCCATCCCCGTCTAATACGATCACCTTTCGGCTCGTTTGGGCTAACGAAAGGCCCAAGCCCACGGATGAGGCATAGCCCATGGCTCCTGCCACATAAAAGTCCAGAGGGCTGGAAGATAACTTGCTCCAATCTTTAATGGCACTCATGGTTGCCACTACGATCTCATCTGTTCGCATTTCCGAGATAACTTTTAACAATTCATACCTTTGCATCATCCTGGCTCCCCTTTCCCTCCAGGCACAAAATCGTCGGCACTGGTGAGTAGAAGCGCGATAGGTTTTGAATCACGTTCCGCGCGGGAGAACGCCTCTGATATCTTGCCCACATCTTGATCTGAGTTCACCAGTTCATAGGGAATCCCCAAAGCCTCCAGGAAAGCCTCTGTTATTTCTCCCTCGCCTTTTTTCATCTTTCCTGCAGGAGTGTTTTCTGGATTTTGGTACCCCAAATATCCTAAATTACCTATGAGAAGGACCAGAGGGAAATAAAGGTTTACTGCCCATTTCAATACATTTCCTGAATCGAACGCCCCTTGGTTCTCTATCAGCACAACCCCTCGTTTCCCACCCAAATGCATTCCCGCGCAGACCGCGATAGCCTCTCCTTCAGCACAAACCTGGATCACTCGTAGCGAACGATCGTTCAGCATCGAGTCGTGCATGAAATGCGTCTCACTATCGGGAACCCAGGCGATATATTCAACAGCATTCCTCTTGAGTTCGTCGCATATAAGATGCCCTCGCTGTGTCATGTTCGCGCCTCCCTATAAGTGAATAATAGCTGGGTCCCACCCCCTCGTCAACTCAGAATCAATAAAATGCCGGGTTAGTCATTACCCGGAAGCTGCGAAGAGGGGCCTCCGTTGTTGAGAATGAAAACTACCTGAAGCCAGATATTTTCACGAAACAATTTTACCGGCCAGCCAAAGAGATCCTTGCACCCTGCCTTAATGGCATCATTTTCGAGCAGGAATACCATGTCAAGAATGACCGGATTGCGATATCTAAAATGGCCCAGGACCTGGAAGAATTCTTCAGCAAGATCCCCAAGGATACCCGGCACCACATCGAGCTTAGAACCGAGGCGTATTTGGGTGATCCTGTCTTTGATTTTCTGAAGAAGCATGGAGTGGGATTGGTTTTCTCGCACTGGACCTGGCTGCCGACGTTAAGGAGGCAATTTGCCAGGGTGGGGTCGGAGTTTTTCAACTCGGGAAAACAAGCAGTCATCCGGCTTATTACCCCCCTGCGGATGAGCTACGAGAATCCTATGCCAAAGCCAACCAATGGCTTGAAGAATTAAGTTTGAATCGGCCCCTACGCCCCTCTTTAATTGGTTTAAACTCGCTTTCCTATTTTCATTCAGGTATCTCCAGACCTTCCCAGCAGTTTCTCCGATTGGCTGAATCATTACTTCCCTCCTGACGTTTAATACCGGATCAAGAAAAAAAGCCAACTGGCCCATTGAGGTCTCGGGGAATCATTCTTTAGGTGGCAATTAAGGCGCCATCCTAATCCGGATTCTGAGCGGTAAGGTCTTAGGTTAAGGAATCAATCCTTAATTTTGGGTTTAATTTGGTTTTTCGATTTAGTGTCTTCCAGCTTGACTTTTAGAATAAGGCCTTCCGGACGAGAGAGGATAAGTTTACCTTTGTCTATCCCTGAAAATTGCCACTCCCGTGTTCCCATTGAGACTACCTTTGGGAAAGAGATCTCTTCAGTCATGGTTAATCCTCCCGCTGAAGGCTATATCGCCAAAAGAGCAGCCTTGTTTCCCGGTCCAACTTTTTGCTCAATATAGACTCTTTAATAATTTCTGCAGCTTTTTCAAAAAAACTGGAGGCAGACCGGAAAACCTAACCGCACATCTATGCTCCTTTGCGGAAATTCCCGATTTATCTACCCGAATGACCTCTCCAGGGGCTTGAATATAGTCTAACCCAGCGGCTGAATCATAATAGAACTTGAGACTTAGATTTTGACCAATATCTAAATTTTCCGGGGTATACATGGATAAACCACCCTCGCAAATATCATCCATATAGGCAAAACGGAGGTGGGAGGATTCCGGAAAAGAATATTCCATTGGCAGGCGCAAAGATAGCCTGAAGTGCTTTCTTTTTTCCCGTTCGGCTGAAGTGGCTTGATGTATTACGCGGGCTATATTTAATTGGGTATTTCCATTCATCAAGTTATCAAGTATGCGAATTATGTACCAATCAGTATCAGCTTAAAAATATTATTGATTTAAATCCCAAGCGAACGAGATGACTGCACTTTTCCATTTTTTTATGGAAATGACCCTATAGAAAGCCCACCATTTTATCATTTGGGTGCTTAATGAGCAGGTTTCCAAGATTCGATTGAATGAGGCGGGAGGACCTAATGGGTCGTTCGTGAAATGAAGGGGACTTTAGCTAGTTAAATCAAAAGGTTAGGGATCATTGCAAGGGCCTCCCCCCCCTCTTTTTTGTTCTCCTTGCGTTTTTATTGGGAGAGTTATGATGTTTCTGCGGGTGCCGCAGAACCCTGATCTTCATGGGATTCGCCTTGCATCCCCATTTCTAACCAGCCGCAGAATTCGGGGGCCTGGATCATTAAAAGGAAGGTTTCTTCCATACCTTCTGAAACAGGGATAAGAAGTTTCCTCCTAAAATTTTGCCGCAGTCTTCATCCGAGTAGCCTCTGGCAATTAAGCCTTCGGTAATTCGTGGAAACTGCCTGATGTGCGAGAATCCTTCCACGTGGCGGTGCTCGAAGGGAGCTTGAATGAGCTTTGGGTAGCGGGTTTGCACCTCGGAGATGTATTCTTCTTTCGTTTTTCCTTCGAATTTATCGGTTCCGATTCCCACATGGTCCACTCCGACTAAATCGACCAAGTAGTCAATTTGATCCAAAAAGTCATCAAGGGTAGGCCTTTTTCCCGGCGCGGATTTGCAAAAAGCGGCAAAGGGCGTAGCGCCAATGACTCCTCCCTTTTGGCATACCTTACGGATAAGATCGTCGGGCTTGTTTCGGGGAAGGGCTTTCATGAAAAAGGGGTTTCCGTGCGTAATGGCCACGGGGTATTCAGAAACAGTCACCGCATCTTCACTGGTCTGCCAGCCTACGTGCGAGAGGTCTATCAAAATGCCGAGACGATTCATGGCCTGAATCAGCTGTGAACCGAAACTCGTGAGCCCATTATCTTTGGGCTCCAGGCATCCAGCCCCGATCGCATTTGCTTCATTATAGGTCAACTGGATGATTCGCACCCCCAATTTATAAAGAATGGGCAAAAGGTTCACGTCCTGCCCCAATGCTGCGCCATTTTGCAGCCCGAAAATGATCCCGAGTTTTCCTTTCCCTTTTGCCTCCAAGAGGTCCTCGGGCTGCTGCACGAGCAAGATTCGGTCCGGGTCGTTTTCCAGGAGGGCATAATAACGGCGGATTTGGTTTAATACATACTCGAATCCCTCGCAGGCATACATGTTCAAAGTCACATGGGTGGCCTGGATGCCTCCCGCAAGGATATGGGAATATTCAAACCCATATCCTCCCAACCCATCAATGACAAGAGCCCGGTCATGAATGCTCCGGGCCTGGGCTGATATCGGATTTTCTAAAGGATCATTCATGGCCCAATCCCGCTTTCAGAGTTTTTGAGTGTTAAATTGGCTCGTCGTTCACAAGTCGATGGATGCAAAAATGCTCAAGAGGTTTCATGTGTATCATATTCGGAAATCACTTACAACTTCTTTCCTAGGACCCTGGATTTTGAGCCAGGAAGATCCCTTTGCTGTTTTGCCTTGTTTGACATTCAACCCCCAAGGCCCCTATAATCGAAACGCCGTAAAGAAAATTTTCCGCAATCGGATGACCAGGGGGAATTTTTGCTTCAGTCTAGAATGAGGGAGCTGCCATGAATTCGCTTCGATCGCTCGTTTCGAGGGCAGTAGTCTTTTTAAAAAAGCAGGAATGGGACTGGAAGATCACTGTCCTAAGAACATCGCTCGATCGATTTGCCTATCAAACGGTCTTTCCTTATTTATCTCTCTACATTGTCGCATTGGGGGCAACAGCCACCGAATTGGGCGTCGTAAACAGCTTCGGCATGATTGCCGCGGGTGTCATCAGTCCCCTTACCGGTTGGTTCATCGACAAATCCGGACCCAGAAAAATTTACCTTCTCGGCATCGGTTTTCTCGCCATATCTTATGTAACCTACGCAATAGCTCAAAGTTGGCTCATCACGGTTTTCGCAATGGTGGCCTACTGGGTCGGTTTCTCGGTGAGCATCCACAGCTGCGCTACGATATGCGGAAATTGCCTGGCAAATGAAGATCGGGCGACCGGCATGACCATCTGTGAAACGGTTGCCGCAGGCCTGCTGGGGATGGCGGGGCCCATGCTGGGGGCATGGTTGGTAACCGGTTTTGGCGGTGTCAATGCCGGAGGCATTCGGCCCCTGTTTTTTTTCAGTTCAATCATTACCGGAATCAGTTTTGTTATCATATGGACCCAGCTGCCAGAAAAGAAAGGGAGAATATCGAAGGGGGTTCAGTCCAGCTTATTTCGCGATCTCCGTCAGGTTTTGAAAGAAGGACAGTACCTGAATCGGTGGCTGGTTATCTCTTCCCTCAATTCTTTGCCCATAGCGATGGTATTTCCTTTCTCCCAGGTCTTCGCCCATGAAATAAAGGGAGCGGACCCTTTTATCCTGGGCGCCATGGTTACGGGTTCCGCTTTGACTTCCATCATTTTCGCGATTCCTCTGGGCCGGTTGGCGGATCGGGTGGGAAGGAAAAGAATTCTATATTTGACGATGCCGCTTTTCTGGGGCGCCAACTTGATGCTGATATGGGCAACCAGTCCGGCATTTTTACTGATCGCTGGAATTCTGCAGGGTTTCTTTTACATCGGCTCGCCGATCGCAGCAGCCATGGAAAGGGAGTTGGTGCCTGCGGAACAGATGGGAAGGTGGCTGGGAATCGTCCGATTTTCCAGGATGCTCGTAAATGCCGTTATCGCCCTCCTATCCGGCATGATCTGGGATAGGATCGGGCCCCAGTACGTTTTTTGGGCCTTTATGGCCCTGGACCTTATTGTGAGGGCGCCGCTTTTGGTCCGGATGCCCGAAACGCTTCGCCTCCGGCTTGGCGACCAGATTCCTGAATCTTCGAAAGGATGAATGGCGCTTAGATATGGGGGAATGCTTTTCAGATATCCACAATAGGATAAGTTGATGGTCATTTTAAGGTTTAATTTATTTCCCTTTCATGCTGAGGCATGATGCGGTTCATCTTCATAAACCGGGACATCGGTTCAAAGCGGACTGTCATGCGATCTTAAAAAAATGAAGAAAGCGCAGACCGCAACCCAATTACCGAAAGATTGAGAAGGTAGGGCCATGAAAAGATACGGATGGGCAGGACATATTCTTCGGGTCGACCTTTCTTCGGGGAAAACCCGAAAGGAAGAAAGCGACTCCTATGTGGATGAGTTCGTAGGAGGGCGGGGGCTTGGACAGAGCATCCTCTTCCGGGAGCTTGCGCCCGACGCAGAAGCCCTTGATCCCAGGAATCCGCTTATTCTAGCCGCCGGCCCTCTGACCGGGACCTTGGCCCCGGGTTCCGGGCGTTTGTCCTTATCCGGTAAAAACCTTCTCACCGGGGGGATTGGGTCTTCCAATGTGGGGGGACATTTCGGGCCGGAGCTGAAGTATGCCGGGTTTGACGCTGTGGTAATCGAGGGAAAAAGCGCAGAGTCTGTTTATCTGTTGATCGAAGACGGAAAAGCCTCGCTCCGCAGTGCCCGTCGCCTGCAGGGAAAAACGACATGGGAGACGGAGGAAGTCCTTCGCCAATCTCACGGGAAAACCGCCCGGGTTCTTTCCATCGGCCCGGCCGGAGAACGCTCGGCTCCCGTCGCCTGCATCATCGCCGACCGGGCCCGGGCCGCGGGAAGGTGCGGCTTCGGAGGAATCATGGGCAGCAAGAACCTGAAGGCCATCGTGGCCCGGGGAAGCTTGCCCGTGGAAGTGGCCGACCCTGATGGGTTCATGGCCTTGGTGGAAAAGGCTCGGGCTCAGATCTTTTCCACGGCCACGATTCAGAGGCTTCGCACTCATGGGACCTGCGGCAGCGTGGGACGGGCCAATGCTTCCTGCACCATTCCCTTCCGGAACTTCCAGGATGACCACTTGGATGAAAAGAAACTGGAGCTGGTGGCCCGATCGGTTTTCCAGGAATCCTATCAGGTCCGGAATTTATCCTGCATGGGCTGCTTTTTCCAGGATACTTTCTTTTACGAGGCGAAAGAGGGCGAGTACGCCCCTCTGCGCCTGGAGGGATTTCACCAGAACCTGGTCTGGGATTTCGTGGGCAAGCTGGAGATCACCGATCCTCAGGCGGTCCTGGCCATCCAGGCCCTTTGCTCAAAATTCGGGATGGACATCGACAACACCTCCGGGGCGATCGCCCTGGCCTTCGACCTCTTTGAAAAAGGAATCATCGGCGAAAAAGAAACGGATGGGCTGAAGCTGAATTGGGGAAACCACCGGGCCGTCACCCGGTTGATCGAAAAGATGGCCTACGGGGAGGGATTCGGGGCAGTCTTGAACCAAGGATGCTATCGGGCTGCCAGGGCCATCGGCAAGGGAGCCGAGGAATTTGCCTTTCATATCAAAGGCCAGGACCTGGCCGAGGCGATTCGGGCGGACAAGGGGTGGGCCCTGGGAACGGTTGTCGCCCCGAGGGGCGGGGGGCATCTGAACGGCGCCACCATGACCGGCATGATGAGGATTTCCCCCGAGGAGTCCATGGCCGTGTTCGGCACCCCCTATGGAGGGGAACAGGATACCTACCGGGGGAAAGCGAAGGTGGTTTACTGGTATGAGCTTTTCAAATCGGCGGTGGACGCGGTGGGCCTCTGTTATTTTCCTTCCAAGTGGGTGGACCTGCGGTTCCTGGGCCCTGCGGAGTATGCGGAGCTCCTGGGTGCAGCCACGGGAAAAAGGTTCACCGGTGATGACTTAATGTACCTCGGCCGGAAGGTTCACAATATCGAAAAGGCCTTCAATACCCTCCACGCCGGGTTTGGGGTGGAAGAGGATTATCCACCCAAGAGATTCTTCGAGGAACCGGTGAAGAGCGGCCCCTATACGGGTGCTCTCTTTACTCGGGACGAGTGGCAAACCATGCTCGAAGAATATTATCGCCTTCATGAGTGGGACCCAAAGACAGGTCTGCAGACAGAGGCCATTTTAAAAGAACTGGGCCTCGGTTTCGTCCTGGAAAAGCTGGCGAAGGCGGGGAAGGTCCGGAGGAGTCCATGAACTGGCTGATCGAGACAAAAAACAGGGGAAGGATTTCCGTGAATTTGGAAAAATGCTGCGCCTGCCGGTCCTGCGAACTGGGCTGTTCCTTCCATCATCAAGGGAATTTCGATCCTTCCCGGTCGAGCATCAAAGTCTGCCGGGAAGACGGCAAGGGAACCCTGGAGATGTCGGTAATCTCCACCTGTGACGGCTGTCCGGGAGATAAGCCTCCCTGGTGCGTGCGTTTCTGCAGCTCCGGCTGCCTTCAGTTTGAGGAAAAATACATTCCATGAAAGATGGTCGGAAAATCCAGCCTTTTTTTGCAGCCAATTTTTGACAGCGAGGCTCGGAGACTGTGCCTCCGATGAAACAAGGCTACACCAATCGTATCGTCCACCTATTTCCCCCGCCCAACAAGACCTCAATGCTGGCGAAAAGCCTCATGCCAAAGGTGTAGGGAAAATCGATTAAGGCCGACTCCGGTGTGAAGGAAAAATTTGGAAAAATGTAAGGAAATACCTACACCTTTGCTAAGGGCCCAGGGATGACGAAAATTCAATAACTATTTAAAATCATATGGTTATAAAAATATGGCGATTGGTATATTATTTGCCTATTTGAGCATCGGGAAGTTTTAGCCACTTCAGCATTGGAGGAAATGATCATGAAAAAGACGGGATCCTTTAATTTCACCTCGTTCGCCCTGCTCTTCGGAGCCCTTGCATTTTTGGTCTCATTGGCCACATGCGGGGGCGGAGGGGGAGGAGGAAGTTCTACAGGCACTTCTACAGGAACCGTCAACACAAGCATTTCAGACCCCCCTACTTGTAAAGAGACGTTCCAGAGTGTTTGGGTAACAGTAACCAGGGTGCGGGCCCACACTTCCGGCAACGCGGGTCCAAATGACAGTAATTGGATCGATTTGGTCGATCTTCGCAACAATCCCAGGCAGATTGACCTACTGAACCTGGACTCCACGACGTGCGTTCTAACCCAGCTTGGGTCGAAGAGCGGCATACCTGCCGGGCAATACCAGCAGATACGTCTTATATTGTTAAGTAATTCCCCCGGGGCCGGAGAAGCGAAGCCTTCGCCCAATCATTGCGGCAGCAACGGATACAACTGTGTCGACGTGGAGGGAGGATCGACGGAGACGCTGCATTTGAGCAGCGAAGCCCAGACCGGAATCAAAATTCCCTCCGGACAGATCGCCGGGGGAAGATTCGTCGTGCCGGCGGGGAGCAGCATTGATTTGAATATCGATTTTGATGCCTGCTCGTCGATCGTCCGGCAGGGGAACGGGCAGTACCGGTTGAAGCCCGTCCTTCATGCCGGTGAGGTTTCGTTGAATCATCATTCCATCAGCGGGCGGGTGATAGACAATGGAACAAAACTTCCCATTGCCAATGCCTTCGTTCTCTTGGAGACGAAAGAGCTGAATAATCCGAATAATATCGATCGAGTGCTGATGCAGAAAACGACCGGCCAGGATGGCAGGTTTATCTTTTGCCCTCTCCCCGCAGACATATTGGCCTACGATATCGTGGCCGCCGCAACCAACGCTTCCACGACATACAATGCCACGGTCGTTCTTTCGGTTCCGCTGGGAGCGAATGTGGGTGACATTCCTCTCCTACCCGGGGGCAACGGGACTCGACCAGCAGGGATCGGCGGACAGATTACTACTACCTCAACCGGGAATTCAGCCACTCCGGTGGATATCAGCCTTTCGGCTCTGCAGCCGGTGGGTGGGACGAGTCCTCTGATTGTGACGATTCCTCTCTTCTCCGGATCGACACCCAATGTGGCTACAGGCACTGCTGGGAACTGTCCAGCGGGCACCGCTTGTGTCAATTACGACCTTTTGGTTCCGGCAAGCAATCCCCTGGCGGCCACATTCAGTGCCACGCCCCCGACCAACTATACTGCTACCCCTTCACCCAGTCCAGTCCGCTACTGGGTTAATGCACGCGCTTTCCTTCCAGGCTCGGATTCCGGTTCGACGGATTGCAGCCCGTCGAGTCTGCCCCAAGCTTTCGATTCAACGACGCAAATTACGGTGACTGCAGGGACCACCACGGATAAGCCCTTCAGTTTCACCGGATGCCATAATCCGTAATAATATTGGCAGACAGGATTTACTATAGAGAAGAAAAGCATAAAGCAGGCATCGCGGGGGCCGTTTTTTTTG
>Ga0079037_100002369_pt1 | contig 10326 bp, 10 predicted proteins | sample Mud3Dept4metaG_FD_71479 | JGI IMG/M metagenome (GOLD analysis project Ga0079037, IMG submission 71479) | Freshwater wetland microbial communities from Ohio, USA, analyzing the effect of biotic and abiotic controls - Mud 3 Core 4 Depth 4 metaG | ecosystem: Environmental > Aquatic > Freshwater >... | reverse complement strand
TCGCTCGAGATGCTGCGCGCCAGCGCCATCGCGTATTCGCCGTCGCGGGATGCGACCGTCATCGCGCTCGGCAGCCCGGCGCCGACTTCCTTCGCGAACGTGGGGCCCGACAGCACGGCCGTTGGTACGCCTGGGCCGAGCACCTCGGTCGCGACGTCATGCGGCAGCTTGCCGGTCGCGAGCTCGAAGCCCTTGGTCGCCCAGGCGACACCCTGTCCCGCGCGCAGCAGCGGACGGATCCGCTCGAGGACCTCGCGAAACGCGTGGCTCGGCACGACCACCAGCAGCTCGTCCGCCCCGGTGACGGCGCGGGCGAAGTCGTGCTCGATCTCGAGTCCGTCAGGCAGCTCGATGCCCGGCAGGTAGCGACTGTTGACCCGGCTCCGGGCCATCGAGTCGAGTTCGTCCGTCTCGATGCCCCAGAGCACGGTGCGGTGACCGGTGCGCGCAAGGTGCACCGCCAGCGCAGTTCCCCACGAACCTGAGCCGAGCACGGCGACGACCGGCTTCACGTCGTTGTGTACTCCCGGGGTGTCGCCGCCATCGCGACAGCGTCAGTTGACCGAAGGGCTCGCAGCCTGCTGCTGGGCGGCTGCCCGGGCGTGCAGGCCTTCGAACGTCACGAGCGGCAGCAGGAACGGCGGAAAGCCGCCCTTGGTGACCAGCTCGGCGATGGTCGAGCGTGCGAACGAGAGCAGGTAGTTAGGGGCGACGATGCTCAGCACCTGGCCGAGGTCGTTCGTCGACAGGTTGCGGATCGTGAACGCGCCCGCCTGCTGCAATTCGAGCAGCCAGACCGTCTTGTCGCCGACCTTCGCCTCGAGATTCACCTGCAGCACGACCTCGTGCAGGTCCTGGGCGAGCGCGTTGGCACGGGTCGCGAGATTCAGGTTGACCGTGGGGCTGCCTTCAGCGCCGCCCATGAAAGGGCCGGTCGGTGCCTCGAACGAGCAGTCCTTGATGTACACGGCCTGCGGATTGATGAGCGGCGCATTCGGGTCCGCAGGCGGCTGGGTCTGGTTGATCGGCTGATTCATGGTCTCGTCCTGTGAAAGTGTTCTGGTGGACCGTCGTGGTCCGTGGGTCTCACGCGCGCCCGAGCAGCTTGTCGAGCTCGCCGGTCTTGTCGAGGGCATACAACTCGTCGAATCCGCCGACGTGGCGGTCGCCGACGAAGATCTGGGGAACCGTGCGTCGTCCGCCACTGCGCTTGAGCATGGCCTCGCGCTCGGCCGGATCGTCGTCCACCTTGATTTCGCGGAAGGCGACTTCCTTGCGCCCGAGCAGTGCCTTGGCGCGGTCGCAGTAGGGGCACCAGCCGGTCGAGTACACCACGACTTCGGTTTCGCTCATCCCGTCACCCCTCACTTGCTCTTCGCGTCGGCCTTCACGAGCGGCAGGTTCTCGGCCCGCCAGGCCTGCAGTCCGCCCCGGAGATTCACGACCTTGGTGAATCCCTGGGCCTGGAGCACACGCGCGGCCGCGCTGGAACGCATGCCGCTCTCGCAGCACACGACGACTACCTTGTCCTTGAACTTCTTCAGCAGCTCGCCGCTCTGCGCGACCTGGTCCTGCGGAATGTGCTTCGCGTCGATGACGTGGCCCGAGTCGAATTCGGCCTTGCTGCGCACGTCGACCAGGACCGCGCCCTGGTTCAGCAGGCGGACGGCGTCCGACGGGCCCACCGCCTGCCCGCTGCTCCTCAAGCGGCTGATTTCGTAGGCGAGCGCCGCCAACGCCAGCAACGCCGTGCCTCCCACGAGGAACGGGTGCCGGGTCGCGTATTCGAGGAGACGGTCCATGGTCGGGGCCGGGGAAAAGGGTCGCGGATTATAGCAGCCTCGCCGACACGCTAGACTTGCCGGCTTCTGCCCCGCCTGGAATCACGATCGCGGCATGTCGAGTCACCCTCACCCAAGCACAGGACACCCCGGGCCGCCGCGACGGCTGGCCAGTGTGGCCGTGCTCGTGCTGTGCGCGGTCTTCTGCAGCCTCTCGGCACCGTCGACCGCGTCGGCCCAGGGCAAGGCGACGCCGACCCAGAAGGAGGCCGAGCTTCGCAAGGTCAATGCGAAGATCGAGAAGGTCCGCAAGTCGGTCAACGCCGACATCGAAAAGCGCGACCGGCTGAGCGTACAGCTCCGTGATGCGGAGCTTGGCGTCCAGGGCGCTCGCAAGCGCCTCGACGCCACCCGCGCGGAGCGCATTGCAAGCGAGGGACGCCTGCGGGAGTTCGAGCGCGAGCTCGCGAAGCTCGAAAAGGACCTCACGGGCGAGCGGGGTGCGCTTGCCGGAGAGCTGCGGGCCGCTTACGTGAACGGGCGGGAGGAGGAAATCAAGCTGCTGCTGAACCAGGAGGATCCGGCGACCTTCGGGCGGATGCTGCAGTACTACGGCTACCTCGGCCGGGCCCGTGCAGAGCGCATCGGCAGCATCCGGGAGAAGCTCGAGCGTCTCGCGCTGGTTCGCGAGAAGGTCGCCGCCGAGCTTGCACGCCTGCAGGAACTCGAGGCCGACCAGGAGCGCGAGGTCGCGGCGTTGCGCTCGGCGCAGGACAAGCGGTCGAAGGCCGTGGCGAGCATCGACAGCCAGATCAAGTCGCGCGGCGGCGAGCTGCAGCGACTCGAGTCGCAGGCACGCGGGCTCGAGAAGCTGATCGCGGAACTGCGCAAGGCACTCCGCGACGTGCCGGTGGCGAAGCAGGCGCCGTTCGAGCCGCTGAAGGGCAAGTTGCCATGGCCCGTCCAGCAGGGGCGGGTCCTCGCCCGGTTCGGGCAACCCAGGGCGGGCGGCTCGATGCGCTGGCAGGGGATGCTGATCGGTACCGACCGCGGCGCCCGGGTCCGGGCGCCTTTTGCGGGGCGCGTCGCCTACGCGGACTGGTTGCCGGGAATGGGGCTCATGCTGGTGGTCGATCACGGCGGCGGGTACCTGAGCCTCTACGGCCACAACGAAGAATTGTTCCGCAAGGTCGGCGATCCAGTGGCTGCGGGCGACGTCATCGGCTCCGTTGGCGACACCGGTGGGCACAACCAGCCCGCGCTCTATTTCGAGGTCCGGCGCGGTCGCCAGCCCGTCGACCCGCAGATCTGGCTGCAGCGCCGCTAACCGTCGCGATTATGTTAAATGCTGGCCGTGCGTCGCCCGGCCACCGGCGCGGCTCCCAGACTGCGGGGCACGTCAAGGATCGTGCCCGACGCATCAAGGATGATCCGTGTCCAGGCAGAACGGGCCGGACGGCCCTGTAAGGACACGCAATGCAGCTCGCAGAGACGCTGACCGACGCGACGGCGCCGGTCAGCGTCACGTCCCTGGATCCGTACGGCCAGCTGATCAAGATGCTGATGCCGCGCGCCCAGTCCATCGCGATCTACGACCGTATCGGACTGCCGGTCTGGTTGAACGACGGTCTCGACGCTCCGGAACTGCATCGGCTGCTGCAGGAAACGCTGTCACATGAGCTCGGCGACGACTCTCGCGGCGAGGGCTTCACGGAGGCCGTCGACAGCGAGCACGCGGCGCACGTCTTCATGCTGCGTGATGCCGACTCGGCGCTGCATGGCGCCGTCGGCATCATCTCGCGCGAATCGATCAAGCGCGGCGAGGCCCGCCCGTTCACGCTGGTTCAGGGCCTGTTGCGCCCGGCGCTCGAGTGCCTGAAGCGCGAGCTCGCGTCGCAGCACAGCATCGGCGACCTGCAGCGCAGCCTGCTGACGCGCGACCGCGACCTGGAGTTGCTGCTCGGTGCCGCACAGGGCGACGGCGGGGAGACGACGGACGATTTCGCGCAGCTGATGCAGGGCTGCGTCGACCACCTCGGCTGCAGCGTCGGTGCGCTGCTCATTCCGGACAAGAACATCGCGGTCTGCCGTACTGGCAAGGGCGTCGTGCCTCGCACCGGAGCGGAGGTACTCACGAAGTCGCACCGGCCGCTGCTGGCGTGGACGCAGTTGCATCGCCGCACCATGACGGCGAACGTGCCGGGCGCGGACAGCCAGTTCGGCGCGGTGCCGTACAAGATCCTGTCGTGCCCGGTCATGCACGGCGCGCAGAGCGTGCTCGGCATCCTGGCGCTCTTCAAGCCGCCGGAGTCGCCGGATTTCGACCTGCGGCAGGTCCGGCTCATCGAGCTGCTCGCCCGGCGCGTGGCGTACATCCTGATGAACGCCTACGACCCGACGACAGGCCTGCTGACGCGTTCGGCGTTCGAGAAGCGCGCGCAGTCGCTGCTGTCGGCGGCGACGCCGCAAGCGAACCATTGCGTCATCTACGTCGACATCGACCGCCTGCACGTGCTGAACGAGAACCTCGGCATGCACGTCGGCGACGAGGTCATCGTGCGTGTCGCGGACGTGATCCGCCGCCATCTCTCACCACGGATGCTCGCGGCCCGGATATCGGGCGACCGCTTCGCGCTCTTCGCCAGCGACGCCTCGATCGACACGACTCAGGACATTGCCGAGAACCTGCGGGCAGCGCTCGAGCGGCTGGACTTCGTCAACGGCACGCAGGCCGTGGACGTCTCGGCAAGTTTCGGCGTTGCCCGGGTCGTCGAGAGCAAGCATCCGTTGTCGCACGCGCTCGCGGCAGCCGAGATCGCCTGCAAGGCGGCCAAGGACCGGGGCCGCGACCGCGTCGAGACCTACGAGGACAGCGACCAGAGCATCGTGCGTCGCTACACGGACATCGGCCTGATCGGCACGCTGCGACGCGCGCTTGCGGAGGACCGGTTCCGGCTCGAAGCACAGCCGATCGTGCCGCTGAACGGCGTCGTCGGCGGGCCGAAGTTCGAGCTGCTGCTGCGGATGACCGACGAGGCAGGCGACAGCGTCTCGCCGGAGAAGTTTCTTTCCGCCGCGGAGCGCTACCAGCTGGCACCGGCCATCGACCGCTGGGTCGTGCGTCGCGTACTCGCCACACTCGGGGAGCGGACCGATGAGCTCGTGCGGCTGGGCGCCTGTTTCGCGGTGAACATCTCCGGGCAGTCGCTCGGTGACCAGGACTTCTGCGCTTTCCTCGAGGCGGAACTGCGCCAGAGCGGACTCCCGGCCAGGCTGCTCACGTTCGAGCTGACCGAGACCGCCGCCGTTGCGAACATCGTCCGCGCCGAATCGCTGATCCGCCGGCTGCGCGAACTGGGCTTCGGCGTGGCACTGGACGACTTCGGCCGTGGCCTGAGCTCGCTCACCTATCTCAAGACGCTGCCGGTCACGACGCTCAAGATCGACGGCAGCTTCGTGCGCGACGTCATTGGCGACGACCGCTCGCAGGCGATGTTGAGCGCCATCGTCCAGCTGGCTCACGCCATGGGGCTCACCACCGTCGCCGAGTGCGTCGAGAGCGAGCAGATCCAGGACATCACCCAGCGCCTCGGCGTCGAGTACGGCCAGGGATTCCACATCGGCAGGCCGACCCCGCTCGATCAGGTCATCGCCACCGTCCTCGGGTAATATCCGGCCCGTAGCCACTTTTACGGCCCTGCTGCGGTGACCGACCGAGTCCGAACCTTCCTTGCCGTGCTGGCCGGCGCCGCCGTCGGCGCGGGCCTCATGCTGCTGCGCGGCGCGCCCGCTGGCCCGCAGGCCGTGGCGGACCCGCCCGTCGCGGCGGTGGCCGCAGCCACGGAGCACCAGCTGCTGGACGAGGTCGCAGAGCACGTGCGCCTCGAGTACGTCGATCCGGTCGCTCCGGGCGCGCTCGAGCAGGCCGCGGTCGAGGGCATGATCGAGAGCCTGGACCCGCACTCCTCATTCCTGGATTCGAACGAGTTCGACGAGATGCGGGTGGTTACTTCCGGGAGGTACTCCGGAGTCGGCATCGAAGTCACCGAGGTGGACGGCAGTATCGTGGTCGTTGCGCCGATCGAGGGGTCACCCGCGGAGCGGGCGGGCGTGCGCGTTGGCGACGTGCTGGTCGAGGTAGACGGCGTTGCCGTGCAGCCGGGAAAGCTGGATGCGGCTATCGAGCGGATGCGCGGACTCCCCGGCTCGAGCGTACACATCGTGCTGACGCGCAGGGACGAGCCCGAGCCGTTGCGCTTCGATCTCCAGCGGACCGAGGTGCAGGTGCGTACGGTGCGCTCGGAACGGCTTCCCGGCCAATACGGCTACGTGCGCATCTCGCACTTCAGCGACTCGACGCCCGGCGATTTCGATGCCGCCGTATTGTCGCTCCAGTCGGCCGGGCCGCCACTGCGGGGCCTGGTGCTGGACCTGCGCAACAATCCGGGCGGTGTGCTTGAATCCGCGGTCGGCGTCGCCGACAGCATTCTCGAATCCGGGATGATCGTCAGGGCGGACGGCAGGACGGCCGAATCGCGCTTCGAGCTCGACGCGACCGAGGGCGACCTGCTCGCCGGTGCACCGGTCGTGGTGCTGGTGGATCGAGGCTCGGCGTCCGGTGCGGAGATCGTCGCGGGTGCGCTGCGGGATCACGGCCGCGCCACGCTGATGGGCGAGCGGACGTTCGGCAAGGGCTCGGTACAGACCGTCATGCCATTGAGCAACGGCGAGGCACTGAAGCTCACGACCTCGCGTTACTTCACGCCATCCGGTCGTTCGATCCAGGAGCGCGGGATAGAGCCCGACGTCACGATCGCAACCAGCACCGGCGACTCGCCTCAATCGGGGAACCGCAATGCCGGCAGCGATCCGGCGGTGCGTTCCGCGTTGCAGTACCTGCGCGACCGTGGCCTCGATACGCACGTCGCGCTGGCCGGCACGTCCTCGAGCGCGCGCTGAAGGATCGCGTTCATGGCGCGCGTGCTGCTGCCGCTGGCCGAGGGCTTCGAAGAAATCGAGGCCGTCACCGTCGTGGACCTGTTGCGACGCGCCGGCATCGAGGTGCGCACGGCGTCGCTCGCGGGCAGGCAGGTCACGGGTTCCCACGGCATCCGGATCGAGGCCGACATCACGCTCGACGCTGCGGACGTCGCGGACTACGACATGATCGTGCTGCCTGGCGGCATGCCCGGCGCCGATCACCTGAAAAATGACGCTCGCGTGGTGAGCCTGCTGCGGAGATTTGCGGCAGCGGGCCGGTACACGGCGGCGATCTGCGCGGCGCCTGGCGTGCTCGCACATGCGGGCCTGCTCGAGGGCCGTGCCGCGACGAGCTTTCCCGGATTCCTGCGGCCCGACTCGGCGCCGGGCCTGACGCTCTCCGACGCTGCGGTCGTCGTCGACGGCACCGTGATCACATCCCGTGGGCCGGGCACGGCGATTGAGTTCAGTCTCGCGCTGATCGAGCTGCTCGTGGATCGGGAAACAGCGGTGGCGGTTGGAGGCAGGCTGCAACGAAGCGGGTAACGGATAGCGGATAGAGATCAGTGATCAGCGGTCAGCTGGAATGTTGTTGCTGCTCGGCCGTCGGCAGAAGCTGCGATCGCAACTTTCTGGCCGCGGCACAAAGTTCAAGGCCCGGAGTACGCCACCAAAGTCTCGCCGCATTCTCACTAACCGCTAACCGCTATCCCCTGGCCGCTTTCTAAAGCATCACCCGCACCGCACCCCAGAGCGCTCCAAGCAGCAGCACGACGATCGGCAGCGCGCTCAGCCCGAAGCCGATGTCGCGCTTGCGGGGGTCGGCGACGTAGCTGCGCAGGTAGACGATCCGGCCGACAAGGTAGACCACACCGAGGGCGGCGCCCCACTGCGGGCTGACGTAGTGCCCGAAGAGCCAGATCGACGGCACGAAGGTGACCAGCATCTCCATGGTGTTGTAGTGGACGCGGAAATACCGGTCGAAGATCTCGTGCCCGCTCACGGCCGGTGCCTTCACGCCGTAGCGTCCTCGCGCGCGCCCGACCAGCATGCCGAACACGACGAATTCCAGCAGCGCAAGCACGATCACGACAGCTACGATTTCCATCTGGCCCTCCCGGGGCGTGCGAATTGGTGGTCGGCGCAGATTCCATTACCATTCGCTGCTCGTCAACGGCCGCCGGTCGTTCGAGATCGAGGAGTAGCTGCGATGGTTGGATTTCTGCTGCGCGCCGCGATTGCCGCGCTGGGCCTGTGGGTCGCGAGCGAGATTTTCGACGGCCTGGTATTCGAGTCGCCTGCGAAGCTGATCGTCGCGGCGCTGCTGCTCGGCGTAGTCAACGCCTTTGTCCGGCCGCTGGCGTTCATCCTCACGCTGCCGCTCACGGTGCTGACGCTGGGGCTCTTTCTGCTGGTGCTGAATGCCGGCATGGTCGCGCTGGTCGCGTGGATCGTGCCCGGGTTCGAGGTTTCCGGTTTCTGGACCGCGGTGGGTACGGCGCTCGTCGTGAGCCTGGTGTCGTGGGCCGCGTCGAGCGCGATCGGGTCGACCGGCAAGATCGAGATCTTCACCGCGAAGAAATAGAAAATAGGGGACATTCTCGAAATAGGGGACATTCCCGAAATAGGGGACATTCTCGGTTTCCGGTCGAGTGTTCCGGAAACCGAGAATGTCCCCTATTTCGGGAATGTCCCCTATTTCCTTACGCCAGTCGGCTCGGCAGCGTCACCAGCGCGACGCCCATGAGCACAACCAGCATTCCCGCAACCTGGGCGGGTCCCAGCGTCTCGCCGAGCACGGCCCAGCCGAGTAACGCGGCGATCGCCGGATTCACGTAGGCGAACGTGGCGACGCGATCGGCCGGCGAGTACTTCAGCAGCCAGGTGTACGCCGTATACGCCAGCGCCGAGCCGAACAGGGCAAGGTAGACGAGCGCGGCGAGTCCGGCGGGCTGCCAGCTCCAGCGTGGCGGCTCACCGGTCGCGATCCCGCCGAGCAGCAGCCACGTGCCGCCCAGCAGCATCATTACCGCATTGAACGCCACCGGTCCGACTGGCGGCGCGAGGTTTCGATAGACGACCGTGCCAATCGCCCAGGACAGGCCGCTGATGAGCACCAGCGACTGCCAGCCCAAGTGCCCGGAAGCCGCCGACTCGCGCGGCCATACGAGCAACGCGACTCCCGCGAGCCCGAGCAGCAGGCCGAGCATGCCGCGCACGGTGAGCTTGTGGCCCTTGGGCCCCAACGCGCCGAGCCATGCGATCCAGAGCGCCGTGCCGGCGGCGAGCAGCGCGCCTTCGTTGGATGGAATGTGGCGCATGGCGAGCGTGCTCAGGCCGTTGCTGAACGTGATCATCAGCAGCGAGAAGACCAGCATGTAGCGCCACTCGCGCGCCGTGCGCGGAAAGCGTTCGTGCAGTACCAGCGCGACGACCACGAGCAGCGTGCCGGCGAGAATGAATCGTCCGCCTGCGAACAGCAGCGGCGGCAGGTCGCGAACGCCGATGCGGATCGCGAGGAACGTCGAACCCCAGACGAGATAGATCGTGGCGTAGGCCGCGACGATCATGAGTCGCAGACGCGGATCGCCGACCGCGGGGCCCGTCATGTCCGGCGGACGGCGGTTCGGTACAGCGAAAGCGCGAGCCAACCGACGATCGCGAGGCCGAGCCAGCCGCCGAACTGCAGGCGTTCCGGCAGTGCCAGCACGTCCGCGCGGCCCGACGTCACGATCGGGATCGCAATGAAGATCCCCATCAGCGCTTCGCCGGTGATCAGGCCGGCGGCGAACAACATTCCGTTCCTCCCGGCGCGCTCCGCCGCTTCGCCGCCGCCGAGCCTGCGCTCGACGAGGTGCGCTATCAGTCCGCCGAGGAAAATCGGCACCGACAGTTCGAGCGGCAAGTAGAGGCCGACTGCGACCGCGAGAACGGGCGCGCGGAAACTGGAGCCACGGCTCTTGAGCCAGAGATCCCAGGCGATGACCGCCGCGCCGATCGACGCACCGATCGTGATCATGCCCCAGGGCAGGTGCCCGCCGAACATGCCCTTGGCGACCGAAGCCATCAACGTGGCCTGCGGAGCGAGCAGCGGATCCGGATGCGCGGCCGTCGGCGCGCCGATACCGTAGGCCTTCAGCAGCAGGTTCAGTACCGGGGCCATCACCAGCGCGCTCGATGCCGCGCCGATCGCCAGCATCACCTGCTGCTTCCACGGCGTGGCGCCGACGATGTAGCCGCACTTCAGGTCCTGCAGGTTGTCGCCGCCGATGCACGCCGCGCAGCACACGACCGCGCCGATCATGATCGCGGCTACCGGGCCGAGCGCCGCGCTGCGGCCCATGAGCATCATCAGCACCAGCGACGCGAACAGGATCGTGCAGATCGTGATGCCCGACACAGGGTTGTTCGACGAGCCGACGAGGCCGGCCATGTACGCGGAGACCGAGCAGAACAGGAACCCAGCGACGATCATGATCAGAGTCATCGGCAGGCTCACGGCGATGCTGCCGACGATGTTCTGGTACAGCACGAACAGCGGCAGCGCGAACAGCAGCGTGCCGAC
>Ga0079037_100002368_pt1 | contig 10326 bp, 8 predicted proteins | sample Mud3Dept4metaG_FD_71479 | JGI IMG/M metagenome (GOLD analysis project Ga0079037, IMG submission 71479) | Freshwater wetland microbial communities from Ohio, USA, analyzing the effect of biotic and abiotic controls - Mud 3 Core 4 Depth 4 metaG | ecosystem: Environmental > Aquatic > Freshwater >... | reverse complement strand
CGCGCGGCCATCACCAGGTTCTCGCGCACGCTCAGGTTGGGGAAGATGCCGCGGCCTTCCGGAACGTAGGCGATGCCCTGCCTGGCGATCGCGTAGGCGGGCAGCCGCGTGACGTCGATGCCGTCGATGGCGACCGCGCCCTGGCGCGCGCGGACGATGCCGAGCAGCGTGCGCAGCAGCGTGGTCTTGCCCATGCCGTTGCGGCCCATCAGCCCGACCGCCTCGCCGCGCTGCACGGCGAAGTCCACGCCGTGGAGGATGTGGCTCGCGCCGTAGTACGCGTGCAGCCCGCGCGCGGCAATCAGCGCGTCGGCCACGTCACGCCGCTCCCGGCTCGTCGGTGCCGAGGTAGGCCTCCTGCACCGCGCGGTTGCCGCGGATCGCGGCGGGCGTGCCCGACGCGAGCACGGCGCCGTTGGTCATCACGGTCAGCACGTTCGCGACGGCGAACACCGCGTCCATGTCGTGCTCGACCAGCAGGATCGCGTGATCGCGGGCGAGCTGCGCGACCAGCGCCACGATCGCGCGCGCCTCCTCCGCGCCGGTGCCCGCGAGCGGCTCGTCGAGCAGCAGCACGCGCGGGTTCGTCGCGAGCGTCATCGCGATCTCCACCTGCCGCTGCTCGCCGTGGGAGAGCGCGGCGACGGGCGTGTCGGCGCGCGCGCCGAGGCCCACGGCGTCGATCGCCCGGCGCGCGGCCTCCGCCACCTCGCGATACGCGTGCGCCGGCCGCACGAAGCGCATCGAGCTGCCCATGCGCGCCTGCGCGGCGAGCCGGCAGTTCTCGAACACGGTGAACGGCAGGAACACGTTGGTCTTCTGGTAGCTCCGCCCCACCCCCAGCCGGGAGATCGCGTCGCTGGAGAGCCCCGTGACGTCGCGGCCGAACAGCGTGACGGTTCCCTGCGACGGCCTGAGATCGCCGGAGAGCAGGTTGATCAGCGTCGACTTGCCGGCGCCGTTGGGCCCGATCACCGCGTGCACCTCGCCGTGCCGGCAGCGGATCGACACGCCGTCGACCGCGGCGAGGCCCCCGAAGCGGCGCGACAGCCCCGCGGTCTCGAGCACGACTTCGCTCACGCGCCGCGCCCCGTCATGGCGCCGCGTCATGCGCGGTCCGGGCGGCGGAGCGGCTCACGGGCCCGGCTCCCGCCTGCGGCGCGCCGCGGCGGCGAGCCCGATCAGGCCGCGCGGCAGGAACAGCGCGACCAGCACGATGAAGCCGCCCATCAGCAGTTGCCAGTGCTTGGTCACGCCCTGGAAGGCGACCTCCAGCGCCAGCATCGCGACGGCGCCCACGACCGGGCCGGTCAGCGTGCCCATGCCTCCCAGGATCACCATCATCAGGCCGCCGCCCGACAGGTGCCAGCCCATCATGTCGGGATTGACGTTGCCGTGCTGGGCCGCGGCGAGGTAGCCGGCGAGCCCGGCGAGCCCCCCCGCGATCGCGAAGCAGACGAGCTTGTAGCGGAACGTCGCGTACCCGAGCGAGCGCATGCGGTGCTCGTTGACGCGGATCCCGGAGATCACCTTGCCGAACGGCGAGCGCAGCAGCACCGCGAGCGCCACGAACGTGCCCGCGGCGAGCGCCAGGGTCGCGTAGTAGAAGTGCCGGATGTCCTCGAGCGAGAACGGCTGCCAGCCGAGGATCGCCGCCACGGGCCGCACGTAGATGTACATGCCGTCGGAGCCGCCGGCGAACTTCGTGTCGTGGAACACGAAGTAGAGCATCTGCGCGAAGGCGAGCGTCACCATGATGAAGTAGACGCCCGACGTGCGCAGCGCGAGCGAGCCGATCGCGAGCGCGGCGGCCGCCGCCACGCCGACCGCCAGCGGCAGGCTCGTCCACAGGTTCGCCCCGGCGTACTGCGGCGACAGCAGCGCGAGCGCGTACGCGCCGAGCCCGTAGAACGCCGCGTGGCCGAGGCTCACGAGGCCCGCGTAGCCGACGAGCAGGTCGAGGCTCATCGCGAAGATCGCCATGATCAGGATCTTCGTCGCGAACTGCACGTAGTACTTCTCGGCGAGGAGCGGCAGCGCGAGCAGCAGCGCCGCCAGCGCGAGCACCGCCACGAGCCGCAGGGCGCCGCGCGTCACTGCAGCCTGCGCCCGAAGATGCCCTCGGGCCGCCACAGCAGCACCCCGGCCATCAGGAGGTAGATCGTCATCCCCGCGAGGTCGGGCAGCACGCGGAAGCCGCCGACGCTCACCTCCGCCACCTTGCCGAACGTGTCGACGAAGCCGATCAGGAGCGCGCCGACCAGCGCGCCCTTCACCGAGCCGATGCCGCCGATCACGACGACGACGAAGCAGACGATCAGCACCTGGTTGCCCATGCCCGGGAACACCGACGACACGGGCGCCGCGATCATGCCCGCGAACGCCGCGAGCGCGACGCCGAGCGCGAACACCAGCCGGTAGACGAGCTCGATGTTGATGCCGAGCGAGGCCACCATGTCGCGGTTCGACGCCCCCGCGCGGATCGTCATGCCGAGCCGCGTGCGCGTGATCAGCAGGTACATGCCGGCCGCGAGGACGACGCACACGCCCGAGATCCACAGCCGGTAGACGGGATAGGACAGCGTCTCCGTGAGCGGGATCGACGCCGCGAGCGCGGCCGGCACGGCGACGCCGTGCACGTCGTCACCCCAGATCACGCTGCGCAGCTCCTCGGCCATCAGGATCAGGCCGTAGGTGAGCAGCACCTGGTAGAGGTGGTCGCGGCGGTAGAGCCGGCTGATCAGCAGCCACTCGAGGAGCACGCCGATCGCGACCGACAGCACGATCCCCGCGGGGATCGCGAGCCACAGGCTGCCGAGGTGCCCGGCGAGCGACCACGCGAGGTAGGCGCCGATCATGTAGAAGCTGCCGTGCGCGAGGTTGATGATCCCCATGATGCCGAAGATCAGCGTCAGCCCGCTGGCGATGAGGAACAGCAGCAGCCCGTACTGGACGCTGTTCAGCAGCTGGATCGCGAGCGGTCCGAGTTCCATCGCCTGTCATCTCCCGCGCGGGCCCGGCAAGACAAGGGCCGCCCGCGGGCGGCCCCGGTCGCGGCACCCGGGAGCGTTGCCTGCCACGTCCCCCCGGGCGCGCCGGCGGCTGGCGTCAGCCGCCCATCTTGCAGCGGTCGGCCGGCGGGTAGTCGAGCGCCGGCGCGGCCACGCCCGTCACCCTGTTCTGCTTGCCCGCGACCTTGCGCAGGTACATGTCCTGCACCGGGTTGTGCGCCTTCGACATCGTCCACTTGCCGCGCGGGCTGTCGATCTGGGTCTTCTCCATCGCCGCGATCATCTCCTTCTTCTTCGCGACGTCGCCGCCGACCGCGTTCATGCCGGCGATGAACAGCAGGCCGGCGTCGTAGCCCTGCACCGCGTAGACGTCGGGCTCGATCTTGTAGGCCTTCATGTACGCGGCGCGAAACGCCCGGTTGCGCGGCGTCTCGATCGCGTCGCCGTAGTGCAGCGTGGTCTCGATCCCCTCGGCCGCGTCGCCCACCGCCTCGAGGACGCCGTCGGTGAGGAAGCCCGAGCCGTACAGCGGGATCTTGCCCTTGAGGCCGGCGGCCTGGTAGTCCTTGAGGAACTTGGCGGCGCCGCCGCCCGCGAAGAACACGTACACCGCGTCGGGCTTGAGCGCCGCGATCTCGGTCAGCAGCGGCTGGAACTCGACGTTCGGGAACGGCAGCGTGAGGTCCTTGACGATCCTGCCGCCGCCCTTGGTGAACGCGTCCTTGAACCCCGCCACGCTCTCGTCGCCCGCCGCGTACTTCCAGGTGAGCGTGACGACGTTCTTCACGCCGCGCTCGGCGAGCACCTTGCCCATCGGGTAGGCGGTCTGCCCGTTGGCGAACGACGTGCGGAAGATGTTCGGCGCGCACAGCGGCCCGGTGGCGGCGTCGAGGCCCGCGTTCGGGATGATGTGCAGCACGCCGGTCTCGCGCGCGATCTTGACCATGCCGGCCTGCACGCCGGAGTGGACGGTGCCGACGAGGACGTCGACCTTGTCGCGGTTGACGATGCGGTTCGCGTTGTCGGCGGCCTTGGCCGGGTCCGACTCGTCGTCGAGCGTCGCGTACTCGATCTCGCGGCCGGCGACCTTGCCGCCGTTCTCCTCGATCGCGAGCTTGAAGCCGTTGGTGATCGCGGTGCCGAGCTGGGCGAAGGTGCCGGTGTAGGGCAGCATCAGCCCGACCTTGACCTTCTGCTGCGCGTGCGCCGGCGCCCCGATGGCGAGCGCGAGCGTGAGCGCGGCGAGCGCGGGCAGCGCGCGGCGGCGCGCGGGCGAGGGTTGCGGTCCGGTGCGGTGCGGCGTCATGGCGGGTCTCCTCCTCAGGGTGCGGGGCGTGGTTCCGCCCTTGGCGCGGGCGCTATGTTATCGCCATCGGCCTTCGCGCGGAGCTTGAAGCGCTGGATCTTGCCGGTGGCCGTCTTGGGCAGCTCGCCGATGAACTCGATCCAGCGTGGGTACTTGTACGGGGCGAGCAGCGTCTTCACGTGCTGCCGGAGCGCCTGCGCGAGCTCGTCCGAGGCCGCGTGGCCGGGCCGCAGCACGACATAGGCCTTGGGCTTCACCAGCTCGGCGTCGTCGGCGTGGCCGATCACGGCCGCCTCCAGCACGGCCGGGTGGGTGATCAGCGCCGCCTCGACCTCGATCGGCGAGACGTAGATGCCCGAGACCTTCAGCATGTCGTCGCTGCGGCCGGCGTAGACGTAGCGGCCGTCGGCGTCGATCGAGTACTTGTCGCCGCTTCGCGTCCACGGCCCGAGGAACGTGTTGCGGGACTTCTCGAGGTTGTTCCAGTAGCCCATCGCCGCGCTCGGGCCGCGGATCTGCAGCTCGCCGACCTCCCCCGCCGGCACCGGCTTGCCGTCGTCGTCGACGATGCGCAGCTCGTAGCCCGGCACCGGCACGCCCGTGGTGCCGTAGCGGACCTCGCCCGGGCGGTTCGAGAGGTAGACGTGCAGCATCTCGGTCGAGCCCAGGCCGTCGAGGATCTCGACGCCGAAGTGGTCGGTGAAGCGCCGGCCGATGTCAGCCGGCAGGGCCTCGCCCGCCGACGTGCACCGGCGGATCGCGACGTCGCCGCGCGCGGGCAGGTCGGGGCTCGCGAGCATCGCCGCGAACAACGTCGGCACGCAGCAGAAGATCGTCGGCCGGTGCCGCACCAGGCGCTCGAACACCGCGGCGGGCGTCGCGCGCTCGGCCATCAGCACCGCGGTCGCGCCGGTCACGAGCGGGAACGTCAGCGCGTTGCCGAGGCCGTAGGCGAAGAACAGCTTGGCAGTCGAGAACACCACGTCGTCCTCGCGCAGGCCCAGGATCGGCCTCGCGAACAGTTCGCCGGTGGCGACGAGGCTGCCGTGGACGTGCACCGTGCCCTTGGGCGCCCCGGTCGAGCCCGACGAGTAGAGCCAGAAGCAGGCGTCGTCGCGCGTCGTGTCGGCGGCGGCGAAGGTCGTGCCCGCGTTCGCCATCAGCGTCGCGAGCGACCGATGCGGGCCGGGATCGCCGCCGGCGACGACGACGTGCCGCAGGTGCGGCATGCCCGCGAGCAGCGGCGCGAACATCGGCAGCAGCGCCGCCGACACGACGAGCGCGCGGGCGCGGCTGTCGCGCAGCATGTAGTCGTAGTCGTGGGTGGTGAGCAGCGTGTTGACGGCGATCGGCACGATGCCGGCCTTGATCGCGCCGAGGAACACCGCGGGGAAGTCGATCGTGTCGAGCAGGCAGACCAGCACCCGCTGCTCCTGCGCGAGCCCGATGCCGGCGAGCGCGTTCGCGCACCGGTTCACCCGCTCGGCCAGGTCGCCGAACGTGTACGAGCCGTCGTCGTCGATGTAGGCGATCTTGCGGGCGCGGCCGGCGGCGAGGTTGCGCCCGATGAGGTCGTCCGCGGCGTTGTACGCCCGGGGGAGGTCGAGCCGCGGCGGGGTCGGCGTGCGTTCGGGCGCCTGGGGCGACGGCATGGCTTCCTCCTCCTCTTCGGCGAACCCGACCGGCCGGTCCGCGGCGTGTCGTGCCAGCTACGGGTGAGTTCGATCGCGCCCTGCGGCAGCAGGTACAACATGAGCGGGCGGCCGCCGGCGACCGTCGGCTGGCCCGTCGCGGTTGAGGCAAGCCTCCGGTGCCGCAGCGAGCGGCAGGCCGGCGATCGGCGCCGTGATTTCGGCAATGAGTCCCGCGAAGACGGCCGGGGTCATGGGCAGTTCGCTTCCGAGGTTCGGCGTCGCGCGCGCCAGGGGCAAGGCGTCGGCAATTTGGCTCATGCCCGTAACGGTGTCAAGCACAATATCGCCTATCCCGCAACGCGTTTCCCGAACGCCGCGGCATTGCACTGCAACACCGGGCCCGACCTGGGGCACCCGGCGCGTTCGATGTCGCGCCTGGGGCCGGCGCGTCGCTTGACGCCGGAAAATGTGTTGCACTATATTGCTTCGCCGTGAAGCATTTTGCATCCATGACCGCCGCCCCCGAACAACCCGAGACCGCGAACGCGGTCTCCGCCACGGCCAGCCCGCCGCTCGGCGACGACGCCGTGTTCCTGTCCTCGCTGGGACGGCAGTTGCGCGAAGCACGCGAGCGCCGCGGCATGGCGCGCAAGGTGCTCTCGCAGGCCGCGGGCGTTTCCGAGCGCTACCTGGCGCAGGTCGAGGCCGGCGAAGGCAATGCGTCGATCCTGGTGCTGCGCAGCATCGCCGGCGCGCTCGGCATCGCCGTCGCGGAGCTCCTGGGCGAGCGCGACGGCAGCGTCGAGCGGCGCCTGATCCGCCGCTTCCTCGAGCGCCTGCCCGAGCACCGCCTCGAGGACGTCGTGTTCCGGCTGATGCGCGACTTCGGGCAGGAGGAGGCCTCGCGCCGCCGCCGCATCGCGCTCGTCGGCCTGCGCGGCGCCGGCAAGACCACGCTCGGCGGGGCGCTCGCGCGCGAGCTCGGCGTCCCGTTCGTCGAGCTCGACCGCGAGATCGAGCGCGAGGCCGGCATCAGCCTCTCGGAAGTGTTCCTGCTCTACGGCCAGATGGGCTACCGGCGCATCGAGCGGCGCTGCCTCGAGCGCATCATCCGCGCGCACGAGCAGATGGTGATGACCGTGGGCGGCGGCATCGTCTCCGAGCCGGAGACCTACAACGCGCTGCTGCTCAACTGCTTCACGGTGTGGGTCAGGGCCTCGCCCGACGAGCACATGGCGCGGGTCGTCGCGCAGGGCGACCTGCGGCCGATGCAGGGCAACGCGGAGGCGATGGAGGACCTGAAGCGCATCCTCGCCGCGCGGGAGCCGCTCTACCGCAAGGCCGACGCCACCGTCGACACCTCGGGCGAGCGGCCCGAGCAGAGCCTGCCCCGCCTGCGCCTCGCCGCGATGGCGTAGCGCGGCACCCCGAGGAGAACCCGATGGCCGAACCCTCCGCCGCGCCCGCGGCGCCGCTGCGCACCTACGACGCGCATCCCGAGCGCTACCGGCACTGGCACCTCGCATTCGACGGCCCGGTCGCGACGCTCTCCCTCGACGTCGACGAGGACGGCGGCATCGCCCCCGGCTACAAGCTGAAGCTGAACAGCTACGACCTCGGCGTCGACATCGAGCTCCACGACGCGCTGCAGCGCATCCGCTTCGAGCACCCGGAGGTGCGCAGCGTGATCGTCACCAGCGCCAGGGAGCGCATCTTCTGCTCCGGCGCCAACATCTTCATGCTCGGCCTCTCCACGCACGCGTGGAAGGTCAACTTCTGCAAGTTCACCAACGAGACGCGCAACGGCATCGAGGACGCGTCGGAGCACTCGGGCCTCAAGTTCGTCGCCGCGTGCAACGGCACGACCGCGGGCGGCGGCTACGAGCTGGCGCTCGCCTGCGACGAGATCTGGCTCGCCGACGACCGCAGCTCGGCCGTCAGCCTGCCCGAGGTGCCGCTGCTCGGCGTGCTGCCGGGCACCGGCGGACTCACGCGCGTCACCGACAAGCGCCGCGTGCGCCGCGACCACGCCGACGTCTTCTGCACGCTGACCGAGGGCGTGCGCGCGGAGCGGGCGCTGCAGTGGAAGCTGATCGACGGCCACGCGAAGCCGCAGCGCTTCGCCGAGACCGTGAGAGCGCGGGCGCTCGAGCTCGCCGCCTCCTCCGACCGGCCGGCGGGCGCGCGGGGCGTCGCGCTGACGCCGCTCGAGCGCACGATCGACGACGCCGGCTACCACTACCGCCACGTCGACGTCCGCTTCGACCGCAAGGCGCGCACCGCGACGATCGTGGTCGCGGCGCCCGCGACGGCGCCGGCGGCGACGCCCGAGGCGATCCACGCGGCCGGCGCGTCGTGGTGGCCGCTCGCGATGGCGCGCGAGCTCGACGACGCCATCCTGCTCCTGCGCACCAACGAGCCCGCGCTCGGCACGTGGCTCTTGAAGACCGCCGGCGACGCCGCGCACGTCCTCGCCGCCGACGCGGCGCTCGCGGCGCACCGCGGCGACTGGTTCGTGCGCGAGACGCTCGGCATGCTGCGGCGCACGCTGGCGCGCCTCGACACGAGCGCGCGCTCGCTGTTTGCGCTGGTCGGGCCGGGCTCGTGCTTCGCCGGCACGCTGCTCGAGCTGGCGCTCGCCGCGGACCGGACCTACATGCTCGCCGCGACGGACGCCGACACGCCGGCGTCGGTCGCGCTGACGGCGCTCAATTTCGACGCCTACCCGATGGTCAATCGCCGCTCGCGCCTCGCGACCCGCTTCGCGGACGACGAGGCGGCGCTCGCGCGGGCGCGCGCCGCCGCCGGCCGGCCGCTCGGCGCCGGCGAGGCGATGGACCTCGGCCTCGTCACCTTCGCGCCGGACGAGCTCGACTGGGACGACGAGGTGCGCATCGCCATCGAGGAGCGCGCGAGCCTGTCGCCCGACGCGCTGACCGGCATGGAGGCGAACCTGCGCTTCGGCGGCGCCGAGACGATGCACACGCGCATCTTCGGGCGCCTGACCGCGTGGCAGAACTGGATCTTCATCCGGCCCAACGCCGTCGGCGACGGCGGCGCGCTCAAGGTGTTCGGCACGGGACGGAAGGCGGCATTCGACTGGAACCGCGTGTGACGCCGTCCCCGGCGCGCGCATGGCGAGGATCGAGGAGAGGCGCATGAGCATCGACTACACCGAACGGATTCCCAACAACGTCGACCTGGCCGGCAACCGGACGCTGCAGCGCGCGCTGGAGCACTGGCAGCCCGGCTACCAGGCTTGGTGGGCGGAGATGGGGCCGGAGGGGTCGGCCCGGCTCGACGTGTACCTGCGCACCGCGATCTCGGTCGACGCCAAGGGCTGGGCGCACTTCGACTACGTGAAGATGCCCGACTACCGCTGGGGCATCTTCCTCGCCGCGCCCGAGCCCGGCCGCACGGTGAACTTCGGCGCCCACAAGGGCGAGCCCGCGTGGCAGGAGGTGCCCGGCGAGCACCGCGCGAACCTGCGCCGGCTGATCGTCACGCAGGGCGACACCGAGCCGGCGTCCGTCGAGCAGCAGCGCCACCTGGGCCTCACCTGCCCGTCGCTCTACGACCTGCGCAACCTGTTCCAGGTCAACGTCGAGGAAGGACGCCACCTGTGGGCGATGGTCTACCTCCTCCACGCGCACTTCGGCCGCGACGGGCGCGAGGAGGCCGAGGCGCTGCTCGAGCGCCGCTCGGGTGATGCCGACAACCCGCGCATCCTCGGCGCGTTCAACGAGAGGACGCCCGACTGGCTGTCGTTCTTCATGTTCACGTTCTTCACCGACCGCGACGGCAAGTACCAGCTCGCGGCGCTCGCCGAGTCCGGCTTCGACCCGCTGTCGCGCACCTGCCGGTTCATGCTGACCGAGGAGGCGCACCACATGTTCGTCGGCGAGTCCGGCGTGGCGCGCGTGATCCAGCGCACCGCCGAGGCGATGGCGCGCGAGCGCACCGACGACGTCGCGCGCATCCGCGCGCTCGGCCTCATCGACCTGCCGACGATCCAGCGCTACCTCAACTTCCATTTCTCGGTGACGATGGACCTGTTCGGCGCCGACGTCTCGTCGAATGCCGCGACGTTCTACTCGGAGGGGCTCAAGGGCCGCTTCGACGAGGCGAGGATCGCCGACGACCACGTGCTCGCGGGCGCGAGCTACCCGGTGCTCGAGGTGCGCGACGGCGCGCTCGTCGCCGTCGAGGCGCCCGCGTTGAACGCGCTGAACGAGAAGCTCCGCGACGACTACATCCGCGACGCCGCCGCGGGCGTCCAGCGCTGGAACCGCATTCTCGAGAAGCAGGGCCTGTCGTTCCGGCTCGCCGTGCCGCACAAGGCGTTCAACCGCAGGATCGGCCCGCTGTCGGCGGC
>Ga0079037_100002366_pt1 | contig 10330 bp, 6 predicted proteins | sample Mud3Dept4metaG_FD_71479 | JGI IMG/M metagenome (GOLD analysis project Ga0079037, IMG submission 71479) | Freshwater wetland microbial communities from Ohio, USA, analyzing the effect of biotic and abiotic controls - Mud 3 Core 4 Depth 4 metaG | ecosystem: Environmental > Aquatic > Freshwater >... | reverse complement strand
CCTCCGGCAAGTACCGCCATCCTGACGAACTCATATGCGTAAGGCACCATGGCATAGAGACGCAAATCCCCGCGGCGTCTCTCCTTGTTCAGGGCTCGGAGTATGGAAAGGGTCGTCTCACTCACGGTGAACATGAATCCATCCGCCCCGTTGTCCAGCGAAATGCTAACCAGGTTCGCAGCGTAGCTGGGGTTGGTCAAGTCGTGCCCTCTAGCCACAGCTCTCTGCTGCGACAGATGGCTGATACCGTGGAACGGGTTATCCCCAACGAGCAAGAGCGTTCTCCGTTCCGGTTCACTTTGAGGCACTGCTCATCCTTTTCACTTGTTCGATGATCTCTTCGACTCTGGACGCTGTCGAGAAGCTCGGTTCCGCTGGAGAGCCCTCCAGGACCGAGCGAATGAAAGACCCGTCCTCGCGCACGTAGTCTGTCCCGCCGATGAAGAAAGGCACATCATCACTGAGATCATGCCTATGCCACAGCAGGGGAGCATCCTTGCCCAGGCTAACCTCCACCTTGTCCTCGTCCACCTTCATCGTACCGGCAGACCCCTTAACAATCACACCGATCTCCGGCATGCGGTACCCTTCCTTGCACCAGGAGCTTCTGATCCATCCCTCCAGCCGTGCCGACGATGCCACCTGGAAGTCCACTGCGTCCTGGGAGCCCTCACCCAGAAGGGACTCGACCTTGGCACTTCTGACCTCCAGACGCCCGAAGAACCAGAGCGCGATATCCACTGCATGGCATGCCAGGTCACTGACAACGCCTCCCCTGGTTGATGCCTTTGACCTGCCTTTGGATCCGAGGAAATCGGAGGAGTAGGCATACGCTTCAAAGGAAGACAGCTGGCCGATGGTTCCCTCGTCTAGAATCCGTTTTGCCTTTCCGAACGTGACCGAGAATCTCCTGTCATAGCCGACCATGTTCACGCCGCCATGCTTCTCCGCCAGAGCGCACAGTTCCTCCGCCTCGGAGTAGCTGGACGCCAGTGGCTTCTCCACAAACACGTGGCGGGCAATCCCGGCGGTATAGACCTCTCTCACAATGGGGAAATGGGAGCGCGGGGGCGTTGTCACATATACGGCATCCAGACCCATGTCGGCGAGTTCATGGACTCCTGCCACAATAGCGATGCGGGGCATGATCTTCTTGCCGAACCTGCGAACCAGAGAGCTTATCTCGCAGAACGACACAAGCTCAACGCTGTCTAGCGCGCTCAAAATGCTCGCATGAAGCAGGGCCATCTTCCCCAGACCGATCACAGCAACTCTTGCTTTCATGACTACATTACCGCTCTGCGGCAGCCTCCCATCGATCCTGAACGCGACCGGGCACGAATCGCAGCGATGTCAATCCCCTGCCAACTCCGCCCTGGAGAACTGGAGGCAGAATGGCCGTGGCTGGCTCGAAGATCATCTGCGGAAGCACCTCCCCAGAGAGTATCCCGTACCCATGAGGAACAGATTCACGGTGATCACTCCGACCCGAGCCAGGTTTGAAGGCCTGTAGAAATGGAGGAGCTTGTGGGGAATTGACCTGAAGAGGAGGCGCCGAAGGAATACATTCTCGGCCGTCATCGAGCCAAGGTGCTGTTGTGCTGCCGTTCTTCTCAGCATCGCCCTGGTGTTTCCCTCCCGCAGGCAGAAATCGAATTGGTATTTCAGAGTAGCGCGCCGCGGTGTCACCTTGTGATGCACGACGGCCTCTGGCTTGCACATTATCTTCGATCCCGGAATCTTGCTCCTTATCCTCATGCAGAGTTCGGCCTCTTCACCACCCACGGCTGACAACCTGCTCATCCCGAGTTCACCGGTCCTCCCGAAGCCGGTGCTGAGCAGTCCGGCCTTCTCGAACACTTCCCTTCGGAAAGCCATGTTGCTGCCTGTCACATTCCTGATCTGGCCATCAGGCTGGATAACTAGCTTCTTGTGGCCAGTACAGCCAATGATGAAGTCAAATTCCTCCGGGAACCAGAAAGGGGGCTTGTTCTTCGGCCACGTGGGAACTGCTCTGCCGCCCACTGCCATCACCTTCGGATCCTCGAACGGTTGTAGGAGGTTCTCAAGCCATGACTCTTCGGCCACCGCATCGTCATCTATGCTGGCGACCACCTCGCCCGTGGAGGTAGATATGGCAGTGTTCCTGGTCTGAGAGCAGCCGCGGATTCCGCTGTTGAGCACCAGAGACACCTGGTCCGGGAATTCCGTGCGGAGCCTGCGAAAAAGGCCCTCGTTGTTGTCCACGCCGACTATGATTTCGTGAGCCTTCAACGTCTGAGCGAGAACTGAGTGTACCGCTTCACGGATGTCCTGCAGGCGCTCCGAGGAGTACGTCGCGATAACGACACTTGTCTTGAGTTGGCCCATTCGTGTCTATACGTTACAGCAATTCAGTGGCATGGTCAAGCTTTCGGCCTATTGACGCATAGGGTGGGGGGTGGTAGAATATCGACCGAGAACCATCTTCGATGGTGGATGATTGCCAATAGAGGGGGCCATAAGGTTAGACATGGTGCGGTGGAGTTGACTCAGCTTCTCTGAGTTCATTCTCGTGGATAGTGAGGAGGTGGTACCGACCCCATACAGGGTCGGGTCTGATTTTCTGGGCCATGCTGGGGCAATGGTGGCATGGGCGCAGGGGGCTCCATCGAGGTGCGAAAGATGAAGGGCGAGTCCAGTGTCAGAGGTGGCGAGGGATTGCCAGGTGCGGCAGCGACTAACAGGTTGGACGCGGCGACAGCGAACGTGCTGGAACCGGACAAAAGGCCAGGAGGGAATCATCAGCAAGTAGAAGAACTACCGGACAGTTTGGGAGGCATTGAACCGTCGTCTGCATATTGGTCACTTGGACGGCGGGGAGCCAATAGTGAAACCGACCTGAAGACGGTCGGTTTCTCGTTTTTGCAGGACAGATGCTAGCATGAAGGAGAGAATCATCCGTATGTAGCAACTCTACCACACAGCTTGGGAGGCGTAGAACCGTCGTCTGTATTTTGGTCACTTGGACGGCGGGGAGCCAGTAGTGAAACCGGCCTAGGGATGGCCGGTTTTTTTATCAATAATGTAAGGGAAGGAACTAGCAGAGAGTCGGAAATGTCATACGGAAGGATGCAGCAGAGGGTTTCCAAGAGAATGAGGGCAGTGTGATGAGTACGCAGCTTAGAGCAAAGGTTCTGACCGCTCCGGATGAGCTTGGCAGGGGGGCTGACGTCTCATCGGCGGATACCATAGTGAAGATGCCGGAATTCCGGTCCGGTATCGTAGCTACTATTATCATTCCTGCGTACAACGAAGAGGAAGGGCTCCCAGTCGTGCTGGAGGACCTGCGCAAGTCGGTCAACGGCCAGCATGAGGTGCTCGTGGTGGATGACGGCTCCAGCGACGCCACCTCGCGTGTTGCCTCTCTCTATCGCTGTGGGGTCATAAGACACGGACGAAACCGTGGCAAGGGAGAAGCCATGAAGACGGGGTTGAGATACGCGCGGGGAGAAAGCGTGATCTTCATCGATGCCGACGGCACCTATCCTACGGACGCTATACCGCGGATGACCGAGGCACTGGAGTCCTGCGACGCAGTCTATTGCTCGAGAGCGTCCGGACGTGACAACATACCGCGATTCAACCGCCTGGGCAACGCGATCTTCCAGGGAATAATGAGACATGTCTATCGGTTCAAGGCATCTGACTATGCCACCGGTCTGTACGGGATCAAGAAGAGCCATCTACAGAGGATGAAGATCTCGTCCGAGGGCTTTGCCGTGGAGCCGGAGATTGCCATCAAGGCCTGCCGGATGAACCTGAAAATGCGTGATATTCCTATACACTACCAGCAGCGCATAGGGCAGACCAAGCTCTCGGGGTTCAACGCCGGCGTCGATCATCTGCGCACGATGGCCAAGCTGCTCTTCTGGAGACCCTAGTCTTCTGAATGCGGTCTCGCCAGCACGGTCAACGTGGCCTTGGTCAGAATGAGAACCACACTAGATCGCGGTTGTTCTCTGGCGGCCAGCAGCGCGAAGAACCACAGAAGTCTGCTGCTGGCAGGCGCACGTGCAGTCTGCAGGCTGACTGGCCACTGCTCCGGGGCGACTTGGGGACGGCCATTGGACTCGGTGGCAGAGCACCTTCTGGCCTGGAAACCGGGAAGACTGCCGTAGGATGCGCGAGGATCCACTCAGCGATCCAGGCCTGGATGTATCCAACCCGCAACGCTTCGGACTGTATGAGAACGAAAGGGTGGGGGCACCTTGCCCACCCTTTCGTTATGGGCAATCAGGGCCACTCGCGGCGCTCAGGGCACAATCAATGACCAGCCGCTGATCCACGCACCTGCGTTGCCCGCGCTGTCTATCGCCCCCACCCTCCAGTAGAACGTGCCGTCGGGGAGGCTGCATGCATAGGTCTACTGTGAGGAGTTCCCCCACGTCCTGCTGACGACTGGAGAGGAGAAACTGGAGCTATCATGCACCCGGATATGGTACTGGATCGGTGTGGCAGGAGTCACATCGATCCAGCCCAGGCTTCGAGTGCTGTCGTTCGTGGCACTCGAAGCCTGGGGGAGACTAGGGTGGGCACAACTTGTGGCAGAAGCCCTAGTCAACTGTAGTGTGCGACCCGACGGTCTTGATGGCTGCCACTTGAACTCCGGTTATGGTGTTCTCGTAGATCGTGTTGTAGTCCGCGTCCCCACCCTCCTTGATGCCGTTAGCGGCGTAGGTGTTGTAGTCGCCATCGATCACGTTGGTGTAAACTTCGCATCCCTCGCAGTCGATAAGCGCGATTCCGGCCGAGTAGCTGTGTTCCTGACCGAAGTCGGATACCTGGTTGTCGTAAATCACACAGTCGTCGGGGTGGTATTCGACTCCATATACCGTTGACGTGCTGAGGTAAATTGCATGCCATTTCGTCCCGTCTATCTCGTTGCCTGTGATGGTCACCCTGGGTACTCCGAAGGATGCAATCGCAAGGTAGCAGTCGGCGAGCACGTTGTTCTGTATGAGCACATCGCCGCCTTGTCCATAGCCGTAGATGTCCATGTTCGACAGGATGCCCGTATCCTCTACGTTCAACACGGTGTTGTTCTTCACGGTCAGCCTGCGTCCGCCTTCGCTGTAGATGCCATTGTGAGCACAGCCGTCTATGGTATTGCCAGAGATGATGGAATCAGGGCTGTTGGCGATGTCAATCGCAGTGAATCCGCAGTCGTAGAAGTAATTGTCAATGATCCGCCACTTCTTGACCACGTTGCCCAGGGCGAATTCCCCGTCCGGGCTATTCCTGAATGTGCAGCCCTGCACGAGAACGTCTTCGCTGTTGATCTTTGTGTCGTCTTTAGCTGATGACGAGGTTTCCCCGCTCACCTGGATCTGTATCCCGTCAAAGATGCAGTCGTCCATGGTGACGTGGTTGCTGTCCCGAACCAGGATCATTCCATGGCGGCTGGAACAGGTGAACTGGACGTCCTCAAGAGTCAGATAGTCCGCATCGTATGCCTCGACCAGGAAGGCGGCGGAAGACGGACTGCCGAGGTTGATTCTCAGGCTGCTGATACATACGTTGGCATGGGGCGCCGTAGATGACCTGGCGCATATCATACTGGACCCGCCGGAAGGTGATGACTTCACCAGTATGGTGGCGGTGCCTTGTCCTTTGAGGGTGACTGCGCTGGTCAAGTCGACATAACTTGAAGAGCCTATGTAGTATGAGCCATTAAGGAGCTGTACGACGCCGCCTGAGGAAGGTAGGTCGTCAATAGCCTCATTGATCTGCACCTGATCGTTCGAACCGTCACAGATGTAGTCAGCATCTGACTTGTCTGAGGAGTTGCTGGCGGCAACCACTAGCGTTGCCGTGGTGTAGGGAGTCGTTGGCGTGGTGTAGGGAGTCGTTGGCGTGGTGTAGGCAGCTATAGTGTGGTTCTTGGTGACATTCGAGAACGTAAAAGCGTTCACTGCCCCCACTGAGGAACCATCCACCAAAACATCCTTGATGCGATAGTCTGCGTCAGGAACAATAGCGAAGGACTGATCTGAGCCATAGGTTACCGACACTGTGCCAGAGGGCGAGATCGAGCCATGGGCATCGGCACTCGCTTTGATAGTACAGTAGGTTTCTACGGCGGAGCCCTCCGCCAATACCGTGAAACCTTTGTAGAGAACAGCCGTGCCCTGAGGAGTGTACACCCTGACATTCTTCGGCCCCGGGGTAATGGCCGGAACGAAGATATTGGCTGTTACTTGGGTGTCACTGTCGACGGCGAAGCTGTTCACCGTTATCCCACTGATGGTTACCGCCGTGGCCCTCTCGAAGCAGGTGCCGGTGACAGTGACTTCGAGGGTCTGGCCATGGGTTCCCTGGCTGGGGCTCACCGATCTTATGGTTGGCTGGCTGTCTGGTACAGTCGTGGTCTGGGTGGCTGGTACAGTCGTGGTCTGGGTGGCTGGTACAGTCGTGGTCTGGGTGGCTGGTACAGTCGTGGTCTGGCTGTCTGGTACAGTCGTGGTCTGGCTGTCTGGTACAGTCGTGGTCTGGCTGTCTGCCGGTTCCTCCGACGAACCATCCACCGGAACGTCGACGGTTCCGTCTACGGTGGAATTGTCAGGCACTGGGTCAATAGTGTAGCTGTCAGCACCCTGGTCCGGCACTAAGGCCGGCAGAGTTGGTGACAAAGAGCCCAACGGCCCGAGGAAGACTAGACCGACAATGACTGCCATGACCAGCGTGAGGGCAGATGCCTGTCGAAGCTTGGGACGCTCGCTGATGCCGCTGATCCCTTCGCCTATCAGACGTACAGCAGGCCATGCATGACTCAGGACATAGCTGAGGGCCGCCTGGATCGCATTTGGCTTTGAGTCCTTCTCTTTTAGTTTCATTTGATGACTATGCCTCCTCACTAACTTGCTACTAAGTCTGCCGGGTCAACGGAGAGCTCTGCATGGTCGGCGACAATTCCAACCCGTGTTTCGCCTGGTCTCTTCCCATTGCAGCTTATCTCCGTCATGTCTCCTACCTTGTCGCACCCGGGCTGGCGTTTGGCTAACTCATATGACCCAGACTCGGGTGCGTAACTGCAACTATGCCGAGTATTGTCAGCCAACGATGGCAGGTATCAGTGCCAGGATTCAGTCTGTGTGGGGGGGTGGCCTATTCGGTTAGATGTAGATGTAGGTGGAAAGTGGTGGAATCTGAGGCGGAGCGCGGTTTTGCGAAACCCGCGTGCTGCGACACGGGCGGGAGTTCCTCTCATTTCGACAAGGACTGGACAACCATTGCTTAAGTCCCCGGGTTCGGCTGGCCGAGCTCGTGCTTGAGGCCGGGTGGTGCCCGCGAGCTCTATGTCTATGCCAGAACGGCGGGATCAGCCCGCCTGTCAAGATTCTGAAGGTGGTGCTGCAGGCGGCTTCGCAGAAGAAGGAGGTTACGAGAACAAGGAGAAGGAGCAGTTCTCCGCTAACGGCAGGCTCGGCATCGCCGGCGAGGTCTGTTGAAGCAGTACTCCGGAGGTAAAGGAGAGTCCCTCCGCTCAAGGCTGGGGGAAGGAGCGTCCCTCGCATCTCTCGAACCAGTCCCATCAGCAGGTCGAATTCCGCCGACAGTCCTCTTCGTATGAGCGAGAGGATACGTGGTGGGGGCCAGTATGATCTCAGACTACTATGCGTCACCACCTCTCCTTCTTTGCGCAGTCCAAACCCCCTCAGGACTGTGCACGTATTTCCCATGGCCTTCGGGCAAAGAGACTCTAAATGCTTGTCCTATTCTACATGACGAGGAGGATCTGTCAAGTGCGCGTTCGACTCTCGAGGAACAATCAGCATCGGTACACTGCTTCGGACCAACCGCGCGCGGTCTCCGCTCACCCTCTTGTTCCCTCTTGTCTGCGCTCTCCCTGAGCCCTCACCCTCAGGAAGCTCATTCTTCGAAGACCCCGTCCTTCCTGATTGCGTGTACACGTGGAGGACCCATCCGGCACCTTCATCCCAGGTGGCGGATGGCTATGGGATTCAGCACCTCGAGGACGACCAAAGGCAGTCTCTTCCACAGACCGGTGGCCAGCCTATACCTGGTTCCCTTGACACCGTATCTGTCCGGTGAAACCGAGCCTGGGAGCTCTGGGTAGTAGTGATAGTACAACGTCTTCTTCTCGGCACCCCACTTCTTCTTGAACTGGGCCAAAGCCACGTTGTCTGAGTCTGTCTTGCCGAAATCGAAGCAGCGGTACCCCTCTTTGCAGCTGTCCTCTATGGCCTGCCATGCGAGGGCATCGTTCGGGTAGTGCTGCAAGTAGCGGGGGTCCGAAGCTGCATAAGCATAGTCGACCACCCCTTTGAAACGTACTCCGATGGCGCCCGCGACAATGGCGCCTTCAACCTCTGCCAGGTAGAGCCGGCAGCGACTCTTCATGTGTTGGCGCATCGTCCTGAAGAAGTCGGCGGGCAGAGTGGGTACGCCGTGCCGTCTCTTGTTAAGAAGATTCAAGTGACAAAAAGCGTCCAATCCCCGATCGGAATCGTCGACTCTGACCATTACCCCTTCTCTGCCGGCCTTGCCAACGGCCCAACGCGCCCGCCTGTCAACTCTCTCCCACACTGTACGCGATTCGGGTATCTCCAGAACATAGCTATGAAAGAACTCGCTGACTTCGAGGCCCAGCGAAAGCGGCCGTGTGGTCTTGATCTCCAGGTGGCGGCATTTCATCTGACAGCACAGGCTCTTTGCCGTATTCACTAGGGCTTCAATTATCTCCGGCGAATCTGCCAACGGACCGCAGGCGTGTGCGAATGGGAGAGAAATCAATCGGCTGCCGGTGAAAACGCTCCTGATATGGAAAAGAGGCAAGACCCCACACAGCTTACCGGTTTCGTCTTTGGCGAAGACATAGAATGGCTTGTGGCCCAAGCTCTGACTGATGACGGCTTGCCACTGGGGAAGGTGATAGTGCGTCCCCTCAGAGTGGGTCTCCACATAGCTACTCCACTCCTCGGTGGGGATTCTAGGATTGACCTCGAGAGCCAACATCCTTGATTCCGCAGAACCAGTCCCTAGGTTTCCACCGTGAGTGTTCCGTCGATGAAACTCACTCTGGCGTGTGCCAATGTAGCCAACCCTCTGCCCGACTCTGAGTCCGAGGATGCCGTCTCTGCTCTTCCTCCGCAGCTATCGTCTTGTCCTTCATGCCCGTCATCCCTGATAAGCCACCTATAGTTGTACCTCTACTCAGGCCGCATTTGCAAGGGTTGTCCGGTGGACGATTGCCCCTGTGAATCGGAGTGAGAATACTGTGAGGCGAGCGACCGGTACTGAGACGCAGAGGTGAGTCAGAGGCCATAGTCTGCAGAATAACATCGAGACCTATCTTCCGCCTGGCCGGGTGGCGGCGGAAGCCTCGATTTGGGCCCCAATGTCGGGGTGAGATCAGCGCCGACGGTCTGACGTTTCATGCTGTGGTGAGCAATGATTTGAATGTTGAATGGGGGCAATAGCAGAGATCATCTTTCCGCTGGCGACCATAAAGTATAATTATGGCTGCGTCATGGGATTCATCTAAATGGTCGGATGCGTGATGTCGGAGGAGACAGGGGCCAATATATGGAGTCGCCATCAGTGCACTGATAGATCACGTTTTCTGGTTCCGCAAACCGTCCGCGACCTATCCGAAGAACCGCACAGCCGGAGGGATAGAAAGATGATGCGGCGTTGTGCAGATAGACCCGCGGTTGCAGTGCGGTCGTTACAATGACTGCGCTCCTGTCACTTGTGTGTCGGAGGTTAACCACCATATGCTTCCATCAAACATGACCCTCATACACCACTTCCTGGAGGAGAGCGCCAGGAAACACCCCAACAAGACTGCGCTCATTCATGATCAGGCTCGTGCGACCTATGAACAGATCAATGTCATGGCAAATCGGATTGCCCGTGCTCTCACTGGCATGGGAGTCGGTGCCGATACGCGCGTTGCCGTCATTCTTCACAATTCCATCGAGTATGTGGCCGCCTACTACGGCGTGTTGAAGACCGGTGCGGCCTTCGTATCCCTCAGCACGGATATCAGGGCGGACAAACTGGCTCCGATACTGCAGGAAATCGAGCCGGCGGCCATGATATCATCCACGCGATTCGAGAGTCTCCTCTTGGATACGCCGCTTTCTTCGTCGGGTATGCGTGCGCTCATTATGTCACAGCCGAAGACAAAATGGCCGCCCATGCCGTTTCCAGTGGCTGGTTTGGAAGATATCATCAGTGACGGAGATGCGTCCGATATCGACCTGTCAATCGACCCTTCGAGACTCGCGTGCCTTATCTACACATCAGGTTCCACCGGGATGCC
>Ga0079037_100002364_pt1 | contig 10331 bp, 10 predicted proteins | sample Mud3Dept4metaG_FD_71479 | JGI IMG/M metagenome (GOLD analysis project Ga0079037, IMG submission 71479) | Freshwater wetland microbial communities from Ohio, USA, analyzing the effect of biotic and abiotic controls - Mud 3 Core 4 Depth 4 metaG | ecosystem: Environmental > Aquatic > Freshwater >... | reverse complement strand
AGCGCGGCATCGATCCGACCAAGCATTTCAAGCTGGTGCGCAACGCCAACCATGAAACCAACCTGATGGCCGTAGCCAGCAAACAGGTGGATTTCGCCACCAACAATACCGAGAACTGGGACAAGTTTGCCAAGGCCCACCCCGAACAGATCAAAAACGTGCGCGCCATCTGGAAGAGCCCCCTGATCCCGAGCGACCCCATGGTCTGGCGCAAGGACCTGCCCAAGGAGTGGAAGAGCAAGATCAAGGGCTTCTTCCTGGCCTACGGCCGGATCGGAGCGAACAAGGAGCAGGAGCTCGCGGTGCTGAAAGGCATGAGCTCCGGCTGGGCGCCCTTCCAGGACTCCTCCAATCACCAGCTGCTGCCGATCATGGAAATCGACATGGCCAAGGAAAAGATGAAGATAGAAGGCAACGATTCCCTGGCTGCAACCGAAAAAGCTCAGAAGCTGGCGGACATCGAGAAGAAGTTGGTGGACATCCAGTCCTACACCAAGCTGGTCGACAAATACAACTAGTCCGACTAAACGCAGGAGGCCTTTCTATTAAGGTAGGTTCGTTGGATTCTCGTTGCTGGTTTGTTCGTGGGAGCGGCATCCTGCCGCGCTAATTGAAGCCGGAAGCCGCTCCCACCGCTTTTGCTTCGAAGATGGAGCGATGTGTGCTAAAGCCATCGGCCTTTTCTCTTATGGATTGGGTCTCTTTTACGAAACCTTACGAATGGTAAATTCGATATGACCGCCGCCGCTCAGATCCTTCCGATCCCCGAAACCCCACTGCGCCGCAAGCTGCTCCGGCTGCTGGCCGGCTTGGCCTTCGGCGCCGTGCTGACGTGGGCCTGGCACGGGTCCGAAATGCGGCCGCTGGACTTGATCACCTACCGCGGCAACATGGCCTCCTATTTGGCCGGTTTCCTCACGCCCGATTTCAGCGACTGGCGCGCCTATCTGCACCAGACAGCCGTCACCATTCAAATCGCCATTTGGGGCACCCTGCTGGCGATTGTCGGCGCCGTTCCGTTCGGATTGCTTTCTTCCAGCAATGTGGCCCGGCCCTGGGTCTACCAGCCGGTGCGCCGCGTCATGGATGCCTGTCGCTCCATCAACGAGATGATCTTCGCCATGCTCTTCATCAGCGCGGTCGGGCTCGGGCCGTTCGCCGGCGTCCTGGCGCTCTTGATGCACACGCTGGGCACCCTCGCCAAGCTCTTCTCCGAGGCGGTGGAGGCCATCGACCCCCAGCCCGTCGAGGGCATTCGCGCCACCGGTGCCAACAAGCTGCAGGAGATCGCCTACGGCATCATCCCCCAGGTGGTGCCGCTGTGGATCTCCTATTCCCTCTACCGCTTCGAGTCCAACGTGCGCTCGGCCAGCGTCGTGGGCATGGTCGGCGCCGGCGGGATCGGCATGCTGCTCTGGGACGCCATCCGCAGCTTCAACTACGGCGCAACCGCGGCCATGCTGTTGATTCTCGTGGTGGTGGTCAGCCTGCTGGACCTGGGATCGGCCTACATCCGGCGACGGTATATTTGATCGCACGTTTTCTTCGCCCATATGCGGTTTCTTCCTTTCTCACCTATCTTTCGAAAAATCGCCTTTAAAAACTCCCTAAAAGTCATTTGACAACCAAATGCTTTGGTGTATGAAGTAACAATTGACTGGCCATTTTCCATGAATGCCGGCTGGTTATGGACCAAATTGAACCCTCCGTTTATAGCGCCGCCGCTGCTGAATAGGATAGGAGGTCATTATGAAAGAGTATTCACCGTTTACCCCTGGAGTCCCGGTTCCACTCGAATTCTTTGTAGGCCGATCAGCAGAGCTTCAGGAAATCATTGCCCACGCTGGAAAAAGCGTTTCACGGAGTTCTCTCGAACGCGTCTTCGTATCCGGCGACCGAGGCATCGGCAAGAGTTCTTTGTGCAAAATGGCCATTACGATTTCCGAAGAAAAATATAGTGTTCTCGGACTCCATGTTTTTCTGGGCGGAGTAAATAGCCTGGAAGAAATGGGGAGAAGGGTTTTTGAACGATTGCTTCAGAAGAGCCGCGACCGGAGCTGGTTCAATTCCGTTAAAGACTTCCTGGGGGATCATGTCAAAAAGGTTGGGTTATTCGGCATCTCGTTGGAATTTACCGCATCCGCTGAAGACCTTAAACGTTCCATGAGCGACTTCGCTTTTGTGCTAAAAAACCTCTTGGAAAAGATTAAGTCAGAGAAAAAAGGCCTCGTTATTGCGTTGGATGATTTAAATGGTTTAGCGGGGTCCCTGGAATTTGCCAACTGGCTTAAAAGCTTTGTGGATGAAGCATCGACTGCTGAGAGTCCAATCCCTCTGTTGCTGATACTGGCCGGGCTTCCTGAAAGAAGGAGGCAGCTGATCACCAACCAACCGTCCTTAGACAGGGTTTTCAACCTCGTTCAGGTAAATCGTTTTAGTGCTGAAGAGGCAACGGAATTTTTCACACGAATGTTTTCAAAAGTGAATGTGACGGTTGAACCGGATGCGATGAAGCTTCTATGCAGGTTTTCGGGAGGCCACCCTGTCTTCATGCATGAAATAGGGGACTCAGCTTTCAAACTGGACACGGATGATAAAATCGACAAACATGACGCCTTTAAAGGGATTCTATCGGCTGCTCAAGCTATCGGCGCAAAATATATTGAACCCAAAGTGCTGGACACCATACGAAGCGACCGCTATCGAGGTATTTTGAAAAAGTTTGTGAAAGAGCCTTTCGAACATCACTTTTCAAAAAAAGATCTAACCCAAAGAATTTCGCCGGAAGAGGTCAAGGTTCTTCATAATTTTCTGCAGAAAATGAAAAAACTCGGAGTTATTGCCCAACCCGCTGGAGCACAGCCCGGCCAATACGAATTTACAACCGAACTCTATGCTTTGTTCTTTTGGCTGCAGGCATCAACTGAGAAAAATGCCTAAAGCACACTTATCAAAGTGTTGCGCAATCCGGAAGCACCGGCGATCACCCTCCACAGATCCGGCTCAGCTTCCGTGGCTTCCAGAAACCCGCCGGCGGCTTCCAGAATGATCTTCCCGGCCGCGAAATCCCAGAGATTGATGCCTTCATAGACCAGTCCACCCAGGAACCCGGCGGCCACATAAGCCAGCTCGGCCGCCGCCGCCCCCAGGCAGCGCGCCTTGCGCACCTGCGGCAGCAGAGCATCGAGCCGGCGGGTCATGCGCCGCATGGTCTCCGGCGTCTTACCGAAGCTGACGGCCACGACCGCATCGCTTGCGCGCTCAACGTTGCAGACGGCGATCGGCCGGCCGTTCAGGAAGGCCCCGCGGCCCGGAACCCCGACGAAAAGCTCCTGGCTGAACGGCAGGAAGACTACTCCACCAACCGGCATTCCGAGCGGCCTCGCAGGGAGACCCTTCTCCTCAGCCAGCCGACCGGGGTCACTGTAGCAGGCGATGGATACGCAGAAAAATGGCAGGCCGTGCCAGAAATTCACCGTACCGTCGAGCGGGTCGATGACCCAGATATATTCTCCCGCCCCTGCCAGCATGCCACTTTCCTCGCTTAGGATGGCATGCTCCGGGAAGCGCTCACGGATCGCGGCGATGATCACATTCTCGCACTTTCGGTCGGTTTCGAGCTTGACATCGTGGAGCAGCCGACGGCAGGCCAGTTTGTCATTGCGGAAATGATGCATCTGGATGGCGCCGGCGCGGCGGGCGGCGCTCATGGCGGTTTCTTGCACGCGATCGGCGAGATCGGTCGGCAGCGCATACTCCAGGGGATCCATTGCGGATATGGCCATTCGTGCTCCTTTCGACGCTCAGTCGCCTGCGCTGAACACCTCGCGGCCGGCAACGAAGGTGCGCATGACTGCGGCGACCTTGCGCCGGTCGTCCACCAGCACCAGGTCGGCGAACTTTCCCGGCGCTATGGAGCCGGTGAACGGATCGATGCCCGTGGCCCGGGCGGCATTCAGGGTGATCAGCCGCACCGCCCCCGGCAGGTCCATGATGCCCTCGCGGTGCAGCTGCAGGGCCGCGTGCAGCAGCGACATCGGGGCATAGTCCGAGCAGAGGATGTCGCCCAGGCCGGCGGTCAGGGCCTCGCGGCCGGAGAGATTGCCGGTCAACGAAGCGCCGCGCAGCACGTTCGGGGACCCGAGCGAGATCAGCATGCCGTGCTGTCGGGCGGCACGGGCAGCTTCCAGATTCACCGGGAACTCCGACAGCGTCGCTCCCAGGCGGCTCACCGCCGCGACTTTATCGGTGGAGTCGTCGTCGTGGCTCGCCATGCGAATGCCGCTGTCCCGGCAGACCCGCGCCAAATGCTCCAGACCCTGCCAATCGACCCGGCGGCTCGCTTCGAGGCGGCGCTCGATGATCGTGTCGACATGCTCCTCGCTCAAGCCCCGCGCTTTGGCGTAATAGGTCCGGAAATTGGACACGTCGGAAAACTGGCCCTGGCCGGGAGTGTGGTCCATGATGGAGAAGAAATGGATCAATCGCCGCTCGATCAGGTCCCCTACCTGGGAGAACGCCTCGTCGTTGGTGATCTCGTAACGGGCATGGATATGGGTGCGGGCGCTGAAGCCACCCTTCAGGTCTTGGATCTGGTGGATCAGGTAATCTGTCATCTCGGCGCTGCGGAACGGCGGGTGCTCGTCGCGGTGCAGGAAGCACAGGCAGTGGTAGATGGACGTGACGCCGCAGGCCACCAGCTGTTTGTCGAGCTCCTGGAGTGCGACGTCCACCGGAAAGCGGCCGCCCGGCCGCGGCTGGATGGCGTTTTCGATGACATCGCTGTGGATGTCGATGAACCCCGGCAGCAGCAGGCGCCCGCGGCCATCGATGTCATCGAATCCGTCCATGACGGGGAGGCGAGCGGCGATCTCGCGGATGATTCCCCTTTCGACGACCACGGCGGCATCCGGTAGCACTTCGTCCGGAGTAACCGCACGGACGTTGCGGATGATCAGGTTGGCGTCCCCAATCGTGTCGTAGGTCATGATGAGGTTTCCTTTTCGGGCATGGTATAGATGTCATCCATCAGGCGGTCCATGATGGAACGGTCGTGAAATATGGCGATCATGGTGGTCCCCCGGGCCTTCATCTCCAAGAGCAGATCCAGCGCGACCTGCATGGCCTCGGGGTCGAGGGAGGCCGTGGGTTCGTCGAGGAGCAGCAGCCGCGAGGGCCGGATGACCGCCCGTGCCAGGTTCACGCGCTGCTTCTCCCCGCCGCTGAAGGTACAGGGGAAGGCGTCGTGCAGCCGGGAATCGATTCTCAGCCGCTGTAGCAGCCGGCGGGCGTTCTCGCGCGCCTCCGGCCGGGGAACTCCCGCGACCACCAGCGGTTCGGCCACCACATCCAGCGCCGGGACCCGCGGCAGGACCGACAGGAACTGGGTCACATAGCCCATTTCCGCGCGCCGGAGCTTCAGGATCTCGTTCTCCGGAAGGGCGGTGAGGTCCACCCGGCCGCACGCCGCCGAGTCGTAGGTGATCGTCCCGGAGCTGGCCAGATAGGTGCGGTAGATACATTTGAGCACCGAGCTCTTGCCGTAGCCGCTGGGACCGGAAAGGCCTAATGCCTTGCCGCACTCCACCCGGAACGAGACCGAAGGGAAGCCAACGATTTCCTTCCCGTTCAGGAAGTGGGAGACGAAGCGCTTTTCAAGGTTTTCGACGGTGAGCATAAGGCCCGAAAAGGGTGTTTAGTTCATAGTGTTTGGTGTTTCGTGTTTGGTAGCTGGTGCTGAGCAGGCGGCAGTATTTGACAACCCAAACACGAACAACCAAACACCAAACATCGCATCGGTTACAAAGTCGAATTCACCAGCAGCTGGGTGTAGGGGTGCTGGGGGTCCTCGAGAATTTGGTCAGACAGGCCCTCCTCGACGATACAGCCGTGACGCATCACGATGGTGCGCGAGGTCAGCAGCCGGATGACCCCGAGATCGTGGGAGACCACAAGGGTTGCCACTCCCAGCTCCTGCTGCAGCCCGCGGATGAGGTCCAGGACCCGCGCCTGCACCGAGACGTCCAGGCCGGTGGTCACCTCGTCCAGCAGGAGCACCGCCGGACGGGTCGCCAAGGCCTTGGCGATCTGCACGCGCTGCTGCATGCCGCCGGAGAAGTTCCGCGGCAGCTCGTCCATGCGCTCCACCGGCACCTCGGTCTGTTCGAGCAGACCGCTCGCCCGATTTCGCATGCGGCCGACATGGCGCCAGCCGGCCGTCAGCAGGCGCTCGGCGATGTTGCCGCCGGCGCTCACTTTCATGCGGAGGCCCATGCGGGCATTCTGATAGACGATCCCCATGCGCTCGTTGCGGACCTGCCGGCGGTGAAAGGCGCTGAGCGCGAACAGGTTCTGTCCGGGTCCGACCCCCGTCAAGCCGTTTCCGTTCAGGTCAAGGAAGAACTCGCCCGCGGTGGGCTCGAAGTCGAAATGCAGCAGCCGCACCACCGTGCTCTTGCCGGACCCGCTTTCGCCGACGATCCCCAGGACCTCGCCAGGGTACAGGTCAATGGACACCTCTCGGCAGGCCAGGATCGATCGGCAGCGCGGGCACTGGTTGGTCTCGTGCCGGGCGCCGGTCCGCTCGAGGCATTCCGGGCAGCCTGGGCCGTAGCGCTTGGTCAGGTTCCGAACCTGAAGGACCGGTTTCATGCGATGCCCTCCCGCGTCGGAGAGTCCTCTGCAGCACCGCAGCTTCGACGGGCTTTTTCGCAAAAGGCCGTATCCGAGCAGGCATAGGTCCGCCGGCCGGTTGCATCGTCGATCACCTCGTCCAGGTAGGTTCCGCCGGAACCGCAGCGCGCGCAGCGCCGGCCGGCGAACGCCTCGACGCGAAAGGCGAAGTCCTCGAAGGAAAGCGGCTGCACCTCCGTGTGCGGCGGCACGGCGTAGATGCGCTTCTCGCGGCCGGCGCAGAAAAGGAAGAGGGCCTCGCCCTGGTGCAGCTTGGCGAGGTCCCAGCGCGGGATCGGGCTGGGGTCCATGAGGTGGCGGCAGTTGACCAGCACCGGGTAGCGCGCCCCCACCGTAATTTCGTTGAACTTCACGATGTCCTCGTAGAGATAGAGCCACATCCGGCTGTAGTCCGCCTCGGCGTGCATGCGCCGGGTCTCGCGCTCGGACGGCTCCACCAAGCGCAGCGGCTCCGGGATCGGCACCTGGAAGATGAGTATCTGGTGCGGCTGCAGCGGCTCCTCCGGGATGCGGTGCCGCGTCTGGATCATGGTGGCTGCGGCGGTGTCGGTCGTGACCGCCACGCCGGTGACCCGGGTCACGAATTTCTTGATATTGACCGCGTTGACGCTGTCGTCCGCGCCCTGGTCGATGACCTTGAGCACGTCCTCCGGTCCGATCAGGGATAGGGTGAGCTGCAGCCCGCCGGTGCCCCAGCCTCGGGCGATGGGCATCTCGCGTGAGCCGAAAGGCACCTGGCAGCCGGGAATGGCCGCGGCCTTGAGGATCCGGCGCCGGATTTCGCGCTTGGCGCCTTCATCGAGAAACGCGTAAGAATAGCGGCCTCCGGCCGGCGGCCGGGTGTCGCGCCAGTCCGCCGGCGGTGTACCGGCCCGGGATGGCAGACCGGGCGTCATGGGTTTTCCTCCCCGGTCAGGCCGGACCCCGCCTGAATTCGGCGCAGGCGGTCCAGCTCGGACTGAAACGTGACGTAATGGGGCAGCTTGTAGTGGTTGCAGAAGCCCATGGACTCGATGCCGTCCACGTGGGTCAGCACGAACTCCTGGTCTTCGGAAGGCGCTGCGGGCTCTCCACCGGACATCGCCCGGTCCAGGACCGCCATGGCGATGGCCTTGGTCTCGTTGTGCCCGAAGCACAGGCCATAGCCGAGGCTGAATCGGGCCGGTCCTTCGGCTTCCGCCAGGCGGGCGATGACCTCGGCCTCGGTCACCAGCACCTCACCGATGCATTCCACCGACCCGCTGCGCGGATTCCTGAACGGTACGGACAGGAACCCCACCCGGAGCTCGCCGATCACCGGATGCACCGAGCCGTAGCCGCGCATGTTGGAATAGGCCAGCGCGAGCATGCCGCCGGTTTCACCCCGCGCCAGGCTCTGCAGCTGAGCGCTGCGCGGGGCCGGAAAGGACAGGGCCTGGCGGGTGATGTCGGTCAAACCCCGGTCCTTACCGGACGCATGCCGCCGCACCAGCAGGCCTTCCCGCCGCAGCAGTTCGACCACCTTGGGGAAGCGCTCCGGGAGCGGGTCCAGCCGGTTGGTCTCCCGCAGCAGCTGCCGGATCTGCTGCCGGGTTCGCGCAGCGGATTCTTCCTGCAGCTCGAAGTCGAGCAGGCGCAGGGTGTAGTCCGGGGTCGGCCCGAGGATCTGTCCGCCGGGGATGTCCTTGAAGGCCGCTGAAATCCGCCGAATCACGCGCATGCCGTCCGGGGCGACCGGCTCCGAATATCCGATGCGCGGCAGGGTGGTACGGTAGGACCGCAGAATGAAAGCCGCTTCGAAGCTGTCTCCGGCGGCCTGCTTGAAGGCCAGCGCCGCCAGGTCCGGAGCGTAAAGGGAGCCCTCGCCCATCACCCGGTCCACGGCGAAATACAGCTGTTCGCGGATCTGCTCCGGCGTGAGCAGGCCGGATGCACCGCCGGCGCGCCTCACCAAAGAAAATTTTTCACTGTTCTCTATGGCAGCGGCGCCGCCTCGGACAGCCACGTAGCCCATCGCCTCACCTCACCCGGATGCGGGTCGAACGCGGCAGGCCCATCACCTCTCCGTTCGGCCGCACAAAGAAGGCGTCGACCCCCAGCGGGTAGTCGGCGTTGACGATCATCAGATCCTGGAATTCTTGGACCGGAATCCCGGGCATCTCGGGAGCGATCCCGCTTGGCCCGGGAATGCCGGGGCCGGTCAACCGCACGCGGAACCGGTCCGAAACGTCCGCTGGCGGCGATTCCAGGCAATATACGAGAGTCGCCCCTTCTTCCGGAAACTCGGAACGTCCGCGCTTGGCCCGGCGGACGCCGCCCCGGCTGTCGCCTTCTGAAAAGAAGACGAAATCGGCGGCTTCCAGGCATTCCGTCCGCGCGCCGGTGGCCTCCGCGATGGCCCTTTGCAGGCCGTGGGCGCAGCTGCTGTCGTCCACGCAGAAGCCGACTTCGGAATCGAGCAGACACTCCGCGATCGCCATCGCCGCCGATAGCGGCGGCACCCCAGCCAGGTCGGCCAGACGCACGACCCGTCCCGGCCGGCTCAGGGATTGAAGCAGGCTTCGATAGTTTTTCTGGTTGCGGCGTCCGCTTGCATCCATACGATGGGTATCCCTTATCCGCCCAGGGAGCCGAAATCCACGCGCTCTTTTTTCATCGATTCGAAGCGGACCGCGGTTGCGGCGGCCAATTTAGAGGAAAGCTTCTTCTGGTCGGCACGCTTGGCTTCGAGCGAGCCGAGAAGGGCGCCCAGAACCTCCGCCCGGCCGCTGTGCTCGGCGGCCGCAACAGCCGCCAGCAATAACGCTTGTTCGGGTTCATCGCCGCAGACCGCGCCGTAGCCCGTGCAGCCGTCCAAACTCACCTCGGCTTCGCTGGCCAAGACTTCGCCGAGATGAAACGGCGTGTCGAAGGGATCCCGCACCGTGACCATGACCAGCCCGGTTCGCGGTGGCTGCTGCACGCGAAACTCGCCCATGGACCAGAGACGATCCAGCATCGCCGCGATCTCTTCGGAGGATGCGGCGGGCATGGCCGCGAGCAGGCGTGCTTTCACTCCGGTGATTCGTTCCGCCCCGAATGCCAATGGGCATGCGAGGCTTGCGTCTGAAGCTGGATCGCGTTCAACCATAGCGAGCCAAAAACCTCTCCAGGTTTGAAAAATCCTATAACCGCTGCTCCAGGGTGCGGCGGTCCCAGTCCCACCAGGCGATGGCCGTCAACCGCTCGATGATATCGGGAGCAAACCGCATGCGCAGCGGCCGGGCCGGCACCCCGGCCACCACCTGGTAGTTCGCAACGTTCCGGGTGACCACCGCTCCGGCCGCCACCACGGCTCCGGTTCCGATTTCGACCCCGGCCATGACCTTGGCCCCGGCGCCGATCCATACGTCGTGGCCGAGGCGGCAGCTGCGCCGGCGGCGCCATTCGAAAACCTCTTCGTCGTCGCTGGCCGCGAAACCGTAGCGCCGGCGGCGGTAGGTGCAGTGATGCTGGGTGACGCGCTCCATGGGATGATCGCCGGGGTTGATGACGACGTGCGATGCGATCGAACAGAACTTGCCGATATCCGTGTAGATGACGGTGCCATCCGAACCGGCCAGATAGCTGTAGTCTCCGAGCCGCGATTCCATCACCGTCCAATTGGCCCCGATGTCGGT
>Ga0079037_100002363_pt1 | contig 10332 bp, 9 predicted proteins | sample Mud3Dept4metaG_FD_71479 | JGI IMG/M metagenome (GOLD analysis project Ga0079037, IMG submission 71479) | Freshwater wetland microbial communities from Ohio, USA, analyzing the effect of biotic and abiotic controls - Mud 3 Core 4 Depth 4 metaG | ecosystem: Environmental > Aquatic > Freshwater >... | reverse complement strand
TGATCCTAATTCATATTGACTTTTTCGTTTTCTTGATTTTAAATCTAATTTATCATGGCGTATTTGAATCGGACTAAATAATTCGGTTCCTCCAAGAGAAAACGAGAGGAGTGTTCCCGAAGAAGTGCTGATGACGTTTCCCCTGAAAGGTGCCAGAATTTTTCAGGGCGGATGTAGAGGAGGGAAGCATGATTTCTTTCAAGAGAGTAAGGGTCGCGGTCGCCATTGCTTTTTGTCTGGCCATCATCATTCCCATTGCGGAAGCAGAAGAAACTTTAACATTTCATATGATGGGATGCAGTTCCGGAATGTTCACGACGTTGTCTGAAAGTAAGGCATTGACGGTCCAAAACATTGTGGGTAAGGGCATTGCTTGGGGCATTACTGGGGATAAGACATTCGATAACATGACTTGGGATTTCGTGGCCGTTCTGCGGACCATGGATGGTCATACAATAGGAATGGGTTATTACAAGTTCACAGCACCCGATGGGGACTATTTTGTTTTGGAAGGGGCCGGGGACACAGTCTTGGAGGGCGGTACCTGGAAGTTCCTCCACGGCACTGGTAAATGGAAGGGGGCCACCGGGAAAGCTAAAGGCAGGATTATCATGCGGGGTAAACCGGTACCTTTAGGATCGGAGGAATACTGGTGCCGGGTAATTGGTACAATTCAACTGCCGAAATAGGGATACGACCGGTAAGACCCTGTCTTTTTTTAATCAGACCTATCTATTTTGGCGATCGTTCATCTGTTAGCTCATCTCAGACCGAATTCTGATAGTTTAACAAATTTGAAACCAGCCTTTTTTAATTCGGGGATGGCTGCCATCACCCCCTCTGTGGTTTCTCCTTCAGGATGATTCATGTGCATCAGAATGATCGAAGCAGGAGCAGCATTTAGTAACGCTTCTTTCACCTGCTTCTTTGAATAGGTGGCACCTCCATCCCCCCGCACGCTAAAATTCACCACTTCAACCCCTAAGGCATTGCCTATCTCAACGCAAATTTCATCGCAGAAGGCCGTGCCAGGTCTGTAATATTTAGGTTTGCGGCCCGTCATGGTTTGGATTCTTAAGGCATTCAATTCTATCTCATCAAAAATTTCTCCCACACTTTTGGTGCCTTTTATTCTATAAACCGACCGGCCAATGGCTGAACATGGTTGATGATTCAAACCATGATTCTCAATTTCAAGAAGAGAATTTTCTGACAACTTCTTAAGTATTTCTCGATTTGCATCCGTCCACCTGCCGCTGACAAATAAGGTGGCGGAGATTTTCTCGTTTTCCAGGTAATTGATCAACTTGGCATCATATCCGCTTCCCCTTGGGCCGCCACAGGCATCAAAGGTCATTGCTAAAACTTTCTGGTCTGTATTTAATCTGATTTTTACTCCCCTCACGCCTTCTCCCCATTTTTGGGGGATCTTCCCAGTGAAGGTTGAGATGATCCATTCCTTTGTCTGTATGTCTTGGGGCCATCCTGATTGGATTCTTCCCAGAAAGAAGACGAGTGAAAAAATTATTAATTTGAAGGTCATTTTGTGTGGACACCTTCTCATACATTCCTTTTAACTTAAAACCGTCAGGCTATTCAATCCCTCTCACCTCTCCCCCAAGGGAGAAGTAAAGGGGAGATGCAACATCAGGGTTGACCCATCGACTGACCCCAAACCCTGCTCTTTAGTGCAGAGAGAAAGATATGCTCACGGGCAACCCCGAGCCCTCAGCTTGAGACTTCGATGTGAACTCAGATGGACAGTCAAAGCTAATGCGAGCTCCTGTCTTCAGGCGGAGGAAGCCGAGGGGTTGACAACCCCCTCCTGTTCGTTCTATTTTTTAAGGCAATGGGGCCAGAGCCCGATTCATTATATATCGACCGGGAGAGAGATGATCAAGGTTGGGACAAGTGGGTTTTCCTTTCCAGATTGGAAGGGGACTGTTTATCCTACAGGCATTCAAGAAAGGGATATGTTACCCTTCTATGAAAAAGAGTTGGGATTTAATATCGTGGAGATCAACTTCACCTATTATACCCTCCCCTCTCAGAAGAGTTTTGCGGCGATGTCCCAAAAGACGTCCAGAGATTTTGAATTTGTGGTGAAGTCTTTTAAGGGGATGACTCATGAAATTTGGGATAAAGAGACCGGTGGAAAGATCGATAATCAGGAGACCTTTAAGAAATTTAAATATAGCCTGGTCCCCTTGATTGCAGAGAAGAAACTTGCTTGTGTCCTGGCTCAGTTTCCTTACGGGTTCTTTCCTAACCCAGAAAATTTTGGTTATCTCCAAATGTTTAAAGAGGAGATGGCAGACGTCCCGCTGGTTTTTGAGTTCCGAAACCAGGCGTGGCTGAAAGAACGGACCTTTCAATTCTTGGAGAAAAATGGGATGGGATTTTGCGTAGTGGATGAACCCAAACTTTCCCAATTGATGCCCTACCAGCCAAGGGCTACTTCGGAGATTGGTTATTTCCGGTTTCATGGCAGAAATATCAACTGGTTCAATGTCCCTACTTCTGTGAGGTATGATTACCTCTACGGTGAGAAAGAACTGAAGGAATTCATTACAGACATCAAGGATATTTCAAAAAAGACAGCCAAGACCTTAATCTTTTTTAACAACTGCCATGCAGGCTCTGCGGCTAAAAATGCTGCTCAGATGGCGAAACTGCTCATAGAGCAATAGTAATGAGTTCGGAGTTCAGGGTTCGGAGATAAAAAATAAGACCTTCCGAACTCCGAACTAAACTACTCCGAACTTCTCCTAGGAGGAGAAACGTGATCGAGATCGATTTTAAAAAAGGGGATGGGCTCGTCCCGGTCATCATCCAGGATGCCTCCACCAATGAGGTCCTGATGTTGGGCTACATGAATCGTGAATCGTGGGAAAAAACGCTGGAGACGAAGAAGGCATCCTTCTGGTCAAGGTCCCGTAAAAAAATTTGGATCAAAGGAGAAACTTCGGGAAATTTTCAGGAGATTAGAGAGATTTACCTCGATTGCGATGGAGATACCCTCCTGCTCAAAGTAGATCAGATAGGAGGAGCAGCCTGCCACACGGGTTTCCGGAGTTGCTTCCACCAACGGTTTAAAGATGGAGAGTGGAAGGTCTTCGGGAAGAAACTCTTTGACCCAAAGGAGGTGTACGGAAAGTGAACATGCTGAAGGTTGGAATTCCAAAAGGAAGTTTGGAGAGTGCCACCATTGAGCTTTTTAAGAAGTCGGGCTGGAAAATCTCAGTGAGTTCTCGAAGTTATTTCCCCATCGTGGATGATGAGGAGGTCCGTTGCACCCTGGTCAGGGCCCAGGAGATGTCGAGGTTCGTAGAAATAGGGACCCTGGATGTGGGGCTGACCGGGAAGGATTGGATTTTGGAAAATGGTTCGGATGTCGTGGTGGTTCAGGATTTGATCTACTCCAAAACCAGCGCCTCCCCAGCCCGTTGGGTTTTGGTCGTAGCCGAGGATTCTCCCATCCGTCAGCTGAAGGATTTGGAAGGGAAAAAGATCTTCACCGAAATGGTCAATTTTACCAGACGATACTTTGCGGAACGAAACATCCAGGTCGATGTGGAGTTCTCTTGGGGGGCCACAGAGGGGAAAGTGATTGAAGGACTGTGCGATGCCATCGTCGAAGTGACGGAGACCGGAAGCACCTTGCGGGCCAATAAACTGCGCATCATTGAAGAACTCTTGCAGACCAATACTCAACTGATTGCCAATCACGAATCCTATCTGGATCCATGGAAAAGGGAAAAGATTGAACAGATCTCACTTCTTCTTCAGGGAGCCCTTCGAGCAGAAGGTATGGTGGGGCTCAAGATGAATGTTTCGGCCAATGACCTCAAGAGTGTGATGGAGATCCTTCCCAGCATCACCGCTCCCACGATTTCAAATCTTTTTCAGAGCGATTGGTTTGCCATAGAAGTCATGGTTTCGGAAAAGGTGGTGAGAGAACTCATCCCCAAGTTGCTAAAGAAGGGAGCCATAGGGATCATTGAATATCCCCTCAATAAGGTAATATAAGTGGAATACCTGATCGGGGGATAGGGTGGTAGGGCGATAGGGTGAGGGCAAAAATCACAATGAAAATTGCTTTGGAATTTTGGATTTTAGGACTGCTGCAGCAGTCCTATGACTTCCATGTGAAAGGTCTGTGGAAACATGTCGATCAGACCAAGCCTTTGCAGTGTATAACCCCTTTCTGAGAAGAGGCGGAGGTCCCGCGAGAAGGTGGTCGGTTCACAAGAGACATAAATGATTTTTTTGGGTTTCAATCTGGTCACCTGATCCAAGATCGTCTTACATCCTGTCCTGGGGGGGTCGAGGACGGCGAGATCAGGGGTTTCTCTTTTCGAACTCATCAAAGCATCTTCTACCCTTCCGTGGATGAAATCGCAATTCTTGATCCGGTTTCTTTCTGCATTGAATCGGGCATCCTCTACCGCCATCTTATTCTCTTCGATCCCCAAGACTTCCTTTGCTCCCATGGCCAAAGGGAGGGTCAGGTTTCCAACGCCGGCATAGAGGTCGAGGACCCTGTCTTCCTTATTCACCTCTGAGAATTGAAGAACGGTCTGAATTAAATTTTGATTCTGTTCCAGATTGACCTGGGAGAAACTTTCTGATGAGATTCGAAACGTAAGATTTCTTTTTTCTCTCGCTTGACTCAAAAGAATCCTAAAATTCAGAGTAGGGTCACCCAAGAGGTTTAATCCACCTTTTCTTGCTATGGCAACCCCTCGGAGAATCGGCTGATTCTGAAGGAACTCCATTATAAAATGTTCGATCCGTTGATCATAAGAACGAGGATGAAATACAAGCACTCCTTTCCCTTCCCCTGGCGACACATTGATCTCAATCTCCTCCAAGCGTGACAGAGTGAAAGATTCCTCTCGAAGTTTTCTGATGATTTGATTGATCAAAGGATGTGAGATGGAGCAATGGTCGATCTCCACCATCTTATGGGACTTCTCTTGGTAGTAGCCTATTACTTCTCCCTTCACCTTCAGTTGAACCCTGACCCGATAGTCATAAGGGTCAGGCGAGGGGACCAGACTGATGGAAGGGATTTCTTTCAGTCTTGCTATCTGCTTAAGGATCCCCGCCAAGATCCTCTTTTTTAGCTCCCCTTGAATCGAAGAGTCGATATGCTGCCACTGGCAGCCACCGCATCTCCCAAAGTACGGGCAGGGAGGGTCTACTCTCAAAGCAGAAGGTTCAATAATCTGGATTAATCTCCCCATCGAATAGTTTTTCTTCTCCTCGATAAGCTCGATCCATGCCTGATCGCCGGTCACGGTGTAGGGGATGAAAACTACTTTACCCTTGATCCGAGTCACTCCATATCCTCTAAAAGCTACGGACTCAATATGAACCTGAACTTTATTCGTCATGATTTAAAAATAGCATGGAGGGGGGTGAGATTCAATGGATTCAACGAGAGAAAGGAGGGGCAGAATGAATTGACATCTTGTCATGATTTTGTTAGTTTTAATCACCTATAGAGAGAGGATGAGCGGAGAGGATGCCCTGGTTTAAAAAAGGTGAAGAAGAAAAGGAAAAGAAAGAGATACGAGAAGAGCCAAAGTCCTCCGATCAACTTTGGGTGAAATGCAACTCTTGTAATGAGATCATCTATCGGAAGGTCATCGAACGGAATCTTCAAGTTTGCCCCAAGTGTAACTATCATTTTCAGATCCCTGCTCGGAGGAGGATCGATAGCGTCGCAGACCCCGGGACCTTCATCGAATATGACAGAGACCTTGTTTCGACCGATCCCATAGAGTTCAAGGATTCGAAACGATATCCTTCTCGAGTCAAAGAATCCCAGGAAAGGACAGGACAAAAGGATGCCATCCTTTGCGGGGAAGCGACGATTGAAGGCCAGCCAACGATGATCGGCATTTTCGAATTTAATTTTATGGGTGGGAGCTTGGGGTCGGTGGTAGGTGAGAAGATCACTCGCTTGATCGAAAGAGCCATTGAAAAGAGAATCGGTGTGGTGATCTTCTGTGCCTCGGGTGGAGCGAGGATGCAAGAAGGTATCCTTTCATTGATGCAGATGGCCAAGACCAGTGCGGCTTTGGCTAAACTTCAAGAGGCTAGAATTCCCTATATCTCAGTGTTGACCGATCCCACGACAGGTGGCGTTTCCGCCAGCATCGCCATGTTGGGCAATATCGTCATTGCTGAACCTAAGGCGATGATTGGATTCGCTGGCCCCAGGGTGATAAAGGATACGATTCGGGCAGAGCTCCCGGAGGGATTCCAACGAGCGGAATACCTCCTCGCGCATGGGATGGTTGACATGATTGTGGAGCGTAAGGACCTCCGACACATGCTCGCCTCCCTATTAGAAATGCTTAAGGCAGAGGGGTGAGAGAGAGATTCGAGCCATGGGACAAGGTGCTTATCAACAGTCGCTGGACTATCTGTACCGTCTCGAAAAGTTCGGAATGATCTTTGGGTTGACTCAGGTAGAGAGGATCCTCGGCGCCATTGGAAATCCCCACAGAGAAATTCAGGCCATTCACATCGGCGGGACAAACGGGAAAGGGTCCACAGCGGCGATGATGAGCTCAATCCTGCAGAAAGAGGGCTACCGGGTAGGATTGTACACTTCTCCCCACCTTATTCGATTTACTGAACGGATCAAGGTGAACGAGAAGGAGATCAAGGAAGAAGAGGTAGCTACCCTGGCAGCATGGATGAGGAAGGAAATTGAAGCGGCAGGTGTGACTCCCCCCTTCACCTTTTTCGATTTTACCACAGCCATGGCGCTTCATTATTTTAAGCAGAAATTAGTGGATCTGGCTATTTTAGAGGTGGGGTTGGGAGGAAAACTCGATTCAACCAATGTGGTAGACCCCCTGGTCTCCATCATCACGAATATTGCTAAAGACCATGAAGAATATCTGGGGAAAAGTATTTCGAAGATTGCCCGAGAGAAGGCGGGGATTATTAAGAAGGGAAAACCTTTCATTACTGCTGCCACACAGCCTCAGGTGCTTCGGCTTTTTTCAAAAGTTTGTCAGGAAAAAGGATCTCCTTATCTTCGCGTTGGGAAGGAATTTCGGTATCACCGGGCAGAAGATGGGAATTTCGACTACGAAGGACTCAATCGAAAGTTATGGGGGATTCATCTCAATCTCAAGGGATTTCACCAGGTCATCAATGCAACGACAGCGCTTGGTGCGATGGAGGTATTAGAAGATCTGGGGTATCGCGTCTCGACGGATGCGATGGTCAATGGGTTGAGGGGGGTGGATTGGCCAGGAAGATTGGAGATGGTTTCTTCCTTTCCCAGGGTGATCCTCGATGGCGCTCACAATCCAGCGGGAGCCCTTGTCCTGAAAGAGTCTCTGGAAAAAGAATTCCAATACGAGCGTCTCATCCTTCTCATCGGGATCATGAAGGACAAAGACATCCAATCCATGCTTCGTCTCTTGGCTCCCTTAGCCGATCGAATCATCCTCACCAAGCCTCATACAGACCGCGCCACTCCCCCCTCGTTGCTCAAAAAGACATTAGGGCAGAACGGGAAAAAAGCAGAAATTGAAGAAGATCTCAGAGAAGCGATTGAAAGAGGTCTTTCCCTGACCCAAAAAGAGGATCTTCTCTGCATTACAGGGTCTCTCTATACCGTTGGAGAAGCCAGAGCCTATTTCCATACCAAGAGGGGATCATGAAATGTAGCCGGTTCATGCTGGGTTCCTTTATTCTCCTCTTCATCATCTTCTATTCTATTCCAACCCATGCCCAGATAAAGGAAGTGAGCAAGATGAAAGCAGAAGGGCCTGTGGACATTGAAGCCGACGAGCTCACCTACGATAGAGAGGCGCAGACCTTTGAGGCTCATGGACAGGTAGAAGTGAATCGAGGAGATTTGTCTCTTAAGGCAGATCATGTCCAAATGAACATGGCGACCAAAGCCTTGGTGGCGTGGGGAAACGTTTTATTGAGAGAAGGGGAAGATGTCATTGAGTGTGAACGCCTGGAAATCAATATAGAGACCCAACGGGGGAAGATTCATCAGGCCAGACTCTTTATAAAGGATCAGAATTTTCATATCACCGGTCGAGAGGTAGAGAAATTAGGAGAAAATCATTACCGGATACGAGATAGCTCCTTGACGACCTGCGATGCGAAGCGGCCGCCCTGGAAATTCACGGTGAAGGAAATAGAAGTCAAAGAGATGGCCCTGGGAGGGCTTGCGATTGCCAAAGGACCTGTCTTCTACCTTGAGGATATTCCGGTTCTCTATTTCCCCTGGGGAGCTTTTCCTGTGAGACTCGAAAGGCAAACCGGTTTTCTCATCCCTCAGGTGGGATATTCCAATAGGTATGGCCCCGAGATCAAGACTGGTTTTTACTGGGCGATGAGAAAAGACATGGATGCCACATTCTATCTCAATTATTTAGGAGAAAGAGGGGTTCAAGAGGGGTTGGAGTACCGCTATGCTTTCCCCCGAGAAATGAAAGGGGAAGCCAAGTTCTATTTCATCGATGATCACGTCTATGATGGGAATCGATATGCTTTTTTTATCAAACACCAAAATAAGTTTCCTTATGATTTTTACCTCAAAGCGAATATCAATTATGTTAGTGATAACAAGATCCCTCAAGATTTTGATGAGGTCCTTCCAGATGAGACAAGGCTTGATTCAAGGACCCAGAGGCTGATGAGGTCGGTTCTCTTTGGAGGGAAGAACTGGGATCAGTTCAGTTTCTTGGCAGATGCCGAGGTGTATAATAACTTGACCCTAAACTCTAATGATCAGACCGTTCAGAAGCTTCCAAGGATCAGTTTTTATGCCCTTCCACAGTCCCTCTTTAAAACACCTTTATTCTATGAATTCAGTACCTCCTACACCAACTTCTGGCGTGAGACGGGGGTTGAGGCACAGCGAGGAGACATCTTTCCTATTGTTTCCTATCCCATGCGGCTCTTCAACGTATTGAAGTTTAATCCCTATCTCGGGTTGAGAGAGACCTTCTACTATTCTCAAAATGATCCCACAGGGACCTCTGAGGGGTGGGAGTCGAGAGAAACCCTTGAAAGCGGATTCCAGACCTCGGTGGAGTTTTACCGGGTTTATGATTCAGAAGCCTCTTCGAAAATTTCCAATCTTTTTAAAGTAGCCAAATGGATGCATACCATTGAACCCACTATCAGTTACCGTTATAACCCTCGAGTAAATCAAACTCGTCTTCCCCTCTTTGATGAGGTAGACAGCGTTCCCTATGCAAATGAGATCACCTATGGAATCACCCAACGCCTTGTGGGGAAGCCTGCTAAAGAGACACCGACTTCCGGGCCCTATGAATATGCGAAATTAATAATCTCCCAAAGTTATAACATGGGAGATCCCTATATAGATTCAGAGGGGAAAAAGAGATCCTTTTCGAATATTGGAGCAGAGCTTTGGTTAAATTTTAATCCCTATCTTTCCGCCCGATGGTCTACAGAGTTCAGTCCCTATCGAGGGAATTTTGATATAATGAATTTTCTGATCAATGTAAAAGATCGAAGAAACGATGCGGTCCGATTCCAGTATCGATACACCAAGGGTCAAGGTAATCAGATCGATCTCGGGGGAGTTCATCAGATCAATCTCGATGCCCGGGTGAAAACGATCGACCCCTTATATCTCTTTGGGGGCGTTCGCTATGACCTCTTAAACCATTATATGGTGGCAGGCATCGGTGGGGCAGAGTATCAGGCACAGTGCTGGAGTTTGGGTTTCTCTGTGGAACATTTTGGACAACCTCCGCTGGGCACCCAGCAAAGTGAAACGAAATTTAAGGTCTACTTCACCCTTTTGAATTTGGGGACAGCGGGGAGCAGGCCTTATTTTATGAATTTATAATCAACGGCTCAGGAGGACAGGATGAAAGGAGTAATTTTAGCAGGAGGTTTGGGAACCCGGCTCTATCCACTGACTAAGGTGACCAACAAGCATCTCCTTCCCGTCTATGATAAACCAATGATTTATTTCCCGATTCAAACCCTGATTAATGCAGGGATCGATGACATCTTGATTGTCACGGGCGGGAACAATGCCGGAGATTTTTTAAGACTGCTAGGAAATGGTAAAGAGTTCGGTCTCAAGCATATCAACTATACCTATCAAGAGGGTGAAGGAGGGATTGCGGAAGCCCTTCGGTTGGCAGAATTCTTTGCTTCGGGGGAAAAGATCTGTGTGGTCTTGGGAGATAACATCATTGAGAAAAACATTCGAAAGGCGGTGAAAAACTTTCGAAGGCAAAAAGAAGGGGCGAAGATATTGTTAAAGGAGGTTCCGGACCCCCAGCGGTTTGGAGTTCC
>Ga0079037_100002362_pt1 | contig 10334 bp, 14 predicted proteins | sample Mud3Dept4metaG_FD_71479 | JGI IMG/M metagenome (GOLD analysis project Ga0079037, IMG submission 71479) | Freshwater wetland microbial communities from Ohio, USA, analyzing the effect of biotic and abiotic controls - Mud 3 Core 4 Depth 4 metaG | ecosystem: Environmental > Aquatic > Freshwater >... | reverse complement strand
TCGCCCCACAACTGGAAGGACCTCATGACCAAGACCAGAAAGGCCCTTGCCACGAACGGCCCGGCGTACATGGGTATTGTTTCGCCCTGTAACCGCGGATGGCGATCCGCGACAAACGACTCAATCCTGCTGTCCCGGCTGGCGGTAGATACCTGCTACTGGCCGCTGTATGAGGTTCAGGATGGGAAGTGGACCATTAACTACGATCCCAAGGACAGGAAAAAGCCGATCACCGAGTGGCTGAAACCCCAGGGCAGGTTCAAACACCTCTTTGCCCCGGGTAACGAAGCCATGCTTGAAAAGTTTCAAAAACTGGTGGATGATGACTGGGCGAGCCTTAAAAAACTCCAGGAAATGTCCAAGAGCTGACAGTTACACCGTATACCAGAAAGATCATAGCCGGGGAGATGCACACCCGGCTATTTTACTTTGCATGCGATATAAAAAAACGCTTGAAATCTGGACTTTAGTATGGTTTAATGGTTTCACGTACTTTGATTGCTGGCGGCCGGGGCGGCATAACACTTGAGGAGACGCAGACATGCTGGGTTCCGACTTGGTGATGTATGATGAAGAGTTTAAGCTGATAGACACTGAGCTCCAGCGCCTCCTTGCCCAGGCGAACGCCAAGGTGGTGTTTCTCGTTGACAAGAACGGCCAGCTGATCGCAGCCACCGGCGAAACCGAAAACCTGGACACCACGTCGCTCGCATCCCTTACCGCCGGCAATATCGCGGCAACCGGTGGCATGGCAAAGCTTCTCGGTGAAAAAGAGTTCTCCATTCTTTTCCACGAAGGTGCTCGTGACAATATCCACATCTCTATTATAGGTCAGCGGGTCATCCTGGTGGTGATCTTCGACCAGCGGTCATCGCTCGGTCTTGTACGGCTTCGGGTAAAGAAGAGCGCGGAGATACTGGGCACAATATTCGGCCAACTCCTTCTGAAAGTCGAAACCGAAAAGGGTTCGGGCAAAGCAGCGGATTCCCCCTTTGCAGAGATCACCGACGAAGATATTGATAAACTCTTCGGGTAACCCAACCTCGAATATTCCCTGAGTGCATTTAGGAGAGGAATTACCGTCCCATGTCTTTTATTAATTATTCGTCGAGAGAGATCAATTGCAAAATCGTATACTACGGCCCGGGTTTGTGCGGGAAGACCACGAACCTGCAATGGATCTATAAAAAGACGAATCCCGACAGCAAGGGTAAAATGATTTCGCTTGCAACCGAGACCGAGCGGACATTATTCTTCGATTTTCTCCCGCTTGCCCTTGGCGAGATCCGCGGCTTTAAGACCCGGTTCCATCTCTACACCGTACCCGGCCAGGTATTCTACGACGCGAGCCGTAAACTGATCCTCAAGGGAGTGGATGGCGTGGTGTTCGTGGCTGATTCACAGATTGAGCGCATGGAGGCAAATATCGAGAGCGTCGAGAACCTGCGCATAAACCTCGCGGAACAGGGCTACGACCTTGACAAACTCCCCTATATTATCCAGTACAACAAACGGGACCTGCCGAATGTCGTACCGGTCGAGGAAATGAAAAAAGCGCTCAACCCGCGCGGCCTTCCGGATTTCGAAGCTAGTGCCGTGGAGGGGACCGGTGTCTTCGACACGCTCAAGGCCATTGCAAAGCTCGTTATCATGGAGCTGAAAAAGGGCCAGGAGGGCGGGTAGGTTCGATTGCGGAATGCATTAAATTGCTGCCCACGGATCACATGGAGATGTTGGTCTCCCCGGAAATAACCCATTGACAGAACAGGTTTAATATGGTATTTTTCCAGCCTGATTTCCTTCCCAAAACCAATATTCCCGGATAGCTCAGCTGGTAGAGCGGGTGGCTGTTAACCACCATGTCGCAGGTTCGAGTCCTGCTCCGGGAGCCAGAATATTAAAAAGCCCTCATCTGTTGAGGGCTTTCTTATTTTCTAGCCTGGGTGCAGGTGTGAACCAGATGTGAGGAGGCGCATTATACATATGCGATCGGAATGAGCAACTCTTTACAGGCATTACCACCAAGCTCACAACCCGGATGCATTTACATGGAGGCGATTAGCGCCTCTCTATCAAGAAGGGCCTCTTTCCCGAAGGCAGGTGGTGATGCGGGCGATGGAACTGAAAAGCGGGAGCAGGTAGAAGAAGGTTGAGCTGATTGACAAACCCACCGAACGAATCCCGTGAGCTTGCCCCGAGCATGGCGAAGGGAGTGCTGCTCCTGATGCCAAAAAAACAAAAAGGCCAGAATTCAATTCAGGCCTTTTTGTTTTAACGATGCGTTGCCGGACATACATTCCTTAGAGTAAAAACAGCGGTCCGATATTCTTGCTGTCATGCCGACGATATTGATTATTGACTACAGCATCTCAATAACCGAAACTATCAAGGAAGCAAGACCCCAAAAAGATATCAGGAAGAGTGGCGCGCGACCTGTTCTGAAGAAATAGCAGAGCAAGGTGTCGTTGGTGTGGTCGATCACACGTTAAGGTGTAAAGATTGAACGCTCGACCGTTATATGACCACATGGGGAGAGGTGCGTATACGGACCGCACTACGCAGGTTGTTCACCAAGAGCAGCTCGCGATTTGGAAGCATTTGCATCGATAAATGCTTCCAGCGTCTTTGCCTCGTCAGGGAGAAGGTTCAAGAAATGCACGCCATACCAATTGGCATGAACACCCGGCACCGGCTGAATGGACCTGGCGATTTCTCCTGTTACATGGATTTGTGTCATGTTAGGGAGGAAGAACGAGCACGAGAGCCGGTCGCCCAGGTTGAAAGTCTGGGTAGTCTCAATAAGCATTCCGGCAAGGCTGACATCCAGGGAGTTGCAGACAAAGTGGCTGGCGTTTGCCGTCCCCTCTATAGCAACATTGAGAAGCACCCGATATGTTTCTCTCCAGGAAAGGTTGAGGAGTGTTTTTGCCTGTGCCAGAAGTTGAGCAGGTTTGAAGGGTCGCGTGATAACGACATCCGCTGTGCAAAGCGAGCTTTGTTTAAGCGCGCTTTTGGTGTTCTTACAGACTAGGATTATGGAGACAACACCGGTTGCTGCCTCTGTCTTGAGAAGAGAGCAGAGCTGCTCGATGCTCATCCCGGGCATGTCAAGATTTATCACAACGAGGTCGGCGCGCAATGTGCGATGGATCTGTAGTACTTCATCCGTTGAGGTAGGGGTAAAGACCCTCATGTCTGCCCGGTCCAAGAAGGTGTTTTTTTTCCTGAGTATCGTGTTTATGTCATGCTCTATTACTATTTTTTTCATAGCTCAATGTCAGGGTTCGATCAAAACTTGCCTGAGGTCGATCGAGACGAACATGCATATTTGATCGATGTGCCCATCCCCTTCTTGTATTAACGCACCACATCACCAGGCCCGATATCCAAATTATTTTAGCATGAGCAGAATTATATAGTCAAGAACAAAAAAGGAAATACCGGCCATCGAAAGTTTCTTGAGCTTGTTCAAGTCAACCACGGTTATGGTATGCGTCTGCAGAGTCATTCCATTGACTCAGGCTGATAACTTCCATCAATAGGATGATAATATTTCAATTAGCAATTAGTATAGGATTGTGTCGCGCGATAACGGGCATTCATGAAGGGATGGCGTGCTATAGACCGGCGCTTTTTAAGCTTTCGGATAATAGCGCAATGCTTCATGAGCGGCAAGGTCAGCATGGTTTGCAGCACTGCTGAGCTGATTTTTTCTGACGCAGATAGTATCCGAGAGATATAAAAAACTTCGTCTTGTTTAGGGGGGAATGGAATCGATAGTATCAAGAGCCGCTACACCGTCATGATCTCTTTTTCCTTGTGCGCAAGCAGGTCATCGATTTTCTTGATATGGCTGTCTGTCGTTTTCTGGATCTCATCCTGAAGCTTCTTGACCTCATCCTCGGAAACGTGGACGGTCTTGTCCTTGCTCTTCTTCTTGATCTCGTCATTAACGTCCCTGCGGATATTTCGGACCGCCACACGCGCGTCCTCTGCAAGCTTCTTCGCATGTTTCACAATCTGGTGCCTGCGTTCCTCGGTCAGGGGAGGAATGCTGAGGCGGATGACCTTTCCGTCGTTCGAAGGTGTTATCCCGATATCCGATTTCAGGATAGCCTTCTCAATCTCGCCGAGCATCTTGGCATCCCAGGGCTGGATGGTGATCATCCGCGCATCAGGCATTGCCATATTCGATACTCCGCTGAGCGGTGTCGGTGTGCCGTAGAAATCCACCGTGATCCCATCGAGCATGCCAAGTGATGCCCGACCAGTGCGGAGGGAGGTGAACTCCTTCCTCAGGACCTCGATTGCCTTGGTCATCTTCTCTTCAGCTTTTTTCTTTTGCTCGCTAAGCATTGCTCCTCCCGGTTACGAGAGTTCCGACGATTTCGCCTGACACGATCTTCTTGATATTGCCGGAGACGTTCAGGTTGAATACAATGATGGGAAGGCCGTTGTCCATACACAGGGATATGGCCGTGGCATCCATGACGCGAAGGTCCTTCCGGAGCACATCGAGGTACGTAAGGCTGTCGAACTTGGTAGCGGTCTTGTCCTTCATGGGGTCAGCGCTGTAGACACCGTCCACCTTCGTGGCCTTCATGATCACCTCTGCTCCGATCTCCATGGCCCGAAGCGCAGCGGCGGTATCTGTCGTGAAGTAGGGATTGCCCGTTCCCGCTGCGAAAATCACTACGCGGCCTTTTTCCAGATGTCGAACCGCCCGCCGTCGGATATAGGTCTCGGCGAGTTCGCGCATCTCGATGGCCGACTGTACTCGGGTGACGACGCCCTTGTTCTCCAGAATGTTCTGGAGCGCCAGGGCATTCAGCACGGTGGCCAGCATGCCCATGTAATCGGCGCTGGCGCGCTCCATGCCCTTGGCAGCGCCGGACAACCCACGGAAGATATTGCCGCCTCCGATGACGATGGCTACCTCGACGCCGAGCTGACAGACTTCACGCACCTCAGAGGTGATCGTATCAAGCACGGCATGGTCGATGCCGTACCCCTGAGAGCCCATGAGGGCTTCGCCCGACAGCTTCAGCAGGATGCGTTTGTACCGTGGTGGTGTCATAGTTATTTGAGCTGGGATGCGACTTCCTCTGCGAAATTTTCCTTCTTCTTTTCTATGCCTTCGCCCAGCTGGTAACGGACGAAACGGTTGATAGTAGCGTTCTTGAGAAGGTTCTTGATCTTGAGCTTGCCATCAGGGTCCTTAATATATACCTGGTCCATGAGGCACGTGTCACCATAGAACTTTTCAAGCTTGCCCTCCACCATCTTTCCGATAATGGCGGCGGGTTTTCCGGATTCCTTGGCCTGCGCCTCGTACACCGCGCGCTCCCGATCGAGCGCGTCAGCCGGTATGGTTTCCCGACTAAGGAACTGCGGGCTGGCAGCTGCAATGTGCATGGCGATGTCCTTGCCGAGCTGCTCGTCACCGCCAGTATAGTCTACCATAACGCCTATCTTGGCGCCGTGCAAATAAATTGCAACCCTGCCAACGGCGTCAAAGCACACAAAACGGCGAATAGCGATGTTCTCGCCGATCTTCTGCACGAGCGCATTGCGCTTGGCCTCAACCGTTTCGTTGTTCACCATGAGCTGCGCAAGAGCTGCAATATCGGAGGGTTTTTTCGCGGCGATGAGTTCAGCGAGGCCATTGGAAAAGCCCTGGAAGTCATCATTCTTCGCAACAAAGTCTGTTTCGCTGTTCACCTCGATCAGCACGCCGACCTTGCCACCCTCCTGAACGGCTGAGGCGATCATGCCCTCGGATGCTACGCGTGTGGCTTTCTTCGCCGCTGCTGACAAACCTTTTGTTCTCAGGATATCAATGGCCTTTTCAAAATCGCCGCTCGCTTCTTCAAGCGCCTTTTTCGCTTCCATCATGCCGACGCCGGTTTTTTCTCTTAAGTCCTTCACTGCACTTGCGGATATTGTTGCCATGGTTCTTGAAACCCCCTTCGTGTGATTCCTCTGGAACTCGCGTCGTAAAGGCTGAGGTCTGGATTTATTGCCATGACCTTTACCCAAGTCCGCTGTTTTTATATATAACTTGTAAACGTAACAGAAATGTTCCGATGATATTTTTATGCTTCTTCAACGACTGCATCCGGAGCTTCCGATGCTGGTTCTTCTGTTGATACGGCGGGAGTCTCGCCCGCGGCCTTTGCTGCCTCCATGGCATCACCAGCTTCCTTGGTGATGGCCTGTCTGCCCTCGATGACCGCATCCGCAACCTTCGAGGCCATCAGGCGGATGGCGCGGATAGCATCGTCGTTGCCAGGAATGACATAGTCGATATTATCCGGGTCACAGTTTGTATCGACAACGGCGACCACCTTGATGCCAAGCTTATTCGCTTCCTGGACTGCAATTGCCTCTTTACGAGGGTCGATAATGAACATCATGGATGGTGGCTGGGACATGGTCTTGATGCCGCAGAGGATCTTTTCGAGCTTGGTGCGTTCTTTCTCGAGTCCGGCCACTTCCTTCTTTGTAAGCTTATCGTAAGTGCCGTCCTCTTTCATCTTTTCGATCTTCTTGAGACGGTCGATGCTCTTCTTAATGGTGGCGAAATTGGTGAGCATGCCGCCGAGCCAGCGGCTCGATATATAGTACATACCGCACCGCTTTGCCTCTTCGGTGATGGCGTCCTGGGCCTGTTTCTTGGTGCCGACGAACAGGATGTCTTTCCCCTCGGAAGAGGCGGTGCGCACGAACTCGTAGGCCTCCTTGAAGAGTTTGAGCGTTTTCTGGAGATCGATGATATAGATCCCGTTGCGCTCTCCGAATATATACTTCTTCATCTTAGGGTTCCATCGTTTTGCCTGATGACCAAAGTGAACCCCTGCTTCCAACAGCTCCTTCATGGTAATTGTGGACATTGCGTCCCTCCTTCAGTTTTTACCTCCGCGTCGATCATTCCCGGGCAGATCCCGATTTAATCGGGACACCCTGCCGCAAGTCCTGGCGCGTGTGTAATGAGATATGCCTTTTTTAAAGGCGACCCATAAAATACCATATATGTACGCACGTTTCAAGGAAAATTTACTTTTTATAGCTTTTTTCGCAATCCTAAAAAGATTCTGAGGTTTTTCTCAGTTTTGCAAACCCCGTAGTGCGGCCAATATATGGAATATCAATCAGTTGCGTTCTGGCATGGTTGATGCAATTTACCTAATCAAGACAGAACGAAAAGGAGGACACGACCATGAAGACCACAATAGCAAAAAGGACAGCATACATCGGGGCAGGCGCAGGACTGGTGCTTTTCGCACTCTTCGGGCTTATGCCTGGCAGCCTGCTGGGCGGCGCCATGGGCATCAACATCGCGGGATGGCTCTTTGGACTTCCCCTCCAGCCAGGACTGGTATCGCGGGTCATCGTACTCGCATCCATGCTGATCGGGGTGCTGGTCGCCGGCATCGTGATGGTAACGGCCACCTCAACGGTTGGCTGGCTCATTGGCAAGGCCCTTGAAACGGGCAGCCATGCCAAAGAGACGGAAGAAGCAAAAGCAGAACAGCGCTAAGCACAGGGGCACCAGGCGGTTCAACACAAAATGACAGCTGCGGCTGAAAGGAGATTTGCCATGAAGAACGAGACAGTAAAAACAGGAATGAAGATCGGAGCATCAATAGGCGGGCTGGTGTTTGTAGTGTTCGGGATCATGCCGGGGTTCTACTTCGGGAGCTTCGGAACCCTGATCCTGCTCCAGAAGCTGATGGGCGGCGCGGTCGAGCCCACCCTCTTCGTGCGTGCAGCAATGGTCATGGGCATCGTGGTCGGGATCGCCTGCGCGGCCGCGGTAAGCCTTGTGGTCGGCGGCCTGATCGGCACGGTGATGGGATATATCGTATCCGTGCCAAGCGCGATGAGAGAGAAGGCAGCAGTGAAGGCATCGTTATAACATTCTGGGATACGGATGGTACAATGATATCGGAGGATTTGTATCGATGATAAAAAAGGCGGTGAGCGATCACCGCCTTTGCTGTTTTTTAAGATATATGATAGAGTTAAAGAACGTAAATAGACACTCCAACATGTTGATATAATGGGATTTTTACAATGCTTGCCCTGGCGGGTGTCTGGATAGGACATTGCTGTTTGGATTGCACTCACAAAAACGCTTGACAAATCTTATGAAATTGTTTATATTCGCTATTCTTAAAAAAAATATTAAGATACAACAAGGCGGTAATTATGGCTACGTATTCAGCAAAAGCAGAAGATATCAAAAGAAAATGGTTCGTCGTTGATGCCAACGGCAAGACTCTGGGCAGGCTGGCAACAGTTGTAGCCTCAGTGCTGAAAGGCAAGACCAAGCCCATCTACACCACTCATGTGGACACCGGCGATTTTGTAATCGTGGTGAACGCGGACAAAGTCCACCTGACCGGCAAGAAGCTTGATAATAAGATGTATTACCGGCACTCCGGGTTCCCCGGCGGCCTCAAGACCGTTAGCGCCGGTACGCTTATGAGGACCAAACCGGAGGATGTGGTGATGATGGCCATCGAGGGCATGCTCCCGAAGACCCGGCTTGGCAAGCAGATGCTCACGAAGCTTAAGGTCTATGCTGGTGACAAGCATCCGCATGAGGCACAGCAGCCAGTGGAAATGAGCATTAAATAGTTACACGATGAAACAGGGACAACCTGAGGAGGTTTTAATGTCAGCAGCAAGTGTATCAACACGATATTATGCAACAGGCAGGAGAAAGAATTCCATCGCCAAGGTCTGGATGATGCCCGGCAGCGGCAAGGTCACCATCAATGACAAGACCATGGATAACTATTTTGGCCGGGATGTGCTGAAGATGATAATTCGCCAGCCTTTTGAGGTCACCGGGACGGTGGACAAGTTCGATGTGCTCGTGAGCGTGCTCGGCGGCGGAAACTCCGGCCAGGCCGGCGCGATCAGGCACGGGATCTCCAAGGCGCTCCTTGAAGTGGACGCCGAGTCGCGCGTCAAGCTTCGCAAGGAAGGGCTTCTGACCCGCGACCCCCGGGCAAAAGAGCGCAAGAAGTACGGCCAGAAGGGCGCGCGCGCGCGGTTCCAGTTCTCGAAGAGATAAGGGATCATATACCTATCGTCTGTTGAGTTTCATATCCTGTTACGAAAAAGGGAAGGTAGAGATGCCTTCCCTTTTATTTTGCTCACGACCTGTCTGGCACTACATGAGCGGAGCGTAGAACCATGAGCGGTGTAAAAATGAACATAGCGATTGTTGGATCGAGCGGCTACACCGGTGGAGAGCTCATGCGGATCCTCCTCAACCATCCGAAGGTGACGGTAACCGCGATCACGTCGGAAAAATCCGCGGGCAAGCCCATCACCTCGGTCTTCCCGCACCTTGCGGGATTGACCTCGCTGGTGTGTGAACCCCTTGATCCGGATACCATCTCGAAGAAATCAGACTTTGTGTTCCTCGCGCTTCCGCATGTGACTGCGCAGGAGGCAGCATTCCGCTTTCACCTGCTTGGCAAAAACGTGGTGGACCTGTCCGCTGATTACCGGCTCTCGGACCCCGCGGTGTACGCTACCTGGTATGAACACACACATCAGTACCCCGAGCTCCTCAAGCAGGCGGTGTACGGTCTGCCCGAGCTGCACCGGGAAAAGATAAAAAAGGCCTCACTGATCGCTAACCCGGGGTGTTATCCCACGAGCGCGATACTCGGCCTTGCGCCCCTCATGCACAAGGGCAGGATAGACCCGGGGAGCATCATCATTGACTCCAAGTCGGGTGTATCCGGTGCGGGCCGCAGTCCCTCGCTCGCGCACCACTACCCGGAAGTGAACGAGGGATTCATGGCCTACAAGGTCGGGACGCACCGTCACATGCCGGAGATCGAACAGGAGCTTTCCTCTCTGGCGGGAAAGCAGGTAACGGTCTCGTTCACGCCGCACCTGGTGCCCATGAACCGGGGGATCTTGACCACGATCTACGCAAAACAGAAATCACCCGTTGATACGGACCAGCTCCACGTATGGTATCAGGACTTTTACCAGGACGCGCCATTTGTGCGGCTGCTTCCGGTCGGCCAGTTCCCGAACGTGCGGAATGTGCGGGGCTCGAATTTTTGCGATATCGGCGTTTATGCCGATCCGCGGACCGGTCGCGCGGTTGTGGTCACCGCCATCGACAACCTCGTCAAGGGCGCATCGGGGCAGGCGATCCAGAACATGAATCTGATGATGGGGTATGATGAGGCAGAGGGCCTCAGGTTCGCAGGGGTGTTCCCATAATCCGATATGTTAATCACGCCGAAGCAGGGGTGGAAGAATGAGAATTCTGGATGCAAAGAATTTTTCCGTGCCAG
>Ga0079037_100002360_pt1 | contig 10336 bp, 8 predicted proteins | sample Mud3Dept4metaG_FD_71479 | JGI IMG/M metagenome (GOLD analysis project Ga0079037, IMG submission 71479) | Freshwater wetland microbial communities from Ohio, USA, analyzing the effect of biotic and abiotic controls - Mud 3 Core 4 Depth 4 metaG | ecosystem: Environmental > Aquatic > Freshwater >... | reverse complement strand
TTTAGTAACTAAAATATTAAGGAACTAAATGATTAATTAGAGGAAACGGAGAGCAAATGGCTGAGCAGAAATCTAAAGCGCTATTAGACGAGGAAAGAGAGGAGCTTCTGTCACGATTCGTGGAAAAAATGTTCTCCTTGATGAAGCAAATACACCGGGATATAGAGCCTCAAGCCCCTTTGCTAAGCCCTCCCCAGGCTAGATTAGCCTTCACTATTGCCAAATATAAGGAAGAAGGGATCTCAGTTAAAGATTTAGCCAGAATCGCCAACATCACACCTGGAGCAATTACCCAGTTCACGGATGTCCTCATCACCAAGAACCTGGTCACCCGTGAAGAAGACCCAAGTGATAGACGCATCGTAAGGTTAAAAATTACGCAAGCCGCTAAGAGCCAGATGGAGGCGTTCCGGAAAGCTTTTCTAACCGCTGCAAGTCGAAAGCTGGCTGTATTAGATACTTACGATCTAAAGCACCTCAATAACATCCTCGACAAAGTCGATCCCGTTCCCTGCGAAAAGGATAATGTATAGTAGATTCATCAACATGGACCTAAAAGTGTATCCGGAGGATATTTCTCTTGCTGAAATTAATTAAATCTCTGAAACCATTTACCTGGGCGATTATTTTTATCTTTATTTTGCTGCTAGGTCAGGCTATGAGTGATCTGACTCTGCCAGACCTGATGTCGAGAATTATTAATGTTGGCATCCAGCAGAACGGAATTGAGAATGTAGCCCCAACGGCAATTCGCTCCTCTGAGATGAGCAAAGTTCTGCTATTTGTGAATAGCACCGATAAATCTATTATCACGAATGATTACCAGCTATTAGATAAAAATTCGCTATCAGCCACTGATTATGATAATTATGTAAAGTTATATCCCGATCTGGCTAATGGGCCAATCTATAAACTGAACACCACTGATGGATCTGAAATCAGTAGATTAAACACTATCTTTGCCAAGCCAATTTTGATTGTCTCATATATTGAGAGTGGCGCAGCCGATGCTGCTCTTGGCCAGCAAATCCCGGCCGGAGTTGACCCGTTTGTTGTACTAGCCCAACTGCCTCCCGCTCAACTCGAAACTATACTGCGAAGAGCGGATAGTATGATAGCTTCTTTGCCGGAAAGTGTCATCAGGCAGGGTGCGGTCAGCTACCTGGCTACCGAATATAGGGCTATTGGCATTGACCTTAACCAGATGCAAATCGGGTATATGGTGAGGATAGGCGGATTCATGCTCTTGCTAACCCTGGCGAGTATAGTCTGTTCCATATCCGTAGGTTTCCTGGCCGCCAAAGTAGCAGCCGGTTTCGGACGGGATACCCGAAGGAAGATATTTGCTAAGGTAGAAAATTATTCCAACAGCGAGTTTGATAAATTTTCGACGGCTTCACTGATTACTCGATCCACCAATGATATTCAGCAGATTCAACTGGTGCTGGTCTTCATGTTGCGCATAGTTTTTTACGCTCCCATCATGGGTATCGGCGGTATTATCAAAGCTCTGGGGCAAGATGCCTCGATGTCCTGGATTATTGCCGCCGCGGTGATGGCATTGCTGGCCATGCTGGGGATAGTGTTCGTGATAGCAATACCCAAGTTCCGAATCATCCAAAAATATGTCGATAAGCTGAACCTGGTGACACGCGAAATGTTGACCGGCTTGATGGTAGTAAGAGCTTTCAATACCCAAAAAGTAGAAGAGGCTAAGTTTGAAAAAGCTAATGTGGATTTGACCAAGACTACCCTGTTTATCAACCGCATTATGGTATTTTTGATGCCTATGATAATGCTCTTGATGAACGCAGTAATTCTGCTCATTGTTTGGGTGGGCGCCCATCAGATTGATGCCGGGTCGATGCAGTTGGGTAACATGATAGCCTTCATGCAATACTCAATACAAATAATTATGTCATTCTTAATGCTGACCATGGTATTCGTGATGATGCCGCGGGCCGCAGTCTCCGCCCAGCGTATTTCTGAAGTCTTGGAAACTGAGCCGAGCATCAGAGATCCTGAAAAACCGGTGACATTCCCAGCTGGGGTTAAAGGCTTGGTTGAGTTTCAGAATGTCGGATTCAAATATCCCGGTGCAGATGACTACATCCTGAATGGTATCTCTTTCACGGCTTTACCCGGTCAAACTACAGCCATCGTCGGCGGTACCGGAAGCGGGAAAACCACCCTGATTAACCTGATTCCCCGCTTCTATGATGTGACCGAGGGAAATATTTTAATCAACCATACGGATATCCGGGCCGTCACACAACATGACCTGCGCGACAAAATCGGGTATATTCCTCAGAAGGCCAGTTTGTTTTCCGGTACCCTCGAAAGCAATATCGCTTACGGAAATGATAATCTCCATGATGGTGAAGTAATAAAAGCGGCAGAAATCGCCCAGCTAATGGACTATGTGGTCAGCAGTGAAAAAGGTTTTGATACACCGGTCGCCCAGGGCGCTGCCAATCTGTCCGGGGGGCAAAAACAGAGGCTTTCCATTGCCAGGGCACTGGCGAAAAGGCCGGAGATTTATATTTTCGATGATGCCTTCTCAGCGATCGATTTTAAAACGGATGCGGCGCTGCGGAAAGCTCTCAAATCGGAGACCGGGAACTCGACAGTGTTGATCGTAGCACAGAGAATAAATACAGTGATGAACGCTGACCAGATTATCGTTCTGGAACACGGGCTGGTAGTAGGCCAAGGTACCCACAAAGATCTTATGAATAATTGTAAGGTCTATCAGGAACTAGCTCTATCCCAACTTTCTATGGAGGAATTAGCGTGAGTGAAAATAGAGGCGCATTCTCCCAACGGTCCCAGCAGATGAGACGGCCGCCTTTGGGTCGAGGACCACTCGGAGGCCCCGGTCCGATGGGCATGGGCACAGGCGAAAAGGCCAGAGACTTCAAGAAGACCATGGCAACTCTCTTTAAATACTTGAAACCTTATCGCGTATCTCTGATAATCGCCTTATTCCTGGCTATCGCCAGCACGGTGTTTGTTATTATCGGCCCCAAATTGCTGGGCAATGCTACAACCAAGCTATTTGAAGGCCTGGTGGGAAAAATCATGAACGTTCCCGGCGCGGGAATCGATTTCGGCTACATCGGCAATATCTTGCTATTACTGGTCACGCTATACGTCATCAGTGCGGTCTTCAGCTACATAATGGGTTACATTATGACGAGCGTTGCCGTCAAGGTCACTTACGACCTGCGGAAGAAGATTGCAGAGAAAATAAACCGCCTGCCGATAAAATACTTCGATAATAAGCCTTTTGGCGAGGTGTTGAGCCACGTTACCAACGACGTCGATTTGATCTCCAATACCCTCAATCAGAGCATGTTCCAAATCGTAACCTCGATTGCCACTATTATTGGTGTTCTGATAATGATGTTTACTATCAGTTGGATAATGGCGCTAGTAGCCTTATTCATAGTACCTATCTCCATGATGCTGGTTATGCTGATAATACGCAGGTCACAAAAATATTTCCGTCAGCAGCAGGACTTTTTGGGCCACATTAACGGGCATGTTGAGGAGATGTATGCCGGCCATAATGTAATGCGGGCTTTTAATGGCGAAGAGAAGTCCATCCAAAAATTCGATGGAATGAACGGAGAACTCTACAAATCGTCCTGGAAAGCCCAGTTTTTCTCGGGCATTATGATGCCCATGATGATGTTCATTGGCAACCTTGGGTATGTGGTGATGTGCATTCTAGGTGGAATTCTGGTAATCCAGAAGACCATTCAGGTAGGCGATATCCTGGCCTTTACCCAGTACATCCGGTTTTTCACCCAGCCTCTGGCGCAAGCCGCCAATATGATCAACATCCTGCAATCTACAGCCGCGGCCGCGGAGCGTATTTTCGAGTTCCTGGGAGAAAAGGAAGAGGTCCCGGAACCTGCGAAACCAGTAGCAATCCCGAATCTTTCCGGGGCTGTAGCCTTCAGGAATATATTCTTCGGTTACAACCCGGCTAAGACCATTATCAACAATTTCAGCGCCGACATCCTGCCGGGGCAGAAGATCGCTATCGTCGGACCGACTGGAGCCGGCAAGACCACAATAGTCAAACTGTTGATGCGTTTTTATGATGTTAACCAGGGAGCTATCTTAGTAGATGGGGTAGACATACGTGAGCTAAGGAGGCAGGAACACCGGGGCACTTTCGGAATGGTCTTGCAAGATACCTGGCTCTTTAACAGCACGATCAGGGAAAACATCCGTTACGGCCGACTGACCGCCACCGATGAAGAGGTCTATACCGCCGCCAAAACGGCTTATGTTGACCAGTTTGTGCATGCCTTACCCGGCGGCTACGATATGGTACTGAACGAAGAGTCGAGCAACATTTCTCAGGGACAGAAGCAACTTTTAACGATAGCCCGGGCAGTCTTGGCTAACCCTAAAATATTGATTCTGGACGAAGCTACCAGCTCGGTGGACACCAGAACTGAAATCTTAATACAGAAAGCTATGGAAAACCTGATGAAAGGCCGGACCACCTTCATCATAGCCCACCGGCTATCCACTATCCGGAACGCAGATTTGATCCTGGTGATGAAAGACGGCGAAATAGTAGAGCAGGGTAATCACAGGGGTCTGCTCGAGGCCAGAGGATTTTACGCCTCACTTTACAACAGTCAGTTTGAAACGACTGCGGCAGATGTCGGTCAGGGATAGTTTGCCTGGAAAGAAAATGAGCGGAAGTTATTTATGCTACTTCCGCTCATTGTTAATACCCGGGAATTCTCCGGTTGGCTACTTTAGATATTCAGAATCGAGCCTTCCAGGATCATTTTTCCTGGCTATTACTCTTTCCAGTTCCCTTTCGTAGCCGCATTGCAGACACTTCTCATAGCATCCGCCAATATCATCATCGATGTAAGTGTCTCCCTTACATCGAGGACATTTCTTGAAACTCCACATGCCAACACCTCCTTGTTACTAATTGTCACCGTTTCCGCCGGCGTAAATATATCCTCCTACTTCATTGCCCAAAACCGTGCCTAAAGTATGCAGGCTTTCGTCTATAGATTTGATCAGTTTTTTTCTCCGGCTAGCGCGAAGCTCTTTTAGCGCTAACTGGTTACGGACCTTTAATATTACGTCTTGAGCATTAAGAGCCACTTTAACGCCCGCCAGGTTAAGTCCAACATCATTAACCAGATGCTTTATAACCTTCAGCCGTGCGATATCCTCTTCGGAATACATTCTTAAGGATTTACTCCTCTGTGGCTCGAGCAAGCCTGCTCGCTCGTATTTCCTTAAAGTCTGCGGATGCATCCCCGTTAGCATCGAGGCAACTCGCATAATGTATACACCGCTGGATCGCCCTAATTGTGCAACCATCTCAATTTCACCTCGCAGTTATTATAATATATGATACTATTTATGTCAAATATATTAACTATATACTTAAATATAATTTATAAAATAAATAAATAAGCTTTATCTTTTTAAACAAGGTTATTGACAGGAGTACTAAAATAATGTGATAATAGTGTTTATAATTTGGTTAATCTTAAAGTTAGCCTTTTTCAGGGCGGGAGAAGAAAAGATGACTATGCCCCCCAACAATTACCCGATTGCCAATTCCAAGGATCTGGCTAAATATACTATGGCAGTAACGGTAATGATGACAGGGGTGGCAGCCCACAAAATAAGGAAATTAGAAGAGTATAGTCTTTGTAATCCATATCGAACGGATTGCGGGCAAAGGCTATATTCGGATAGTGATATAGAACTGATAGGCAAAATCTCCGCTCTTGAAAAAAAAGGCGTCAATTTACCTGGAATAAAGGTCATTATGGGAATAAAAGGGCGGTTTCCCAAATAGCCTGGTACAAGTGAAAGCCGTCAAACAGGTCTATTATTCATTCCACTGAATCACTCTGCTGGACCAGGCTTCCTGTACACCCTCGTGAAGCCCCAATCTGCCGGGTTTTCTGATATCTAGTAGTCGCTCGAGGGTCCGATTATCAAACTGGTGCAGGAAGCGGCATTGTTTGCGGAAATCGAGCAAAGTTTCACGGGTACCACCATAAAGAATATACTCCAGCCGCCTGGCAAATGGTTCAAACTGCTCTCGCGCATTTGCACACACTCTGGTAAAGAAGGTCTCGGCCTGCTTTTCCCGGTGCCGCTCAAACCTGTGTGAAGATGAACCACCTTGACGGTGGCGGGCGTGAACTAAACCGGTACCGACACTGCTCGTGAGCAGTTGTTCTCCCTTGATAACCCCGATGGCGTAAGCTCCCATTCTAATCAGCACAAGACCGATTAGAAATTCCCCATGCAGCAGAGAGCGTAGAGGTTCGATCTCACAGGTATTGGAGACTCTCTCTTCGTTTATCGGGAAGGGAGGCGTAACCAGGTATCGGTGGCGTGGTCCCCAGAACAGTATCGCACCCGTCGGCGAATCTGCCATAGATTTCGCGATGTCTTCCGGAAGACCGTTTGTTTCCATTATAGTTTCCATCAGACCTTGAATATTTGTTTTAGACGATTTGGGCGGCACGCAAAGTGAGGCAACTTCGATCGAATTAGCTTTTAATTCATCGAGGAAACGCAAAAGCCTGGGTCTGGTTAGTGTATAGCGGCGAGCCGATAACATTCTTTCTTTAATTATAAACTCCACCCAGACAATTTGGATACCTGGTGGATGACTGTGAAGCAGCCATCACTCGTCCTGGTGAATCCTCGGCATTTATTGCCGAAAGATATTATGCTTGCTTATTTTGCCTTCTTAAAAGGAAGGCAAAAATGAAAGCCATGAACGGATAGATAGAAGATACCAGAATCCCCATATGTAATCCGTATTGCTCCGCTGAGACGGTTAAAGGTGGGGCGTGAGCAGCAAAGAAATCGGTTAAGATGCCGGTAGTCCAACCCAGGAAAGCTGTTCCGAAATCTCCTCCAGCAGCCAGCAGGCCGAATACCAGCACACCAGCAGTAGGAATTATGGCTGAAGTAACTGTCAGAGTTCCAGGCCACATAAAAGCAGTGGCGGCACCAGCCAGACAACAAGCAACGATGGAAAGCCAGGCTAGAGTACTCAAGCCAAGCACCAGATAACAGAAAACCGCAACAATACCGCCGATGATCATAATGTTATTGACGTTAACCTTTTTACCATAAGTCCCATAGATAATTCTCGCTAAACCCAGAGCGACACCAAATCCCCCCAGTCCAATCAGGGTACCCATGACATTACTCAATCCCAATCCTTTCTCAAGGAATGACGCCAGCCAGGCAACTAGCGTCAGTTCCGCCGCAGCGCCAAAGAAGATGGTAAAAAAACCAAGGATAAAGACCCGGTTAGTTATGACATTTTTTACCTTCATCATGGCGGATTCTGCGATTTTCTCTGGTAGAGGAGCCCGGAAAAACATGATCAGATTAACGAAGGCAAAGGCTGCCCAAAAGAAAGGGACATAATTCCAATGCCCTGTACCGAAAGCATAGAGGCTTAAGCCTCCAATTCCGGCGGAGAGGGCAATTCCCCAGGCAAAATAAGAGTGGAGTGTGGCCATAGCTGCACCCGGATTAGGAGATGGGATGGCATTGATGATGGGACTGAAAAGGACCTCTCCCAGGCCGACAGCTAAGGAGTAGATAATCGTTGAAATCAAAAGTAAAATGTAGGCGTCAGCTGGAAAGAGGATTGGTAGAGTCCCGAACATGACCAAGCCAACCATCATACAAATCAAGCCCAAATAAACGAAGGGGCGGAAACCGAATTTGTCCACCAGACGGCCGAAAACGACATCTGCCAGAACCTGAGCCACAAAATTAGCCGTAATCAGTGCTCCCAACTGGGTGTAAGAAAGGCCGAACTGCTGTCTGAGGGCTATGAAAAAGATGGGGGCAAAGTTCATGATGGCGCCCTGGGCCAAACAGCCGATGTAACAAGCCCAGGTAGTGCTGCTAAACTTTTTGGCGGCGATCGGGATAGCGTCACTCATGTCGGTCTGCCTCCGTTATTAAAAAAGATCTTGGGAGACGTCGCTGAAGTAATTCGGATGGATGAAAAATAGTATAGCGGCTGAAAAGAAAAAATAAAAGCACTTTAGAGTGTTACCACTGTGACCCCGTCACCACCTTCTTCGCGCTTTCCTGAACGAAACGAACTAACCAGTGGATGTGAGGCTAGGAATTGGCGTACGATCTGTTTCACCGTTCCGGTACCCAGACCGTGAACAATCCTCACTTGAGAAAGATTGGCCAAACTGGCGTCATTTAAATATGCGTCGAGTTCGATTTCCACTGCGTCAGCGCGCTTACCGCGTAAGTCTAATTCAAGTCCAACTTTTCTAGTTTGTAACGAGCCCTTTGTCGTTGAAACTTCTGGGGACCGACCGCCGATTGGAGCCTCGATTTTATCCAGGTTATCCGGCGCCAGTTTAACTTTAGTGTTCCCCACCTGGATCTCGACTTGTCCGCTACTATCAGGCTCTGAAATCACCGTACCCTGAAAACCCATTCCCCTCATTATAACCCTCTCTCCAACAGCAAAATCAGCCTTAGTTTTGTCCTCTGGAGTGGTGAAAGTTGGTTGCCAGACCGGGCTTTTTAACTGCTCGCGCATCGCAGATAGAGCTTTTTGGGCTTCTTCCAATTTTTCTCGGGACTTATTCTTGCGTAGTTCTGTCATAGCATCCCGGATTTCCTTTTGCAGATCGTCTCCCTCACGAATCAGCCTAGATCGTGTTTCGCGCAGCAGATTCTGTTCTTGCTCCTTCAATTTTTGGTTTTTTTCCTCTAGCTGGAAACGTAGCTTTGCGACTGCTTCTTTCTCTTCCCTGACAGTATTCTGCATCTCTTCGAGTTGATGCTTTTGATTCATTAAATCAGTGAGAAGAGCTTCTATCTCTATAGTCCCCTTTTTAAGCCTCTCTCTGGCTTCATTGACGATCTCATCCGGTAAACCCAACTGCGAGGCAATCGATAAGGCATTACTTCCTCCCGGAATACCTACTGTCAGATGATAAGTCGGTCTAAGTGTCACCGGATCGAAGTCAAGGGAAGCGTTCTGAAGACCGGGTGTAGCGTGGGCGAAAGCCTTCAATTCGCTAAAGTGAGTGGTGGCGATAACTATCGCACCGCAGGACACAAAATGGAGCAAAATCGATTCAGCCAGCGCCGCACCTTCTCCCGGATCTGTGGCAGTTCCAAGTTCATCGAGCAACACCAGGCTTCTCGATGTGGAATCCTTAAGAATACGCACGATATTACCCATATGCCAGCTGAACGTTGAGAGGGTCTGTTCGATACTCTGTTCGTCACCGATGTCGGCGAAAACGCTATCAAAGATGGGTATGCAGCTTTCTGGAGCCGCAGGGATGGGTATACCAGCCTGGGCCATGAGAACCAACAGGCCGACGGTCTTCAGCGCCACCGTTTTACCGCCGGTATTAGGGCCAGTGATAACCAGTCCCCTGAAATCTCCGCCCATAGTAATGCTTAGCGGGACTGGTTTTTCTTTAAGCAACGGATGCCTGGCGTTGATCAAATGGAGAACTCCGGCATCCTTATAGACCTGTCCCTGCTCGTGGCCGGTCGTGCAAATCAAAGGCTCGGCCGCCTTGAATTTTTCGGCAAACCTGGCCTTGGTTAACGCTAGATCGATTTCAGCTACCAGTTTCAAGTTATGGGATATTGCAGGCTCTTCCTGCCCTATGGCTGAACTGAGAGCCGAAAGAATCCTCTCCACTTCATTTTGTTCTTCGATAACAGCTTCCCGCAGTTCGTTACCCATGTCCAAAGTCGCCATCGGCTCAATAAAAGCCGTAGCCCCCGTATTGGAAATATCATGGACGATACCTTTGACTTCACGCCGAAGTTCAATTTTGATAGGAATCACATAGCGGCCATTTCGCTCAGTGATCAGTGATTCCTGGAGATATTTTTCCATTTCTGCGGACTTTATCATAGAATCCAGCCTTATTAGTATCTGTTGCCTCTTCTCCCTGAGGATCTGTCGCAGTTCACCCAGCCTGTCCGAGGCCGAATCCAACAGCTCTGCTCCAGGAGAGATGCAGCGGGCAATTTCTTTTTCAATCTGAGGTAAGACAGTAATTTGACTGTTGATTTGCGACAGCAGTGGCGCTTCCTTAGCCAACCGGCTTAATTTATTATGCAAATAACGCACCGCAGTTAGCGTATGCTGAATGTCCAACATTTGTTGCAGCTCAAGCGTTTTACCACGCGCAGCCAGCACTACAGGCTCGCGAATATCAGATACATCACCTATCGATACATCCGGCTCTATAGACAGCAGGTGACGCGCTTCGGAAGATTGCTTAAACCGGTGAGA
>Ga0079037_100002359_pt1 | contig 10337 bp, 6 predicted proteins | sample Mud3Dept4metaG_FD_71479 | JGI IMG/M metagenome (GOLD analysis project Ga0079037, IMG submission 71479) | Freshwater wetland microbial communities from Ohio, USA, analyzing the effect of biotic and abiotic controls - Mud 3 Core 4 Depth 4 metaG | ecosystem: Environmental > Aquatic > Freshwater >... | reverse complement strand
CCTTTCTTGGATATTTCTCTGGCAATTTCTTTAGGTGCAGGCCAGGGCAAGTTGCCCCGGTATGAAGCAGTAAAGTGCTCCACAGATATGGGCGTAACCACATCGACTGCTTCAATTTGACTTTTGAACCCTGGAAACCTCCTATCTAACCTTTCAGCGATAATGTCTGCGATTCTCTTTTTCTCCTCTTTGTAGGCTTTAATGTCCTCGGACATTTTTCGCCAGTAATCATAATTGGAAGCCATAACTACTTTGACAACGTTCTTACCAGGCGGGGCAAGTGAAGGATCAAAATTGAAGATTTCAACATCAAGTCTGTCGTGTTCTCTACCTTCAACGGTTAAGGGCTTGTCCTGGAAGAGCACCAGAGCGTGCGGCTCACCGCTGAGATCTCGTTTCACACCGTACCAGATTGCAAGCCCAAAGTATCCTGTCTCTGGATACGAGTTGTAATAGGTGCGAATAAGGTCGTTGACGTATTTTCCTTCTAACATGCTAAATATTGTGGAATAGCCGTCTGCTGCGCTGATGACTACGTCAGCGAAGTGTTGCGAGTCATCTTCCAATTGAACGCCAATCGCTTTATCGTTCTCGACCAGAATCTTGACAACTCTCGAGCGGAAAACTCTTCCCCTCCCAATTCTAGGTAGCGTCTTTCAATGTTTTTCGAGAGCGCCAATGATCCGCCCATTGGCCAAACGCCATCGCCCTTGCTCATCTCTGCCAGAAAAATCATCGGTACTAGCTAGCTAAATTGTTGCTGTCATGTAGGTCATTGTTCTTTTCACAAACTTAATAGCGAAACTTGACACCTAATCGTCCAATATTGTGAGCAAGAAGACGGCTGGGTAAGAATTTGAACAAAACCAAGATTATCGGTACAATCGGTCCATCTAGTTCTTCACAAGAATTGATAGAAGACATGTACCGTGCTGGAATTAAGTGTGTCAGAATAAACACAGCATACGGAACCACTACCATTTATGACCGAATAGTTGACAACGTGCGAAGCGTTGGGGATATACCCATTATTGTTGACATCAAGGGACCTGAGGTTAGAATAAGAGCTAAAAAGAAGAGAACAGTCCGTGAAGGAGAGGTTTTTGATGTGGGCTTTAATGAGCAGGATATCAGCTTCAACTGGGATTTCTCCGACAAAATGGTCAAAGGTGACCTGGTTATTATTGACAACGGAAAAGTAAGAACACAGGTTGTTGAGAAGGATAATGGAATTCTGCGTTTGAGAGCAATATTCGGCGGTGAAATAGCTGATGGCAAAGGCGTTAATATTCCTAACAAGCAACTCTCGATACCAACTCTTTCAAAGAAGGACAAAGAGATAGTCAGATTTGCCGAGAAATCTGACATTGACTACATAGCTCTCTCCTTCACCAGGAACGCGCAAGACATATTGAATCTAAGATCCGAAGCTGAAGGCTACAGAGGGGCAATAATTGCCAAAATCGAAAACTCCGAAGGAATTAGCAACTTTGCAGAGATTCTTGAATGTTCCGAAGGCATAATGGTGGCTCGAGGCGACATGGGCGTTGAATTAGAACCCGAAAAAGTCCCCTTAATCCAGAAATCAATAATAAAATCCTGCAACCAGCGGGGAAAACTCGTCATAACGGCGACAGAAATGCTTGAGTCAATGATCCAAAGGCCAATCCCTACAAGGGCAGAAGTCAGCGACGTCGCAAACGCGATATTGGACGGAACGGATGCCATCATGCTTTCAGGAGAAACAGCCATTGGCAAGTATCCTGTGGAATCTGTCTCAATGATGTCCCGTATAGCTGCAGAAGCCGAAAAGATGACCCGCAGTCACGTTGAGGAAGAGGGGTTCATAAACATATCAGACACTGTGAGCAAAGCCGTTCAAAGGATATGTCGGATAATGCCAATTGACAAGGTAGTTACCCTTACTAGGTCTGGCTACACTGCAAAAATGATCGCCCGGTTCAAAATCTCCCAACCCATAATCGCTGTCACACCAGACAGCAGGGTCAAGAAACAACTTGAGCTTTTGTTCGGTGTCTATCCAGCGAACATAGATTACCAAGAAAAAGAAGATCACATACTATGCGTCGCAAATACTCTCTACTCAAGGGGGATAATTAATGACGAAGACATAGTGCTGTTCACAGCCGCTTTCAGAACCACGACAAAACACGCCAGTAACCTGATCGAAATACACAATGTCAAAGAACTCAGAGACTACGTTGGTCATCGCACAGGGCCTCGATAATTGCAGTTGATTGCGCCCTTACAGTTCCACTAAGAGATTGTTGTCTTTCACAATGCTATGGTAAATGCGCAATTGTTTCTTGGCCGGTCCTCGGATAACTTCACCAGTCTCAATGTTAAATCTTGAGCCATGCCAAGGACACTGTAGGTAGCCATCTTCAAGTTCGCCTTCTGCCAGGGGGGCTCCAGCATGGGTGCATCTGGCGTCCAAGCAGTAGAACTTGCTGTTTCGTTTGATGACAAGTATCTCATTTTCTTTAAGGTTAAATTGTCTCAGCTCATCTTCTTGAACCTCATCTTTTCTGCACAACACGTACAACGTCATCACGCTTTCCTCCTTAGGATTCACTTTCCAGAGTCAAGATAGCTCCTTTTGCTTTTCGATGTATTCACAAACCGCGATAACGAATTCCGCGTGACTCCAAACCAACGGGGCCACTGAAATGGGATTGCCATTATGAGGATTAATCTGCTCAGCAAGTACGCCAGAGGGCGATGCATGTTTGGCAGTCCAATCTAGAAGGGCTAGCCCTTTATTAAGTCCCTCCATAGATAGGGCAGTGGCAATATACCATCGGGCAAGCCACAGAGTACAAATAAACCAAGGGTTTCCAGGGGTCCCTCTGGTTACTCTGTGATAGTCATCGTTCTCATAACGTGCTACTCCACCCGTATTGGTTTTGTTCCAGAGCTTCTCAAGGACTGAGCTCATGCTGTTGCGCACTTCGTCTGAAAAAGCTGAAAAGGCTCCTGTGATAAAAGCCAACGCGATGCTGCTGTCGACCGTTAGATCGCTAATTCCCGTGGGGTAGATCGACTTCTTGAACCTTTGTGCTTTTGTGTCATAAAGGTGGGCTAACATTGCTTTCTTCATTTCCGTTGCAGCTTCTGTCAGCTTTTCGTGTCGGTCAATATCGAAGAATACTTTTGCAAACTCCGCTGCAGACTGAAGGGCAGATACTACAGTGGAAACCGTTGATGTGAACACGCCAGCTTTCTCTTCCCAAATATCAAAGGAAGGCTTTGGCAATCCTGTTGCGGAATCACGGTGATCAAGCAAGAACTCACCGGCGTTCAAAATAAGTTTTGGATAGACTTTTGAGATGAACTCCAAATCGCCGTATCTTTGAAAATGTTTATGCAACGCGATTAACACGAGTGCGGTCTCATCTTCTTGTATAGGCAGTTGCATTTTGCCGCTCGCATCGATCAGTGGATGCCAGCTACTTCCAATGGAACCATCTGTCGAGTATTTGTGACTGAAGTAACCCCTTTGGTTAACAGTTCTATCGCAAAATCTGAAAAACATGCGCGCAACTTCTGGAAAACCAGCCATGTCAAACGCCATTGCAGTAATTGCTCCATCCCGTGGCCAGACATAAGAATAAGTATCACGGTTAAACTGGAGCATGTCTGAGTCACAGGATGAGATAATTCCTCCACCGTTGTCAACATGAGAGCGCATTATCAGCAATGATGTCTTGAAAAGTCGCGCTACAGCCCGCGGTAGCAAAGCCAGGTCCGCGTTCTTTTTGTTGCTCCATGCGCTCCAATAGTTCTCGGTTTCAAGCAACAGTTGTTCAACTCCTGCTCCCCTGACGGTTGAGTCTATCTTCTTCACCTCGTCTAGGCTTTTGCCACAAGCAATCCAATAGTAAAGAGTGTTTGCTGCGCCAGGTTCGATTTCAAGTTTGAATGAGATTGTTGAGTCCACGTAACCTTGGGCAATTGGATTCCCTTGCAGTTCTCCGTCTTCGGCGTCTCTCCATGTGCCTTCTTTCCCAAACGATTCCTTCTGACCTGCTGCAAACTGGTGGATTCCACGTTCCTGATCTGTGATGCCGTCAATAAGGAAATAACGTTTCATCTTATAATGAACTATAGAATTCAGAGTTGGTTCATACATTGCCGTGTCTCCTGTGCCTTTACCATAGATGTGGAAATCATGCGAAAAGAACACTCTGACTTCGCGCCTTTCGTCCGCGATATTGCTGATGACTAGCTTGCGGAGATACACGTCTAGAAAACTGTGGACAGCGTCATTAATCTCAAGTTGAAGACCAGCGTCTTGATTTCTAGCTGAGCATTTGCTCACCAATGTTTCCGGCAAATACTTTGTTTTTACTTCCCAATTCTCGTTGATCCAGGAGAACCGTCTATCTGCCCAGATTCCTAGTTTGGATTCATGACCCGCTAGGTGGTTTTCAAGGCCGACTTTTGGGTAGAAAAAGTCCCTGATGGCCATTTGAGTATCAAGAGCAACGAACACTCTCCCGTTGCTAAGCACAATTTCCCTTGGCAAACTGGATACTTCCCAGCTTAATAGAACTAGGATTTCTCTTATAACTCAGTTTTGGTTTTATGACAGCCTTTATGAAACTTGATTCTACTGGCACAATATGGAAGGATGGTAGATTATCTTATTAGTCCGTAGATGGAATCCGTCAGGGTTTCGAAGAAAATACCCGTAAGCATGTATCCTCGGTTCCCAAGGTACTTTCGAATGTAAAACTGAACCATGCCCTTCACAATTGCGAACTGCAATTTGGACTCAGAAAGGCGTGAATCGAATAGCAGCTTATGCTTGAGCAGCTTAAGGTTCTTTGGCTCTTCCCATTCTTCCAAGAACATTTCTTCCCGCACTCTTTCAAAAAGCGGAGTTCCTGGGATCGGGTAAGGCAGAGTAAAAGAGAGGTAATCCAATGGAAGCGACGAAGCAAATCTGACAGTATCTGAAACAGTTTTCTCGTCTTCACCTGGGTATCCGAGGATGAAGAAGGCACCCGCTTGCACCCCCTCTTTCTTGCAAAGGTGAACAGCATCCTCAGCCTGTTTGATTGTGATCCGTTTGTTCATGATCTGAAGGATCGAGTTATTTCCAGACTCGATTCCGAAGAACATTCGAAGGCATCCGGCTTGTTTCATTTTCGCGACTAGTTCTGAATCCAGAGTGTCTACCCGCGATAGGCATTCCCACCCAATTCTAAGGTTTCGTCTGATTAACTCGTCGCAGATCTCGATGAGCCTCTGGCGGTTCAACGTGAAACAGTCATCAGCGAACCATACCCTCTCATAACCAAGAGAACGCACTCTCTCTATCTCATCCGCCACGTTCGAGGCTGTCCTAGCTCTGAAAGCACTGCCAAAAATAGGCCTGCTGCAGAAATCACATTCAAAAGGGCAACCCCGTGAGGTCATGACAGCCGTTGTTGTATAGCCAAACTTTTTCTTGTAGAAGTCTTTGTAGGATTGATTATCAAACATTTCCCTTGATGGAAATGGGAGAGTGTCCAAATCAGCAATCAAATTCCGCTTAGGAGTGCATTTTACTTGACCCATATTGTCTCTATAGGTTATTCCGCGAACCTTGGAAAGGTCAACATCGTTCTCTGCTACGTTCACCAGGTCAAGCATCGTTTGTTCGCCCTCCCCGTTGACAGCAACATCGAATTCTCTTAGAAAAGCGTCTGGATTCGTTGTCGGAAGAGGTCCCCCTGCAACCAGCATTTCGCAATCTTCTTTCAGGAGCCCAGCCAACTCAAGTGACTGAGCTTTCATCGAGAACATTGATTGGATTCCGATTATCTTTGGCTTCGAGGCCCTGATTCTTTCGAGCGCCTTCTCTTTAGTGAGAAAGGTGCAGTCCACCAAGTCCACTGAAACGCCATTTTGCTTCAAATAAGCGGCTATGTAACCCAAGCCGATAGGTGGAAACCTGAAGATCGAGTTGTCCCCACGAGGCTTGAAGTATGGATAAACCAAAGTCACGAAGGTCATAGAATCAACTTCCCCCGAAGAGTTCAATCTCGTACTCGAAAGAATCACTCTCCAGGCTGAGTTCATAATCCAGCCCAATCCAGTCTAGGGAATTAGCTAAAGACTCACGGCCTCTTCGCATTAGACTTCCTCTAATTGTTCTGAGGCTAAAACCTATTCTGCCATGGCAATCGGTAATTTTGGCCGAATCAGCTGTTACAGGCTGCCATGCGCCGATCTCCTCGTCAATCAACCTGGATCCGTCCGAGTCGGAAAAGATCCGGAAAAACAGGGCGCTTTGCTCATTCAGCACGAAAATTCTTTCGAGATTAAGCATGTTAACCAGTCCATATTCCACTTTTACCAATAAACGGCTGGGAAATATCGTGTAGGTAACGGCAACCTTGCCTTTGGTTTGGGTTTTTTCAAAGGTTTCTTTTACCCCAAATTTGAAAAGGATGCTTTTGACTAGAAGAATTGAGTGGGCAAAACGTTTGTGCCTTTTGTAATGAGTAGAAATAGAATCATTTAGCCTGAGCAGTATTCCTTTTGAAAGGGTGAGGTTTCGGAATTTTGCTTTTTCTACCATGTTCATATCAAACTCTTTGCGAACTACTACAAGATTTTCTTGTCTTTGTACCTGAAGAGTTGCTGTGCCTGGAAAGCAGGTTTCATCAGCATACTTCAAAATTGGCACTCCGAACCCTGTTCCTTCTCCGACAACTTCACTGTCGTTGCAAACAAGGGTTACTCCCTTCTGGAGTTTGGCTGTTTTTGCATTCTGTGGTTCGGTTTTCAAGTTAACTCTGAGCGCCACAGATTTCGAAAGCAGAAAGGTGTATTCTGTGCCCTCGGACAAAATAGTGATCTCTTTCTGCGCTGCCATAAGTGGGGGCATTGAAACTCGATTCTTCCCTTTTCTTGAACTTTATGGAAGAATGCGTTATTATCTATAACGGGTAACACTCAAACGATCAACCTAGAAAGGAAAGCAAGCACCGCAAGCGTTCGGAAACAGAATAATATTAGTTGGCGGATCCCTCTGATACGCATTGGAACAAGAATTCTAGTTAAGCATCTTCTCCAACGCTAATGGAAAAAAGGTTGTTTTGAGCTCAGACTGCTTGGATAATCGCCAGGTAAAGAACGATACCCAAAACAATCGCTGTCGACCATAATGTAAAAGTGACGTCCATGAAGCGCTTCCTTCTAAAACAGGGCTGCAGATCTTTTTGCAGATGCCACGAACCCACCAGCCAAATGCCTAGCACCGCAGCTAGAAGTCCTGCAGAAACGTGAACAAGTGTCGCTATCACCAAAGGATCTGCGTAGTTTACTGAACTAGGCATGCCGAAAAATCTGCCGAAGGAAGGGATCATGACAACCAGTATGGATATTATGTGTAGCACTACGGCGGAGAGCATGACAATTCCATGCTGCCTGTACTTCTTCTGACTTTTTAGAAAGACAGCGCCGAGCAGTAAACCGAGAACAACTATCTGAATGCATAAACTAATCGTTGACTGAAGATATACCAAAGCGAATTCTCACCTGAAAGCAATATGGTGAATTCAATCTAAAAGGTTTGTTCTGTTTTTCATCTAGTGCACTTCACTTTTTATGTTTGCCTAAGACGACCAATTGCAGTGGTGCTGCCTTCGGAAAAGACTCGGATCAAAAGACCGAGTTGTTTTTGCGTGCGCTAAGGTTGTTCAACTAGTTTTTCCGTTGCGGTGATGCCTGCAACGTAGCCGTATGTCATTGCCGGTCCGATCGTGCTTCCTCCTCCCCAATAAGCGTTAGCCGTCGGCGAGGCGATGCAGTTTCCAGCACCATAGAGTCCTGGGATTGGCTTGTTTTTCGTATCAAGCACCTGTGCGCGTTCGTTGATTATTGGACCTCCGTTGGTGTCAAGGGTTCCAGCACCAAGTATAATTGCGTAGTATGGACCATCGGCGCTGATAGGAAACATCGTGTAGTTCTTTGATTCTTCAGGTGGCCATTGGACACCTGGGACTGTTGGCGGAAAAGTGGTCCATTCTCGGTCATAATTGAACTCTCCCCTGTGGAACTCAGCGTCGACTCCGGATTTTGCATACTCATTGAAGCGGGCTACGGTTTTCTTTAGGTTTTCAGCAAAACTGGGATCGAGTCGAAATCCCCCTGTCTTGGGGGCTAACTGGATAAGCCTCTTATCGATGTTTTGTGCCAACTCGTCAAGCGTACTACCTGTAGTGACGTATGGAGCTGGAATGCCCTGCACTGGAAGTGGTGGAAAACCCTGCCATAACGTAGCTGTTCGCTGGTCGTATACCAAGACCACTAGCATGTTTGTCCACTCAGCCCGCTGCGGATCCCAAACGAAATGTGTCATCGTTCTGTCGTTATAGTTGCGCTTCTCGTCCATAATCCTCAGACCATAACGGTTAACTTCCAAAACGCTGTCGCCCAAAACATAGAAGACATTGTGGACGCCGCCCGGATCACTGAGCGCCCGCTCCAAAACGATTTCCGCACGGAACGCTCCAGCCATGTTGCCAAGCTGGGCGCCTATGGCGCTGGCCATGTAAACGAAGTCTCCCGTGTTCGTTGGGGCAGCACATCCACCAAAGTGTGGACCGCGCTGAAAGTGCAGCATAAGCGTAGGATTGTGTGTGAAACCACCTGAGCCAAATATGACCGCTTTTCTCGCTCTGAAAGTGACAATCAGCTTCTTATTGGTAACGGCTTCCGCGCCGATGACTTCGCCCTTCTCGTTTTGAAGAATTTTCGTTACGCGATGATTGAGCAACAAAGGAATTCCGTGGGAGTCTGCCCAAGCCTTGAGTTGGCGGACCAACTCTCCTCCGTAGGCCATCTTGCCGTCTAATCCAACCGGGTATACAAGCCGACCTCGTATACCTTTGTTTTCTGGCAGGTGATCCATATAGTTAACTTGAGGTTTACCTGTCCAATTTATCTCCTGTATCGATTTGAGAGCGCCAATATCCCACATGAAATCAATCATCTTCGACGCTGTGTCATTGTACGTTGCGATTAAGTTGTACTCGTTCTCGGGCAACCCAAAACGAGGGTCTTTTGGATTGTAAAGCTGCGGGAAAGAGTCGCGCGCCATGTATCGAATTGCATCCTCTCTTCGATCTTCTATTCCCTTCTCACGTTGAAAACGGTTGTTAGGAACCCATAAGCCTCCGCCGGATCTGAGAGTGGTCCCGCCTTGCAGAGAAGCTTTTTCGACCATTATGACTTCGGCTCCGCGATGTCTTGCAGAAATAGCCGCGGCATAACCTGCCGCTCCGCTTCCAACAACCAAGATGTCTGTTTCATTGTCCCATTTTTTCGCAGCCACTTTCTACGCCCTCTTTTTCAATGCAGTTTGCTCTCTTTCGCTACCTCTCGTGCAATAGTACTGATGTGACAATCCAATTTGCTGCTGCACAGGGCAGCCGGGACAAATGCACCCCCTTTCCATCGTTATGCACTTGCTTTTACCGCTTTCCCAAAGGCAAAAGGCAAGCCCCTCGCCACAATCAAAATATGATGGGCACATGCGACAAATACAGATTCTCTCTGCTTCCTTAATATCCATGTTAAGTCTTCCTAAAAATCACTAATTCAATTATAGAAAAACGCTTGTTAAGACTTTTGCGAACCAGTGCGCTTGAAGCGAAACCTAATCCTAAAACTCAAGCCAAGAAGTGCGCTTCAATTTTCCATCTTCTTTTGGCTTTCTATTCAGTTTGGACTGCTTTGAAGGCAGAATAGTCTGAAATTCCTCGTTTCCGCGAGCTGATGTCGTTTCGACTAGACTAATAAACTAATTATCGAGTCTGGAATATAGGTGGAATAGGTGTGGTGGGAGTATCTATGGGTGATATGGATATTCTCCTCTCTAGGACTTGTCAGATCCTACATTTTTGTACTCGTCTACAGATCCAGAATGGTTGCCAACCCCCACAGAACAGAATTTTTGACTCCCAGGATGATTTTTCAGAAGATTCCAATTCCTATTCAGATCGCTTTCTAAGTAACAACGTTTCTTTGGCTGCTCACTTACCAGATCGGCGCTTTTTTCAACGGTAAATATCTTTCATTGAGGAGGAGAGCTCGGTTTCATTTTTTCGTTCTAATATCTTCCTTTGTTCTCGGGCTAATTGAGTGCGTGACTCCATTCCTTGCCTTGATCAGTCGGCCAAAGACGTTCGAGGTCATAAAGAAGTAGCAGCAAACTCACCAGGATTTTCGGGCGCGAAGGGGGCGTATGCTGATTAGGCATTCTTGCTTCGCGTGCAAGAGCCCCACTGCGTTCTTGCTTGGTGGCGTCTATGCCAAAC
>Ga0079037_100002358_pt1 | contig 10338 bp, 8 predicted proteins | sample Mud3Dept4metaG_FD_71479 | JGI IMG/M metagenome (GOLD analysis project Ga0079037, IMG submission 71479) | Freshwater wetland microbial communities from Ohio, USA, analyzing the effect of biotic and abiotic controls - Mud 3 Core 4 Depth 4 metaG | ecosystem: Environmental > Aquatic > Freshwater >... | reverse complement strand
AGAGCTTTTCCTGCGTGAGATTCTTTTTGCTCTGCAGGTCAAGAATGGTGCCTGACAGGAGATGCTTCTTTGGAAGGTCTATGTAGATGAGTCCTTTCTTCCCGTCCGATTCATACGAAACTTCCCATAGGTATTTTGCTTTGCTTCTGGTGACCGAAAGAACCTTGATATTTTTATTAAAGATTTTCAGCAGGGCATCTGCCTCTTCTTTTTTCAGCGTGTGGCATTTTGAACAATCCTGGTTTTTTGTGGGAAAAGACAATGCAGTCTTGACCGGCACTATGAAAAGGAGTGCAATGATATATACGGTAATCTTATGCATTTCTCACCTCTCTAAAAGTTTTTCGGATATGTGTCTCTGTTTGTAACCTATATTAAAATTTTTATCATCATTGGTCTATAACAGTCTGTCATTCCCGCGTAGGCGGGAATCCATGTTTCCCAAGGCTTTAAGTGGCCCCCCGCCTTCGCGGGGGTGACGGATTATTGGAAATAATCTATTTTGAGATAAGTTCTAATAATTGTGCTCCATGAATTGTTAGATTATTATAATGGATTATTCTATTACTATGGGAGGTAAAATATGAAGGTTGTAGCTTTTAACGGGAGCCCGAGAGCAAAGGGAAATACTTACCATTGCATACAGATAGTCTTAGAAGTGCTGAAGAAGGAAGGGATACAGACAGAATGCATACAGCTCGGCGGGTCTGACATCAAGGCATGCAAAGCGTGTTATAAATGTTTCGAGAAGAAAAATAAGAAATGTATACAAAAAGACGGGTTTAATTTATTCATGGAAAGAATGATTGAGGCAGACGGAATCATCATCGGATCTCCAACATATTTTGCCAACGTTTCTCCCGAAGTAAAAGCTCTTATTGACAGGGCAGGGCTTGTTTCCATAGCCAACGATTACCTTCTGAAGAGAAAATTAGGAGCAGCGGTTGTGGCAGTGAGAAGAGCAGGAGCAACACATGTATATTCTGGCATTAATTATTTTTTTGGCATCAATCACATGATTGTTCCCGGGTCTTCATACTGGAACCTCGGTGTCGGCCTCGATCCGGGAGATGTTCTGAAGGACAAGGAAGGCGTGGGAACGTTCCGGGACCTCGGAGAGAATATGGCATGGGTGATGGAGAAGTTGTATGGGTAGGGGAAAAAATATACCAATATCAGGAAATTATCTTCATAATCGTAAAACTGATCAGGAATGCCAGCGTCGGAGCCAAAAACCAGTTTGCGATGATCTTCTTGATCAGGTCCATTTTGACTGTCTTCATTCCTTTTGACATCCCGACACCGCTGATTCCTCCAATGATACAGTATGTTGTTGAAATGGGCATGCCGAGAAAGGTAAAGAATAATACGCATATTCCTGCCCCGAACTGTGCTGCAAACCCTGAATAGGGGTCTAAGGTAGTAATTCCTTTGCCTATGGTTTCTATGACGCGCTTGCTCAGAAGGACTGCTCCGAGAAATACAAAAAGGGAGCCTATAAGAGAGGCCGGTGTTCTCTCGATCAAACCGGAATGGATGGCTGGACCCACAATGGTTGCAAGCTCATTGGCACCTGTATTGTAGGAGATTAATATTCCGCTCAGAAGCAAAAGACTTCGTATAATTCTCTCTATGCGGAATAAAGAAAGTTTTGAAATGGTTTTTTCCATTGCTCTGTATAAGAACAGGGCAGAGAAAAAAGCAACAAGAGGAGATATGATCCATGAAATAAAAATCTTTATGAGGGAGAGAAAAGATACCGCAACCCCGGCAGCAACTCCAGCACCAACTAAACTACCGATTATGACCTGGTGTGTTGAAAGGGGCAATTTCTTCCAATTCGAAAGAATTATTAACACGGCAGATACAGACAAGGCTATGCTCATTATAGGCAGATTGACATCTAACAGATTCTTTCCGACCGTCTGCATTACCTTTTGACCTTGCAGCACTACCCCAAGCACAACGAAGCATCCAAAGAGAAGTAAGGCCTTTTTTAACCGTATTATGCCGCATCCTATGCAAATCCCGAGAGCATTTGACGTATCGTTGGAACCTATACCGAAGGCTATCAGGACACAGGCTGCGAGAGGAATCAGTTCCGTCATCGAGTGGAATGAACATTCAGACTCATACGATATTATCTCAGGCTTATGTTAATGATATGGAGGTAGTCACTAGCGTCTTCAATAACATTGCTAATCCGTGAGAGAAAATCCACAAAGTCAGAGAGCATCTTGCCATGCCAGAAGTTTTTGACCTCTTTATCACTCAGTTTTTTAATCAAGTCAAATTTAATTTCATCGACCTGTTTCTCGTAGATTCTTATTGCCAGTGTTTTTTCCCTTAAATCACCTTTTCCAAACAAAGTTTCAAAGGCAATCAGGAGCATCTCGGTCATTTTCAGGTTTATATCTGCAATCTTAATGCAGTCTTCTTCTATTTCTTTATCCAATCCCTGACCAATATACTCAAATTTAGAAGCAGCTTCTTTCAGGAGATCAAAGGCTTCCTCTACGATTTCAACAAACCTGCACAGGTTGGAACGGAGATACGGGAGAAAAGCGCCTTCGTAAATCATGGAAACAATCTCTCTCCTTATGCTGTCAGCCTCCCGTTCGAGATCAGAAACACAATACAGTTGCTCTTTGTCCCGCTCTTCTATCGTCTTTTTAAAACATTCTTCAGCACCATAAAGAATTTCTATATGCTTCTTTATTTTTTCGATGACTCTCTGCTCTTTTTTGCTGCCAAAAAAGACGTTTTCAAGCACGGTGACCCTCTCTTGCCCGCTTGATCAATTCGGCAGACATAACATCCAGCAATGAAATAATACCGATGATTTCTTTCCCGTCATTTACAAAAACACGCGTGATATTGAATTTACTCATTAAATTAATTGTGTACTCGATATCCATACTTTTATCAACACAAACCAGGGGCTTTGAGGTGATCTCACTCACTTTTGTTTTGTTCAGATCGAGATTCTTTGCAAGTGCTTTCGTGACAACATCTCTAACGGTGATGACGCCGTGCACATCTTTATCATCTTTCGGCTTTACGAGCAAAGACCGAATCCTCCTATCGATCATCTTTTCTATCGCGTCGTAAATCGGAGCATCCGCCTCAATGGTTTCCAATTTTTTTGTCATTATCTCAACAACGTTCATATTTCACCTCCTGGTAAAAGATATTATGTGAACCCTGATGCTTTGTCAATAGAGCGTGGTTTATCATAACGATGACTTTGTTTACAGTCCTAAATTTTCGAATAATCTGACAATTACTGAATTTGATAGTACGATGCCCTTTCTCGTAAGCCTGAGAGAATCGTGCTTTACTTCACAGTAGCCTGCTTCAAGCATTTCTTTACATGCGCTGATGATATCTACTCCAAAGAGCTTTGTTTTACAGATGCTTATGCCGTTTGTTTTTCTCAGGCCGAGAAAGAGAAATTCTTTCAAAGCTTCTGCCGTTGAAATTTCTAAGAACTCCGTCTCAGGTATGAGACCATTGTTCAATCGTTCACTATAATCGTGAATATCTTTTACGTTATGCGAACGTATCCCATTGACGAAGGAGTGAGCTCCTGCACCCGCTCCAATATATCCGCCTCTGTCCCAGTAGTTCAGATTGTGAAAGCACTGAAAGCCGTGCAAAGCAAAGTTTGATATCTCATAATGTTTGTACCCGTCGCGTGCAAGATAGTCGATAGTATTGTTATACATCTCAAGGATAAGATCTTCCTCGGGCATGGTTAATTTATTTAATAATCTCCCCTTGCCCCTCTTTAATAAAGAGGGGGATTTTATATCTATCTCCTGAGAATCTCTATCAGCCCCCCCTTTGGAAAAGGGGGGAAAGGGGGGATTTCTTATGATATTGTACAAGGGCGTTCCCTTTTCAAGAGTAAGTTCATACGTCGATATATGCATCGGGGAACAGTCAACTGCTTTTAAAATCGACTCACGCCATGAATCCATGGACTGCCCTGGGATGCCGTATATGAGATCGAGGGAATAATTTTGCAGACCTGCATTTCTTATGAGCCCGAGAGAACGTAACGCATCATCCGCAGTATGAATCCTTCCAAGGACATTGAGCTCATCATCATTGAATGATTGAACTCCTAAACTCATTCTGTTGACCCCAAGCGAAAGCAGGAGGTTTACTTTTGATTCGTTGAGTGTACCGGGATTTGCTTCAACCGAAATCTCAGCATCGTGAGAGATTTGGAAATTATCTCCCAAACATGAGAAGATCCGGCTGAAACATTTATCGGGGAGAAGGGAAGGGGTGCCGCCACCGATGTAAACTGTTTTCAATCTGTGCGCACTCTTGCTTTTGAGATACAGCTCCTTGCAGAGTGCATCAGTATAAGCGTGCGCTGATGATGCATCATAAGGAACTGAAAAGAAGTCGCAGTAGCTGCATTTTTTTACACAGAAGGGTATATGGATGTAAAGGGAAGAAACCTCTAAAAAGGGATCAAGGATTCCAGGATTCCAGGGTTCAAGGGGTTGGTTATGGTTTTGACTTTTTTCGGTTCTTTTGTTTTTCACTCGAATCCTTGAACCCTCGAATCCTTGGACCCTGCTATTGAAATGCTATTTAACTTTTAAAACTGCCAGAAATGCCTCCTGAGGAAGCTCAACCTTGCCGAACTGCTTCATCCTCTTCTTACCTTCCTTCTGCTTCTCGAGTAATTTTCTTTTTCGGGTTATATCACCGCCGTAACATTTGGCAATGACGTCTTTTCTGAGCGGGCGTATGCTTTCCCTCGCAATAATCTTATTCCCTATTGAAGCCTGTATGATTACCTCAAACATCTGCCTCGGAATAATCTCTCTCAGTTTTTCTGCGAGTTCCCGGCCTTTGTAATATGCTTTGTCCTTATGGACAATTAATGAGAGGGCGTCGACAACCTCTCCGTTCAGAAGAATATGCAGCTTGACAAGATCCGATTCCCTGTATCCGATGAACTCATAGTCCATTGATGCATAGCCTTTTGATAGTGATTTTAACCTGTCATAGAAATCCCACAGGATCTCATTCAACGGCAGCTCGTATTCAACCTTTATCCTGTCTTTCCCCATATAGGTAAAGCTTTTCTGTATACCTCTTTTCTCCTGGCACAGATCAAGGATCGGACCGATAAAATCCGACGGCAAAACAATTGTCACAAGGACAAACGGCTCTTCTATCATCTCATACCGTTCAGGCAACAATGCCGGGTTATCAATATATGTGATATCCTGATTAGTCTGTGTCACCCTGTAAACAACCGTCGGTGCGGTGCTCAGGAGTGAAAGGTCAAATTCCCTCTCGAGCCTCTCCTTAATAATCTCCATATGAAGGAGGCCAAGGAAACCGCACCTAAAACCGAATCCGAGTGCAAGCGAAGTCTCGGGCTCATAAATGAAGGATGCGTCATTCAGTCTCAATTTATTCAGAGCGTCCCGGAGATTTTCATACTGATGTGACTGGGTGGGATAAAGACCGCAGAAGACCAATGCTTTTATATCCTTGTATCCGGGGCATGGTTCCTGCGCAGGGTTGTCGGCATCGGTTATCGTATCCCCGATTTTTGTATCAGTAACCCGCTTTATCCCCGCAATGATATAGCCGACTTCACCTGCGGAGAGCTCACGAACAGGTTCTATCTTGGGTGAAAAAATACCAACCTGAGAGACTTCGAAGATAGTCCCTGCAGCCATAAGCTGAATACGGGTTCCGGAACGTACTTTTCCGTCAAAAACTCTTACGAGAACAATGACACCCTGAAAGTTATCAAACCATGAGTCAAAGAGTAAGGCCTTTAACGGTTTGTCATCAGCTCCTTTCGGCGACGGAATCTTTTTTATGATGGTTTCGAGGATTTCCTTTGTGCCTATGCCTTCTTTAGCGCTTGCGAGGATCGCATCCGAACAGTCTATGCCGATAGCATCCTCTATCTGATCCCTGGTTTTTTGAGGATCCGCCGCAGGAAGGTCTATCTTGTTGATGACAGGGACTATTTCAAGATTATGCTCCAGTGCAAGATAAGCATTTGCAAGGGTTTGTGCCTCAACACCCTGAGAAGCGTCGACAACGAGGAGCGCGCCCTCACAGGAAGCAAGACTTCGTGAAACCTCATAGGAAAAATCCACATGGCCAGGGGTGTCGATAAGATTCAGAATATACTCTTTCCCATTATCAGCAGAGTATGTGAGCCTCACTGCATGGGCTTTTATGGTGATACCCCGTTCCCTTTCGAGATCCATGGAATCCAGAACCTGAGCGGTCATCTCCCGTTCGCTGAGCGCACCCGTGTATTCAAGGAGTCTGTCAGCGAGTGTAGACTTCCCGTGGTCAATATGGGCTATGATGGAAAAGTTACGGATATTCTTTATCATAAAGAGAACTATTATTCTATCATAATATGTATGGATCAGGCTCTACGATCCGAAATATTGCCACATAAACCCTCATCATGTTACAATGATCAATATTTTTGGGGGTGTACATGCTTGATGATATTCTCCAAGTAGGATTGACATTCGATGACGTACTTCTGATGCCTGCTATGTCAGAAGTCCTTCCAAAAGAAGTTGATGTCAGCACACTGCTCACGAAAAATATCAGAATCAATATCCCGATAGTCAGTGCAGCAATGGATACCGTCACTGAATCAGAGCTTGCAATGGCGGTTGCAAGAGAGGGAGGCATAGGCATCATCCACAGGGCTATGAGTCCGGAAAGACAGAAAGCAGAGGTTGATAAGGTCAAAAAATCTGAAAGCGGAATGATTCGTGATCCCATTACCATACCTCCTGATGCCCCGATTTCTGAAGCTTTAGGCTTAATGGAAAAATACAGGATATCCGGAGTGCCTGTTACAGAACAAGGAAAACTGATCGGGATAATCACGAACCGCGATCTTCGTTTTGAAACCCAGTTTAATAAAAAGGTCTCCATCGTAATGACGAAAGAAAAACTCATCACTGCATCGGTAGGGACAGACCTCGATATGGCACAGAGGATTCTGCATAAATATAAAATTGAAAAGCTTCCGATTGTCGATAAAAATAATGTCCTTAAAGGATTGATAACGATAAAGGATATTGAAAAGAGGAAAAAATATCCGAATGCATGCAAGGACACCCTCGGGCGGCTCTGTGTGGGAGCTGCTATTGGGACAGGTGAGGATGCACTCTTTAGGGCGGAAATGCTGAAGAAAGCCGGAGTTGATGTAATTGTCATAGATACTGCACACGGGCACACAAAGTCTGTGCTTGAGACCCTGAAGACGGTAAAAAAGAAATTTGATATAGATGTGATAGCCGGGAATATTGCAACTCCCGAGGCAGCACTCGATCTTATTAAGGCAGGAGCAGATGGAATAAAGGTTGGCATCGGACCCGGGTCTATTTGTACAACAAGGATAGTTGCCGGTGCAGGAGTACCGCAGATTACCGCGATAAAGAGCTGTTATGATGTTGCAAAAAGATTTTCCGTCCCTGTTATTGCTGACGGAGGGATAAAATACTCCGGAGATATAACAAAGGCGCTTGCAGTAGGCGCACATGCAATTATGATCGGAAGTCTCTTTGCCGGTACCGACGAATCGCCTGGTGAAATTGTTCTCTTCCAGGGGCGCAGCTATAAAGTATACAGGGGCATGGGCTCTATCGGGGCCATGGAACAGGGTACCAAGGACAGGTATTTACAGGAGGGGGTGAAATCTTCCAAGCTTGTTCCGGAAGGAGTTGAAGGCAGGGTGCCCCATAAAGGCCCTCTCGCGCAAAGTGTCCATCAACTCATCGGAGGATTACGGTCAGGAATGGGGTACTGTGGTTGCAAGAACCTTGATACCCTGAGGAAAAAGGCACGGTTTATCAGAATTACCAGTGCCGGCCTGAGAGAAAGTCATGTTCACGATGTGATTATTACGAGAGAAGCCCCCAACTATAGGCCGGAATGGTAGATAAGACTGTAGATAGTAGGTAGTAGACAGCATACAGCAAAAACATACAGCAAAAGCCACTCGATGCATTACTACATAAATCATGCATGAAGACAAGATATTAGTTCTCGATTTCGGATCGCAATACACACAGCTCATCGCACGGCGTGTCAGAGAAAACAGGGTCTATTCAGAAATATATCCCTATAACGCACCTATCGGGAAGATACTGCATTTTAACCCCAGGGGGATTATTCTTTCCGGAGGTCCATCGAGTATTTACGATCGGGGTGCACCGATTCCTGATCTCAAGGTCTTTGAACTCAATATCCCTGTTTTAGGTATCTGTTACGGGATGCAGCTCATGGCTCATTGCCTTGGCGGCAGGGTTGCAAAGGCTCGGAAGCGGGAATACGGCCAGGCAGAACTCATCGTCAATCACAAGGCAGACATATTTGATGGAATCCCCAAAAAAACCATTGTTTGGATGAGTCACGGTGATCGGATTGAACGCAACCCCGCCTGTTTCCAACCGATAGCACATACCGATAACTCTCCTGTTGCTGCTATGGCGAACGGGAGCAGAAGATTTTACGCGTTACAGTTCCATCCCGAAGTTGTGCACACCCCCCAGGGAAAGAAAATTATCAGGAACTTCGTATGCAGAATTTGTGGCTGCAAACCCGCCTGGACCATGAAATCGTTTATCGAGACGACAACAAGAGAGATACAGCAGAAAACAGGGAATAAGAAAGTTGTTTGCGGGATCAGTGGCGGAGTCGATTCAACGGTAACCGCAGTATTGGTGCATAAAGCCATTGGCAGGCAGCTTACCTGTATTTTTGTTGACAATGGTGTTCTCAGGGCAGGAGAGGCGAGGAAGGTGGAGGCGACACTGAGAAAGCACTTCCATATGAACATAGACTGCGTCGATGCCTCGGAAAGATTCCTGAAAAAACTGAAGGGTATCACCGACCCTGAGAAGAAAAGAAAGATAATCGGAAACGAATTCATACGGATATTCGAAGAGGAAGCAAAAAAAATGCAAGGGGTTGAATTTCTCGCGCAGGGTACGCTGTACCCTGATGTTATCGAAAGTATATCATTCAAAGGTCCATCGGCGACCATTAAAAGCCATCATAACGTCGGCGGACTCTTGAAAAGGATGAAATTGAAGCTCATCGAACCTCTGAGAGAATTGTTTAAGGATGAAGTACGTATTCTTGGAAAAGACCTGCTTATCCCGGAAGAAATCATCAACCGCCACCCCTTCCCCGGCCCCGGTCTTGCAATACGGATTATCGGGGAAGTAACACAGGAACGATGTGACTTATTGAGAAAGGCTGATACGATCGTTTTAGATGAGATAAAAAATGCCGGCCTTTATACTAAACTGTGGCAGGCTTTCGCAGTGCTTCTCCCTGTCAAGAGTGTTGGTGTTATGGGTGATGAGAGGACGTATGAGAATGTAATCGCTGTAAGGGCTGTGAACAGTCTTGATGGAATGACTGCTGACTGGGCAAGAATACCCTTCGAGGTGATGGGAAAAATTTCGAACAGGATTATTAATGAAGTGAGGGGGGTGAACAGGGTGGTTTACGATATCAGCTCGAAACCGCCAAGTACCATAGAATGGGAATAAAAATAGTTGATAGTAGACAGTAGATAGCAGACAGGACTCGGAATAATGTCTATCCGGTTTTGAGACCTTTAAAATGGACATAAAGGCATATCTTGAAGAGAAACGCGGATTCATCGACTCATATCTGAAATCATATTTTGAAACGCCTTCACTACCACTTCAGCTTCATGAGTCAATGAAGTATTCGCTTATATCAGGCGGCAAAAGAATCAGGCCGATCCTTGCGCTTGCCTCTTATGAAGCATGCGGTGGAGATGCTCAGGCGATTTTGCCTCAGGCTGCAGCCCTTGAACTTATCCATACCTATTCCCTTATCCACGATGACCTGCCTGCAATGGACAACGATGACTTAAGACGTGGTCAACCGACAAACCACAGGGTTTTCGGTGAGGGAATGGCTATACTTGCAGGTGATGCGCTCCTGACAGAGGCTTTTCTTATGATGACAGGAGTAAATCCCCCCTTCCCCCCCTTTACCAAAGGGGGGAATACGGAAAAGGTTACCAAAGGGGGGAATATAAAGATGGCGAATTTCTCCAATCAAAAGAGCGAGGCTGGATTTTCAGTGAATACAAAGGCAATATCTCCAATCTCACGTTCAGCGCTCCTGAAAGCTATTCGTGATGTTGCTCTTGCTGCAGGAGCCCACGGCATGGTTGGCGGACAGGCACAGGATATCCTCTCTGAAAGTTCAGAACCAAACAGAGAGACCCTGAATTTCATCCATCTTCATAAAACAGCTGCCCTCATT